>OLIX01000079.1_pt1 | contig 102386 bp, 100 predicted proteins | sample 1601331 | NCBI WGS metagenome assembly OLIX01 (sample SAMEA2452120, study PRJEB22498) | human gut metagenome | biome: human feces; feature: human gut; material: feces | place: Australia | collected 2012 | reverse complement strand
ATACAATTCTATATTAACCAGAATACTTTTCTTCCTGGTTTCATAATACGAAAGAAGAAATGGAAAAGGCAAAAGCTAAATTAGATGAAGCAACACCTGTTATGGAAGAAGTATCTAAGAATTTAGAAACGGCCAAGACTTCTTATGATTTGGCAAATACTGGATTTAATAGTACAAGCCAAGAATTAAATGCTTATGTGACAAAAGAAATTACGTTAAATCAAGCGACTGTGGATGAGGCAAAAAAAGAATTGGAGGCTTTAAAAAAATGAAAAGGAACGCTTGGAAAAGAAAACTGCAGATTCACAAGCAGAAAAAAATCGTTTAGAAGCAGAATACAAAGATATGCAAGCTAAATATGATGCTTTAGTAAGTGATGGAACTGTTGAAGATTTAAATGGACAAATTGAATCTCAACAACAGGCTGTTGAAATCGCAAAACAAGAATTGGCGCAAGTACAGGCTAAATATGATGAAGAGGTATCTAAATACAATGCATTAACTTCAGAAATTTCATCTTTAGAAGCTAACATTAGTCAACAACAGACAAAGGTTGATGCATTAAATGTTCAATTATCGCAAAAATTAGATTCTTTACAAAATGCTCAAGCCGTGTTGGATCAGGCACAACAAGCTTATGATGCGGCAACGGATGAAACGGTAAAAGCCCAACTTCAAAATCGTTTAGAAGAAGCTAAAACAAATTTTGAAAATGAATCTTTAGCTTATGAAGAGGCTAAAGCTAGTTTGGAAGAGGAAGAGAAAGCTTTAACACAGGCTGAATTGGATATCAAAGATGCTGAATATAATCTTCAAAATTCAATTGAAAGTTTAAACAATACTAAAAATGCATTGGCTAAAAATCAACAACAGTTAAACCAGGCTCAAACAATTATTGATGCAAAACAACAATTGTTGGATGAGGCAAATAAAAATATTGAGGAGGCGAAAAAAGAAGTAGAAGCAAAAAAATCACAGTTAGATGCGTTTGGAAAAACAACAAAAGATTTAACAGATTTAGTACAAGCCACAAAAGCAGCCTATGATGCAGTTTTAGCACAATGGAATCAAGGAAGTCTAGGATTCTATGAAAGTATTGATGATAAGCAAGCTGCAGATATTATTCAAGAAGGTGTTTTACTTGGAACAACGCATTTAGGTTCAGAATTTGATGCGACATCATTAGATGGTATGAAAAGAAGTATTCCATTGTTGTTAGAATGTAATAGATTACGTAAATTAAATGGGGTTTCCGAATTAAAAACAAGCGCGCTTATGATGGCGATTTCCCAAGTGAAAATCAATCATTCTTATAACCGAGAAGGAGAATTTGATTCACCACACACTCATTTATATGGTGGTGGAGAAAATATCGCTGCAGGATTTACTTGGGATCTAGAATCTCAAGGTCCTGGAAATGCAGATGGAGGAAGAGGACCATTTGTTGGCTGGTATAGCTGGGAAAAACAATTTATGGAAGATTTCTATAATGAACATCCAGAAGAGAAAGATAAGAACATTTGGGAATCCATTGGAAAATATCCAGATTTATATAACAAAATTGGATATTATTTAAACATGTTGTCGGATGGCTACACAGTTACAGGAGCGGCTTATCTTCAAAGAAATGAATATGATAAGCAATGGACAACAGGTGAATTTGCCCAAGAATTCATGTCTGATACTAAGTATTTTGAACAGGGCTATGGCGTACAATCTGAGATTGATGAAAACAAAGTCTACAATACTTGTGCTGGACAAATGAGTGTTGAAGAATTCCAGAAATTATTTAATGCCTATTATGCAAACTTAAAGCAAGAGTTACAAGACAAGAAAGTCGCTTATGAAGCTGCAAAAGAAGCATTAGAAAAGCATTCAAATGACAAAGATTCATTGGAAATGCAAGAGATAATGCAGGCTTATGACTTGGCTTTGACAAAGCTAGAAAATGCACAAGATGCTAAAAAGGCTACACAAGCTAAGATTGAAAAGGCAGTACGTGAAGCAAGATATGCGAAAGATAATATTGAAGGTCTTGAGTATAATCTTGTCTTATACCAACAAGATGTTGTCGAACAAACAAAGAGCATAGAACAAGCAAAAAAAGATGTTGAGAAACAGCGACAAGCTTTGGATGTAAAAACTCGAAATGTTAATGGTATGAAAAATAGTGTGGATAATGCGAAAAATAAGGTGGATGCATTAGCAGCAATTATTGAGAATACGAAAAATACAGAAATGCAATTGAAGAATGAATTGAATCAAGCTAAGGATTTAGTGCAAAAGACTAAACTTGATTATGATTCATCTTCATCTCAATACAGTAAAGCTAATGAAGATTTAAAAACTCTTTATGCAAACAAGGCAGTCAAAGAGAATGTGCGTAATGATTTGGATTCAAGGTTAGCTGACTTAGAATCAAATAAAAATCAAGCATCAATTAATGTAGAATATTTAAATCGTTTGATTACAGATTTGAAAACAAAAAAATCTGAGATTGAAACAGTGAAGGGGACTCTAGATGCAAAACAAGATATGTTGAATGTATTAAAAACTACTTTAAATGATGATTTGCAGGCTTTAGGTGTAAATAAAGAGAAGTTTGAATCTAAATCTTTGGATGCTAAAGAATTAGAAGCAGAAGCATCTCGACTACAAGAAGTCATGTCTATGTATCATTCAATTGTGGATGGTGTATTGGCAGCACAAATGGATGGCGTGACATTCACTGGGGAAGAGCTTGCATTATTTGAAAACTTAAAATCAGCTATTGTGACATTGGACGATGCACAAAAAGTATTGAGTGAAGCCCAAGCATCCTATAATTCACAAAAACAATCTTATGCTGATTTGAAGTTGGCATTTGTGAATGCAAAACAAGCTTATAGTGAAGCTCAAAACGCATTGAATCAGTATTTACATTTAGAACAGGTAGTAGGCGTTTCAGAAAAAGTCGAAAGTGAAAATGTAATGACTGTTTCAAAGAATGGCATAGTAAATACGGGTGTTGATTTGAATACAGAATTGTATTTAGGAACATTGGTTGTAGCTGGAACAACTTATGTGTTAATCAAGAAAAAAGAAAAGGAGGTGAAAAAATAAAAGCAAAATGTCATAAAAAAGTGTTCGTAAATAAACTTAAATAGTTGTTTAATACATTGAAATAGGAGGCGAAAGGGTATCTGTGTTTGACAAAATTGAACATCGTTGAAAACATGGATTCGATTTAATATATAAGAGGTTCAAGCATGAGCCTCTTAACTGTTCTTTGACAAATGAATATCAACTATTAGGTTTTGACCTTATGTGTTGAGCTAGTTCACTACTGCGCCATGATAGTAGAAATACGGGAGCGATACAACTTTAGAATGACAAGCAATCTAGCCAATTGTGCCATGACGATACATAAGGATGATGATACTTCTAGCGGTAGGTCCAAACGTAAGATGGGCTGGTAAGCCATTGATTTTAAATGGTCAATGGAACTCCAATGAGAGGCTTTAGGCAAAAGTCTCACCTAATAGGATCCTAGCTTTCGGGTACATAGGAAAATAGAAAGCAAAAATTTTAAAGGGACCTTTTATTGTGCTGCAACATATTTAATGTTGTAAGATTTGTGGATTTTGTAAATTGAAATGTTGTAGAAACAAAAAATAGAAAGGTAAATTATGGAAAATAAAACTAATGATAAAAACAATATAGAAGATTTTTTGGGAAGTGTCTTTTTTGAAGATGATACGAATGATGTGTTTGAAGAAAGCAGAAGACGATTAAGAGAAATCAGTGTTGATAGGTTTAATGTTTGTGAATTCAAGAAAAAAATGAAAACAAGCATTGTTCATCAAGATGATTATATTAATGAAATCGCTAATGCACTTTATATTTTGACACAAGTTCAAGATGAGCAGATTGATCCATCTTTAAAACCTGTGATTTTAGCGGTTGGTCCAAGTGGATGTGGTAAAACATACAGTTGGCAAGTTGCAGCTAAAAAGATGGGAGTTAAAGTTGAGATTTTAGATTGTAGTCAAGTAACTCCTAAAGGATATAAAGGAAAAGAATTATCGGATTTATTAAGAGTATCTATGGAAGCTTTAAACAATAAGGGCGTTATTATCATTGGTGAAGTCGATAAATTGCTTGAGTTTGGAGATGGCCAGATTCCAACAAGTCTGTATGAATTGTTGAGAGTGATTGAAGATACAGAAACGTATAAAGATGTTTTGTTTGCTTTTACTGGTAGTTTTATGATTGTGGAAAAATATTTAAAGAAGAAATATAGTAATCCATACAATTTTACAGAAAAGAAGTTTAATATGTATGACCACTTAGAAATAGATGATTTTATTCATTGTGGAGTTCCTGTTGAATTTATGGGAAGAATCACAAATATCGTGAGATTGAATGCTTTAACCATGGACGATTATATGGATATGTTGAATAAAGATAATTCAGCATTGCATCTATATAAACAACATTTTTTGGAACATGGAATAAAGCTTGATTTTGATGAAGAAGTGAAAAGAGAAATTGTTAAAAAATCTCTAAATTCATGTATTGGTGGACGCATTATTAAAAATGAATTGACAAGGCTGATGATGCCTGTGATTGAAAAAGTCTCATCATGTAAAGAATTGAGTAGTGTTCATATATTTATGAAAGAACATAGAGTGGAATATAAGTTTGAATATTTCAAATCTAAACAGGATGAAATTGAATTTTAAGAAAAAGGGGAAACAAATGAAAATTGAAGATTATGGAAGAATTATTAATTTATGGGGTGAAGTCACTCCAGAAATGAGTTTATATGTTGTTACAAGATTGCAAGAGTTAAATGCAAAAAATCATGACCCAATTACGATACAGATTCATAGTCCAGGTGGATCCTTACGAGATGGGATGATTATTATCGATATGATGGAAGCAATCCAGTCACCTGTATATACTATGGCTTTAGGAAATGCAATGTCTATGGCATCTTTGATTTTGGCTGCTGGAGAAAAGGGTCATAGAAAAGCCTTGAAACATTCTACAATTATGGTTCATCAAGGCTCTACAATTTGCGAAGGTAAATTCAGTGATATAAAATCTGGAGCTAAACGCATGGTAGAGACAGAAGAAATGATTGAAGAATTATATGTTAAATATACTGGAAAAACAAAGCGTAAAATCCATGCAGATTTACAAATGGATTTATTTTTGTCAAGTGATAAAGCTGTTGAATATGGCTTGATTGATGAAGTTGTTGAATAGGAGGAAAAATTTAATATGGAAAAATCACAACCAAAATACGGAGAATATGTTTATAAATATATGTTTGAACATGATGAACAAGGCAATACCATTTATTGTGGAAAAGAAAGAATGCATGTGAAATTTAGAACTAATTTTGCAGTTTGGGCTATGGAAGATGGGCATGAAGCTTATTTTAACAGACCACAAATGATTAGAAACAGAATGATTCAAACTGATTTGGAGGAAATAATTCCAAAAAGTATGCCTATTTTTGATGATGAGGAAAGACAATCGGTGGGCAGGTCGTCTTGTGAGGAATATAGTTTTGAGTGCTTTTCTGAGAAAGAGATTCTTTGTATGCTGCAAGAAATAAATTGCCGATCTCAAATGGAATATTGGCAGGGTAAAAGAAATGCAGTAAAGTCAGAAATCAAATGTATAAAAGAAGAGATGTTAGCTTGTACTCGACAATTAGCGAAAGTAGAAAAATTGTGTCAAACATTGAAGGAGGAATTGTGATGAAGAAAGAATTTAAAGAAATTTATATTTATTGTTTTGTGACAGATAGTTTTGGTACTTTAAATTATCAAGAAAAATATAAAACAAAATTAGTATATAAAGATGCATATACTTCATGGTATGCAACAGAAGGAAAGAATGGATTATGCTTTCCTAGACAACGTAATGTTCAAAACTTCGCCTTAGATTTAAGAAGCATGATTAATTATGCGACAGATGATTTGCATCATGTATGGGAAGGATGGGAAAGTGAGAGCCGTATCGCAAGTCCATTTGAATTTTCTGAAGAGGAAATAAAAAAATATGTGGATGAATATAATAGAGAAACTATTAAAACAAGAATACATTATACGGTTTATTCACTTCAAAGTAGTATTGATCAGTATGAAATAGAAATAAAAAAACAGACCAAGAAGCTTACAGAAATTGAAGAGCAAATTGCTAAATTAGAACCTTTGTGCAAAAAAATGGAGGATAGATGGTGATATTATGAAAAAAAGAGAAGAATTAGAACGATTGAATCATTTGTTGAGAAATTTAACTTTATTAGAAAATCAATATGATGAAGTAGTAGCTAAGGAAGTTGAATTGGATCAAATGGTTATTGATAAGTTTAAGAACAAGAAAATTATAAGTGCATTAATTCGAATTATGCAAAATAAAGATATTCCAGATTTAAAAAGTGCTCTTAATATGTATTTTTTTGGACAATGGCAGCTAGAATTGTTAAGTAAGATGGCAAATATGATGGAGGATATGAAAGCTGTTGAGGAAAAAATTAGTGGTATAGAAATTGGGCCTTACAATTATGACGTTTTAGCGAATATAAAATCAGATTTATTTTATGTCAACCAACATTTATGGGACGTAAGATCCGGCTTAGAACAAGCCCAATGGGCTTGTGAAAGAGCGGAAAGTGAAGCTAGCGCAATGAGAACAGATGAAGAAAAAAGAAGGGATGGAGATTATTTATGGTAAATAATGATGTAAAACAATTAAAAAATATGGCTGAAAACATTCAAAGAAAAGAAGAGTTGATTAGTAAATTAAATAGTAGTAAAGAATTGTTCAAAAAATATACGGACGCTTCTTGTATGCCATCTTATGAAACTTTTGAATGTAAAGAATTAAAAGATTATGACAATAAGAATTTGCCAGAATATATTGAAAAAATGCTTGGGAAACCTCCTGTAGAAGGTACACCCAGATTTTTTGAAACTAAGAAAAAAATGCGGAAAAAATATTTGGAAGAACTTAAAAATTATAAAGATGCAATTCAAAGAGTAGCGCCTAATTATTATACGGCTTATTCGAATGAGCGTGAGCAAGTAAAAAGAAAGGCGTATGAAGAGATTCAATCTAAATCTGATAGAATGACTTCTTGTGCAAATGAACAAAAAGAAAAGATTCAAGAATATGAAAAAGAAATCAAGGAGTTGAGTCAAATAATTGAAGAATTTGATTTGGTTAAAAAGCAGTCTAAAGATGTTGTTCATTTAAATGAAATCGCATCCTTTATTGAAGAAGGTAGAGCCGATAATTTAGAAGAAGCATTATATTTATCTTCCCTTTCAGATTTGTTTAGAGAAGTTGAAAAAAATATGGCTAGTCTAAAACAAGAAATGGAAAAAATTCACGAAAAGGTGAATTATTTAGAAGATGATGTGGATGATTTCGATTATGAAATTGAAGACATGAAGAAAGAGTTTGAATCGATAAATGAAGAAATTTCTGGCTTACAATCCGGCGTGAATGATGCGATTGATAGGGCTGACCAAGCGTATGATTATGCAGTAAGTAATGGATAAGATTGAGAGGTAAAAATGAAAATAATTATTATAATCGCTTTAGGAATAGCGGCTTTTATTGGTGTGTTATGGCTTTTATGTGTATTAGCTATTCTTGCATATCAAGGAATAACATATGTATGGAATGGTGTATTAGATTTTGGTTATTATATGTTTAAAACAATGGCGAGTGATATTAGGACAATTTTTGCTAGACTTAAAGACAAGAAAGAACCAGAACCAATGGATAATAATGATGAATCCTGCTTATCGGATGTTCAAGTGGATAAAATCATTGAGTATCTTCGTTGGAAAAATTAGTTTGATGTTTGAAATTGCTAAATATAAAAAGAGTTTATGAAAGCTGAATATGATATATGGAAATGAATGATTCTTCAAGGGCATCTTTGTGGATTGAATTGTGCATGTTTAAAATAGAACACATTTTTTATCCATTGTTAAGAAAATTTGATATAATGGTCTCATGAACTATAGTGTGATTGTTTTGGCTGCTGGAAGAGGCAGTCGTACAAATTTAGATTATAATAAAGTATTTTATACTTTTGAAAACGGACAAACTGTGTTAAATAAGAGTCTGTCTGTTTTTTTATCAGATGATGAGTGTAAACAAGTGGTTTTAGTTTGTGCTGATTATGAAAAGAACTATGTGAATGAACATTATACATATGATTCAAGAATCCAAGTTGTAACAGGAGGGAAAACACGACAAGATAGTGTATATAATGGCTTACAAGTTGTTGATCAAGATTATGTTATGATTCATGATGGGGCTAGACCTTTTGTTGAAAAGAATTGGATTTTTGATTTGAAACAAACATTAGAAACCGAATCGGCTTGTTTATTAATGGTTCCAAGTGTGGATACTACAAAAATTGTTGTGGATGGATATGTGAAAGAATCGTTAGAAAGAAAGCTTGTATATCATGCCCAGACACCGCAATGCTTTAAAACTGATTTGATTAAAGAGTGTCATAAGCTTGCACGAGATAAACAAGTGCAGGCAACAGATGATGCACAACTTGTAGAATGGTTTTCTGATACAAAAGTAAAGGTTGTTTTATCAAGTTTCACAAATAAAAAAATAACTTTACCTGAAGATTTGAAAGGATAGGTATAAAGATGGAATATTCAGCTTTGGTATTTGATGATTGTAAAGAAGTAGAAGATACGTATGACAAATTATTAGCAACAATCGATTTGTTTGCGAATGATGAAAACTGCACACAAATTGTTGTAAGTTGTAAAAGTGTATGGACACTAAGACTTGCTTCATCACCTAAAAATAAGGTGATGCTTGTACAAAGACCGGACAAGCCTTATGTGGCTTTATTGAATGGTTTAAAGGCTGTTAAACAAGAAAATGTTGTTGTGACAGGTATTTCTACTAAACATATAAAAAAAGATGTAGATACATTATTGGATCATCTATCAAGATATCCAGCAATTAATTTCGATAAAGATTTACAGGCATTTGATACAAGATTATTGATGTTCTGTCTACAAAAAGCCATTGAATCCAACTTGGCAATCACATCTTATGCCCAAGCCGTTACGCTTGCAAATACTCCACTTGAATCTGTTGAATGATACGGCTATAGTCGTATCATTTTTAATAAAAACTTAATTATTTTGCATGCTTAAAGGTAGTACAATGGATATATGCAAAACTCATCAAATTTATCAAAAAGTTATAAAGAAATCATTAAACAACATGTATTTACTTTATTTAATGGAATCAATGTAATATTGGCTATATTCGTGTTTTTTACGAGTTCCTATCGCAACATGCTTTTTATGATCACCGTTATTTTAAATATGCTGATTGGACTCTTTCAAGAAATACGATCTAAACGAATGCTAGATAAGCTTTCTTTATTAAATCAGCCAAAGATTCATGTGCTTCGAAATGATATTGAACTTGAATTAAATGTTGAAGAAGTGAAAGTCAATGATATTCTTATATTATATCCTGGGGATGAAATCAGTTTTGATGGTCATATCGTATCTGGAAGTATTGAATGCGATGAATCCATGCTGACAGGAGAAAGTGATGCGGTATATAAACAAGAAAATTCATCATTGCTTAGTGGAAGCTTTGTGGTTTCAGGAAAATGTTTGATGAAAGTAGACAAAGTAGGACAAGATACATATGCCTATTCGATTTTAAAACATGCGAAACGCTTTAAAAGATATCCAAGCCAGTTACGAAATTCGATTGATACCATTATTAAATGGTGTACATACATTCTAATTCCACTTGGATGTGCCTTGTTTATTAAACAATTCATCAAGACCAATTATACAACAGCTACCTTAAATACAGTAGCAGCCGTTGTTGGTATGATACCAGAAGGCCTTGTCTTTTTAACAAGTGTTGCCTTAGCCATCAGTTCATTTAAACTTGGTAAACAGAGCGTTTTAGTACAAGAACTCTATTGTATTGAAACACTCGCAAGAACGGATACACTTTGTTTAGACAAAACAGGCACACTGACACAAGGAAAGTTGAGTGTATGTCATGTAGAAGAAATTAAAAATGTTGATGGTATTCTAGGCGATATGATGCAGACTTTACCTGATGAAAATGCGACAGCACTTGCATTAAGAAGTCATTTTAAGACAAGAAATCATAATAAAGTCGTATCTTTTCTGCCATTTTCAAGTCAAAGAAAATATTCAAGTGTGACATTTGAAGATGGAGAATATAAACTCGGTGCTTATTCTTATATTGCCAAAGAGATAGATTCAAAAGTAGAAGAACATATTGAAGAATATACATCTCAAGCTATGCGCGTTATTGTGTTGATGAAAGATGATGTTGTTTTAGCTTATATATGTTTGCGTGACGAGTTAAGAGACGATGCCAAAGATACATTGAACTTTTTTAAAAAACAAGGCGTGGACATTAAGTTGATTTCAGGAGATGATCCAAAAACAGTTGAAGCTCTAGCTAGAAAAGCTGGCTTTACATCTAAAAGTATCGATATGTCCAAAGTACAAGATGTGGAAACTGTAATTGATTCTTATTCGATTTTTGGACGTGTGACTCCCGAACAAAAGAAAGAACTTGTTTTGGCATTAAAGAAAAGAAATAAAACAGTCGCAATGACAGGAGATGGCGTCAATGATGTCATGGCATTAAAGGAAGCGGATTGTTCGATTGCGATGGGATCTGGTTCACAAGCTTGTAAAAGTGTGGCAAGTTTAGTTTTATTGAAAGATCAAATGAATGCATTACCTGCCATTTTGTATCAAGGACGATGTGTCATTAATAATATTCAAAGAACAGCATCTTTGTTTCTAGTTAAAACACTATTTTCAATTGGACTATCCTTGTTGACACTGATATTTTTAAAGAATTATCCATTCAAACCTATTCAATTAACTTTGATTTCCGCTTTGGCAACAGGAATACCTAGTTTTGTATTAACATTAGAACCCAATGGAAATAAAGTGAAAGGTAACTTTCTACAAAATGTTATCTCAAAAGCATTGCCAGGAGCTATATGCGTTATATGTAGCGTAATTGGTGTATCGATTCTAGGTCATTTTATCTATATTTCGCCAAGTGAATATTCAACGATGTGTACAATTCTTGCCGGAGTCAATGCACTTATGGTATTGATACGCGTATGTGTGCCTATGACAACATTAAGAAAAATATTAGTTACTATCATGTGTATGATATTTGTAGGCTCAATAATCTTATGTAAGAATTTTTTCTACATAGTCCATTTAAGATGGTATGAAATTATCTATGTGATTTTGAATATTTGTCTCATTCCACATATTTTAACAGTTGTATCGTCTTGGATAAAATTGTTTTTGAAACAAAAAAATAAAGTTTGGAAATGATCCAAACTTTTTTCTATCTCCAAACCTCTTCAGCGATTTCTTTGACTAGTTTAACTTTAGCCCACTGTTCATCTTCAGTCATGATATTTCCTTCTTCCGTAGAAGAGAATCCACATTGTGGGCTTAAACATAATTGTTCTTTTGGCACATATTTTTCGGCTTCCTGAATTCTTTTCTTAACCTCTTCTTTATCTTCGAGTTTCGCAAATTTCGAAGTAATCAATCCTAGAACGACTTTTTGATCTTTAATAAAGCGAAGTGGACTAAAATCACCAGATCTTTCTGAATCGTATTCTAGGAAAAATCCATCTACTTTACAATGACCAAATAAAATTTCGGCAACAGGTTCATAACCACCTGATGAAAACCAAGTAGATCTGGAGTTTCCTCTACAAATATGCATTGTGATTGTCATATCTTCTGGTTTTGCCTCTAAGGCAAGATTGATCATATCTACATACGATTTTGCGATTTTATCAAGATCAAGACCTCTTTTGTTATAGGCCTTTCGCTTATTGGCATCACAGAATTCTCCCCAAGAAGTATCATCCAATTGTAGATATCTACACCCAGCATCGTAAAATGCACGAATCGCTTTCTGATATGCGATCGCAATGTCATGATACAACTCTTTTTCGTCTTTATAACGTTCAATTGGTGTATATTCTTCACTACGTACGCAACAAATCAAATGAAGCATAGAAGGAGAGGGGATTGTCATCTTACAAAGTGTATCTTGTCCAATGCTTTGTAGATATTTGAAATGTTCTACAAATGGGTGGTTACCAAAATCAATTTTACCTGTAATTTTTAATGTAGCTGCCTTTGGCTGATGTCCTTTAAAATGTACAGACCAATGATCAGCTTTGATTTCTTCAACACCATCTAGATCTGCTAGAAAATCTAAATGCCAATATCTTCTTCTGAATTCTCCATCTGTAACAGCTTGAAGTCCAACTTCTTTTTCTTTTGCGACTAGCTCTTGGATGGCCTTATCTTCAATGGCTTTTAATTGCTTGGCATCAATTGTTTTATTCGCAAATTCTTCTCTAGCTTTTTTAGATAGTCAGGACGTAAAAAACTTCCTACTACATCATATTTAAAAGGGGGTTGTACTGTCATAATTAATTCCTCAACTTTCGTGTGTTAAGTCTACCATATTTGTAGAATATAGAATAATTGAAAAAATCTTTATGTTGTTATAGGTAAAAACTATAATAAAAAGAAATCTGGAATTAACCCCAGATTTCTTCAGCAATTTCTTTGACCAATTTAACTTTAGCCCATTGTTCATCTTCTGTTAATTTATTTCCAATTTCACATGATGCGAAACCACATTGTGGGCTTAGACACAAGTTTTCTAATGGGACATATTGACTTGCTTCTTTGATACGAGCAATCACAGTTTCTTTGTCTTCTAATTTAGCGGATTTTGTCGTAACCAAACCAAGTACAACTTTCTTATCAGGTGTTACCTCTTTTAATGGCTCAAATCCACCAGAACGAGCATCATCAAATTCTAAGAAATAGGCATGTACATTTTCTTTCGCAAATAATGTTTTTGCGACGGCATCATATGCACCACTTGAAGCATATGTTGAATGGAAATTACCACGACAAACATGTGTATTGATTGTTAGATCTTCTGGTTTATCTTCAATCGCAAGATTGTTGATACGCAAGAATAATTCTTGAACTTTTAATAAACCTTCTTGATCCGTTTGGAAAAACAACGGTGCTTTTTCATCTACCAACATACCCCATGAACAATCATCGAATTGAATGCATCGACATCCAGCATCATATAATTGTTGGATGACAACCTTATATCCATTCGCAATATCTTGAACTAATTCTTCTGTATCTTCATAATATTTTCTTGTGTTTTCTAGCGCAAATGGAAGAATCATCTGTTCTAAAAATTGTGCTGGAGCTGGAATTGTTTGTTTGGCAATCGTATTTTCATCTTCAAACTGCTTTACAAATTTAAAATGTTCTACAAAAGGATGCGTACCATTCACGCCTACTTTTCCAGTAATATATGTATCATCAATCATAGCTGCTTCACCATGGAAAGGAAGACCTGTTTTTGTTGGTGTATGAGAAACGCCATCAAATCCCCACATAAAATCTAAGTGCCAAGTAGCACGTCTAAATTCACCATCTGTAATGACATGAAGTCCGGCTGCCTTTTCTTTTTGAATTAAATCCGTAATGCATGCATCTTCAACTTTGGTTAATTCTTCTTTTGAAATCTTTTTGGCTTCATAATCTTTGCGAGCTTGTTTTAATTTTTCGGGTCTTAAAAAACTTCCGACCACATCATATCTATAAGGTGTTTGAACTGTCATAATTAAATTCCTCAACTTTCGTGTGTGTTAAGTCTATCATATTTGTAGAGTATAGAATAATTGAAAAAATCTTTATGCTGTTATAGGTAAAAGCTATAATAAAAGACCAATTTTACTTGGTCTGTTCAATATATTGTATTAGATGATTTAGATAGTTTCTTGCCATGTTGGATAAGACTCCATCACTGATATAGCCTATTTCCATGACTTCATCACTATCTAGTGGAATGGATACAATATTGTTTCCATTTAAATCCGTGCTTAAGATACCTGAAGAAATCGTATATCCGTCAAGTCCAATCAATAAATTAAATAAGGTAGCACGATCGGAAACAACAATACTCTTTTTAGATGGTTGCGTACTGTGTAATTCTTCTGAAAAGTAAAATGAATTGTTGATTCCTTGTTCATAAGTTAAACGAGGATAGTTTTCTAAATCTTCCATTTTCACTAATTTTTTATTGGATAAAGGATTTGTCTTAGATACAAAGACATGAGGTTTAGCCTCAAATAGTTTTGTGAATGTTAAATGTTCTTTCTTTAAAATACTTTGAATAACTTCACGATTAAAATGAGAAAGATAAAGAATTCCCAATTGACTGCGATGATTTTTAACATCATCAATAATATCGTATGTTCTTTGTTCTCTTAAAGAAAATTCATATTCACTTTGATTATACTCTTTGACTAAGGCAACAAAGGCATTGACCACAAAGGCATAATGTTGACTTGATATCGCAAATACAGTTCTTGCAGGAACGGCGTTTTTATATTGTTCTTCAAGTAAGTTTGCTTGTTCAACGACTTGTCTAGCATATCCTAAAAATTTTTCACCTTGTTCAGAAAGTAAAATACCTTTGTTCGTGCGAACAAATAAACAGATGGACATTTCTTCTTCTAAATCATGAATGGCTTTTGATAAAGATGGTTGCGAAATAAATAAGGCTTTAGCTGCGGAATTAAAAGATCCAGATTCAACGACCTGGATCACGTAGCGCAATTGTTGTAGCGTCATTAGTCAACAAGTGTGATTGTATCAATCACTTGAGGATTTCTAGGACGGTCATTGAATGTAGTAGGGGTCTTCGCAATTTTATCCACATTTTCCATACCTTCAATCACTTTTCCAAACGCAGCATATTCACCATCTAAATGAGGTGCATCTTGGTGCATAATGAAGAATTGACTTCCTGCACTATTTGGATCCATAGCACGTGCCATAGATAAAACTCCACGAGTGTGTTTTAAATCGTTTTTAAATCCATTAGATGCGAATTCTCCATGAATTGTATAACCTGGACCACCAGTACCATTTCCGATCGGGCATCCACCTTGAATCATAAATCCTTTGATAACACGGTGGAAAGTAAGTCCATCATAGAATTTCTTTTCAATTAGATTCAAAAAGTTTTCAACCGTTTCTGGGGCAATCTCAGGATATAGTTCAGCTTTGATTTGATCTCCATTTTTCATTGTGATTAAAATATTTTTTGTTTCCATGTTTTAGTTTTCCTCTCTTATATATTGAATTGCGATACAACCAAGACCAGTATGTACGGCAATTACAGAACTAATATAGTTTATATGAATATTTTGTTCAGGTACACCTTTTTCGATAAAACATTTTTTAAAATGGTTGGCACCCTCTAAAAAATTAGAATGAATAATATAGATATGTGTATGTTGAATATCAATATCATCCATGACTTTATCGATCGCATAGGCATCGGCTCTTTTTTCTGTACGAACTTTATTTAAAACATCAATTCTACCTTTTGTACTTTTATTTATATGTAAAACAGGATAGATCTTTAATAAACCCGCAAGTGTAGCAGCCATAGGTGTTAATCTTCCACCGCGTTTTAAATGTTGAAGATTTTTGACAAGAATCAATGAGTTGGATTCATCAATAGTAGGTTGAATGATCTTTAAAATCTCTTCTGAAGATTTATGTTCATCCACTAACTTCTTGATCCAGATCGCAACATGTTTTTCAATTTCACACGTTGAATACATATCAATGACATGAACATTCATTTCGAGTTCACGTGCGATACTTTGCATGGTGCTAGCATTTGTGGATAATCCATTTGTCAAAGGAATGGCAAATATTGTGTCATAGTCTTTTTTTAGTTCTTCAAATAAATCATAAATTTTTTGATAAGCAGCCATACTTGTTTTTGGCATTTTACCATTCGCTAATTCGTTATATATATCTTGGGTAGAAATTTCTAATGTATCTTGATAGGTTGTTTCATCAATTGTAATCTGTAAAGGGAGTAGATAGATTCCTAATTCTTTTGCCTGTGCAAAAGATAAATTTGAACCCGTATCTGTTACAACAGCAATTTTTTCCATTTAGAATCCTCGAATCGTTTCAGCATCGATATTTTTAATGATTTCAACCGCAAGTTTTACAGCATTGTCATAATCTTCTTCAGAACAAATGCCAAAAGAAGCATGCGCAAAACGAACAGGAATTCCAATGATTATCGTTGGTATGTTGTAACGATGTGTGATACCTGCATTAGTTCCTCCACCTTTTCTTACACTTTCTTGTACAGGGATATTTTTTTCATGGGCTAAGTCGATCGCATAGCGCATAAAACGAGGACTAGTGATGTATGAACGATCAAACCAACGTAACATTGGACCTTTTTTAAGAGCCGATTGAATCATGTAATCTTGTTCAAAAGTATCATCACTTGGACATCCTTCGAAACAAATCGCAATATTTGGATGTAAGTTTTTAATGGCCGTATCCATACCTCTTTCACCCACTTCTTCTTGCGTTGTTAATGTGGCTTCAATGTTATGATTTACATCTTTTAATTGGTGAAGAACATCCATTACGGCAGCACATCCAATACGGCAATCAAAAGCTTTACCTAAAAAGATCTTGTGGGCTTCATCATATTTACAAGTAACGGCAGGACACATGAAATTACCTACAGAAATATGGAAATCTTCCTTAACTTCTGTAGCATTTGTAGCTCCTACGTCGATGACTAAATCATCAAAATCTACTTTTCCATTGCGCTTTTCGGCTGATAAGAAATGAACCGGTTGACTTGCGACAATACCAGAAATTTTTTCACCCTTATCATTTAAAATCCAAACTTCACCTGATACGATGTTTTTTGGATCCCATCCACCAAGTGGTAAAAAGCGAATTGTACCATTTGGCTTGATTGCTTGCACAATAAAACCAACTTCATCTGCATGTGCATCCAAAAGAATGGTTGTCTTGTGTTCTTTATCTTGTTTAAAATGCATATATGTGTTACGCATTGTGTCATCATGAACTTCACAAATATTTTGGACATCTTCCATGGCTAATTTCGATACTTCATCTTCCATGCCACTTGGTCCAAAGGCAGTTGAGAAGTCAAGAATTCGTTTTATTTTTGAATTCATATACATTTCCTCCATAAATTTGTTAATATTATAGCACAGATACATACTTGTGGATGTGATTCTAGTCATTTGAATCAAATTGTATTTGGACAAAGGATTAGAATACATGTATCTTAACCAAAAGGAGATTTTTGAATGAAAAAATTAATGTCAAAACTACATTTTAGAAGTATATATAAAACAATCGTATTCACTTTAGTTTTATGCTTTTTATACAATATCGCATATTTGTTGATGAGTGCATCTGCTATGAATGTCTATATAAGACAAAGTCTAGAAGTTGTACTAAGCTTATTATCAAGTCTAGGCTTTTACTTCATCTGTACAAAGATCTGGAAGGCAAAGAACTTTTCGGCTTCTGCAATTTTAAAAGTATTCGTACTACAAGGTATTTATATCTTGATTGTGAGTGGAATTCTTTCAAATCTTGTAAATGTTTGTGCAAATAATACAAGCTTAATGTTAGTATTACAGCTTATGAGTGCATTCTGTTTAGTTGTGATGGTACCATTCCAGTTGATTTTCTATTATGGCTTGATTCATGACAAAAACTTAAAGGAATTTATTCCTTATGCATTAAAAAAACATCAGAAAAAGATGTTGAACTGGTATTGTTCACTACTCATCTTAATCGTTGTATTGGATACAATGTCAGGTGGTTTGTTTAGTGCGGCCCAAGGCTTTAATGCCCAAAGCATTTTAGTTGGATCAATGTATATGGGCAATCCCATGATATCTTGGATGATGTATTTATTTTTAGGCGTAAGCTTTCAATCGAGTCTTGCATCGATGTTTACTTATTTATTTGTGAATTTTTTGATGGGCTTTTTCTATTGCGTTCTTGAACTAAACTATGTTTCTTATGTGGGAAGTCTTTTAGATGCAGATTAACGAATTAAAAATTACCAGTCGAAGACTAGGCCTTTTAGTAAAGATGAATATCTTAACGGTTGAAGATTTATTGAAATATTATCCTTTACGTTATGACACGGTACAAACTTTGCCTTATGCTTCGTGGAATGAAAAAGAAAATGTTGTTTTTCAAGGCTTAATTTGTTCGGCTGCACGAGTGATCCGTTTATCTAAGAATCGTTCGATGACTAAATTTAAAGTGATGTCATGGAATGAAGAATTAAATATTACTTTATTTAATCGTCCATGGCCAAGTCAGTTTGGTTTTGGTAAGACGATAACGATTTATGGACAATATCAAGGAAATAACAATGTATTAGCTTCCACTTATAATTTCAAACCTTTAGATCAACAATTGGGTTTACATCCTGTGTATCCATTAATTGAAGGTTTAAAACAGTCGGATATTCAAGCGATTATGAAAGAGGCACTTAAACATGTGGATATTCTGCCTCAAAGAGTACCCCAAAGATATGTTGATAAGTATAAATTATTAGATATATCAACCGCTTATAAGTGGATTCATTTTCCGGAAAATGAAAAGCAGCTGCATGCAGCCATTCGTACATTAAAATATGAAGAGTTTTTGTGTTTTCAATGTGTAATGCAGTCGATGCATGAAAAGAAAGAAATTAAAACAAAAAAGGTTTTTTCAGTTTCTACAGTAAAAAATTGGATTTCAAATCTTCCTTTTGAATTGACAAAAGATCAGCTTTCAAGTATTGATGATATTCTATATGATTTAAAAAGTACAAATGTGATGTTTCGCCTTGTTCAAGGTGATGTTGGCTGTGGCAAGACGATTGTGGCACAAATTAGTATGTATGCCAATCAACTTGCAGGTTATCAATCGGCTTTACTTGCACCAACTGAAATTTTGGCAAGACAACATGTAAAGAATATGCATAAATTAGGTCTTGAAGCGACTTTATATGTTTCAAGTCTTGCGGCTAAGGAAAAGAAAGAAATTTTAGAGAAACTTGAAAATGGAAAAATTTTTAATGTAGTGGGAACACATGCTCTGTTTCAAGAAAATGTTGTATTTCATAAATTAGGTCTTGTGATTGCGGATGAACAACAGCGGTTTGGGGTGAAACAAAGAAGGTCTTTGTTAGAAAAGGGAAAGTGTGTTGATTTTTTAATGATGTCAGCTACACCGATTCCTAGAACATATGCTCATTTCTTATATGGAGATATGGATATTAGTTCAATTCATACGATGCCTATAGGAAGAAAGAGTGTTGTCACAAAATACTTTAAAACGGCAAGTATGGCACCTTGTTTAAATGATGTTTTAAACTTTATTAAAGAAGGAAGACAATGTTATGTCGTATGTCCTGCGATTGAAGAAAATGATGAGTATAAGATGCGTAATGTGTTTGAAATTTATGAGGGAATGACAAAGACATTAAAGGATGTGCGAATTGGCTTGTTGCATGGGAAAATGACAAGTCAAGAAAAGGAAGAGACGATGGACAAGTTTTCTAAGCATGAATTCGATATTCTTGTTTCTACAACGATTATTGAAGTTGGAATTGATGTAGCCAATGCGAGTGTGATGGTCATTTATGATGCGCATCGCTTTGGCTTAAGTACATTACATCAGTTAAGAGGACGTGTAGCTCGTGATAAAAAACAAGGATATTGTTTCTTGTTGTCATCATCAAATGATCCGCAGGCGATTGAGCGTTTAAAAAAGATGGAAGAATTGAAGGATGGCTTTGAAGTATCAAATTATGATTTGCATATGCGCGGTCCAGGTGATATTTTAGGAATAAGACAAAGTGGTATGCCTTGTCTTGTGTTTGGTGATTTTGAAAAAGACCAGGCTATGATGGGAATGTGTATTCAGGATGCAAAAGAAATTATACAAGATCAAGTGGATGTGGATCTCTTGTTGTATATTTCGAATGCGATTGAAAATGCACAATATTTTGATTAGGAGACTAATGATGGATAAACAAAAGATAGAGAATAAATTCATATATTTTATCAGCTTACTTGGTATGGTAATGATTCTTGTATTGATTGCTTATTTCTTCTTTTTGCGTAATGTTGAAGTGGATATTATGGATAATGCGCAATATACCTATGTTGGAGAAAATGGAAATGCAAGTGTTGTGGTAAGTGCAAAGCAGGGGGAATTGAATCAAAGAATGCAGGACTTTTTGAATTCAGTCAAATATGAAGTGAGTCCAAGTTCAGATTTATCCAATGGAGATACAATTCATGTTACGGCAACCTATGATGAGGCTTTAGCAAATCAATATCATTACAAACCTAAAAGTATAGAGGCAAATGTTGTCGTTGAAGGACTTGCCAATCGTTATTTGGCTTTGCAGGATATTCCTAAGACATTGATTCAAGATGGTAGAAATGCTGCACTTGATTATGTAAAGGAAAATCAGGATGCAATCTATAAGTTAGATGGAAAAGAAGAAAAGACACCAAGTCTTGATAAAATGAAAATTGTATATTCAGCATATTTAAAATCGAACCAGAAAAAGAATAGTGATCGTTTTGTGTATATTGTACAAATGACTTATGATTCAGAAGTTCTTTATTATATGGTGTGTATTCCAAATATCAATGATTCCAATGAAATTGATACACATAATATATATGGAGAAAAAGCATATTTAACGCAAGAAGAATTGGATGGTAAAGATTTTAATGGGTATGTAGATCGTGTCTATTCGTCAAAATATCAAATTGAGCAAAAAAATAAAGAAGTCGACGACTTCTTTATTTTAGTTTATTCATTAATTCTTCAAAATCAGGTTTTTCGATTTCATGAAATTCAATCGTAACATGATCATTATCTTTATAGCGTGGAATTAAATGAACATGGAAATGATTTACGCTTTGTCCAGCCGCTTCATGTACATTACTTAAGATGTTAATGCCATCACAATGTAAAGTTTGTTCTAATTTATTGGCAAGTTTACTTGCAACTTCAAAAACATGATTTCTTGTTTCATCTGGACAATCTAGAAATGAATCGCAATGTTCTTTTGGAACAACAAGGGTGTGTCCATAAGAAGTTGGATTGATATCTAGAAAGGCGATGACACTTTCATCTTCATAAATTTTATTGCTTGGAATTTCGCCATTAGCGATCATACAAAAAATACACATAATAATAAGTCCTCCTTATTAAAAATAATACATCGTTTTATATAAAATGAAAAGCCAGACTAAGGGGGTGTCTGGCTTTTCAATAAGGGGATAGAAAATAGTATGAATACCATAGACTGATTTCATACCGGCAAGGTCTTCAAACTCCTTGCTTGTAAAGAAGTATACCATAAGTTGTGTCAAATAAAATGTGAAAAGTGTGGGAAAATATGTGATATTTCAAAAATATAGTGTTTCGGCCCCACTTTTGATGATTTTTTGTCTCAATTCATGAAAATGTATGAGTTTGCAAGAGTTAAAAATGGGAAAATTTGGTTTTTTCTTGAAATATAAATATTGACAACTAGTTTTATGCTATAATGTAAACTAAGCGGAGGTTTTGAGATGATTGTAAAAACCATTCATGAAATAACAAATATGATGCATGCAACTTTGCATGGTGATATTGATGATACAAAAAAAATTCATGGTGTTGTGATTGATTCACGACAAGTGACAAAAGACGTTTTATACGTACCTATTATTGGTCAAAGAGTGGATGGACATACATTTGCCAAACAAACAATTGAAGATGGTGCTTTGATTAGTTTGTGGCAAAAAGACCATGTCCCATATCCTGATTTTCCTGTAATTTTAGTAGATGATACACTTCAAGCTATGCAGGATCTTTCAAAAGCATATCTGGATGAGTTACATCCTTTAGTTATTGGTGTAACGGGTTCAAATGGTAAAACAAGTTGTAAAGATATGTTATATAGCATTTTTTCGCAAGAGAAAAAGACACAGAAGACACAAGGAAACCGCAATAGTGAGATTGGACTTCCTTTAACGATATTTGATTTTGATGAAGATATTGAAGTGGCCATTTTAGAAATGGGTATGGAAAATAAAGGTGAAATTACACAATTAACTTCCATTGCACAACCGGATATTTCTGTCATCACTTCAATTGGCTCGGCTCATATGGAAAATTTGGGTGGAAAATTACAGATTGCCCAAGCTAAATGTGAAATTTTAGAGGGTACAAAAGAAAATGGATTGTTCCTTTATAATTATGAAAGTAAAGAAATCCAAGAAGTGCTTTGTACTTTAGATACAGAAAATAAAAATGTTGTATCTTTTGGTCAAGGTGGAGATGTTTCAATCACAAGTGATATTGAATATGATAAAGAAGGAATTGTATTTAAATGTAATATTTTAGATGCACCTGTACATTTGCGTGCATTTGGTGATTTTCAGGCAATGAACGCATTGCCGTGTATCTATATCGCAAAAGCTTGTCATTTAAAAGAAGAATCGATTTTAAATGGATTGAAAAATCTAGAAATGACAAAGATGCGTACGCAGTTAATTTCAGTAAAAAATGCATATATTCTAGATGATACATATAAATCAAATCCAGAAAGTGCTAAGGCAGCCATTGATACATTGATGGAACTTCCGGCCAATAAACATATTGCCATTATATCGGATATGTTAGATCTTGGTAGTGAAGAAAAACAGTTGCATTATGATGTGGGTGTTTATGCCAAAGAAAAAGGTGTGGACGAATTATATTGTACAGGTCCTCTTTCAAAAGAAACGGCCGATGGTTTTAATGGGAAATGGTATGAAACTAAAGATGAGATATATGAAGCTTGCAAACCTTTGTTAGACAAAGATTGCATTATTATGATCAAAGGTTCAAGAGCGATGAAGATGGATACATTAGTAGATGCTTTTAGGGGGAAAAACAATGAGTAAATTACGTTTAGGTGTCGTATTTGGGGGACAAAGTAGTGAATATTCTGTTTCATTACATTCTGTCACTTCCTTTTTACGTCAAATTCATGCAGACAACTATGAAATGACTTTAATTGGTATTAATAAAAATGGACATTTCTATTTATATAATGGAGATGTGGATTCTATTGAACATGATACATGGGAAAATGAAGAAACTTGTGTATCTTGTGCATGGGTAAACGGGGGAATCATGCCATTAGATGGTTCAAATAAAGTGATTGAACTAGACTGTGTATTCCCGGTACTACATGGTAAAAATGGTGAGGATGGATTGATTCAAGGTTTACTTGAATTGATGAATATTCATTATGTAGGTTGTGATGTTATGTCAAGTGCTATGTCAATGGATAAAGAAATTATGCATATTTTGTGTAAAGAAGCAAAAATTCCTTGCGCTGACTACATTTGTTTATATGCCAATCGAGAAAATCCTACATTTGAACAAATTCAAGAAAAGATTGAATTGCCATGGATCATTAAACCATGTAATGCAGGAAGTAGCTATGGTGTGCATTTTGTCAACAACAAAGAAGAATTTGAAAGTGCATGTAAAGATGCATTCTTCTATGATGGTAGAGGTAAGATCTTAGTCGAAAAAGTAATTAAGGGCTTTGAGATTGGTTGTGCCGTTATGGGAAATGAAGAAATCTTTACAGGATCAGTCGATGAAATTGAAATTACGGGTGGATTCTTCGATTTTGAAGGAAAATATGAAATGAAAGGAGCCGCTATTTATTGTCCGGCTCGTATTGATGAAAAAACATTTAAAGAAGCGCAAGAATTAGCTCGCAAAACATATATTGCGATGAATTGCTGCGGAATGGCACGTGTAGATATGTTTGTGACAGAAGATAAAGAAGTAATCTTGAATGAATTGAATACAATTCCTGGATTAACAGCGACTTCTCGTTATCCTTCTATGATGAAAGAAGCCGGTATTGAATTTGCGGATTTAATTGATAAGCTAATTGAACTAGCTATGCAAAGGACAATTGGAGCATGCTAGAAGCTTATAGCAGAGCTTGGACTGAAATTGATTATGATGCGATCCGTCATAATGTAAAAGAAGTTAAAAAGCTTGTAAAAAACACAAAAATCATGGGTATTGTGAAAGCCAATGCGTATGGCTTAGGTGATGTCGCATGTGCTAAGGCTCTACAAAAATGTGGTGTGGACTATTTTGGCGTTTCCAGTATTGATGAAGCATTAAATCTTAGAAATGCAGGAATCCAAGATAACATCTTGATTTTAGGATATACACCAAGCATGCATTTTCATTATCTTCATGAACAGAATATTGTTCAATCTTTAGTGTCGATTGAATATGCTAGAGAATTAAATGCCTATGCCAAAGAAAATGATGTAAAGATTCGTTGTCATTGTAAAGTAGATACAGGTATGTGTAGAACTGGTATTGTATATCAAGAACAAGATAAACATATTGAGGATATTTATGAAGAGTATCGCTTAGAAAACTTATGTGTAGAAGGAATCTTTTCACATTTTCCAGTGAGTGATTGTTTAGATGAAGATTGCACTGAATTTACAAAAAAACAAATTCAATTGTTTGATGAAGTGATTGATTTATTAAAATCGCAAGGTATTGATCCGGGTATTCGTCATCTTCAAAATAGCTATGGAATCTTGAATTATCCAGAACTTGAATATGAATATTGTAGACCTGGCCTATTATATATGGGTGTTACGAGTGATGATCATATTAAAATCAAGACGAATCCTGATTTTATTCCCATCATGTCTATGTATGCCAATGTAAGTTTAGTGAAATGGATCTATCCAGGACAAAGTGTAAGTTATGGTCGTCATTTTATAGCTGAAAAACCAACAAAAGTTGCGACTATGAGCATTGGTTATGCGGATGGATTGCCTCGTTTATTATCCAATCAAGGATTCGAAGTATTAGTACATGGTCAAAGATGTAAATTGATTGGAAACTTATGTATGGATCAATGTATGATCGATGTTACAGAAGTAGAAGATGTTAAAGAAGGCGATGAGGTATGCATCGTTGGTCATCAAGGAAATGAAGTGGTAACTGTAGATCAAATCAGTCGTATGGCTAAGACTATCAACAATGAGACATTAACTTCAATTTCTTCACGTGTACCTAGATTAAAGGTGCGCTCATGAAAAGACAGTATGCATCGATAGATATTGCGCGTTATGTTTCGGCATTGTTGGTTGTATGTATTCATACATTTCCATTTTTAGAAATATCAGAAACATTTAATACGTACTTTATTCATACTGTTTGTCGTTTGGCCGTTCCATTTTTCTTTACAACAAGCGGGTTTTTCTTCTTTAGAAATTATGACTTGGAAAATGAAGATGTGAATGACGCTCGTTTAAAGAAAGCATTACTTCGTCTTTTTAGAATCTATTTGATATGGACAATTATTTATTTGCCATATACGATTTTTGATTATACACACAATGGCTTTCGTATATCGTATTTATTCACATACGTTCGAGATTTTATCTTTAATGGAAGTTATTATCACTTGTGGTTTTTACCAGCCTTAATGTTGGCGGATGTGATCGTGTATTATTTGTATAAGAAAAAAGGCTTGAAGTTTACATTGATTACCACATTTGCATTATATGTTGTGGGTTATTTAATTAATGTATATACACCAGTATGGGAAAGTTTACCTTATATTTCTTTCTTATTTGGATTCTTTACGAAAGCATTATCAACCGCAAGAAATGGAATCTTCTTTGGTCCTATGTTTATTGCGATTGGTTTGTTACTTTCAAGAACACGTCGCTTACCTAAAAAAGTAAGCTTACTTGCTTTCTTGATTAGTTTTGTATTATTGTTTTGTGAAGTAGCTCTATATCGTCATTTTAATATTTTGCGCGATCTAACAAGTATGTATATTTGTTTAGTTCCAGCTGTATATTTCTTAGTGAATTATTTATTGAAGGTCAATATTCCATATCGTAAAATGTTTACCATTTTACGCCACGATTCATTGATGATTTATACTTCACATATTTTGTTTGCCAAAATCTTCTTAGCTTTGATGCCACATGCTCATCTCGTTGTATATTTTTTAACTTTGGCATGTGCACAATGTTTAGCTGGTTTTGTGACTCGTTATCAGGATCAATATCCGATATTAAAAAAATTACTGTAAGCTTATGATTCGATTATTTCAAGTGAAATGTGCGAGTGAAAATGAAATTGAAGCACAGATCTTAAAAAAACTGCGAATCCGTAAAGAAGACCTTTTGCAGTGGCACGTACATAGAAAAAGTGTGGACGCACGCCACCAGAAGGTCTTGTTTTCGTATGTCGTAGATTGTAAAGTCAAAAATGAAAAGAAACTTTTAAAATTAAAAGATGTTTCATTAACACCCGATGAAACATATCATCCAGTAATGAGTGGAGAACACGCTTTATCTGCAAGACCTGTCGTTGTTGGATTTGGCCCGGCAGGCATGTTTGCAGCCTTGATTCTTGCACAATATGGGTATAAACCTATTGTTTTAGAAAGAGGATCGAATGTGGATGTTCGCAAACAAAAGGTAGAAACCTTCTGGGAAAATGGAGTGTTGGATGAAGAGTGTAATGTTCAATTTGGTGAAGGTGGAGCTGGTGCCTTTAGTGATGGAAAACTAACCACTCGATCAAAGGATTCTTTGTGTCGTAAAGTTTTAGAGGAACTTGTTTCTTTTGGGGCAAAACCAGATATATTGATGGATCAGCACCCTCATATTGGTACAGATGCTTTTTTGTCCATTATTAAAAATTGTCGTAAAGAAATTGAAAGATTGGGTGGAACTTTCTATTTTGATACGAAATTAGAAGATATCAAAGTAGAAAATGGTATCTTAAAACAAATTTATTTCAATCATCAATGGATGAATTGTAATGCGTTGATTTTAGCAACTGGACATAGTGCAAGTGATACAATTTTAATGCTTCATAAACATGGTATGCACATTGAAAATAAACCATTTGCGGTAGGCGTTCGTATTGAACATAAACAAAAATATATAAATGAAGCTATGCTTCATGAGTATAGTCAAGACGAAAGATTGATTCCTGCACGTTATCAATTGACATACACAGCTTCCAACTCGAAAGGTGTATATACATTTTGTATGTGTCCAGGTGGCTATGTGATTCCAAGCTCATGCCAAAAAGAACAATTGGTTGTGAACGGCATGTCGTATGCGAGTCGTAGTGGTGAAAATGCCAATAGTGCTTTGCTTGTGCAAATCAATGACTCGGATTATGGCAATGAGTTGTTTGCCGGTTTAAAATATCAGGAAGAGTTAGAAAGAAAAGCTTTCTTGATGGGACAAGACTATAAAGCTTGTGTGCAGCTAGCCAAGGATTATTTAGCGCATAGAGTGTCTAAACAATTTGAATCGGTAGTACCAACGTATTCAATTGGTACAACATTCTGTGATTTGAATGATTTATTCGCAAAAGAAGTCAATTTAGCCTTACATGAAGCTTTAGAACATTTTGAAAAGAAGGTGCCTGGCTTTGTTTCGAGTGGTGCAATATTAAGTGCTGTGGAATCAAGAAGCAGCAGTAGTGTGCGTTTAGTACGTGATAAAGAATCTTATATTTCAAATATTCAAGGCCTATATCCGAGTGGGGAAGGTAGTGGCTATGCAGGTGGCATTATGACAAGTGCAATTGATGGTATTCGTAGTGCTGAGCATTTGATTGAATACTTTGCCAAAGGGGATTTCTAATGAATATTTTTGCACCGAATTATTATGTTCAGAGTTTTAAAACTTTGAATATACAAAGATTACATGATCATGGAATTCAATTATTACTTTGTGATATTGATAATACATTGGTAGCGTATGATGAAGAAGTTCCAAGTCAAGATGTGGTTGATTTTATTCATAAGCTAAAAATGAATGGAATTGAAGTTGCGCTTTGTTCAAATTCACCGAGTTCAAGGGGTAAGAATTTTGGTAAGCATCTTCCAGTGTCCAAGACATATCCATTTTCGTGTAAACCATTTCCTTTTTGTTTTAAAAAGGCAATGAAAGATCATGGCTTAAAGGCTAGTCAGATTGCGATTTTAGGTGATCAGATGTATACAGATATATTGGGTGGAAATATTTGGGGGCTATATACGATATTAACGGCTCCAATTGCGATAAAGGATCGAAATATCACAAAGGTGTTTCGTTTCTTTGAAGAATTAATATATGGTTATTTAGAAAAGAAAAAAATATTGAAGCGAGGTGAATTTGATGACTAAATATTGTAAGGGTTGTGGTGTTTTACTGCAAAATGAAGATGAAAATGCACTAGGCTATGTTCCTACTTTAGATGCTTCTTATTGTCAAAGATGTTATCGTATTCGTCACTATGGTGATGTGACAATCAATATGCAGCAAGGGATTGAATCCAACGCAACATTGGAAAAAATCAACAAGATTGATGGGGTTGTATTCTGGGTCGTAGATTTATTTGCGTTTGAGGCGAATTTGATTTCGCGCTTAAATCAGAAACTTCCTGGTAAAGATATTGTCATGGTATTAACGAAGCGTGATGTTTTGCCGACAACTTTAACCGATGAAAAAATCATCAACTTTGTGAAGCATCGTCTTCATGAAGAAAATATTATTGTGAAAGATATTGTGATTTGTGGTTATCTGTTAAAGGAAAATGATAAATCTAGAGAATACTCTTCACGTATTGTGAATGCGATCTTAAAATATCGTAAAAATCGAAATGTGATTTTTATGGGTGTTGCCAATGCTGGTAAATCGACTGTATTGAATCATTTATTGGCAACAAAAGATCTAACAACGTCTCAAAATCCTGGAACTACATTAGATTTAGTTCCAATTCCTTTTGAGGATTATACGATTTATGATACACCAGGCATTGAGAATACGCACTCTTTATTAACGTATCTTCAACCGAAAGATTTAAAGACAGTGATTCCGACAAAGCCAATTCGACCATTTGTTTCACAAATCTTTGAAGATCAGTCATTTGCGGCTGCAGGTTTGGCAAGACTAGATGTAGTGGTAAGTGGTAAGGCAACAGTAGTTGGATATTTCTCTCGTTCTTTATCGATTCATAGAGGAAAATTAAGTAATGCGGATGCGTTGTGGCAAAAACATTTAAATGGCATGTTAGTGCCATGTGTGGACACTTCCTTATTAACGATGCATACGTTCCATGCACCTAAACTTGAGGATGAAAAGATGGATGTTTGTATTCATGGTATTGGATGGTTCTGTATTAGTGGACAAGTAAAAGATGTATATGTAAAAGTACATAAGGGAATTCAAGTAACGTTTAGAAAGGCGATGATTTAATGTTAACGAGTCAAAATAAAAAATATTTAAGAAAATTAGGAATGGATTATAAATCATTATTCCAGATTGGAAAAGATGGTTTGAGTGATAATTTAATGGATACTTTATCCGATTCATTAGAGGCACATGAATTAGTAAAATGTAATTTATTAAAGACATGTCCAGTGGATGTGCGTGAGGCAGCTATTGAGTGTGCAAGTGCAACAGGTAGTGAAGTAGTTCATATCGTTGGACATACTTTCTTATTGTATAGAAGAAGTAAAGAAAATAAATTGGGGCTTAAAAAATGAGAATTGCCATTGTAGGCGGGTCTTTTGATCCAATCCATAATGGACATATTCAAATGGCCAATCAGTCTTTACAAGCTTTACAAGTTGATGAAGTGTGGTTTATGCCTACTTCAAGTACGCCCTTAAAAGATCGTGAATTGACATTGGATCAAGAGCGTTTGGCTATGATTGATTTGGTGGTTCAGAAAGACTCAAGATTTAAGGTATGTACACTTGAGCTTGAAAGAGCAGGTAAAAGCTATACGTATGATACGCTAAAAAAATTGGTTGAAACCTATCCGGAACATGAGTTTTATTGGATTATAGGAAATGATCAATTGGAGCAGTTTGATAAGTGGTATCATGCCGAAAAACTTGTTAAGATGGCTCATTTTGTGTGTTTTGATAGGAATGGCAAGCTTGCAGATTCAAAATATGACATTATGTGTATGACAATGCCCTCGGTCCCAGTTTCAAGTTCAGAAATTCGTATGGGAAATAAATTGAATTATTTGCCAAAAGAAGTTTTACGTTATATCTATCGAAACCGATTGTATGTGAAGGATTTTGTGGCTTCTAGATTAACAGAAAAAAGATATAAACATTCTTTATCGGTTGCCAAACTTTGTGAAGAGTTTGCGTTGAACAATGGGTATGATATGCATATTGCGTATTATATTGGTTTGTTTCATGATATAGCTAAATATATGCCAAAGGATGAGATGGTAAAATGGATGAATAGTATTTGTCCTGAAAACATGGAATATCCTGTAGCTGTATGGCATGGTTTTGTAGGGGCTGCTGTTACGAAAGATATCTTTTTGATTGATGATCCAATCGTATATAATGCAATCTATCATCATGTACTTGGAACGAGTCAAGATCCTTATGCGATGATGGTATTTTGTGCAGATAAATTAGATCCTTTGCGTGGATATGATTCTAGTAAGTTGATTGAAATTTGTAACAAAGATATTAAAGAAGGATTTGAATTGGTGGTTCAACAAAACCGTGAGTATTTAAAGAGAGGTTAGACATGGAGATTTTAGATATTGTAGTTCATGCGATCTGTGAAAAGAAAGCACAAGATGTACGTGTATATGATGTAACGAGTTTGACTCCTTTTATGGATTCAATGATTGTTTGTTCGACTACGAATATTCGTCAGAATAATGCGATTGCACAAAATATTAAGGATCATTTAAGAGAAGCTGGATATATGGGGGATATGCATATTGAGGGGGACTCTGGTTCAAAATGGCTTTTGATTGATTTAAAAGAAGTGGTAGTCCATTTATTTGTGAATGAGGAAAGGCAGGTTTATAATCTGGACCGTTTATATTCGGATGTTCCAGTAAAAACGTATGATTTATAATACATTGGCACATTATTATGATGCTTTAGTAAAAGATGAAGAAGCTTCTAGAGAATGGGTTTCTTGGATTGAGAGTGAACTTGCACCTTGCGATTGTTTAGAACTTGCGTGTGGTAGTGGTGAGATCACTGAAATGCTTGCTTTAAAAGGGTATACTATGACAGCTCTTGATTTAAGTGAAGAAATGGTGAAACAGGCAAAAAGTAAAAACTTAGAGGGTTCGATTGAGTTTTTATGTCAGGATATGCGTCATTTAAATAATTTAGGATCTTATTCGGGTGTTTTTTGTTTGTGTGATAGTTTTAACTATATTTTAGAAAAAGAGGAAATTGATGCGTTCTTTCATGAAGTCAGTCAACATTTAAAATCCAATGGACTTTTCTTCTTTGATACACATTCTTTGGATCGTTTAGAAGAGTTTGATTCTGAATATAATGAGACAGGTGCTTTTGAAGATGGTTGTCAATACCAATGGTCAATCATGGCAGAGGATGATTATGTATATCAAGATTTTGCGTTTTATATGAAAGACAAAGTGATTCAGGAGCATCATATTCAAAGGGTATATGATCCAAAATGGTTGGATGAGATTTTATCGAAGTATTTTGAAATTTTAAAAGTCACAACCGACTTTGATATTGAGGGGATTGCGCCTGGTGAAAAGTATTTTTATGTATGTAGAAAGAAGGTACAAGAATGATTGGTATTGTAGCGGCAATGGATGCTGAAATCCATGAATTTGAAAAACGTATGGACTTAGTAGATCATACGAAGACAATTGCGGGATGCACATTAACATATGGAAAATGGCAAGGTAAAGATGTAGTCTTATGTAAAAGTGGTGTAGGTAAGGCTTATGCGGCTATGTCTTGTACAGTTTTGTGTATGCAAGGAAATATTGACAGCATTATCAATGTAGGTACAGCTGGTGGTTTAACTCAAGATGAACAAGTGTTGGATATTGTGATTAGTGATAAGGTTATTCAAGCCGATTATGATACAAGTCCATTAGATGGCCCTTCAGGTGTTGGATTGGTGTATAATAGTGATGAAAAATTATCTCAAAGTTGTATTGATGCTGCAAATGCTATTCAGATTCGTTATCATGTAGGTACGATAGCTTCTCAAGACTTATTTATGTCTAGAGATGAGGATTTTGAAAAGTTGATGAATAATTTCCCGGATTCAATTTGTTCAGAAATGGAAGCAGGAGCGATTGGTGCGGTTGCCACAAAATTTAATATTCCATTTGTGATTGTGCGTTGCCTAAGTGATGTTGTGCATCATAATGAAAATCCAATGGAATTTTCTACATATGTTTCTAAGGCAAGTGCACAATCGGCTAAATTAATTGAAAACTGGTTGATGCGTATATAGTAAAAAAGGAGGGATAAGGATGAAACTAAGGCGTAGACATAAAAAACAACATGGAACAAAAACGACACTTGGATTAGTTATCATTCTTGTTCTTATATTACTTGTGATTTGGTCTGAGTTTATCAGTGGACCGAATCGTGTTAAGGAACAGATTTATACGCAAAGAGTTGAGAAAATAGAGAAACAAAATAAACATATAAAAGGAATTAGTGAGCATGTCTTTGATTATACAACGTATCAAGGATATGATGATACGACTTTATATTGGTATAATGCGAAGTCTGAATTGATTACTTCAAGAGATATTGAGACTTTGGATTATGAAAAGGCAAAGCGTATTGCGAAAAAGAATTATAAGATCAAATGTGAATCCATTGTACTTGGGTATGGCTACAACAACCCAGTATATGAGATTCGTGGTTCGAATAAATTGATTTTATTGGATTATGATAGTTTTGAACGTGTTTATGAAAGGAAGATACAATAATGGCTGATTTTGATTTTAATGCACCTTATGTGGATCGTAGAACTTGGATCATTGATCATCTACAAGATTTAATTCTAGAACCAAAAGAGATATTAGTCGTATTGTTGATTGATTTTTTCAACCAGCAGCATATTTCAATTGATCACGAATTGATTAGTGAAAAACTAAAGATTAGTGTGGATGAAGTGGAAGATATTTTTACGGAATTATCGGATAAAGGGTATTTGACTTTAGATTATGCGGATGGATCTTTGATTTTTAATATTGAAGGAATCTTTGAACTTTCAAATACAAACAATACAGCCATTGATCGTTCTTTATTAGAACAATTTGAGATGGAGTTTGCACATCCACTATCTTCAACCCAAATGCAAAGAATTATTGATATGGCAAGTATGTATGATGAGCGTCGTGTGATTTGTGCATTAAATGAAGCTGTTTGTAATGAGGCCTGTGATTTAAATTATATTGAAAGAATTCTACAGAATTGGCAACAAAAAGGTTTGTCAACTGAGGATATAGAGAATGGTAAGCGATGAATGCGAATGAAATTTTGGATGAAATGGAAAAGATCTTTCCGAATGCCAAGTGTGAATTGTATCATGAATCTGCATTTCAATTGATTGTTGCGGTTGTACTTAGTGCACAAACAACGGATGCGATGGTGAATAAAGTAACGCCTGCATTATTCAAGGCGTATCCTACGGCAGAAAAGATGGCAGAAGCTACAGTTTCTGAATTAGAGCCATACATTAAAAGAATTGGTTTGTATCGTAATAAGGCTCGCTCCATTTCAAATCTAAGTAAAGATTTAGTTGAAAGATATCATGGCCAAGTACCCTACACATATAAGGATTTAATGTCTTTAGCAGGTGTTGGAAGAAAGACAGCGAATGTCGTTCGTAGTGTAGCTTTCGATATTCCTAGCTTTGCGGTAGATACCCATGTCAATCGTGTCAGTAAGCGTTTGGGTTTAGCCAAATATAATGATTCGGTTGAAAAGGTTGAGGAAAAACTAAAACGAAAAATCGATCGTTCAAGATGGAATCAAGGTCATCATGACTTTATATTTTTTGGGCGTTATCTTTGTCATTCAAGAAATCCAGAATGTGAAAGATGTCCTTTTAAAAGCTTTTGTAAGAAAGATAAATATGAGAAATAATAGCACTACACTTGTAGTGTTTTTCTTTTTGTATTGTGATAAAAGATAAAATAATAAAGTTGACAAATAGTTGGTAGAGCAACCGCAATGAATTACCGTATAATGATGGTGAAAAGGAGGAAATATGTATTATGAAGGCAACTGTATTTATAGCTTATATTTTTTTGTTGATGTATTTTGTAGTTGGTGTCGCATTCATATACTTATTTGTGTTGGTTGTTAGGTCTTTAAGAAAATACATTAAATCTGAACCTGTAAGAAAGGAAAAGGCTGAAAGTGCCAAATCACTTGGAGAAGTAATTAAAAGATATCGTACGCAACGCAAAATGACTCAAGAATTTGTGGCAGAGTCTTTAGGGGTTACAAGACAGGCTGTATCAAAATGGGAAAGTGGTGCATCGGATCCAAGTACAACGAATCTAATGGCTTTAGCTAAGCTATTTGGAGTCACTGCTGAAGAAATTTTAAAGGAAGTTAAATAAATTCATTGTATAGTCGATGATGAAAAAGAAATATTACAATAATCGTTTAATGATGAGTAAAGGAAGTATGAATATGAAGATTATTAAAGTTATAAATGATGAAGAAAAAAAGAAAATCACAAGAGCTATTTTAGAAGCGTTGCCTGAGTGGTTTGGGATTGTAGAAGCAAGAGAAGAATATATTCTTGATAGTGTAGGAAAAGATTTCTTTTGTGCTATGGAAAAGGATAAGGTCGTTGGATTTTTGTATCTTAAACAAACGGGTAAAGATACGGTTGAACTAGCTGTAATGGGTGTATTAAAAGAGTATCATCGTAAAGAAATTGGAAGAGCACTATTCGAATATGCAAAGGAAAGTATAAAAGAAAGTGGATATTCGTTTATCCAAGTAAAAACAGTGAAGATGGGAATGTATGAAGATTATGATCGTACAAATCGATTTTATATTTCGTTAGGATTTAAAGAATTTGAAGTTCTGAATTCGTTGTGGGATGAAAACAATCCTTGTCAAATCTATGTTATGGCAATATGAGGTGGCAAAATGGCATCAACTAAAGAATATTTAGATTTTATTTTAGGGCAACTATCCAATTTAGAAGAAATTACGTATCGATCAATGATGAAAGAATATATCCTCTATTATCGGGGAAAAATTGTTGGTGGTATATATGATGATCGATTACTTGTTAAGCCTGTAGAAACCGCAATTCGTTATATGTCAAAAGTTCGATATGAATTACCATATGATGGGGCTAAAGAAATGTTGTTGGTAGAAGAAGTGGATAACCGGGAATTTTTGGAAGGTTTGTTTCAAGTGATGTATGGTGAGCTTCCAAATCCAAAAAAGAAGAAATAAACTATGAATGAGTTACTATTTTCCAAGAAATATTATGTTAGAAAACTACAAAAGAATGATATTGATCAAATATATGGTCTTTATAGTAAAAATCACTTATATTATCAATATTGTCCTCCTTATGTGACAAGAAAGAGTATTGAATCGGATATGATGACTCTTCCAGGCAATATTGATATTAAAGATAAGTATTATGTGGGATATTTTAAGAACGAGAAGTTAATCGCAGTCCTTGATTTAATTGATGGATATCCCAAAAAGGATATTGTATTCATTGGATTCTTTATGATGGATATCAATGTACAAAAGAATGGGATTGGAAGCGCAATAGTCAATGAACTTATTGAATATTTAACAACACTTAAATATAAGGAAGTTCGCTTAGGTTGGATAAATGGGAATCTTCAAGCTGAACATTTTTGGATTAAGAATGGTTTTTGTCCTATAAAAGAAGATCGTGTAGTACTTGCGAATCGAACTATTAAATAAATTCTTCACTGATTGAAAGATATTTATCAGCATAGATATTTTCTTTTTGCCAGATGATATCAAAGTCATGTTGTAGTTTAAAATCATCTAAAGTAATTTCTTTGAGTTCTTTTGATTTTAATTCTTTTTCTACAGCTATCTTATATAGGAAAGAAATTCCACAATCTTTTTTCAATAGATTCATGATGGTATGCATATTTTCAACTTGTGTATAATGTGTGAAATTTGAAATATGTAGACCATGGGCAATTAAGCTTTGTTCAAGAATATTTCTTGTTCCAGAACCTTTTTCGCGAACTAAAAGATGTTCAGATATTAGATCATGAATCGTATGAGGTTCTTTAATAAATTGGTGGGATGTAGCACAGACGGCAATATAGTCTTCTGTGCTATATTTTATGTGGGAATAGTTTTCTTTTGGATAATTTCCTTCGACAATGGCCATGCTGATTTGACCTTGATCGAGTAATTCGAGTAGTTTAGATGTGTTGCCATAGTGAAGGTGGATGTTAATTTCAGGGTGGTTTTGAATAAAGTTTGCCAATTTATCAATAATCGCATATTCACCAATAGTCATAGTGACTCCAATGGAGAGTGTTTCAATGTAGGATGTGATATTGTTGATTTCATTCATTATGGCTTGTTCATTATTTTTCATAGCTAATAGATGCTTATATAGTATTTCACCAGAAGGAGTTAGTGATAACTCTTTATTTTTGTATGCAAATAATGTGGTATTGTATTGTTTTTCTAAGAAATGGATGTGTTGCGATACGGCAGGTTGAGTGATATTTAATTGTTTGGCGGCTGTTGTAAAATTTAAAGTCTTACATACAGTAAGAAATGTTTTTGTTCGATAATCTAGCATAGGTACCTCTATTGATAAGAAATAATTATTGTTCGATAGAATTATATAATTTTACCTTATTGTTGTATAGTGCTACAATTCTCTTCATGGAGGGAATTTTAAATGAATTTTGTAAATAAATATGGAAAAGGCATTTTGGTTTGTCTTTTAATTGCGATTCCATCATGGATCATTGGAAAGATGTTTCCAGTCATTGGTGGTGCTGTCATTGCGATTCTTGCAGGAATGATTATCGCGATGTTTTGGAATGATAAACAAAAAGCAGAAGCTGGTATTAAATGGACTTCTAAGATAGTTTTACAGACGGCCGTTGTATTACTTGGATTTGGAATGAATTTAGGTGTAATTTTTGAAACGGGTAAGCAGTCTTTACCGATTATTCTTTGTACGATTACGACATCGCTTGTGCTTGCGTGGATCATGAAAAAAGTTTTGAAAGTACCTACAAATACATCAATACTTGTTGGTGTTGGTTCTTCGATTTGTGGGGGTTCTGCCATTGCGGCAACGGCACCTGTTATTGATGCGGATGATGATGAGATTGCCCAATCTATCGCAGTTATCTTTTTCTTTAATGTATTAGCCGCTATTTTCTTTCCAATGTTAGGAAAAGCACTTGGCTTTGATACAATGCATGGGGATGCGTTTGGTATTTTTGCAGGAACAGCCATTAATGATACATCAAGTGTAACGGCTGCAGCTTCTACTTGGGATAGTATGTGGGGGCTTGGTAGTGCCACATTAAATAAGGCAGTAACAGTAAAATTAACTCGTACACTTGCGATTATTCCAATTACACTTGGACTATCTTTTATTCGTGCTAAAAAAGAAAGACAAGCATCAAACTTTAGTTTGAAACGTGCCTTTCCAATGTTTATACTTTATTTTATTTTGGCAGCAATCTTTACAACGATTTGTGTAAATGTTGGAGTAGACTCTAGTGTATTTGCACCACTTAAAGAATTATCTAAGTTTTTGATCATTATGGCTATGGCAGCCATTGGACTTAACAGCAATGTAATTCAGTTGATCAAAACGGGTGGAAAGCCAATTGCGGTTGGTGCAACATGTTGGTGTGGTATCACAATTGTAAGTCTTATCATGCAGCATGTGATGCATATTTGGTAAATTTTGAATTATAAAGAAAGCGTATCAATGAATTTTTGTGTGGCAATATTGGTTGCTCTACTTGCATCCTGGACAAGAAGAATTTCTCGTTCAGGATTTTTTATATTTGTTTGAATTTCAAAAATATCAGAATCCTTGGAAATTAATTCTTTAGGATAGAATCCAATGCCTAGGTTATGCTTGACTAGTGGAAATATTTGATCGGCAGTAGCCACTTCTAAATCGGTATGAAAAGGAATTTTGTGATTTAAGAACAAGTTTGAATAATAGGTATATGTACTTGTGTTTTTGCCTAAGGTAATAAATGGATAATTAGAGATTTGTTGGATGTCTAGAATTTCATTGCTTAAGCTTTCATATTCTTTTCCACCAATTAATATTTCTTCAAAGCAGTAGAGTGAAGTGGTATGTAATGGCTTTTTGATGTTGATTGGACTTGTAACTACGGCAATATCGACAATTCCTTTTTCTAAGGCGTCAACAGCTTGAATAGAGGAGTGGTTGGATAATTTGATTTTAACGTGGGGATAGGCTTTGTGGAAATGTTCAAGCTTGGATAATAAAAAGATATTTAGAGCCGTTTCACTTACGCCAATTGAGATGTGTCCATGTTCTAAGGTTTTATTTGAAAGAATTTCACTTTCTCCTTGATAAAGTTGTTCAATCGCTATCGCAACATGTTCATAGAGTTGTTCACCTTCAGGTGTTAGAGTAATTCCTGAATGGGAGCGTACTAAAAGCTTACATCCAAATTCACTTTCTATGTTGTTCATGGTTCTTGAAATGTTAGGTTGGTTATTGTGTAGGATTTTTGCGGCTTTTGAAAAGCTTTTGTATTTAGCTACATAGTAAAAGATGCGGTAATAGTCTAGTGTCATTGTAAAACCTCCATATAATTTTTATATAATGCATATTTAAAATATACATTTCACATATTTTATAGGTGTTAGTATAATACTTTTAATCTGAGTAGGCAAGCCATCAAAAACAGATACAAAAAGTGTGTTAAAGGAAGACTTCTTGTATCTGTTTGCCCAAAGGACTAGAAAAGAAGTGAGAATCATGCCAACAATTTTTCCTAGGGAAGAAAAGGCAGAGGCTTTGTTTGATAAAATTGCCAAGGATCCTAGAGCTTGTAAACGATTAATGGATGCCTTTTATGAAGGTGTTGCCTGTGATGAGGATTCAGGTGTAGAAGAAGAAAGGGTACTTGTAGATAAACAAGTATTTACCAATGCCTTATTTACTGCATATAAGAACAAAGATCTATCGGCATTTTTAATGGCCGTATGCGGTAATAGTATGTTTGACTTATTGAGAAATGCATTTTTGATTCCATTGCGATTTAACGATAAGGGAAAAGAGAATCCGATTCTTTTAAGTGATGAAAATGGAAATTTTATAGAAAGTGATGTTCATATTCCTGAATCAAAGAAGCATATGTTTAAAAAGCTTGTAGAAAAAAATCGATACTTAGCTTATGGCTTTTTAGAACAGCATAGCTTTAAAGAGGACATGTCCATTCAAACTATTCAAAATGAATCGCATTTAGGTATCTTAGTTGTTCAAGAAATGCCTGAAAAGGTTCATGAAAAGTTAAGTGATGCACAAATTTATTCTGGCTTGTGGGATTCTATGATGAAGCTTGAAGATTTGTTGTATAACGCCTTCTTCTATTGTGGGGATTTTAAAGGAAAGTATTGTGTAGGGGTGTTCTTACCATTTACACATTTTGAACATAATTTAGAGAAGAATATTGAAGTTTCAAATAGTATCTTATATGAATGTATACAAAAAATGCTGAACGATTAAGTTCAGCATTTTTATGTACAATATCGAAATGAGGGATCGGTTAAGATACGGGCAAATATAAGTCCCATTGGAAGGGCCAAAACAATCAATAAAGATTGAATGAACCAGTTAGCTCCAATTGACATGGTAGATGCAAGTTCGAGATTATAAATAGCTCGATACATATATAGGCCTGGGACCATAATCACAATGGATGGTACGGTTATGGCAATTCTAGGATATCCTGTATTTCCTTTAATCATAGAGGCAAGTAGTCCGGCTGTTAATGCGCCAATAAAGGCCGCGGCTGCAGCAGGTAAAGATAAATCGACAAGTGTTAGTCGTAATGTGTTTGCGATGGCTCCAATGCATCCGGCACTGGCGGCTATTTTTTTTGAACTGTTAAACATAATGGAGAATCCGAATACGCCTCCAAAACTGGTTAATAGTCTTAAAAGTAATTTGGTGAATGTTGAAATGTGTAGTTTCACAAAGTCTACAGGTTGAAGATGTAAGACTAAAGCGCAGATCCATGCAGTAAGTGTGGCAGCTAAAATAATGATAATGGCATAGGCAAGTCTTTCAATACCAGAACGAAGATCTAATTTAGCTAAGTCAATACCGCTTGTAATGAAGGGAAAGCCTGGAATTATGAAAAGCATAGAACAGATGTATCCAGCTTCGTGTTGTGTGGCTATGCCAAAACAGGTTTCTAGAAAATTAAATAATAAGGCATACGCAAGACAGGCTAATGAAACACTGGCAGCGACATTTAAAAATAGGGTGTAGTTATGTTTGATGAGTTTCATTCGAAGTGTATTGCCAAGTCCTGCACCTACAAAGGCACAAAGCATTTCAATGGGGCCTCCTCCAAGTAGAAAGGTAAAACAGCTACAGGCAAGGGCTGCAGCTAATCCTAGAATAATGGGGGAGTAGCTAGAGTGAATGCTTTCGATTTGGTCTAATTGATTGTGAATCTCATTGCATGTGCATGTTTTACATTCGTCTTTAAAGTGATAGACAAAGTCTTCCATACGAGCAAGCTTGGATGTATTGACACTTGTATTATGTAAAGACAAGGATTGGGCGTGAGAGTCAATTCCATCAATGCATGTGTAGGAAATATTTGTAAGTCCAATGTCGGCAATACATGTAATATTTAATTCACTAGCAATGGTGTTCATTGAACTTCTAACTCGCCAGGCACCTGTACCACAGGCTAGAAGCATCAATCCAATTCTTCCGATAACGGAGGATTTTTCTGTAAGACTTGCATTTTCAATCTTAACTTTGGAATCTTTGTTCGTATATTCATGCCATGGAATGTCCATGTGGTTGTTCATAAGATCATCTCCTATATCATTTATATATAATACACATAGTATAAATATATATTCGATATTTAATTCCATAAATAGTATAGTCAACTAAAAAAAGAAGTCAAATTAATCGACTTCTTTATGAATCCACGTCATTAATACTTTAACAATATAAGCTTTTTGTTTAGGGCCTAGTGGCTGATTGGGTTTGATCTTATGCCATTTATATAAACATTGTCTACAACAACAGCCAGTAGCATGTTGGGCAATAAATACAGGGTGTCCTTTAAATGGTGTTTGTTTACCGTCGTTGGGTATATAGGCTGGAGCCAATCGTTTTTCAATAAAATCGATGGCATGTTTTTCAATGGTATCCATTCCTTTGGCTTGTATATACTCTTTCTCTTTTTGTTTCAGATGAAAACGGCTCCTAAATTTGGAGTGGGATAAGCGATTAAAAAGTTGTTCAAACCATTCGGATTCTGTCATAACTGCTCCTTATATATAATAAAAAAACCAGCATTGCTGGTTTTATAATCAAGTGGCGCCTGAAACAAGACTCGAACTTGTGACCTGCCGGTTAACAGCCGGATGCTCTACCGACTGAGCTATTCAGGCATTTGTTTTTCACTTGACTGCCTAGATATAATACCAAAAGAACTAGAGTTATGCAAGTACTTTTTTTAAATTTTTTTTAAACAGTACTTTTTTTAAATTTTTTTTAAACAGACATAAAAAAAACCAGCTAAGCTGGTTTTATAATCAAGTGGCGCCTGAAACAAGACTCGAACTTGTGACCTGCCGGTTAACAGCCGGATGCTCTACCGACTGAGCTATTCAGGCATTTGTTTTTCACTTGACTGCCTGTATATAATACCAAAAGATGTTGTGTTATGCAAGTACTTTTTATAAAATTATGATATATTATTTTTTAAATGGAGGGATGTACTATGTTAGATGCGATTGTAATGGATATGGATGGTACTTTATTGGATCCAAATAATAAGATTTTACCGGAAACGAAAGAGGCTTTGATTGCTTGTCAAAAGCAGGGGACTAAGCTAGTACTTGCCAGTGGAAGGAGTTATACAAGATTACTTTCATATGCTAAAGAATTAGAGATGGATGTATATGGTGGCTATTTGTTAGAGGTAGATGGTATTGCATATTATGATGTTCAAAAGGATGAGCGTCATGTTTTAAAACAGATGTATAAGGAAGATGTTGAGCCTGTTTTTGCGTATTTGATGCATAAAAACTGTGAGACAATGGCTGTGTTTAATGATGGATTGTTTGATTATATTCCAGATCATATAATGGAAAAGAAAAAAGCATTAAGAAATTCACAAGAATATCCAGAGGATTTTCCTTGGACGGGTGGTCCTTGGTCTTGGCTTGCAGATATGCGTGATGGCTATCCTAAGATTACTTATATTAAGGATCTTAGTGAAATTCAATATCCTGTAAATAAGATTCAGACAATTGAGGATGAAGAGGTAACTACCCAATTGGCTTTGGATATTCAAAATGAATTTAAAGATCAATATGAAGTGTTCCGTACTTGTCCTAGAGAACTTGAAGTATTGCCTAAAGGATATAGTAAGGGAGCTACTTTAGTTCGTATGATGGATATGTTTGGTTGGGATAAGGATAAAGTCTTCACATTTGGTGATGGTGAAAATGATGTGAGTATGTTTGGTGTTGTGACTCATAGTTTTGCGATGGGTCAGGCTTTGGATTATGTAAAAGAAAAAGCAGCTCATGTGACCAAGTCCAATGTGGAACAGGGTATTGTAGCTGCTTTAAAGGATTTTAATATTTTGTGATATAGCTAACAACAAGCTTCATTGTGCTTTCTACACCATCATAGTGTGTTCTTTCCATTCCGTGGCTTGCATGAACACCAGGACCAATTAAGGCTCCTTTGATGTCGTTACCACCGCGTAATGCGGCACTGACATCTGAACCATATTGTGGGTAGATATCAACGGCATAATTAAGCTTGTTTTCTTTTGATAGTTCAACTAGACGTGTAATCATTTCGTAGTCGTATGGTCCGCTTGAATCTTTTGCGCAGATTGAAACGTCTTGTTCAGTACAAGCAAGATCTGTACCGATACATCCCATGTCTACGGCTAATAATTCTTCGACTTCTTCTGGTAAACAACTTGCTCCATGACCCACTTCTTCATATGTACTGAACATAATGACTAAGTCTCTTTGAGGTGTAATGTTGTTGTCTTTTAAGTATTTTAGTACGCCCATTAAGGCTGTAGCTGAAATCTTATCGTCTAAGAATCTGGATTTAATGAATCCACTTTCTGTAATTTGTGTTTTTGTATCAATACAAATGAAGTCTCCGTTGCAGATACCTAATTTTTCAACATCTGCTTTTGAGTGAACAACTTCATCAATGCGAACTTCCATTGTATCTTCTTTTCTTTCTAATGTTGAAGCATCTGGATATACGTGTACGCTTGGTGAACAAGAAAGAATCGTTCCTGTATATACCTTTCCATCACGAGTATAAATCTTACAATATTCTCCGTCTAATGTTGGTAAGCATGGGCCTCCGACTTTAGTAATGGCAAGTTTTCCATTGTCTTTAATGGAACGAACCATAAGTCCTAATGTATCTAGGTGAGCACTCAATCCTAGTGTGTGTTCAGAATCTTTTCCGTCTACATAGATCAATAAGTTTCCTTTTTGGTTGCGTCCTGTTGTATAGCCTAATTTTTTAGCTTCTTCGTCCATGAAATCGATGGCTCTTTTTGTGTAGCCTGTTGGTGAATCAATATTCAAAATTTGTTTGGCAATGCCACAAACGTATTCTTTATCAAATGGTTGCATATTTTAAAACTCCTCCTGTATGTATTATACGCTTTTATACAAATTCTAAACAATGTATTCAACTTTTTTTTCATTTTGTGCTATTGTACAAGAAAAGGAGGCTAATTGTATGGAATTAAATGTAAGAGAAGAAAAGTTAAAAGGTTTATTTAAACAGTTTCAAGTGGAACATAATGAGAATTGTAAGACAGTATTTATTGATAATAATGATGAAGATTTAGAAAACTATTTAAATGAATCAAGTACGGTATATTTACATATGGTGGATAAAGAAGTTAGACATCTTGATTTAACTAAAGTAAATACAATGTTTGTGAATAAAGAATATGCGAGTAAATTAGAAAATGGAATTCAGGATGAACAAAGACTTCTAGAATTATTGTTAAATAAATATCCCAATCTTAGAGTTGTATTAATTACAGATAAAAAGGGTGCTTATTATAAAGATAAGGACATGATGATTTATCAGAAAGAATTGGCTTCAAACTTTGATAAGAATCTATTCTTAGTTAAATATATGGCTTCAGAATTAAAGGGGAATTCAGAAATGACATCTTTATATCGAGGCGTAAATCAGTAAAGACTACTAGATATGTTAGAGTGCCTAAGACAAAAACTTGAATTCGCGTACATCTTTGGAATTAAAAGACTTTGGAGGTAGATTAATTCATGAAAACCACCCTACATATCTAGTAGTCATTTCCATTATAAAGGTCCAATGTGAAAAGAATATTAAAAGTCAAAAGTTTTTCAAAATATTTTAAAATACTTGTGTAAATCGGTAAGTTGATATTTATTATCTTTCTCGTTATAATACAAATACAGAAAAGACTACCAGATATGGTGGTCACTCTGGATATTGCGAAAGCGCTAAATCCTTTGTGAGAGGTGGTTAGCGCTTTTTGTTTTCTTCATGAATAATAATGATGACTCGTATGAGTTGTAAAATAGCTATTAAGACAATAGTTACATCAATATTAATTTGAATTTGCATACGCCTATTCCTCCATCCCGGGGATTGAAAGTCTCAAGGATTTATCCAGAGGAAACCACCTGCCATATCTAGTAGCAATTTCAATTATAAAGGTCCAATGTGAAAAGATTGTTAAAAGTCAAAAGTTTTTCAAAATATTTTAAAATACTTGTGTAAATCGGTAAGTTGATATTTATTATCTTTCTCGTTATAATACAAATACAGAAAAGACTACCAGATATGGTGGTCACTCTGGATATTGCGAAAGCGCTAAATCCTTTGTGAGAGGTGGTTAGCGCTTTTTGTTTTCTTCATGAATAATAATGATGACTCGTATGAGTTGTAAAATAGCTATTAAGACAATAGTTACATCAATATTAATTTGAATTTGCATACGCCTATTCCTCCATCCCGGGGATCGAAAGTCTCAAGGATTTATCCAGAGGAAACCACCTGCCATATCTAGTAGCAATATCTATTTTAAAGGTCCAATGTGAAAAAGACATTAAATCCCAAAACTTTTTGAAAAAAGCTTAAAATTAATCTATGTTGATTTTGAATAATGTCTTTTTCGATGTAAAGGTAAAATATAACTTAAAAACATAAAATCTACTTTATATAAAGTGTATGCTGAGAGCATACATTTTTGCTTTTATATAGAAATTTGTAGGAAACGGCTTACATAAGTGATATAATGCATGTAACATAATCACTTTATGGAGGTCATTAAAATGGATAATAAGTATGTATTAGGCCTGGATATTGGAATTACATCAATAGGCTGGTCAATTATTGATGAAGTTAAGGGAAAACTATTGGATATGGGAGTTCATATGTTTGAACAGGCAATCCCTGCACAAGAAGTTAGATTGAATCGTTCGGCAAGAAGAACATTGAGAAGAAGAAATTGGCGAAAGAAACAATTAAGGAACGCATTTGTTGAATTTGGCTTGATTTCAAAAGAAGAAATGAATCAAAGAGATTATTTGAGTTATACTGCAAATTCAGATACATTTTCTCGTCCTGAAGAGGATACAGTTTATCATTTAAGATTGAAGGCGTTGAATGATAAAGTATCTTTAAGAGAATTGTTGTTATGTCTTTATAATATTTGTGGTACTCGCGGCCATTTCTTGATGGAAAATATTAATTTTGCTTCTAGTGAGCCAATTACTTTTGATTTTTTTGTTGAGCGGTTTTATGAGTTTACCCATGCATATGTTAATTTTACAGAAAACACAAAAGAGTTTGAAAAGACAATACTAAAACCAATCTTTGAAAAAGGAAAAGTAAAGTCTAATGAATTAAAATCTTTGTTAAAGGATGAATATACAGTAGAAGCTGAGGATAATGATGCATTATTGGAAATTTTAAAATTGATTTGTGGCTTTAAATGTGATTTGAAGAAAATTAGTGAGTCTGTTGTACTTGTTCAAGAGGATAAAACTAAAGAATCTGTAAAATTAGATGAATTATTGAAGATGGATAGCTTAAATGAATTTTTGAACAATGCAGTAGAACTTCATGATGTAATTGCGGTTTCTCAGATTTTAAAGGATCATAATTATATTTGTGAAGTGGCTGTAGAAAAATTAAATGAGGTTCTTAAAATTCAAAAATTAGAACATTCAGATCCGGATAAATACAAAGAAGAAAAGAATAATATTCAGAAAAAAATGAGTAAGGCAATTGGAGATCGTTTACGTGTTGTGAAAAACATGGAGAATAAGTATCCGAATGGTTTGTATGTAAAAGAAGCTAGTGATATTTTGCATAAACAACAAGAGTTTTATCCCGATTTGATTACGGATAATTTTATTGAAGCATGTATTTCAACAATTAAAGCACGTATTCCTTACTATATTGGGCCTTTGTCTTCACAAGCTAAAAATAGTTGGATCAATCGTAAAGATGGAACTTTTAAGTATGGATATGAGTATTGCAAGGATGCTTTAGTTAACGAAGAAGAGAGTATTCAAAATTGGAAGTTAAATATGATTTCACATTGTACATATTTACCTGAAGAATATGCACTTCCAAAAGGATCGTTTATTGCAGAGACATTTAGTTTATTGAATGAATTGAATATTCTGACTGCAATTGATAAGGATGAAAATAGATATTATTTAACTCGTGAAGATAAATTAAAAGTATTTGATGAATTATTCTTGAAGCGTACAGATTATGTTTCGCATAAAGAAGTTGCAGAATTATTAAACTTAAAATCTTTTGGTCCTAAAGACTCTCGTAAAGAAGGTAAGTTTAAAAATAGATATACTTTATATCAGAATATAATTAGTGTATTTCCTCAATTTGAATTGCATTCTATTCTTGATTTATTTAATGAAAATGAGAAAGAAAAAGTAGATAAGATTGAAGATATTATTTTGAACTTAAATTTATTTGATGAAGAACAATCAAAAATTAATTATTTCACTAAGAAGTTGAATTTAGATGAAAAAGACGCGAAAAAATTAGCTAGATGTAAATCAAATGGATTCTATGCTTTCTCTAAACAATTTATTATGGAAACAAAAATGAATGTTGATGGAGAAACATTACTTGAGGAAATGTTAAGGGATAATTCAGAAAATCAAAAAAATGAACAAATGACTTTGATTACTGAAGCAACGGATTTGGATGGAAATAGAATTAATTTTGATTCCAACAAGTATATGACTTTATTAAAGGATACGAAGAAGTTGTCTATTGATTTATTGATACAAGATGGTAAACCATTTATTCCGATTGCTAGACCTGTTATAAGAGCTTTAAACGAATGTTTTAAACTATATGAAGAAGTTGTAAACACTTATGGAGTTCCTGATCGTGTTGTGATTGAAACGGCTAGAGATTTGAAAGATAGTGCTCATGATGGTGATGAACCAGCTAAGCATTTTGATCAAATGAAAAATTTGTATGATTACTTAACTAAACAAATGAAGGAACAGAAGGATAATGCTAAAATATCGAAACAATATTTAGAAGATTGGGATGTTATTGAGCCATATTTAGAGAAAAATAAGCGTAAAGTTGAACTATATATACGTCAAAATGGACGTGATATGGTAACTGGAGATGAGATTGACATTCAAGAATTAGAGGATTATGAAATGGATCACATTCTACCTCGTGGTTTTGGTGATAATTCTATGGATAACTTGATGTTGATCAAAAAAGAAATCAATGGAAAAAAGGCAGATAGACTTCCATTAGAATATATTGAAGCAGAGACTGTAACAAACAAAGCGGGAAAACGCATTATCTCTAGTGACTTCAAACGTAGATGCTATGAATTGAATGGAATGAAATTGATTTCGGATAAGAAATTAAAACGATTATTATTAGCATCGACTGATGAAGCTATGGGATTTATTAATCGTAACTTAGTGGATACACGCTATATTATTCGAGAATTAATGGCTATTTTAAGAGCTTATAACACAGTTAATAATTATGATACTCATATTGTTTCATTGCGTTCTTCGTTTACAACGGTGTATAGAAATGCATTTAATATGAAGAAAAATCGTGATATTGGTGATCAACACCATGCTCATGATGCTTCTATTGTTGCGATTGCAGATATGGTTTTATCAACATATTATCCAAATTATGATGAACGTGGAAATAATAAGTATTATCAAGAATTTTTGAAGAGAATGATGGAGTCACAGGGACCAGATAGTGATAAATCGGAAAATCAAAAATTGTATGGATTCATTAAACATGCATACTTTAAACGATTTGGTAATTATCCAAATGATAATGACTCATTGGTTTCTCAAGTAAGAGCCACTGTACCTTTATATTCCGTAAAAGTAGAAAAGAACTATAAAGGTGCATTCTTTGATGCAAATGAACTTTCTAGATATGATACAAAAGGGAATAAAAGAAAACTAGGCGTTTTAGGAATATTAGGTGTTAATAAAGATGGTAGAATATACAATAAGATTAAATGTGTAGCTGTTGATTTTTATAAGTATACAAAGAAAGATGGCAAAAAAGCTTATGTAGGAATTCAAATTCCAAAAGTAATCGTGAATGAAAATGGTGAAATAAATAAAGAACAATACATAAAGCTGATAAAAGAGTATTATAATAAACCAGAATTATTAGATGAGGAAGGTAATATTAAGGAATATTATTTTCGATTACGAATTTTTAAAGACGATTTATTCTATGAGACAGAGACAAATACAATTTTAAAATTTGGCGTTGGTTCAATAACAAAAAAGCTATTAGAACCATCTCATATATATTGTTTTAGTTATAATGATATCTATAGAGAGGTATATTGTTTAAAAAAGGAAATGGCAGTACGTTTTGATTTTAAGGAGTACATTGTTAATCCAAGTGGTCGTCATAAGTTTGGAGATTATGCAGTTAAAGAATTGTTTGATTTTTGTTTAGATAATTATTTGGGGTTAGAAGACCCAAAGTATCAAAGAAAATTAGTAAGTAATACATTCAATGATATGATGAAAAAACAGATGAATACGGGAGGAAAAATAAATTATCAGTGGTTTTTAGAAACTATTGTTTATTTGAATCTAATTGTTAATAGAAAATGTTCTCCGTTGGATCGATATAGACCTGGTACAGATATTGTAAAAAAGAAGAATAATGAAGATGCAGAATATATCAAAATCAAATCAAGTATTCTAGGTATTCGCTATACATATAATGAAAATGGTAAATTATTAATATCAGGTCCTAGAAAAGCTCCTGGAAAGTATTCTAAGATTAAAAAGGAAAAGTTCTCTTGGAAAATTTGTAGCGACGTGCTACAATAAGTGTGTCAAATAATACAAATGAATTTAGTCTGGAAGAATAAGATTTAAATTCGAAAACTATTAGAGATAGCTAATTGTGGCTATCTCATTTTTTATTATAGTTTTATTAATATGGGCTGGAAAACAGTAGTAATTGGAACTGAGTGTACAGTGTCATTAACATTAAATCGAATGAAAATTACAATAGGAAATGAATATCAGAATATACCATTATGTGATTTGGATACAGTGATTTTCTCGCATGATCGAATCACTATGACAATTCCAATGTTGTCAAAATTGGTAGAGAATAATATTAATGTAATAATTTGTGATTCAAAGAATGATCCAATTGGTATTTTTCAACCATTTAACAATCATTCTTTGGTGTTTAAGCAATTGAATAAACAGATTAATTGGAAAATAACTCGGAAAAAGAAATTATGGAAATTTATAATAGAACAAAAAATACAATCTGAAATTGATGTTTTGGACTTGATTTATGAGGATTGTGATGAATTGGAAACTTTAATTGGCTATAAGAATTCAGTTTATAATGATGATCAAACGAATCGAGAAGCAGTGAGTGCAAAGTGTTATTTTGGAAAGATGTTTGGAACAAAGTTTTATAGAGATGATAAGAATGATGTAAGAAACTTTGCTCTGAATTATGGATATAAGATTTTAGCTAGTTATATTTCAAAATGTATAACAGCTAGAGGATTATTAACTCAGTTAGGAATTCATCATATTGGCGAATCGAATGCCTTTAATTTAACATATGATTTTATAGAGCCATTACGAGTAATAGTAGATGTATGGGTAGAAGAAAATATTAAAGATAGTTTTAGCGTAGCTCAAAAACAAGAGTTGATTGGATTGTTAGAAACGAAGATTTATATAGATAAAAAATGGATGCGTTTAAAAGATGCGATTGAAGATTTAATTGATTCTTATATTGGTTTTTTGAATGAAAAAACAGATGATATTTTGAAGATTGATTTTTCAAAAGGAATTCGCTATGGAGGGGAGTAGTAGATTTGTGCGATTAGTTCTATTCTTTGATCTACCCCAAGAAACGAAAACAGATCAAAGACATTATAGACAATTTGTAAAATATTTAAAAACTGAAGGATTTATACGAATCCAATATTCAGTTTATGCAAAATTATGCATAAATAATGATTCAGCTAAGACGATTCAAAAAAGGCTGAAAAACAATGTTCCTGATAATGGGGATATAAGATATTTAATAATAACTGAGAGGCAATATCAAAACATTGTGAATATGAATAGTAATTATACTTTACAAGAAAACATTACGACAACAGATCGTACTTTAATTATAGGAGGACTAAATAGTGAAAATAATACATGAGGAGTCTGTCTACTTGATTCCGGAAGATAATAATATAGTAGTACTAGCAGGTGCTAAACAAAAAGATATAATAGATTGTTTTATAAATCAATTCGTTAAAAAGAAAAGAAATTATTGTAAAGTATTAGATTCTGAAAATCAGTCAATTAAACCCACTGAGCTTAATTTTATTTATTACCCATATGGTAGTGATATTAATTTTAATTTTGAATTTGGAACAAAATCTATATTCAATATTGAAACAACTAATCTTATTCAAGAAAATGAAAATGATTTTAAATCGTTTGAATTGATTAGAGAAGGATTTAGAAGTTTGATTACTGATCATGGCATGTATAAATTGAGAGATATATTAACAAGGAATATTGGTTGTAATATTAATTTAGAAATATCTGATTTTGATATTTCTAAGTTTTTGTCAATACTAGATATAAATGTAGATGACATTTCTGTAGATAAACAATATATTATGGTTTATAACCTGTTGTTATTTATTAATAGAAATCAATTTAACGTCGTATATATAGATTTTCCAATCACACAAACCACATTAAAATGGTTGAAATCATTTGATCAAGATAATATCCTGTTTCTTTTAAACAATGATTATATGGCTTGCGATTCTATTGAAGAATTAGAAAAATTTGCGATGTTGATTATTTCCAATAAAGATTATGTTGAAAAATATGAATACGATTTAAACCAATTTAATAACATATCCTATATACAAAATCCTTATACTATGCTTCACAAGCAGCAACAAACAGAAAAAAACATTCGATTAATGGAACAATTTGAAGATAAAAACACAACTTTTTATCTGGCATTTAATGATACTTATACTCCGGATATACTGTAAATAAAGCATAAATATGCTATAATAAGGCCAACAGGTTCTTGAGGGCTAAGTTTATTTGTATTATTTGAACCAACCTTTTTTGCACCACCTTCAAAGTGTGGTTCTTGAGGGCTAAGTTTATTTGTATTATTTGAACACTATTGGCTCACCCTTAGAAAACGCTATGTTCTTGAGGGCTAAGTTTATTTGTATTATTTGAACAAATTATACAAAGTCATTGATCCTAACAAGTTCTTGAGGGCTAAGTTTATTTGTATTATTTGAACGGTGCATTCTTCGCACATGTGCCTTCCGCAGTTCTTGAGGGCTAAGTTTATTTGTATTATTTGAACGATACTCTTTTTTGTTGGCTACAATGCCCGTTCTTGAGGGCTAAGTTTATTTGTATTATTTGAACATACTTGATTAAGTAGCAGTCTTTAATGAGTTCTTGAGGGCTAAGTTTATTTGTATTATTTGAACAAAAATATGCCAACTCAAGTGGCAATGGAAGTTCTTGAGGGCTAAGTTTATTTGTATTATTTGAACATTTAATGAAGCAATTGAACTTATGAAAAGTTCTTGAGGGCTAAGTTTATTTGTATTATTTGAACTCACAATTCTGTAAATACTATATAGAAAGGGTTCTTGAGGGCTAAGTTTATTTGTATTATTTGAACTCCTGTTGGCATACTGTGGGATAGCTGTCAGTTCTTGAGGGCTAAGTTTATTTGTATTATTTGAACTCTTAGCTCATTATTTACAAAAGCGAGTCGTTCTTGAGGGCTAAGTTTATTTGTATTATTTGAACGTAACATTCTTCTATCGCCTGTAATGATATGTTCTTGAGGGCTAAGTTTATTTGTATTATTTGAACACGACAAGTGGCAAGAAAAAGGAGCGTATGTTCTTGAGGGCTAAGTTTATTTGTATTATTTGAACAACCATTATCACAATGGAGTACCCGCAGAAGTTCTTGAGGGCTAAGTTTATTTGTATTATTTGAACGATCATGATGATTCTTATGGTTGTCAATGGTTCTTGAGGGCTAAGTTTATTTGTATTATTTGAACTCTTTTTGATTTTTGGATTTGGTGGCGGAGCGTTCTTGAGGGTTAAGTTTATTTGTATTATTTGAACAGGATGTCCACAACAATGTGACTCGGCTGGTTCTTGAGGGCTAAGTTTATTTGTATTATTTGAACCATCATGTCATTGACATATGATATAGGATCGTTCTTGAGGGCTAAGTTTATTTGTATTATTTGAACACACGAAAGGAGTTATATAGTGCATTTTTGTTCTTGAGGGCTAAGTTTATTTGTATTATTTGAACCGAGAGTTATGAGATTCTTCAGCAGGTTTATGTTCTTGAGGGCTAAGTTTATTTGTATTATTTGAACAGATCATGATGGGGCTTATGGATGTCAATGGTTCTTGAGGGCTAAGTTTATTTGTATTATTTGAACAGATCATGATGAGGCTTACGGCTGCCAATGGTTCTTGAGGGCTAAGTTTATTTGTATTATTTGAACTCTTTTTGATTTTTGGATTTGGTGGCGGAGCGTTCTTGAGGGTTAAGTTTATTTGTATTATTTGAACATGGCAGACTTTCATGATCAGGTTCAGGTGGTTCTTGAGGGTTAAGTTTATTTGTATTATTTGAACATGATTTGCTAAGAAAATTAGCCGATGTTGTTCTTGAGGGCTAAGTTTATTTGTATTATTTGAACGATGAAAATGGAATGCTTATAGGATGTGGGTTCTTGAGGGCTAAGTTTATTTGTATTATTTGAACGAATTAGAATATTGTCAAGATCTTCTTCAGTTCTTGAGGACTAAGTTTACTTGTATTATTTGAACAATACAACTGGCAAGTGAAACGAGACGCCGATTCTTAAGGGGTATTTTCGTTTGTATTATTTGATTTTATTGATCTTGTTTAATATTAACTACCACATACTCACAAATACCCTCTGTTCTTATGGGAAAACCTCAACCAACAAGGTCTGAACTAATGATTTTTGTGTAGGTTTGAATGTTTCTTTTCCGTAATTACCGGCAAAGTTGGGTTGTAGGTGGTAAGAGAATGATAGTGGAAACATTTGTCCGTTATGGGTGCGACCACTGAGTTGAGGTCGACATTATTTTTAATGTTTTCTCTTGTTCCTTGTGGTTGATGGTCTAGGACGATGTTGTAGGTTTTGTTTGTAAGGTTATAGTCTTTTGTTTGTGTAGTCACTTCTTCCAATTAGGATAATTTTATTTAAATGTACTTCTTGATCATTTAGAATGATAATGTTGTTTTTAGTGATTGAGTTTATTTTTGTGAATTTTATCTTGTTTTCGTGATTGCCATAAACATGGGCTACTTTAGTAAGTCTTCTGAGTTGTTTAAATAGGATTTCCATATCATCTTTGGGTGTGGATTCATAGACGAAGTCTTTGCCAAGTAGATAGAAATTTGGTGTTTGTGATTTCTTTTGTTGTTGTGATATTGTAGGTCGTCTTATGGATGGCATACATATTCACAGAACCAAAAGTAACGATGGATGTGGATATGATGGCTGAAAGGATTATGCAGATGATTGGTTTTCTTTTTTTGAATAATGCTAGTAATACAAGTAAACAGAATAATGTATGTACGATACGTACGTATATTTCAACAATTTAATAGTAATGCGATACAAATGGCGTATCGTGCTTTTTTATTGGATTTATTCTTTAAAAGATTGTTTAGTAATATACATAATCCGATTTCTAGAATGAGGATTCCCATTTGAAGATAGATCATACTATCACTTTCTTTTTGTTTTATCTTACAGCATTGTTAGAAAGATTTCTTAGTTTATGCAGTATAATAAAGTGGGTGAGATTATGTATAAAATAATGATTGTAGAAGATGATGAACTTATCTCAAAAAAGTTAGAATCGTTTCTTAAATCTTGGGATTATTCAGTTTGTCGAGTTACTGATTTTTATAATGTGATGGATGCATTTCATTCCTTTAATCCAGACTTAGTGTTAATGGATATAACACTACCTTATTTGAATGGATATTTGTGGACGGAAAAGATTCGTGAAGAATCCAAAGTTCCAATTATCTTTATTTCAAGTGCCACAGACAATATGAGTATTGTGATGGCTATATCTAAGGGTGCGGATGATTTTGTAGTAAAGCCTTTTGATTTAAATGTTTTGGCTGCTAAAATAACAGCTATCTTACGTCGTAGCTATGATTTTGTATCCAATCATAATATTCTTGAATATCAGGGTGTACGATTTAATTTAGATGATAATACGGTAAGTTTTCAATCTAAAAATATTGAGTTAAGTAAAAATGAAGCTCGAATTTTACGCTTACTTATGGAAAAGAAGGGGACGATTGTATCTCGAGATTGTTTAATGGAATATTTGTGGAAGACGGATTTTTATGTGGATGAAAATGCATTAAGTGTGAATGTGAATCGTTTGCGTAAAAAGTTAGAGAGTATTGGCATTGTGGATTTTATTCAAACAAAAAAAGGGTTGGGATATAAGATATGAAATTATTTGGCCATTATTTAAAAGATCGATTGTTTTTTATAATGATTTATGTTGTAAGTGTTTTGATCTGTTTATGTGTATTTAAACTCTATAATCTAGAACTTGAAGCTTTTACATATGCCTTTATGATTTTATGTGTTTTGTTGGTGGTTTGTTTCTTGTTTGATTACTACAAATATTATAAGAAACACCAAACACTAGTAACACTTCAATCCAATAGTAATGTTTCTTTGTCTTGTGATCTTCAAGATTCTTCATTGATGGGAGAGGATTATCATAAAATTTTAATGGCAATGAAAAAATGTCATGATGAATATATTGAATCATCTGAAAATAAAATGCATGATCTAGAAGATTGTTTTACGATGTGGGTGCATCAGGCTAAACTTCCCATTGCCGCTATGAAATTATTATTGGAAGATGACAAGTTGAGCCGTAGTGAAATTAAGCTGCAACTCTTACGTATGGATCAATATACAGATATGGTTTTAGCTTATTTAAGACTTAATAGTACGCATACCGATTTCTTATTTAAAGAATTAGAATTGGATGATTTGATTCGACAATCGATTCGTCGCTTTTCTACAGAATTTATTCGTAAACACATTCAGTTGAGTTTTAAAGAAACCGGGGATGTTATTTTGAGTGATGAAAAGTGGCTTGTGTTTGTGTTGGAACAAATTCTTTCGAATAGTCTTAAATATACCAATGAAAATGGTTTGATATCTATATATATGAAGTCTAAACATATTTTAGTGATTGAAGATAATGGTATAGGTATTAGTGCAAGTGATTTAAGTCGTGTATTTGAAAAGGGATATACAGGTATGAATGGGCGTAGTGATAAAACAGCAAGTGGTCTAGGTCTATATTTATGTAAAAATATTTTAGATATGTTGAATCATAAAATTCGAATTGAATCAAATGTTGGTAAAGGCACTCGAGTGATATTGGATCTTACGCATTTTGAAGGAAGAATTGAGTAATCTTACAATCTTGTAAGATGAGTGTTAGCTGAATCGATAGCTGCATTTTTGAATTCTATGTAGAATTTTGGTGTACATGGAGGTAATGAATATGGCATTATTAGAAGTAAAAAATTTAAAAAAAGTATATACAACAAGATTTACACAGAATCAAGTACAGGCATTGAGTAATGTGAATTTTAGTGTGAATAAAGGCGAATATGTAGCTATCATGGGTGAGTCTGGAGCTGGTAAGACAACCTTATTAAATATCTTGGCAGCTTTAGATAAACCAACAAGTGGACAAGTCTTACTACATGGTAAAGATATTACGCATATTTCAGAAAAGGAAATTGCGAACTTTCGAAGAGAACATTTAGGTTTTGTATTTCAAGACTTTAATTTATTAGATAATTTTAATAATCGCGATAATATTTTCTTGCCTTTGGTTTTAAGTAAGAAGAAATATCCAGAAATGAAAAAAAGATTGGAACCCATCGCAAAACAATTAGGGATTGAAGATATTTTGGATAAGTTTCCATATGAAATTAGTGGTGGACAAAAGCAGCGTGTGGCTGTAGCTCGTGCTATCATCACAAATCCAGATCTAATTCTGGCGGATGAGCCAACGGGAGCTTTGGATTCAAAGAGTACAGAAGAACTTTTACATTTATTCGGAACCATCAATGAAAATCAACAAACAATTGTAATGGTAACTCATTCGACAAAAGCAGCAAGTCATGCTTCTCGTGTTCTATTTATTAAGGATGGAAAGATTTTCTATGAAATTTATAAAGGAACTAAAAACTTAGATCAGATGTATCAATGTATTAGTGATACGTTGACATTATTAGCTACAGGTGGTGTTCACCATGAGTAGAGCTTTCTATTTAAATTTAGCTGTAGATAATTTGAAGAAGAATGCGCGTACCATCATTCCTTATATATTAACGAGTGTCTTAACGACAATGATGTTGTATTTGGTTGTTTCTTTGGCAAATAATCCAAACTTAAATGAGATGTTAGGGGCAATGACACTAACGCAGATGTTAGGCTTTGGGGTTGTCATTATTGAAATCTTTGCGTTTATCTTCTTGTTCTATACACATAGCTTTTTAATTAAAAGAAGACAAAAAGAGTTCGCGCTATTCTCTATATTAGGAATGGAAAAGAAACACTTAGCTCGCGTCTTGTTTTATGAAACTGCGATTACTTTATTTGTATCATTAGCTTTAGGTATTGGTTTAGGTATCTTGTTTGATAAAGCGATGTTTTTAATCATCGCAAAAATGATTGGTGCAGATATTATACTTGGTTTCTATTTCTCATTTATAGGTATGAGACAATGTGTTCTTGTGATTGGATTGATTTATATTTTGATTTATTTCTATTCTATGATTCGTATTCATATTTCAAGTCCAATTGAATTGCTTCATTCCGATCATATGGGTGAAAAAGAGCCTAAGGCAAAATGGTTTCTATCTATTGTTGGTATTCTTTGTCTAGGTATTGGATACTATTTATCAATTACGACTAAAAATCCTTTAACGGCATTCTATTTTTTCTTTGTGGCTGTTGTGCTTGTCATTATTGGAACGTATTTATTGTTTACATCTATATCAGTGACTTTCTTAAAATTAATGAAAAAAAATAAGAATTACTACTATAAGACAAATCACTTTATTAGTATTTCTGGCATGATGTATCGTATGAAACAAAATGCGGTAGGACTAGCCAATATTTGTATTCTTTCAACGATGGTCTTAGTGATGTTGTCTACAACACTAAGTATGTGGTCAAGTATTGATCGTGTTGTGGATTCACAATATCCTCGAAGTGTAATGGGAAATGGATATGGGGATGCTTCCAATATTGATTTTGATGAAATGAATGAAGAATTGATTCGTATGGGCATCGTTCCAAAGAATCTTCTTGCGTATAAGAGATTGGATTATGCTGGATATTTAAAGAATGGAACTTTGATTACGGATTATCGGAATGAGGGGATGAATGCGGTAAATGAAGTACAAGAATTTTATTGTTTTCCACTAAAAGATATTCAGGACTATGAAAATATTAAGGGGTCTTTAAAACCAAATGAAATCTATGTGTATTCTAATGCAGAGACGATTAAGAAAAAGACTTTGTCTTTATTTGGAAAAGAATATGTTGTAAAAAAACAATTGGATCATTTGAAGATGGATGAGAGTAATCCTAATGTGACAGAACATTATTATATTATTGTGAATTCAGAAAAGACTTTAGAGAAGATGCAACAAGATCAGATACATGTGTATGGCGATAATGCGAGTGCAATACGTGCTTATTATTCGTTTGATTGTGATGCGAATGAGCGTAAAGTTATTAAAAAGTTAGGTCAGAATGAGAATATAAATGATTTTATTTGGTTAAGTAAATTGGATCAGAAACAAGGTTTGATTGAATTATATGCAGGCATCTTATTTATTGGAATTTTCTTAAGCTTTTTATTCATCATGGCAACCATTCTAATTATGTACTACAAACAAATTACAGAAGGCTATGAAGATAAGGATCGTTTTGAGATCATGCAAAAAGTAGGTCTTGAACAACAAGATGTAAAGAAGGCCATTCATTCACAGGTATTAACGGTATTCTTTATGCCATTACTTGTGGCAGGGCTTCATGTTTGTTTTGCGTATCCAATGATTGAAAAGCTACTTCATTTGTTGTTTGTGAGTGATTCATGGCTTTATATTCGTACGACAATATTCTGTTTTGTGGCTTTTGCGCTAGTCTACATTGTGATTTATGTATTAACTTCAAAAATCTATTATGGAATTGTAAAAAGAAATGTTTAATTGGATATTAGGATTTCTTTTGATTGGATTATGTATCTATATTTATTATGTGAATCATCATGGAATTTAGTACTCGAATAGAGTACTATTTTTTTAGGTGATATATATGTTTATAAATGGATTTGACATCTTGTGGGATGAAATTGATGATTATGTGGCCGATATTAAAAGTATTCGAAGTATCGATCAATTCATGTTTAATAAGCCAGTGACTTTCTTTTGCGGGGAAAATGGAAGTGGTAAGTCTACTTTATTAGAGGCTCTTGCGATTAAAAATGGATTAAATCCAGAAGGTGGAACAAGGAACTATGATTTTTCTACTTATGATTCGTATTCTAGTTTGCATAAACATATGCGTTTGTGACGTAATAGAAAACCGGATTGGATGTATTTCTTGCGTGCAGAAAGCTTTTATAATGTTGCGACAAAGGAAATGGAATATGCAGATGCGTTACATCCTTCAAAAGAATATCATATGAAGTCGCATGGTCAGAGTTTCTTTTCATTGATGATGGATCAAATTAAGAGGAATGGATTGTACTTTCTAGATGAACCTGAAGCAGCTTTATCTTGTCAGAATCAATTGGCCTTACTCTATTTGATTGAGGAATGTGTGAAACAAAATTGTCAGTTTATCATTGCGACACACTCACCGATATTATTGGGCTTTCCCAATGCTCAAATCTTATCGTTTGATGATGGTAAGGTAGAAGAAGTAGATTATAAATCGACGTCTAGCTATCAAACAATGAAATTGTTTTTGGATCGGTATGATTATTTTGTGAAAGATATTCAAGAGAATAATGAAGGAGGGATATTGTGATTAAATTAATTGCGATTGGAAAGAATAAAGATAAGGCGTTACAGTCTTTGGAAAAAGAATATATGAAGCGATTGTCGGCTTTTTGTAAGTTTAGTGAAATCGAAGTCAAGGATGAAGCAAATGAGCATGTTTCTAGAGAAGCCGAGGTTTTATTGGTTAAGGAAAAAGAGGGGAATCGTGTTCTAGAAAAATTATCAGATCAAGATTTTGTAGTATTGCTTGATCTTCATGGCAAAATGATTGATTCTGAGACGTTTGCGAAAAATTTGGATACTTGGCAAATGAAGCATTCAAATATTGTTTTTGTGATTGCGGGAAGTCTAGGACCGAGTGGAAAATTAGTTTCTAGAGCGAATTATCGTTGGAAATTATCGGATCTAACTTTTACACATTTAATGACGCGAGTCTTGATGTTGGAGCAGATTTATCGTGGTTTTATGATCAATAATGGGCGTAATTACCACAAGTAAGTGATGTAAGCGCTTTTTGTGAAAGATTTTACTTGTGAAAAACTAGTCAATCAATTTATGTAGTGATATAATGTATGTGCAAAAAAATGACAGTAGGAGGAATATACATGACAAAGAGAACTGTTAAAGACCTTGATGTAGCTGGAAAAAAGGTCATCGTACGTTGTGATTTTAACGTGCCAAGAAAAGATGGTGTTATCACTGATGATAACCGTATCGTAATGGCTTTACCTACAATTAAATATTTAGTAGAAAACAAAGCTAAAGTTATTTTGATGTCTCACTTAGGAAAAGTTAAGACTGAAGAAGACAAAGCTAAAAACAACTTGGAATGCGTAGCTGTACGTTTACAAGAATTGTTACCAGATGTAAAAGTAACTTTCTGCCCAGTAACTCGTGGTGAAGAATTAGAAAACGCTGTAAATGCATTAGCTGATGGAGAAATCGTATTAATGCAAAATACTCGTTACGAAAAAGGCGAAAGCAAAAACGATCCTGAATTAGGTGCATATTGGGCTAGCTTAGGTGAAGTATTCGTTGAAGATGCATTCGGATCTGTTCACCGTGCTCACGCTTCTACTGTAGGTATCCCTACAAATATTAAAGAAAATGGATTAGGATTCTTAGTTGAAAAAGAAGTTACAATGTTAGGAAAAGCTGTTGATGAACCAGCTCATCCATTCGTAGCTATCATTGGTGGATCTAAAGTATCTAGTAAGATCGATGTTGTTGACAACTTATTGAAAAAAGCTGATAAAGTTATCATCGGTGGTGGAATGGCTTATACATTCTCTAAAGCTGTTGGTGGTTCAATCGGTACTTCATTGGTTGAAGATGACAAATTAGATTTAGCAAAAGAATATTTAGAAAAAGCTGGAGACAAATTAGTTCTTCCTGTAGATAACGTAATCGCTGATGCATTTAGTGAAGAAGCTAACACTAGTGTTGCTGATGCTGGACAAATTCCTGATGGATGGATGGGATTAGATATTGGTCCTAAATCTGTTGAATTGTTCAAAGAAACTTTAGCTGGTGCTAAAACTGTAGTATGGAATGGACCTATGGGTGTATTCGAAATGCCTAAATTTGCTAAAGGTACTGAAGAAGTATGTAAAGCAATTTCTGAATTACCAGAAGCTATTACAGTAATTGGTGGTGGAGATTCTGCTGCTGCTGCAAAACAATTAGGATATGCAGACAAATTCTCTCACGTTTCAACTGGTGGTGGAGCTAGTTTGGAATATATGGAAGGTAAAACATTACCTGGTATCGCTATTATCAGCGAAAAGTAATAAGGAGATGTACTTAAGATGAGAAAACCTATTATCGTTGGAAACTGGAAAATGAATAAAAACAACGCTGAAACAAAAGCTTTCTTCGAAGCTGTTGATGGTGTTGCTGCTAGCGAAAATGCTACTTATGGAATTGGATGTCCATTTACTGATTTAAGAACTGCATTGGATCACGCTAAAAACTTAGTTGTAGCTGCTGAAAACTGCCACTTTGAAGATAGTGGAGCTTTCACTGGTGAAGTTAGTGTTCCTATGTTAGAAGAAATGGGAGTTAAATACTGCATTATCGGTCACTCAGAACGTCGTGAAATGTTCGGTGATACTGATGAAACAGTAAACAAAAAAGCAAAACGTTTGATCAAAGCTGGAATCACTCCAATCTTATGTGTTGGTGAAACAGAAGCTGATTATGATGCTGGAAACTCAGAAAAAGTAATTCGTGAAGAATTAGCTGGTTCTTTAGCTGACTTATGTCCAAAATGTGTTGGTGAAATGGTAATTGCTTACGAACCAATCTGGGCTATTGGAACTGGAAAATCTGCTTCAGTTGAAATTGCTGAAAACTGCTGTAAAATCGTACGTGACCAAGTTAAGGTTATGTATGGTGAAGAAGCTGCTGAAAAAGTACGTATCCAATATGGTGGAAGTGTTAAACCTAATAACATCGTTGAATATATGGCTCAACCAGATATCGATGGTGCATTAATTGGTGGTGCTAGTTTGAAAGAAGATAGCTTCACAGAAATCATTGAAAAAACAAAATAATTGATGATTATATAGGCCTCTTTGAGGCCTTTTATTTTTAGCTGTTTCTAACCAAAAATAAATTTAAGGGTTGTTTGTGAGGTGGTTTCGTGGTAAACTAATCATGAACTATTTTAAATAGGGGGTAGAATAAAATGAACTTTGTAGAAAATAATGGTAAAAAAGTCGCAGCAATTCTTTGTGTAGCATCTGCTTTCCCTGTTGTCGCAACAGTGGTTGCAGCCAAGGAAGAACCAGGATGGCATGGCGATCGTTACGTAAACGAAGATAAAACTGTAGCTAAAGGATGGCAAGAAATTGAAGGAAAATCTTACTATTTCTCAGAAGATGGTACAGTAAACTCTTCAAAAACTGAAAATGCCACTACAGCAAGTGTTTCAAGTAACATTACGGGGGAAGTGAAAGAAACAGTAACAACAGCTAGTCAAGAAGCTGTAAAACAAGAAACTGAAGAAAAAGCAGTTGTAGATGAAACACCTGTTCAAACTGAAGAAGTTAAAACAGAAACAACTACAGATACAACAACAGATACTACTGAAACTCCAGAAGCTCCTGTAGCTCCAGAACAAACTCCAGAGCAAAATCCAACACCTGCTCCAGAGGCTCCTGCAGCTCCAGAACAAACTCCAGAGCAAAATCCAACACCTGCTCCAGAGGCTCCTGCAGCTCCAGAACAAACTCCAGAGCAAAATCCAACACCTGCTCCGGAAGCTCCTGCAGCTCCAGAACAAACACCAGAGCAAAATCCAACACCTGCTCCAGAAGCTCCTGCAGCTCCAGAACAGACTCCTGCTCCTGCTCCAGAAGAAACTGTAACACCAGCACCAGAACAAACAGCTTCTAGCTTAGGTGATCGTATTTCTTCATCAGCCCAAGGTTTAGTCGGTGTAACGGATGGATTATGGTGTACACAAGTTGTACAACAAGCATTAGCTAATGCGGGTGTAAGTGATGCATATCAATTATGGCCTGATCAATATCAAGGTGTATATGGATATTATACAGATAGTCCTCAAGCTGGTGACTTGATTTACTACAACAATGGTGGACGTGGCGTTGACCACATCGCCGTATATATTGGAAATGGACAAGCTGTACACGGAAACTATAATGGTAAAACTGTAATAGCTAGTGCATACCAAAATGGTATGGGTAATCCACAATATATTCGTGTAGTAAGATAATTGAATTTTTAAGCTTGGCAATTTGCCAGGCTTTTTTTTAATTCTTTTGTATTGTATAATATGATGTAGTTTTGGAGGCTATTATTTATGAATGAAGCATATAAAAATCTTTTAGAGAGAAGAAGTGTTCGAAAATATAATGATAAAAAGGTCAGTCATGACTTAATTGAAAAAATTGTTTATGCAGGTCAATGTGCGCCTAGTGGAATGAATCGTCAAATCTATGCTTTTGTGGTTGTCGAAGATGAAGAGTTAGTTAATGTGTTATCTAAAATGAATGCAGAAGTTATGAATTCATCATCGGATCCTTTCTATGGAGCTAAAAGTATGATCATTGTATTTGCGGATTCAAATGCACCGACATATTTATATGATGGAGCCTTAGCTATGGGAAATCTAATGAACGCTGCTAATGCTTTAGGCGTCGATTCATGTTGGATTCATCGTGCTAAAGAAGTTTTTGAAACGGATTTTGGTAAAGAATTAAAGAGAAAATGGGGCTTACCAGTATCTTATGAAGGAATTGGCCATTGTATTTTAGGTTATCGTGCAAATACGCTTGATAAACGTGCTGAAAGAACTTCTAAGGTGATTTATGCATAATATACGTATTGGACAAGCTGTAGATATTCATCAACTTCAAGAGGGTAGAAAACTCATTCTAGGCGGTGTAGAAATCGAACATTCAAAAGGTTTGTTAGGACATTCAGATGCCGATGTTTTAGTACATGCGGTAGGTGAAAGTATTTTAGGAGCCCTTGCATTAGGAGATTTAGGAAAGCATTTTCCGGATACGGATCCTAAATATAAAGGAGCGAATAGTTTAGATTTATTGGCTCATATCTATGAAATGATGAATGAAATGGGTTACCAGATTGGAAATGTGGATGCGACAATCTTGGCAGAAAGACCGAAAATGGCACCACACATTATGGCTATGCGAAAAAATATTGCAGCTGTTTTACATTGTGATATGGAAGACATTTCCATTAAGGCTACGCGTGGAGAAAAGCTAGGCTTTGTAGGAAATGAAGAGGGCATAGTGAGTTTAAGTGTTTGTATATTGGAGAAGAAAAGATGAGAGTTGTAATTCAAAGGGCAAAAAACGCAAAATGTACAGTTGAAGGGCAAGTGACAGGACAAATTGATCATGGCTATTGTATTTTTGTAGGTTTTAATAATGAGGATACGGAAGAAATCATTGATAAAATGATTCATAAAATTTTATTTTTACGTATTTTTGAAGATGAAAATGGGAAGATGAATAAATCGATTCAAGATGTAAATGGTAGTATTCTATCTATTTCACAATTTACTTTGTATGCCGATTGTAAAAAGGGAAATCGCCCAAGTTTTACAAATGCAGGAAAGCCCGATTTAGCTACAGTATTATATGATCAATTTAATCAGAAGTTACAAGATCAAGGTATGCATGTAGAAAAGGGGATTTTTGGAGCCGATATGAAGATTGAATTGTTGAATGATGGTCCAGTTACAATTGTATTGGATTCGAAGGAGTTATTTTAATGGAAATTATATATGGAAATATATTGGCAGAAAGTATTAAGTCTTCAATGAAACAAAAGATTGATGACATTCGTGCCCAAAATAAAAGATTACCTTTATTAAGTGTAGTTCTTGTAGGAAATAATCCGGCAAGTATGTCTTATGTTCGTGGTAAAGAAAAGGCTTGTTCTTCAATAGGAATGCTTCAAAAAACGATTCGCTTAGATGAAAATGTATCGCAAGAAGAATTGAGTAATGTGATTATGGAGCTAAATCTAGATCCGGAAGTGGATGGTATTTTAGTACAGATGCCATTGCCAGATCATTTAGATGAAACGGCCGCATTAGAATTGATTGATCCACAAAAAGATGTGGACGGATTACACCCTATGAATGCCGGGTGTTTATTGACAAATCGTCCAGGCTTTATTCCATGTACTCCACAAGGTGTGATGGCTATGTTAGATTCGATTGGATATAAAGATTTATCGGGAAAACGTGCTGTTGTTTGTGGAAGAAGTAATTTAGTTGGAAAACCCGTCGCATTATTGCTTCAAAATCGCAATGCGACAGTTACAATTGTACATTCGAAAACACCAAATATTGAACAGATTGCTTCACAAGCGGATGTTTTGATTGTTGCGATGGGTGTTAGTCAAATGGTCAATGAAAATTGGGTAAAAGAAGGAGCTGTCGTGATTGATGTGGGAATCAATCGTGTCAATGGAAAACTTGTTGGGGATTGTGACTTCGAATCGGTTGCAAAAAAGGCAAGTTATGTAAGTCCTGTGCCAAAAGGTGTTGGTCCAATGACGGTTTGTATGTTATTATCGAATACGCTAGATGCATATAAAATGCATACGCAAGGAGAATAATTATGGAATATGGATTAAATGATATTGTTGAAATGAAAAAAGAGCATCCTTGTCATAAGTCCACAGAATGGAAAATTATTCGCATGGGTGCTGATATTCGAATTAAGTGTTTGGGTTGTGGAGCAAGTGTTTTGATGCCTAGACAAAAATTTGAAAAGAAATTGAAAAAAGTAATTCGACATGAAGAAGAATAGAGAGGATGTATTGAATTATGCCATTAACTGCAGGAATTGTTGGTCTTCCTAACGTAGGAAAATCGACTTTATTTAACGCTATCACAAAATCTCAAGTGGAAGCTGCAAACTATCCATTTGCGACAATTCAGCCAAATGTAGGTGTTGTAGAAGTACCAGACTATCGTATTGATCGTTTAGTTGAAATCTTCAATCCTAAAAAAACGATTTATACAACATTTGAATTTACTGATATTGCAGGATTAGTAAAGGGAGCAAGTCAAGGTGAAGGTTTGGGTAACCAATTCTTATCGAACATTCGTTTAACAGATGCGATTTGTCACGTAGTTCGTTGTTTTGACAATCCGGATATTACACACGTAGAAAATAGTGTGGATCCAATTCGTGATATTGAAATTATCAACTTAGAATTGACTTTAGCTGACCTTCAAACAATTGAAAATCGTAGAAGTAAGATTGAACGTAAGGCTAAGACAAACAAAGATAAAGAATCATTGGATGAACTTGCTTTATTGGATCGTCTTCAACCTGTTTTAGAAGAAGGAAAACCAGCTCGTTCATTAGAATTAAATGAAGAAGAACAAATTTTGATGAAGGGTTATAACTTATTGACCGCAAAACCTATGATTTATGTTGCCAACTTAGATGATGAAGGTATTATGGATCCAGATTCATGTGCTTACTACAATCAAGTAAAAGAATATGCTGCAAGTCAAAATAATCAAGTCGTTGCCTTGTGTGCGCAAATGGAAGAGGAATTGTCTGGTTTAGATAAAGAAGAAAAAGATGCGTTCTTAGAAGAATTAGGTGTTGAAACATCTGGCTTAGATCAATTGATTCAAGAAGCCTATTCCGTATTAGATTTATGTACATTCTTAACGGCTGGAGAAGATGAATGTCGTGCATGGACATTCAAAAAAGGTATGAAAGCACCGGATTGTGCTGGTGTTATCCACACAGATTTCAAAAAAGGCTTTATTCGAGCAGAAGTATATCGCTTTGATGATATTGATGAATTGGGTAGTGAATTAGCTATTAAAGAAGCAGGACGTTTACGTCTAGAAGGAAAGGATTATGTCGTTCAAGATGGCGATGTAATGCATTTTAGATTTAATGTTTAGTCTACAAAGTATTGTCTATTTGGTGATTGCCGTTATTCTATCCATGTCAATTCATGAAACAGCTCATGGCTTAGTTTCTTATTGGATGGGAGATCCAACCGCTAAATTAGAGGGAAGATTAAGTCTAAATCCTTTTAAACATGTGGATTGGCTAGGCTTAGTTTGTCTATTGATCTGTGGATTTGGATGGGCAAAACCGGTTCCAATTGATGCAAGATATTATAAAGACGCAAAAACAGGGATTATTTGGACTAGTTTTGCGGGGCCTGTCGCAAATTTTCTTTTAAGCTTTATTTGTATATTCCTGTTTTATGCACTTTATAAATTTGCACCTCAATTTATGATGACAAGTGTTGGTTATTTTGTATCAAACACATTGACCTATACAGGACTTATTTCTACGGGATTTGGAATTTTTAACTTAATTCCAGTTCCACCACTAGATGGATCGAAAATATTATTTTCATTTTTACCAGATGATAAATATTATAAATTTATGGATGGTGCACCATGGATGAATATCTTATTTATCTTTTTGATTTTTACAGGTCTATTAGATTATCCACTAGGTATGTTACGTTCAAATATGATTCAATTTTTCGAGATGATCGCAAAGATGATTTTAGGTTTCTAAAGTCATCTTTTTTAAACGCTTTCACAAAAAAATGACATTTTACTAAAAATTAACATAAATTTAATATTGTTTTGACATTATTTTTATTGCATAATAAAGACGTCGCAATGTGGAATTTTTTGCGTGAAAAAATTGAAAATAAAATATTCATTTTATAAAAGGAGTTCAAGATGGAAATAGTTACAATGGTCTTATCCCTATTAGGTGGCATTGCGTTATTTTTGTTCGGTATGTCTTTAATGGGCGATGGACTAAAAAGCGTAGCTGGTAATAAGTTAGAAGCATTCTTGTACAAGATGACAAACACAAGTCTAAAAGGTGTTGCCCTAGGTGCAGGTGTTACTTCTGTTATTCAATCTAGTAGTGCTACGACAGTAATGGTCATTGGTTTTGTTAACTCAGGTATGATGAAACTAAGACAAGCAATCGGTATTATTATGGGTGCTAATATTGGTACAAGTATTACCGGTTGGATATTGTGTTTATCTTATGTTGGTGGATCTAGTGGTATCGCAAGCTTATTTTCGACAGCTACGATTACAACATTGTTTGCGTTTATTGGTATTTGTTTAAAAACATTTGGAAAACGTACAACACATAAAAATGTTGGAAATATCATGCTTGGTTTTGCGATTTTAATGACAGGTATGCAACAAATGAGTGGTGCTGTTTCACCTTTAAGAACAAATGAAACATTCATTAGTATGCTTACAATGTTCTCAAATCCAATTATGGGTATTCTTGTTGGTATTTTGTTTACAGCTGTTCTACAAAGTGCAAGTGCTGCCATTGGTATTTTACAAGCCTTGTCTATGACTGGTTCTTTAACGTTTGCTGCTGCTTTTCCAATTACGTTAGGGGTTGGAATTGGAGCCGCTTGTCCTGTGTTGATTTCTGCCTTAAGTGCAAATAAAAATGGAAAGCGAACAGCCATTGAATATTTATTAAATGATGTTTTCGGTATGATTATATGGTCATTTTTATTTTATGGTGCGAATGCATTTATACATTTTACCTTTGTGAATATGGTCATGACACCTGTAACGATTGCTTTAATGAATACCGTTCTTCGTTCTGGGGCGATTCTAGTTTTATTCTGGTTTATTCCACAAATTGAAAAATTATTAATGGTATTCATTAAAGACAGTCCTGAAGATTTAGAAGAACAAGCGGACTTTGATTTATTAGAAGAACGTTTGATTCCATATCCTGCTTTGGCAATTGCACAATGTCATCGTGTTATGAATGGTATGGCTAAAAAAGTGCGTAACAATGTGAATCGTGCGATGAACCTAATTAATGAATTTAGACCTGAAAAATACGAAAAAGTTGGGCGTAAAGAAAAATTGATTGATAAATATGAAGCACGTTTAGGTTCTTATTTGATGCAACTTACAAAACAAGCATTAAATACTGAACAAACAAGACAAGCCTCATTATATCTTCATACTATTAGTGACTTTGAAAGAATTGGTGATCATGCTGCAGATATTGCCAAGATGTCAAAGAGTATCAATGAAAATCGTATGGAAATGTCGGAAGCGGCTATGGATGAATTAAATCTTGTCATGGAAGCTGTTCGTGAATCTATGAATATGACATATCATGCTTATTTAGAAGATGATCTTGTGTTAGCTAGACGTGTATCCCCACTTGGAATTGTCATTCGTGGACTTTGTGATGAAATGAAATTACGTCACGTTGAACGTTTATCACAAGGAAACTGTGGACTTGAAGAAGGTACAGTCTTCAATGATTTATTGAATAGTTTAAATCGTATTGCCACGCATTGTGCAAGTAGTATGGTGGCCTTGATTAAGATTCGTGAAAAAGATACAGATATCCATATTCACGATTCAAAGGTATATGCGATCGAAGGTGACGATTATAAAACAACGTTGGCTGAATATCAAGAAAAATATGATCTTGGACAAAGAAAAGGTCGTATTGTAAGTATGGAAGACGATCAAGTTGAATAGAAATTAAAAAAGGGCCTGAGAAATCAGGCCTTTGATGTATTAATTTGAATGTCACATTTGTCTTGGATTGAAAAAGTATTAAAATAGGCTTCTTCTAAAGGAATCCATTGTTGAATGAAATTATTCAACATCTTTGGATTTCTTTTTCTTAGTCTTTCTATTTGTTCATCTTTATTGACTGTTAAGAAAACGGAAGAATCATAATATTTTTGAAGATTTGAATGCATAGAGTAAGAGCCTTCAATAATATTGAATGGTTTATATGGAATTAAAATAGCAGATTCTATAGACTTCGTTGAACAATTGAATCTACGCAACTTCACATCTTCATGTTTAGACAAAGGAATTAATATTTCTTCTTTAAAACGTTCATGATCCACATTTTCTCCAGGACTTTCAAGCCTTTCTTTTGTTCTTTGAAAAGGTTGTAGAAAGAAATCATCCATTTTAAATACGTTACAGTCATATATTTGTTTAAGTAAGTCTGCAAGTGTAGTCTTACCCGAAGCACAACGTCCATCAATTGAAATCATAGAAGGGTGATTGTTGTCTATATATTTGAATAGTTCTAAAAATGGAATATATTTTTTGTGAATCAAACGATATGCAGGATGATACAATTGATTGAACGTATCTGAATGATGAATTGCAGGATACCCCTCTTTTTTCCATTTTAAAAGTAAATCCTTAGATTTTTCGAATGAAAAGGGAAGAGTATTGTCGAAGATAAGATCTAAAAGAGTTTGAATCTTATCTTCAAGTTGTTTGATCCCATTTTTTTCTTGTTGGCATGATCGTATAAATAAGGTACTTAGTGTGTTTACATTTAAGCCATAATTCAAATGTAGACGAATATAGTCACCATCTAATTCTTCAATTGAATTTGAAGAATCTTGATGATTTTGTAGTTCTTGTTCAATACTTGATTTGACGGTAGAAAAATCAGAAACAAGGTGTTCACATCCAAAACTACTTTGGTACAAAAACTTCATAAGGTCTTGTAATTCAAGTTGTGGATATAATTTAAATTGATTAAGTATATATTCTTTTGTTTTCATAGAAATTATTTTATCATATTCTTTTCGTTTTGATTATAGATAAAAACTATAACAAGTACATATTTTTAAATATTATAAATAATCAATAAGAAATGATAAAATGATGTCATTGGAGGAAATTGACTAATGTTGAATATTAAATATGATATTGTAGGATCTTTTTTAAGACCACAAGAAATTAAAGAGGCTCGTGCTAAATTTAATAATAATGAAATCACATATGAACAATTACGTGATATTGAGGATGAACAAATCGCAAAATTGGTTGCCAAAGAAGTACAACACGGATTAAAGTTTGTGACGGATGGAGAGTTTCGTCGTCGCTGGTGGCATTTGGATTGGCTAAAAGAATTTGATGGTTTTACGACAAAACACTTAGACAAGTTTATTAATGGAAGAAACAATCATATTGAATTGGGTATGATTGAAGGAAAGATCTTCTATGATCCAAATAAGGCACATAAAGAAATGTACGCATGGGATTTCTTAAAGAAGGAAGCAAGTAAATATGGTGTAGAAGCCAAGAAATGTATTTCTGGACCAAATATGATTTTGATTGATCATTTCTTACAACTAGGCATTAAAGATACACCATATTATGGTACGGATATTGAAGCGGTGATTGAAGATATTGGATTGGCATATCAAGCAGCCATTCGTGATTTCTATAATCATGGTTGTCGCTATATTCAAATTGATGATACTTCATGGACATATATGATTGACGATACGTTTGTATCAAAGGTAGAAGGTTTGGGTTATACAAAAGCACAAGTACTAGATTGGTTTGTGCGTGTAAGTACAAAGGCTTTAGAAAATCGTCCAGAAGATATGCAGATCGCAACACATTTCTGTAAAGGAAACTTCAAAGGAAATCCATTATTCCATGGATTCTATGATACGATTGCCAAATCGGTCGCAAGTATTCCATACGATGGCTATTTTGTAGAATATGATGATGCTCGTAGTGGAACCTTTGATCCTTGGGCTGTTTTAAAAGGCACTGACCGCACATTTGTAGCTGGCTTGATTTCGACTAAGCGTAAAGAATTAGAAGAGCATGATGCGATTAAAGCTCGTTATGAACAAGCTAAAGCTGTAGTTGGTGAGAATATTGCACTTTCTCCACAATGTGGATTTGCCTCTGTAGAAGAAGGAAACTGTATTGATGAAGAAACACAATGGAAGAAAATTGATTTATTGGTATCTTGCCAAGACTTCATTTAAGGGAAATCGTTCGATTTCTCTTTTTTTCACAAAAAAAGGAACAATTACTTGTTCCCATAATATGAATTTAAGAAAGATTCTTTGAATTCTTTAAATGTACCATCTAAAATAGCTTGTCTAGCCTGTTCTGTAAGACGAATGATGAAACGAAGATTATGTATCGAAGCTAGTTCAAAATATTTGGCAGATTCTGTGCGGTCTTGTGATTTCCAAAGTCTTCTTAATTCGCCTAATGTGATTTTACTTTGACATGTTGGACAATCACATCCTTCATCAATGATTTCATCGCTATCTCTATATTTAGATAGGTTGATAGGACCATGCATTGTATACAATCTTCCATGTCTTGCTTCTCTTGTAGGGGCTACACAATCAAATGTATCTGCACCGTTTTCAGTTCCAATCAAGATATCATCTGGATGAGATAAACCTAATAAATGTCTTGGCTTGTTTTCTGGTAGTTCTTCGTTACACCAAGTTAAAATATCGCCTAATGTTTCTTTTAAGAAGGCACCACCTAATCCATAACCATCAAAATCCATTTGTGCATACTTTTTACAAGTAGATCTTCTAAGATCTTCCCAACGCCCACCTTGAATTACGCCATATAGAGATTGGTGATAGCCTAAATCATCACAATGTTTCTTATGTTCATCAAGACTTCTTTTTGCCCAACGCTCCGTTCTTGCCAAGGATTCAACATTATATTCATAAGTATCCGCTAAAGAAGTTAATTCATCATAAGCCATATGGATATCAGCTCCAATACGACATTGGATCTGCATACTTTCTTCAGGACCAATAAAATCTTCTTGACCTGTAAATGGATCATGAAAGTGTACTCCATCTTCTGTAACGTGGGCTAAACGTTTTTCTTCTTCCGTATTTTTCATGTTGTCTTCACGTTTCATGCTGACAACTTTTCCACAACCTGAACCTAAAGACATGACTTGAAATCCACCAGAATCCGTTAAGGTTGGACCATCCCATTTTGACCATGCAGATAAGCCTCCATTAGCGGCAATTTCTGGGGAAATGTTTCGTAAATGATATCCATTACTTAACATGGCTTGAGCATGAATGCTCTTTAATTCTTCCATAGAAACAAAACGAACTTCACCATGTGTTCCCACGCACATAAATGCCGGCGTTTTAATGTCACCATGAGGTGTATGTATAATTCCGGCTCTTCCTAAATGGCCAGGAATTCTTTTTTCAATTTCAAAATAAAATTTATTGTCATTTTTATATTCCATAAATGCCTCCAACTCATTTATTTTATCATATATTAGCGTCGGCTTATATAAAAGATTATACCAAGTATACTGATTATACCTGCAACATATCCGATGGATTGAATGTTAATCCAATTAATGGTTTGTCCTCCGATAAAAGACCCTAATCCAATACCTAGATTAAAGATGCCTGAGAAAATCGACATTGCAACAGAACTTGTATTTTCATCAGTTGCCAACATTGTTTCTGATTGGCAAGCCACATTAAATGCAGTAGAGCTAGTTCCCCATACAATACACATCAACAAGAGTGTGATGATGGATACTGCACTTGGCTTTAATAAGAATAAAACAAGTGTAAGAGAGAATAGTGAAACTAAGATGAATCTCTTTCTGTTCTTGTTGTAGAAATTAGAGAATAAGATACTTCCACCGATTCCGGCAACACCAAATAAAGAGAGTACAAGTGTAATTGTTGTATTGGATAAAATTGCGACTTGTGATAAGAAGGGTTCGATATAGCTATAGGCCGTATAGTAGGCACTCGCAAATAATAAGGAAATACCGTAAATGGTAATTAGCTGTTTATTTCTTAATAGTGTAGGTAATTGATATAAAGTAAAGGCAGAAGTTGTTTCAAGACTAGGTAAGTAGTGTGTTTGAAAAAGTAGTAGAAGGATACTGATGATCCCTACAATCAAAAATGTGATTCTCCATCCCATCCATAAACCAATCATTCTTCCAAGTGGTAAACCGGCAATCATGGCAACGCTTGTACCCGTAACAATCATGCTCATCGCAAATTCACGTTTATCTTCATTGACAAGTCTTACAGCTATGACGCTTGCGATAGACCAGAATACGGCGTGAGCACATGCTACGACAAGTCTTCCTAGTATTAATATAGCGAAATTCATAGAAATAGCACTAATGGCTTGCCCTAGTCCAAATAAGAAGAGTGTAGTAAGTAAGACTTTCTTTAAGTTGTATTTAGAAGCTAAAATTATTAATGGTAAAGAAAGTAGCATCACAGCCCAAGAATAGAAAGTAATCATTGCACCGGCTTGTGTTTGGGTGATGGAAAAAGTTTGGGCAATATCTGTAAGTAGGCCAATGGGCATAAATTCAGAAGTGTTAAAAATAAATGCGGCAATTGTCATTCCTAAAAGTGGCATCCATTGTTTCTTATGCAAAATAAATCATCCTTTCAAAAACGATTTTTATTTTACCATAAGTTTTATTGAAAACCCTATTTTTTCTTTCTATAATATATATCGGTGATAATTTATGAAGAAAACAATTTGGATAGCAACGAGCAATGCTCATAAAGTGGAAGAGTTTCAGACGATGTTGAAGGATTGTGATGTGAAATGTTTAAAAGATTTAGATCATACAATCCATATTATTGAAGATGGAACAACTTTTGAAGAAAATGCATTGATTAAAGCTCGTACATTATTTAATGAACTACATGAACCTGTCATTAGTGATGATTCAGGTTTGGAAGTGGATGCGATGGATAAAAAGCCGGGTGTTTATTCCGCTCGTTTTTTAGGTGAAGATACAAGCTATGATATTAAGAATCAATATATTATAGATCAAGTACAAGGTAAGGTGCGTACAGCTCGTTATGTGTGTGTAATTGCCTATATTGATGAAGATGGAAAAGAACATGTATATCGTGGTGAATGTGAAGGTTTGATTCACGATAAATTGGAAGGTGAAAATGGATTTGGTTATGATCCTATTTTCTATTATCCTGCATTTAAGACAACGCTTGCCAATGTGAGTGAAGAAAAGAAAAATAGTGTTTCACATCGTGGTATTGCGCTTGAGAAGTTTTTGAAAGATTGGAGTAAATAAGTATGTTGCATGTAGTATTGTATGAACCGGAAATTCCACAAAATACAGGAAATATTATTCGAACTTGTATGGCTACAGGTTCTCGTTTGCATTTGATTGAACCATTGGGCTTTTCGTTAGATGAAAAACATTTGCGTCGTTCGGGAATGGATTATATCAAAGATGCCGATATTCATATTCACAAGAATTGGGATGCGTTTGTGGCTGAAAATCCATGTGAACATTATTATTTTATGACTCGCTATGGAAAAAAGGCACCAAGTGAATTTGACTTCACAAAAGAAGAGGGCGATGTTTATTTAGTGCTTGGAAAAGAAAGTACGGGTGTAGACAAAAAAATCCTCAAAGGACACTTAGATACTTGTATGCGTCTTCCTATGGTCGCAAACGCAAGAAGCTTGAATTTGTCCAATTGTGCTGCCATTATTGTATATGAAGTGTTGCGTCAACTTGATTATCCAGGACTTAGTACGCATGAAGAGCTTAAGGGAGAGGATTGGCTTGAAAATCTTAAGGTCGATTGATCAATGCATAGATTCGTTTGAGAAGCGAATCTTTCTTTTTATTTTCTTTCTTTGTCTATATTGGTTGTGGCAGAATGTATGGCAGCTCATTCTGTTTGGTAAATTATTCTTTGTGACGAATTATGAGAGTTTATTTCATATTCAGTCAACACTAGGTATGTATCAATCGAGTGTTTTCATTCGTATCCTATATTATGTGATTTCAAATCCAACTTTGAATGTATTTAGACTCATTAGTTGTATAAAACTAATAGACATTTTTGCTATTGCAGGAGTCATATTATTGATAAAAAAGTTTCGAATTGTCGTTATTTTTAATGGAATTAAATACGTTTGGGGCTTGTTTTGGGTTGTTAAAGCATTAAATTCAAAAAGTGTATATTTGGTAATTTCTTGTTTAAAATGGCTTTCTTTAGGGCTTTTTATAAGTATGCTGATTGTTTCTATAGTTTTACTGTATGCGCTTTCAAAAATGATTGCGAATTATGATGATTTTGTTCATGAATTGTAGACAATATTATGCATTTACTAAATTGTGTACAATTTTTTATAAAATCACACAATTTACCACAATTTAGATTCAAATGCTTTATATAAAGCTTATTAAGGAAAAATTAAGAAATAAATTACTAAAAAGTGCAAATGATTTTTAAGCGAAAATTTGCAACAAAAAAGAATCCTTGTTAAACTTCAGTTGTTGTAACGAAGAGGTGATATGATGAATTTTATCGAAAAACATAGTAAAATTTTAGCCGTAAGCCTATGTCTATTGACTTCTGGTCCAATTGTTTCGACAATGTATGCCAAAGAAGTTCAACCAGGATGGCATGGTGAAGGCGCAGATCGTTATTATATTTTAGAATCAAATCGTCAAACAGCTACTGGTTTAACAAAAATCGATACTGAACTTTACTATTTCAATAGTAAGGGTGAAATGCAGTTTGGTTGGCAAAATGTTTCGGATGAAACGTATTATTTCCAAGCAGATGGAACTGCAGCAACAGGCACGGTTACAATTCACGGCAGTGAGTATAATTTCCAAAAGGAAGGTATTCTTCTTCATGGATGGAGTGAAGATGGTAAATCATTCTACGATGAAAAAGGAAACAAGACTTCAACAAACTGGGTTGAAGACAATGGCGCAAAATATTATTTTGACGACAAAGGAAATTGCGTAACGGGTTGGCAAAAAATCGATGGCCAGGACTATTATTTTGGTGAAGATGGAAAGATGGCTACAGGTCAATTTGATGTAGACGGAAAAACATATTTCACTGGTGAAGATGGAATCTTCCGTACTGGTTGGCAAGTAATCAACGGTCAGGATTATTATTATGCAGAAAATGGTGAAGTCACTAAGAATAAATTCTTAGATATTGATGGAACTAAATACGCATTCGATGAAAATGGTAATTTAATTAAGAATACCGAAAAAGATGGATATAAGATCGATGAAAATGGTGTTGCGACTGAAATAACTCCTTCTCAGGATTCTTCAACTCAAGACACTACAAGTACACCGGCTCAAAGTACTACTACAAACACAAATACAAGTACAAACACAAGTACAAATACTACACAAGCTCCTTCACAGAATACAACAGGTGGTTCTACAAACAATAGTTACAACAATAACTATGCACCATCAACTCCAAGTGTAAACTCTTCAGCTATTGCGGCTGCAGCTAGAGCACAAGTAGGAGCAAGTCAAGATTGTACAATGTTAGTCACAAATGCTTTAGCCGCTGTAGGAATTAATTTCCACGGTTCTCCTGAACAATATTTAAGTTTAGGACGCATTACATCTAGTCCAGTTGCAGGTGACATTATTGTTTATTCAGGTCACGTTGCGATTTATCTTGGAAACGGACAAGCTGTTCATGGTGGATGGCTAGGCAATCAAACAGTTGTTGGCCCTGTTTCTTGTGGTAATGCATTGATCGCATATGTTCATGTAGGTTAGAATTCAATTCTAACCTTTTTTTTGTTTTTGTGGTAAAATCAATAATATATTTTTCAAGGAGGTCTTGTATGAACTATATTCAAACGCAAAAATTTAGCGATGTCTATGTTTCTTGTAAAACAATGATGCCTTTTAATCGAAATACAATTACAGCACTCAATGTTCTTGTATATATGATGAAGGCAAAAACAGAAAAGATGGATTCAAAACAGAAATTAGCCTCTACGTTAAATCTAGCTTATGGTACGAAAATATCTTATGGATTAACATCTTTCGGGGATTTAATTCAAGTAGATGTGCGTTTTCAATTTGTTCGTCCAGACTGGATTGAAGATGAGAATTATGTAAATAAAATCAAAGATATTATGGATCAAGCTTTATTTCATTCGGTATTGGATGAAGAAAACTTCAAAGAGTCTGTATATCTATTAAAAAATAGATTATTAGCACAAATGGATGACCCAGCCAATTTATCTTGTATGTATGCCTTTGAAATGGCTCATGATAAGCATTCGATTTCGATTCCTGTACAAGGAAGTTTAAAGGACTTAGAAACGCTTACTTTAAAAGATGTCAAACAAATATATACACTCTATATGGATATGGCGAAACATTTCTATATTTGTGGATATGTTGATCAAGAACTATATGACTTTATTGATTCTTTGGATTCGCATTGTCCTTTTATTTCAGAAAGAACATTGCTTCCAAAAGTAGAAACGAGTTATAAGACATTTGAAAAAGATATTTCTCAAACCTGTATTTCGCAAGTGTATTCTACAGGTGTGGATATTTCAAGTGCAGACTATGAGGCAGAATTGCTTTTGTGTAGTATTTTAGGACAAAGTCAAAAGAATTTGATATTTGATGAGATTCGTGAGAAAAATAGCCTTTGTTATTCAATAAGCTCATCGATCATTCGTTTTGATGGTGCAATATTGATTCATACGGGTGTAAATCGTAAAGATGTTACTAAAGTATTGAATTTAATAGAAACCCAAATGGATCGATTATTGAATATGGATTATGACGATGCCTATTTAGAAATTGCGAAAATGGGATTTAAAGATCGCCTTGTTGGCGGGTTGGATCAGGCACTCTCTTTAATTGCCCAAGCGTTTTTAGATGATTTGTTGCATCGTAAACTAACAACAGAACAAAGAATTGAAAGAATTATGAAGGTGACAAAGGAAGATATTTCGCGTGTTGCCTTACAAATGAATTTGGCATCAGTAGCCATTGTTGCGGAGAATGAAAATGAATTATAATTTGGATTTAACGAAAGAAACTTTACCAAATGGCTTACAAGTTTTACTTGTGCATAAGCCGGATTATCAAAGATCACTCTTTCTTTTGGGGGCAAAAGTTGGTGGCTTTGACATAGATCAAAATGTGGATGGAACACTTGTTCATCATAAAAGTGGATTGGCTCATTATTTAGAGCATCAAATGTTTTATTTAGATGGAGAAGATGTTAGTGAATTGTTTGCGGGTTTGCAGTGTTCTACAAATGCCTATACTTCATATACGGAAACTGCATTTTATTTTTCAACGACAGCAGATGTAAAAAAACCATTAAAGCTGTTATTTGATTTTGTTGAGAATCTAGACGTGACAAACAAAACGATTGAAAAAGAAAAGGGAATTATTCTAAGTGAATATGATATGTATCAACAATCGCCTGAACAGCGTCTTTTTAAGGAGACTTTAATCTCTTTATATAAGAATCATCCAATGAAAGTAGATGTATTAGGATCTAAGAAAGATATTCAAAATATGCGTATGGAAGATCTTAAATATTTTTATGAATTGAACTATGATCCAAGTAAATTGTGCCTTGTAGGCATCACCGGAAAAGATACAGACGAAATTATGGAATGGATCAAAGACTGTCAAAAGGATGTAGAAAGTAAGTGTGATAAAGAGATTTCGCGTGTTTTTAAAGAAGAACCGATGGAAGTCAATCGCAAAGAATTTGTAGATACAATGGATATTTCTCAGCCTTTTGTGTGTGTTGGCTTTAAAATGAAGCCTTGTTCAAATGTTATGGAGAGTATAGAAAAGGATTTTGCGGTCAATATGTGGCTAGATTCTTTAATGGGGCCTTTGAATCCTAAATTTCAAGAATGGCTGGATCAAAGAATTTTTACGCAATTTGTAGGAGCGGAAGCGGATTTCACTACAGATCATAGTTATGTCTTATTTTATGCACAAACAACAAATCCAGATGCTTTTATTGAGCTTGTAAAAGAACAGGTGAAGAAGAAAACAATATTGAATGAAGATTATCAATCTTTGCGTGCGCAGGCTATAGCGAATAATTTAAGGGGCTTAAATCATTTTGATGGTTTAGCTAATGATTTATTAAGAAGTCATTTTGAAAATTTTGATTATATGGATAGTTTAAATCGCATTCAAAAGATGTCTTTAGACAAGGTTCTTTCTAACTTGGATGATTTAGATTTTTCAAATGTGTGTGTGACAAAAATTCTTCCGAATGATTCTATCTGATCTAATTTGCGTTATTTTAGCCAAATTAGAGGCTGAAAACAATAGAAATATGTACAAAATAGCGACCTATAGACAAAATAGGTCGTTTGTTTTATATGAGGGATGTTTGTACAATACATTTGAAGAAGGATGGTGATGAAAATGGTGGTCAGAATTGAAGGAGGATAATCAATTATGAATGCGTTTAGTATCGTGGGGAAAATTACGGAAATGCCTATTTTAAAGGAAACAACAAATGGTTTGAAGACTTGTGAACTTCCTGTTCGTGTACAGCGTAACTTTCCAAATTCAGATGGTGTTTATGAAAATGATGATATGGTTATTGAAGTATGGCGAGGGCTTGCTGAAACGGTAAGTGCTTCATGTAAGATTGGTGATTATGTAGGAATCAATGGTCGTATTCATTCGCGTAAATACCAAAAGGATGAAAAGGTATACTTAAACTATGGCTTTGTAGCTGAAAAAATTGATTTTTTACGTTAGTAAACAAAGAGAAATACACAAAATAAGAAAACACATCCACAAAAAAAGAAGCGAATCAAGTCGCTTCTTTCTTTTTTTATGTCTAAGATTAACGGTTGTAGAATTCTACTACTAACAATTCGTTGATTTCTTGAGCTGTGAATAGTTCTTTACGTTCTGGGTAACGAACATAAGTACCTTTCTTAGCATCTTTGTTTACTTCTACAAAATCAACAGTTGCTGTTGCAGCTTCTAAAGCTTCGTTAATTACGCTTAAGTTTTTAGCGCGTTCACGGATTTCGATAACTTGTCCTGGTTTTACTTGGAAACTAGGAATATCTACTTTCTTACCATCTACTAATACGTGTCCGTGGTTTACTAACTGACGGCTAGCACGACGAGTACGTGCAAATCCCATACGATAAACGATGTTATCTAAACGAGATTCTAACATTACTAAGAAGTTTTCACCAGCTGAACCAGCTTTTTTACTTGCTTTTAAGTAAGTGTTGTAGAATTGTTTTTCACTTAATTGGTAAGTGTGACGAATTCTTTGTTTTTCTTGTAACTGGATACCGTAGTTTGTTAATTTTGGACGACGTGGTGAACCGTGTTGTCCTGGAATAGTATCACGACGAGTTAATTCTTCACCAGTTTCTAAAACTGAGAAACCAAGACGACGAGACTTTTTCCAAATGCTTCCTGTGTTTCTTGACATAATTTTTCCTCCTATTGTTTTATATCATTCATAAAACAATAACAGTACAAATCTTTAAAGGTAGTGTTAACAATGATATTTTCCGCTATCAGCTATTAGCTTACTCATATCGCTTAGTGCTGTAACGCATATCCTTTAACTTTGTATGCTGCTATCAATTTATGCCTATGTATCATATCAAAGAACATGAATAAAATCAAGAAAAGGATGCAATGATTTTGAAGTTTTGCTATAATAAGAATGGTTTGCAAGGAGGTACCACTATGGATAGTGTTTTGAATTTCTTTCGATCAGTATACGCATTCATAAAAAATCAACTTTCTGTGACTGTAATCATCTATCTTTGTATAGCGATTTTAGTCTTGATCTTGGTTTGGATCATCATGCGTATGATCAAACGTAAAAAGGCGTCGAAGCGACTTTCAGATCTTGAAATTGAAATGAATGAAATTCGTAACAATTCCTTGGCCTATAAATTTAACAAAGCATCGGCGTTCGCAAGAGTGAATGATGATATCATGGATAAAGTTAAAAAATTAACTCCAAAATATGATACTTGTCAAAATAACTTAAGTGCATGTGATGATTTGTTCAATGAAGCAGATGATTATGTTTCTAGACATCGTTTGCGTAAATCAATGCGTGCAATGGATGATTTAGAAACAATGATGGATGAAACAAAAGAAAGAATTCGTATTGTTACGCAATCTTTGGATCACATCTTAGCTCGTGAAACAGAAGTTCGTGAATCGGCAAATGCTTTAAAAGAACGTTTCCGTAATGTGAAAACTGTTTATCAAGATAATCGTTCTTCATTCTATGGATCGGTTAATTATGTAGATTCATGTTTAGAGGAAATCGAAAATGAATTCTCTAATTTCGAAGAATGGATGTTTGCTTCTGAATTTAATAAGGCAAAGGAAGAACAAGAAAAAATCTCAAAAATGGTGGATGAGATCAGCTCTAAAATTGCAGCCTTCCCTGGACTATATGAAAAGGCCAAAAATGTATTGCCTCGTGCAATCAACGAAGTTCGTTTGCACATCAAGGAATTACAAGAAAAAGATATCGACTTATCTTATTTAGAACCAGAAGAAAAATTAACAACCATTCAAAATGCATTGGCAAGTACAATTGATCAATTGGATGCTGGTGAATTTGAATTGGCACAAGAAAACTTGGAAATCATTGGAGATCACATCTTAGCTTTACAAGATGATGTGACGAATGAAAAACAGGCATATGAAGAAATTCATGTGAGTCTTCAATCAAATTTAGATATTGTTAATGTCATTGGTCAGGAACTTGAGGAAATCATGGCACTTTATGCCAATATCAAAGACCGTTTTGGTTTAGAAGATTGGACACACCGCTTCTCTTTGGCAAAAATCCAAATGGAAGATTTAGAAAAGCGTCGTGATGAAATTCAAAATGAATTGAAACAAAATCAACGTCCAAGCGTAGATGTAGTTCATGGTTATCGTAAATTTTCAGAAGATGTTAATGAATTCCACGATCAAGTCAAGGATATGAAAGAAATGCTAGTGGGAGCAAGTAGTGATGAATCACGTGCTAAAAAACAATTGACTAAATTACAATTGATTTTAAATGAAGTGCGTCTAAATACAGTAACACGTCATTTACCTAGTATTTCATCTCAATTTTCTGCAGATTTAAAAGAAGGCGAACGCTTGATTCAACGTGTTCGTGTTGTGTTGGATCACTCACCATTAGATGTACAAACATTAAATGCAGATTTGCAGGATGCCATCGACTTTGTTTATAAGTTATACAATAACGCAAACAATTTAGTCGGTGTTGCTGTTATGGTAGAAAATGCGATTGTGTTTGGTAACCGTTTCCGTAGTACGCATGCACAAATGGATTCGGATTTAACTCGTGCAGAGTTATGCTTCCAAAATGGAGAATATACTCGTGCACTTAAGATTGCGATTCAGGCAATCGAAAACATGCACCCAGGAATTTATGAGAAACTAGTTGCTCAAAAAGATCCTGCTGTTATGAATCAGGTGCAGTAATGATTTATTTTGATAATGCTTCGACAACCTCTGTACGTACAGAGGTTCGTCGTGTTTATGGGCAAATGTTAGAAACTTGTTATGGCAATCCAGATAGTTTGCATGCAATAGGACGTCAAGCAAGTACGCTCATGGAAAAGAGTCGATCAAATATTGCTTCTATGCTTCATGTAGAGCCTAGTGAAATTATTTTTACTTCAGCTGCTAGTGAATCCAACACATTAGCTATTGTTGGATATGCTCTAGCAAATGAACATAGAGGTCATCATGTATTAACAAGTAATGTTGAACATTCAAGTGTTCGTCATGCGATGGAGTTTTTAAAGCGTTTTGGCTTTGAAGTTGAATTTCTTCCAATTAATGAAGAAGGTATTGTAACGCCAGAATGTTTAAAAGCGCATATGCGTAAAGATACGATTTTAGTTTCTGTTATGCATGTGAATAATGAAATGGGTGCCATCAATCCCATTTTAGAATTAGAGAAAATTGTACATCAAAATCCAACTTGTGTTTATCATGTGGATTGTGTACAAAGCTTCTCAAAAATTGATATTCCTTTCGACAAATTAGATATGGCAACAATCTCTGCACATAAGATTCATGGTTTAAAGGGAAGTGCCATTTTAATGAAGAAAAAGAAGATTCAGCTTGTTCCAATTATTCAAGGTGGTCAACAAGAACAGGGTCTTCGTGGAGGAACAGAGAATGCACCGGCCAATATTGTTTTGGCAAAAACGATTCGTTTGGCTTTAGAAGAACAATCTAGTGCGTATGCTCATGTTTCAAAAATCAATCAATATTTGCGTGAAGAATTATCTAAAATTAAGGGTGCACATATTCATTCACCTTTGAGTGCGATTCCATATATTCTAAATATTTCATTTGATCAAATCACAAGTGAAGTCTTATTGAATGCTTTGGATCAAAAGGGGATTTGTGTATCCGCAAAAAGTACTTGTTCTTCGCAAAATACCAATGCTTCTGAAGTCTTATTGGCTATGCATAAATCGGAATTTGATGCGACACATGGAATTCGCTTATCATTTTCTTATGAGAATACTTTAGAAGAGGCAAAATATTTTATAGAAACATGTAAGGAGATTATAGAGAATTATGGCTTATCGTTATAATCACATCTTGATTCGTTATGGCGAATTGAGTTTAAAAGGAAAAAACCGTAACAACTTTATTAAGGCGCTTTATGATAATGTTCGTAAGGCTTTAAAAGCATTTCCAACATTAGAATTTGAAAAACAACATGATCGTATGTATATTTACCTTCATGATGAAGATTCAAAACAGGTAAGTGAAATTTTAGCGAAAGTATTTGGAATTTCATCTTTCTCATTGGCTATTAAAGTGGAACCAGATTTAGATCAAATCATTGATGCTTGTTATGAATCTTTAGATTTAACAACGCCAAAAACATTTAAGGTAGCTGCACGTCGTAGCGATAAATTATTCCCTTATATTTCGGATGAAATTAATCGTAAGGTAGCCACTAAAATTTTAAAGAACAGTGACTGGAAAGTAGATGTGCATAATCCGGATGTTAAAATTGTTGTTGAAGTTCACCAAGATGCAGCTTATATTATGACAGATCGAATTCAAGGTGCTGGAGGATATCCAGTTGGTGTTGGTGGAAAGGCCATGGTTTTATTGAGTGGCGGAATTGATTCTCCAGTTGCCTGCTACTTAATGATGAAGCGTGGTGTACATATTGAATGTATTCACTATGCATCTCCTCCATATACTTCACAAAATGCACAAGAAAAAGTTATGGAACTGGCAAGACTTGTATCTGGTTATCAGGGGGATATTTTAGTTCATGTTGTTCCATTTACAGATCTTCAATTAGCTATCTATCAAAATGCGGATGAGAGTTATGCAATTACATTAATGCGTCGTATGATGATGCGTATTGCAACAGGTCTAGCTCAAAAAAGACATGCGCAAGCAATCGCTACTGGTGAGTCAATTGGTCAGGTCGCAAGTCAAACATTAGAAAGTATGCTTGCAATCAACGATGTCACAAACATGCCAATTATTCGTCCAGTTGTTTGTATGGATAAAGTTGAGATTATTGATCTATCTAAAAAGATTGGAACCTATGAAACAAGTATTCTTCCTTATGAAGATTGTTGTACGATCTTTACACCTAAAAATCCAGTCACAAAACCTCGTGTTGATAAATGCGAAAAATATGAGGGAAAATGGGATTTTGACAAGATGGTACAAGATTGTATAGATAATACAGAAGATATTTGGGTACATCCAGTTAAGGTTGAAGAAGATTTATTTTAAGAGAAGTGAAAATTAAGCACTTCTCTTTTTCTTTTATGTTATAATCTTTCTATGTTGATATGTCCGGTGTGTAAAGAGAAACTAATAAAAGAAAATAAAACATTTCGATGCGTAAATAATCACTCTTTTGATTGTGCAAAACAAGGCTATGTGAACTTATCTCGTAAACAGACAAAAAATCATGGGGACAATGCTTTAATGGTCAAAGCGCGCACGGATTTTTTGGAAAAAGATTATTATGATTTTATGCGTCAATATGTAAAGAAAAAGGCAAAAGGAAATGTGTATTTGGATGCTGGCTGCGGTCAAGGCTATTACACAAAAGAGATTGGTGCAAACTTCGAACAGAGTTATGGCATCGATTTAAGTAAGGAAGCGATACTTCATGCATCTAAACAAGATAAACATACACAATATATTGTGGGGAGTTTATTTGATATGCCTTTTTCAGACGAGAGTATAGATTGTGTTACCAGTATTTTTGTGCCTTTAGGCCAAGATGAAATCTATCGTATTCTAAAAGAAAATGGATATTGGATTGTAGTGGGTCCGGGTCCTAAGCATTGTTTTGAATTAAAAGAAGTATTGTATGACACACCCTACGAAAATGAAATGCCTGAAATACAAGAGCAATATGACATGGTGAGTCAAAAAATCATTAAGGAAACGAAAATGGTTGATGATGTATGGGCTTTATTGGAAATGACACCATATCGATATAAAACAAGTCAAGCTGGTCTTGATCGAGTAAAAGAATTAGAAAGGTTAGAGGTTACGTTTGAATTTGTCGTAACTGTGTACAAAAAAATATGAAAACAACAATAAAAAAATGGGGAATCAATGGTGAAGGGATTGCGTTCCATGAAGGAAAGCCTGTATTTATCGAAAATGCTATTCCGGAAGAAGTCATCGAATTTGATATTAAAAGTGATGAAGATACATACTTGATTGGTGAAATGACTCGTTTGGTAGAACAGAGTTCAAAGCGTCGTTATCCTTTATGTCCGATTTGGAAAGAGTGTGGTGGATGTGCCTTGATGCACGTGAAATATCCGGCTCAATGTAAGATGAAAGAGGGAAATTTAAAGGAGACATTAATTAAGTATGCAGATTATAATGGTCGTATATTACCAATCATAAAGAATCCGGAACCATTATCTTATCGTAATAGTTGTAAACTTCCTTTTGGTGAAGAATATGGTGAATTATATACTGGAATGTATGAGCGTGACACAAATCATTTTCAAAAGATGGAAAGATGTTATGTACACTCAAAACTTTTAGAACAGACGCGTCAGGCTGTTTTAAAAATCATGAATGAACACCATTTAAAAATGTATGATGATAAAAAGAAAACAGGTTATCGTACGTTGGTCATGAAGGAATTTGATTCTAAGATTCAAATTATTTTTGTGACGGGAAAAGAAGATCTAAGTGAAGAATTTATTCATGACGTAACTCAATTAGAGGGTGTTGTTTCGATTTGGCAAAGTGTAAAAACAGAAACAAAACGCGATGTATTTGGAGATATGCGTTTTATTTGGGGAGAAGAAAAGATGCATCTTCAATTAGAAGATATTCAACTTTCTTTACTTCCAAGATCTTTCTTCCAGTTAAATACGAAACAATCTGTGAATCTTTATAATGTGGTTAAAGATTGGATGCCAAGATCAAAGACTACGGTTGAAGCTTATAGTGGAATTGGTGCCATCAGTTTATTTGTGAAAGATAAGGCGCAAGAAATTATTGGCGTTGAATCCATTCAGGATGCGGTTGATAATGCCAATGAAAATGCGATGTTAAATCATGCAGACAATGTATCTTTCATTTGTGAAGATGCGGGTAGTGCTTTAGCACACTTAGTGCAAGAAAAAGATGTGGATACATTGATTGTGGATCCGCCTCGTTCTGGTTTGGATGATACAATGAAGGAAACCATTTTAAAATCAAAGATCAAAACGATGATCTATGTATCTTGTAACCCAGCTACTTTGGCTAAAGATTTAGGTGTATTAAAGAAAGAATATCGCATTGTCAAGATTCAACCAGTCGATATGTTTAGTCAAACTCCACATGTAGAAAGTGTTACACTACTAGTTCGTAATGATGACTATAGACCAAGACGTCGCTTTGATGATCGAAAAGATCGTGATTATAAGCCAAGACGTAGATTCGATGATAAAAAAGGTGGAGAATTCAAACCAAAAAGTCGCTATGATGACAATAAGTCAAGACGTCGATTCGATGATCGAAAAGATGGTGACTTCAAGCCAAGACGTCGTTTTGATGAGGATAAGCCTAGACGCAGATTCAATGATGATGATAAGCCTAGACGTAGATTTGATGATCGGAAAGACGGTGACTATAAACCAAGAAGACGTTTTAATGATGATAAACCAAAACGTAGATATGGTAAATAAAAACATGGGATTTCAGGCATATGAACTGAAGTCCTTTTCTTATTTGCGTATAATAAAGTTGGTGAAAGGTAAAGAAATATATGATTAAAAAACTATTAACAATCATCCTTACAATATGTATGACATTTGGTTTGAGTGGATGTCAATCAAGTTCTGTTACATATTCAAATTTAGTCGATGAAAAGACACGAAATGAAGTGGCAGATTTAATGATTCAAAATAAATTGCTTAAAAAAGATGTAAAGAAAGTCATGGACTGGGTGAATGAATTTAATTCGATTTCGAAAGAGTATTCATATAAGAAAGGTTTTGTTCGCTTACCAAAAGACGGCGTAAATTATGATACGTTGTATTTGGATGATACAGCTAAATCGTATGCTTATTTAAATTGGTTAAATTGTCGTTTAACTGCCTTTTCATTGATTCAAAATGTAGTTGAAACATCAAAAGATGAGGATTCAAATGATACTTGGCTAATGTTTGATGTAGAGGCATTGAATACGGTTGAACAATTTAAGACATGTGAAGAAAAGAAAAAGGATTTTGTCACACTGTTTCATTCCATTGATGTATCTGATGAAGATACATTAAGGAAACAAGAAGCTAAAATTGTGGAGACTTTAAAATCAAGACATATCCAATTAAAAACAGATACCATTTCGATCGTAAGTATATATTTACATGTTCCTGAAGAAAATACTCGTTTTGTAGGTCATACAGGACTACTTGTGAATATAGAAGATGGATACTTATATTTTGAAAAATATAGTAATATTGCACCTTTTCAAGCAACAAAATTCCAAAATAAAAAACAAGTAAAGGAATATTTATTATCAAGGCCGGACCTATATGGAGATGGCAGTGAACTTGATCCGATTGTGACAATCAATGATGAAATTTTAAGGTAAATTGTTAAGTAATCCTAACTAAAAAAGTTCACAAATTAACCAAATAGATAGTTTTATGTTAACAAATGCGTTATAATGATGGTAACGCATTCTTTTTATTTTTTAATTCATAATAATAAACATAAGAAAAGGGATAGGCTTTTTATGTCTATTTGTGAATAAAATAATAAGAATCTATGAGGAGGAGTTTAGAAAATGAATAATTTTCTACATTTATTTGAACCAATTGAAATTGGAAAAACAACTGTAAAAAACCGTATTTTTATGCCACCTATTTCAACGAACATGGCCGATAAAGGATATGTTACAGATGATTTAGTAGCACACTATTCTGCACGTGCAAAAGGTGGAGTTGGACTTATCGTTACTGAAGTTGTAACTGTAGAACCAACGTATGTATATCTTCCAGGAGATATGTCAATTTATGATGATAGTTTTATTCCAGGATGGAAAAAATTGGTGGATGGCGTACACCAATATGGAACAAAAATTTTAGCACAATTGTTCCACCCAGCTTATATGGCATTCCCAGTTCCAGGAACACCTCAATTAATTGCACCAAGCTGTGTGGGTCCTTATTATGCACAAAGTGCACCAAGACCTGCAACAATTGAAGAATTACACACAATCGTTGATCAATTTGGTCAAGCGGCTCACCGTGTTCAGATTGCCGGTGGTGATGGTGTTGAAATTCAATGTGCTCATGCCCACGGATTATTAGGTGGTTTCTTAACGCCTTTATATAATAAACGTACAGATGAATATGGTGGAAATATTGATGGACGTTTACGCTTATGCTTAGAAGTAATCGCATCTGTTCGTAAATACTGTGGAGATGACTTCATTATTGATGTTCGTATTAGTGGTGATGAATATAGTGAAGGTGGATTGACATTAAATGATCAAATCTATGTTTGTAAGCAACTAGAAAAAGCTGGAGTTGACTTTATTCACGTATCTGGTGGTAACACAATCAAACGTGGATCAAGTATGCCTGCACCAGGTACAAGTCCAGCACCTCACGCTCACTCAAGTGAAGAAATCAAAAAGCATGTAAATATCCCAGTTGCCACTGTAGCACGTATTAATGAACCTTGGATGGCTGAAGAATTAATTGCCAATGAAAAATGTGATATGTGTATGATTGGTCGCCCAAACTTATGTGATAGTGAATTTGCGAATAAGGCATTTGAAGGTAAAGTAGACGATATTCGTCCATGTATTGGATGTGGTCGTTGTTTAACAGGTATCATGATGGGTAAACGTATTGGATGTACTGTAAATCCAAGTGTGGAAGATGATACAATTGCACCAGCTGAAACAAAGAAAAAAGTATTAGTCATCGGTGGTGGTCCTGCTGGTATGGAAGCCGCATATGTTGCCAAAAAACGTGGACACGAAGTTGTTCTTTGTGAAAAATCAAATGAACTTGGTGGACAATTAAGGCTTGCGGCGGTTCCAATTGCGAAACAAGAATTGTGTAAAGTTATTAAATTTATGATTCGTCGTTTAGATCATGAAGGTATTGAAGTTCGTTTAAATACAGAAGTCACAAAAGAAATGCTTGAAAATGAATTTAAAGATTACGAAATCGTATGTTCAAGTGGAGCAACTCCAAAAGAAATTCCTCCATTCAAAGTATTTAAAAATTGGATGACTGCAGACGATGTATTATCTGGAAAGAAATATCCAGGACGTAATATTGTTGTATTAGGTGGTGGAAGTGTTGGATGTGAAACAGCCGATTATTTAGCACCATTAATCAATGACTTATTCCCAATGAATCGTAAGATTACATTATTAGAAATGACAAATAACTTAATGCCTGGTGAAGGTGGAGCTGCAAAATCTAGATTGACACAAAGATTGATGCAGAAAGGTGTTCGCATCGAATTAAATGCACAAGTAACAAGTGTGGATGAAAATACAATTACGTATGTAAAAGAGGGTGTTGAACACAAGCTTACAGAAGCGGATACTTTAATTTTCGCAGTCGGTTATGCACCTAAGAAAGTGGAAGTGGAAGCTGAAAATGTACACTACATTGGGGATTGTGAAAAAGTAGGAACTTTAAAAGATGCGATCACAAATGCGCATGAAATCGCAAAAAATATATAGGAGAAAATATGACAAGTAAATTACTACAACCAATTCAAGTTGGTAACTTAACTTTTAAAAATAGAATTATGTTTCCCCCTTTGACAACAGGATATGAAGAAAGAGACGGATCAATCGGTCCTCGTTCATTAGCTTTCTATACAAGACTTGCCAAAGGTGGATGTTCCTATATTGTTATTGGTGATGTGGCTCCTGTTCGTACGGCAAGTCCAACACCAAAATTATATGATGAATCACAAATTGAAATGTATAAAAAATTGGCAGATGCCTTACATGAATACGATTGTAAAGTCGCTTTACAATTGTTCCACCCAGAATATGATGTTCAAGGTGTAGGAAAAATGATCATGGAAGCTGGTATTGCTGGTCAATTGGCTGCAAAAGCGAAGGCTGCCAATGATGTAGAAGAGGCTGAAAAACAACAAAAAATCTGTGATGAATTGACAAAGGGTGCCTACGCAAAATTACATCATGATATGCAGCACTTTGTGACTGAAGCAAGTGTTGAACAATTAACAGCTATTAAAAACAGCATTGCCCAATGTGCTAAAAAAGCACAAAAAGCAGGTATTGATGCGATTGAAATTCATGGGGACCGTTTACTTGGTTCATTATGTTCTACATTATTAAATCACCGTACAGATAACTATGGTGGAAGCTTAGAAAATCGTACTCGTTATGCATTAGAAGTTTTACAAGCGATTAAGGAAGCGGCTCCATCCATGATGGTCGAATATAAACTTCCAATTATTACAGTCAATCCAGATGGATCTTTACGTGGTAAAGGTGGTTTATTGGAAGATGAAGCGGTTGAATTCGCAAAAATGTTAGATGCAGCAGGCATTGATATGATTCAAGTAGCTCAAGCCAACCATACAGGAAACATGGGCGATACAATTCCTCCTATGGGTGCGGTTCCATACAACTGGACTTTAGGTGCTTGTGAAAAAGTAAAAGCCGTTGTTTCTTGTCCTGTGGCAACAGTGGGTCGTGTTGTTAGTGTGGAAGCTGGTGAAAAGATTCTAGAAGATGGTACAGCTGACATGATTGGCTATGGAAGAAGTTTGTTAACAGACCCAGATATCGCAAATAAAGTAGGCTCAGGTGAATGCATTCGCGAATGTTTGAACTGTAATAAAGGTTGTGTAGATGCTATCCAATCTCGTCGTTACTTAAGCTGTGTTTTAAATGCTGAAAATGGAGATGAAGAAACAATCTTCATTAAACCATGTACAGAAACTAAGAATGTTGCCGTAGTTGGTGCAGGTCTTGCCGGATTAGAAGCGGCTCGTGTAGCATATAAACGTGGACATACAGTGACAGTGTTTGAAAAATCAGATCGTTTAGGTGGACAAATCAATATCGCATCAGTTCCACCTAGAAAAGATGAAATTTTACGTTCGGTTCAATACTACGAAAAATTCTTACCTGGTAAAGTAGACATTCAATTAAACCACGAACCAACAATGGAAGAATTGAATGGATTTGATCATGTGATCTTGGCCATTGGGGCTCACAATATGGATCTTCCTATGCCTGTAGAAAATTCAAATGTAGTATCCAGTTGGGATATCTTGAATGGTCAAGAAGTATCCGGTAAATGTGTAGTCTTAGGTGGAGGCTTAGTAGGTGCTGAAACCGCTGAATATTTGGCAAATAAAGGTCTAGAAGTTTCAATTGTAGAAATGATGGATAAAATTGCGGCACAAGAATCTGAAACCGTATTGCCATTGATGGAAGCTGATTTTAAAGAACACAATGTTCAAAAATTTGTGAATACACGTGTTAGTGAAATTAAAGATAATGTCATCTATGCAGTGAATACAAAAGATGAAACAAATGTTGAAATTGCTGCAGATACAATTGTAAATGCATTAGGTTCTAAAAAGAATGTATTTGATGATAGTAAGTTAAGTGTTCCATTTACTTATGTAGGAGACTGCAGTGGTGAAAGAACAGCGGATATCGCAAGTGCTATTCGTACAGGATATAAGGCTGCCAATGAAATCTAAGAGGGTGTGAAAACACCTTCTTTTTTTTTGCACAAAAAAATGACCGTAGTTCATAAATATATAAATTATATATAATATATATCTCAAAACGGTATAAAAATAATGACCATAGCTCATAAATTTTTACATATTTGAAAATTTGTCTATTAAAAACTCATTTTTAAAGAACTAGAATGAAATTATTAATGAAACCGGAGGAATCGTTATGAATTTTAGTTCTTTACAGAGTAGTGTTCAAAAGTTTGGTATGAATCAAGCTTTGAAGTATTTGGAGAAGGATCCAGAAACAAACATTCCTAAATTAATGAATTTAGTAGATAAGGTTATGCCTGAAGGTTGGTATGGTTCACAGCGTAAAGTGATTCGTGAACAAATTGATGAAAAAGGTGTTTGGTATGACTACATTTTAAAGTTGTATGATTTAGATGCAGATGTTCGGCAGACTGTGTTTAAAAACTTTATTTTTAATGCGTCTTTAAATGGTAGTACAAAACAAGAGGAATTGTCAGAAAAATATAATTGTAATATTCCATGGGCTGTATTATTAGATCCAACATCTGCATGTAATTTGCATTGTACAGGTTGTTGGGCTGCTGAATATGGTCATCAATTAAATTTATCTCTAGAGGATATTGATTCAATTATCCGTCAAGGAAAAGAATTAGGAACTTACATGTATATTTATACGGGTGGAGAACCTTTAACACGTAAAAAAGATGTGATTAAGATTTGTGAAATGCATCCCGATTGTGCTTTCTTATCTTTCACAAATGGTACATTGATCGATGAAGAATTCTGTCAGGATATGTTGCGTGTGAAAAACTTTGTGCCAGCCATTAGTTTGGAAGGTTTTGAAACAGCGAATGATTCTAGACGTGGTAAGGGTTGTTATGAAAATGTAAAGCGTGCCATGGAATTATTAAAGAAACACAAATTGCCTTTTGGAATTAGTACTTGTTATACAAGTGCAAACTATAAAGATATCGCAAGTGATGAATTCTTTGATTTAATGATTGATTCAGGTGCTTTATTCTGCTGGTTCTTCCACTATATGCCAGTAGGAAATGGGGCTGTGAAAGAATTGCTTCCAACACCAGAACAAAGAGCGTATGTTTATCATCAGATTCGTAAGTTCAGAAGTGAAAAACCAATTTTCACTATGGATTTCCAAAATGATGCGCAATATGTGGGTGGATGTATTGCTGGAGGAAGAAGATATCTTCATATCAATGCCAAAGGGGATGTAGAACCATGTGTATTTATTCATTATTCAAACTGTAATATTCATGATACGACATTACTTGATGCACTAAGATCTCCATTGTTCCAGGCTTATCATGATAATCAACCATTTAATGAAAATATGTTAAGACCTTGTCCAATGTTAGAAAATGCGGGACGCATTCAAGAGTTGGTTAAACAAAGTAAAGCAGTCAATACAGATTATGAATCATTAGAAGATGTGGATCACTTATTAGAAAAGACAGTTCCATATGCAAAAAATTGGAAGCCAATGGCTGACAAGCTTTGGAATGAACAAAAGAAGTAGACAAATTAAAAAAATAAGTTTAAAATTTTCAGCTAAGAAGGAGGGATGTTATGAAGAAGAATAATAAGCGTTTTTCGGGAATATCCAAACTTCCAAATGGAAATACTTCAAATAAAGTTGTTCCTGGGTGTATTGTCCTGGAAGGAGGTGCCTTTCGAGGATTATATACATCAGGAGTATTAGATGCTTTAATGCAGTTTGAAATCAATACGCAGTGTACAGCAGGTACAAGTGCAGGGGCACTAAACGGATTTAACTATGTAGCTGGTCAAATTGGTCGTAGTGCTAGAATTAATTTAGGGTATCGTCATGATTCTCGATATGTTGGTTTAGAAGCTTTTAAAAACAACAAAGGAATCATTGGATTTGATTTTTTGATGAAAGGAACTCAATATTTTGATCCATTAAATATGCCTCGTTTTATGAATCCAACGCGTGATTTTATTGCGGTATGTACGAATTGTAAAACGGGAAGACCCGAATATTTTAGTAAGAATAAAACGCAAGATATTTTTAAAGCCGTACAAGCCAGTGCAACCATGCCTTATGTTTCAAAGATGGTTGAAATTGAAGATGGTTTATATTTAGATGGTGGCTGCAGTGATAAGATAGCGTATCAATGGGCGTTGGATCATGATTTTGAAAAGATTATTGTCGTTCGTACACGTCAAAGAGAATATCGTAAAAGTGAAGTAAATCCTTTAGTTCAAAAAATGACGAAAAGATTGTATGCAGGCTATCCAGCTTTAGAAAAGAAGCTAGAATCAATGAATAGTGACTACAATAAACAGTGTGATGAATTAGCAAGACTTGAAAATGAGGGAAGAATCTTTACGATTGCCCCAAGCAAACCTGTGAATGTATCGCGTGTAGAGGGAGATGTGGATAAACTCGCTGATCTTTACTACATGGGATATTTGGATGGTTTGAATCAGATTCAAAGAATCAAAGAATATTTAGAAATTGATTAAGAGGCCATGCCTCTTTTTCATTTTGTGTTAGAATAAGTGTAGGTGATTTTTATGGTACAAGAAAGACAACAAGAAATCGTAAATGAATTATTAAACTATATGGATACATTAGAAGATGGTAGCGAAGTCAGTACTTGGGATTTAATGGATGAAGTATTTAACTACCAGCGTTTCAATGATGGATATTGTTTTAATGATTTTAAAATTAGCGAAGAAGAATTTATTTCGTTAGATTCACTATTAAAGGAAAGTGCAATGAAAGAGGGATTCTTTATTGATGATTCAATCTATCAAGATGTGATTGGGGCTTTTCCTTTTAGTTTGACATTTGTAGTAAGGAAATAGGTATGGAAAAATTAGAAACATTGATTCAAGAATTATATCAAGAAGGAACTCGTGAAAAGAATATGGAGGTTCTTTCGCAGATTCGTAAACTGGCAAAAGAAGAAAAACAATTTATTATTCCTGTTGGCGATGCAAATGGTGAAAAGGTCTATCGAAGATTATCTTTAGATGATGGTCAAGATGTATTTGTCGCTTTTACGACGCAGGCTCAAGTGGATTTGGGTCAGGCTACAGAAACATTAAATCAAAGTGTGATGGATGTACTCCATATGGTGCATGATACACAAGGTGTAAGTGGAGTTGTATTAAATCCTTGGAAAGATTCATATTTTTTACCAAAGGTTTTAATTGAAATGATTTTAGACAATAAGAATTTAGAGAGTGAAATCAAAGTAGTAAAAGGAGATATCACTACTTTTGATGGAGATTGTATTGTCAATGCAGCGAATGAATCGCTTTTGGGTGGCGGCGGTGTAGATGGCGCTATTCATAGAGCGGCCGGTCCCATGTTACTTGAAGAGTGTAAATTATTAAATGGCTGTCAAACAGGACAGGCTAAGATTACTAAAGGGTATGATTTAAAGGCAAAGTATGTAATTCATACTGTGGGTCCGGTGTATTCAGGTAAACATGAAGATGAGCATATGTTAAGAGATTGTTATTGGAATAGCTTAACGTTAGCTCGTAAGTATGATATTCATACAATCGCATTTCCAGCTATTTCATGTGGCGTTTATGGCTATCCAGTAGAAAAGGCAGTGCCCCTTGTATTAAAGACGATTGCGGATTGGTTGGATGCGAATAGTGATTATACAATGAAGATCAGTTTGTATTGTTTTGATGAAGAAACGACAAAGGAATATCAGAAATATACATCGTATCAGGGAGAGTAGTCTTCCTGATTTTTTTGTTAACTATTTAGAAAATTTTCTAAATAGAGTTGAAATAATATTTAAAAGGTATATAATCTATTTAGAAATATTTCTAAATAGGTGGTGATACCTTGTTTGAAAAAACATTTAAAGCGCTAGGTGCGCCAGTTAGAAGAGACATATTGAATTTATTAAAAAAAGGCAAAATGTCAGCTGGAGATATTGCGAGTCATTTTGATATGTCTCAGGCAACCGTTTCCTATCATTTATCCTTATTAAAGGATGCAGGTTTGATTTGTGAAGAGAAGGATAAAAATTTTATCTTTTATCAAATCAACGCATCTGTTTTTGAGGAGATGTTGTGTTATTTTAAATCTTTTATTGGAGGGAATGAAGATGTTGAAAAATAAATGGTTTATGTTTAGTTTAGCTTTGTTTGTGATTCCTTTGGTATTGAATCTAGTTTTCTATAATCAACTTCCAGATGTTGTACCAACCCATTTTGATGTAAATGGACAAGTCGATGGTACAATGCCTAAGTTCATGGGTTTATTTGGTATGTTATTCTTGTGTTTGGCAATCCATGTATTTACTTGTTTTGTGAGTGTAAAAGATCCAAAGCGAAATAATATTCCAGATTTTATGATGAATATTTTATTTATGATTTGTCCCCTTGTTTGTATTGTGACAAATATGACAATTATTTATTTTGGATTGGGATATTCGTTTGATGTAAGTTTTGTGATGAATATTTTAGTTGGTGTATTACTTATTGTATTAGGTAATTATTTGCCAAAAGTAAAACGGAATTATGCGGTTGGAATTAAAACTTCATGGGCTTTGAATAGTGATGAAAACTGGGTGTTATCAAATCGTGTGGGTGGCTATTGTATGGTGATAGCTGGAATCTTATATATAGTACTTGGATTACTTGGTTATGTGACAATGGGCATTGTTGTGATTCTTGTAGCGACTATTATTCCATGTATTTATAGCTACATATTATTTAAGCGAGGAATTTAAAATCCTCGCTTGATTTCGTTTTGAATACATTTGAATAAGACTTGAATGGTTTCAATAATCATTTTCTTGGTTTGACTATCTACATTTTGAATGGATTTGATCATCTCAGCTATATCGATATTCTTTCTTAAATCTTTTGGGTTTTCATAATTTGAAAAGATAGAGTAGATAGTATCAATGACTTGTTTGCGGGTATTGACATCAATGGATTTAAGCCATTTTGATAGTGTAGATTGTGTATGTTTAGATAGTTGATCATTTTGTTTAAGATAAATAAAATCACCGTTTTCAACGCACCACGTAAATGGATCGTGTTGAAGGATGGATATGGCATCGCTTTGAATGATTTGATAATTATTTGTTTCTTCAAGTAAGAGTCCAATAACACTCGATTGTGGTATGGTTTTAAATACTTTCTTATCGGTTTGATAAGGTGTAAGAAATCCAGGCCCATCATGGTTGTATATACAATAAATTGGATTGTGCGTATGTATGCCTGCATATAGGGCAAGATTGGCTCCTTTGGAGTGTCCTCCTAAGATGAGCTTATGATTTGTCTTATAGTTGTTTACATAGTTTAATGCAGAAATTTGACTGGGAATATTTTCTTGAAAACATAAATTGAAATCTTCTTTCCATCCTACAAAGCTAGCGTCGGTTCCGCGAAAGGCAATGTAGTCTGTTTGGTTGGGTAAGTGATAAGTCATAGCACAGAATTGTTTTTCATTATCTTTGTCAAAATTAGTTTGTAGATGAGAAATCGTAATAGCTTCATATCGTAGTGAATGAATCGTTTGAAGGAATAATTCCTCGTTTAATTCAGGTACTCGGGTATTAGTACATAAATCATTAATTTCATTTTCAAAATCATTTAATAAATGGATTTCGGATTCAATATCAATGCTTGAGTTTTCAAATTTAATATAGGAAATTTGTGAGAGAATTAAAGAGTCCACATTATTAAATGGGTATTCTTCAAAGGTTAAATTTCCGTATTCTTTAATGTAGTCAATAATGTTTTTCATAGGTTTATTGTAGTGCATAAATACATTTAATGAAATATGTTCATCCATAATTTTAAAATTTTTAAAGTTCGTATACAATAAAGTTAGTGAGGGTGGATTGTTATGTTGATATTTGGAATTTTGTGTATTTGTCTGAGTTTAGACGTATTTGTATGTGCACTAGAACAGGGTGCTTCAATTCGTAATATTCGCTTTTCAAAAGCATTGGTTTATGGATTGATTTTTGCGCTATGCAGTTCAGGTATGTTTTTATTAGGACATGGAATGTCCACATATATTTTTGGACGTCCATTGGCAACATTGAATAAATATGTTGCGATATTTGTCTTTTTAATTCTTGGAAATGGAATGGTCATTTATAGTTTTAAGCGTGGAAAGTTTGTGGAGAGACTACAAGAGTTTGATACAAAACAAATTATTAAATTGGCTCTTATTGGAGGATTGGACTGTTTCTTTGTTGGAGTTGGCTGTTATTATATGAATCTTCCTTATTTGATGGAGTCTTTAGTCTTATTTTTAATTGTACTTGCTGGCTATATGATTCATTTTTATATTGGATATTATAATGGTGCCGGATATCAAAAGGTTTATTATTTTCTTTGCGGAGTCGTATACTTATTTATGAGCTTATCATTAATTTTTAAATTAATTCGATTGTAGAGGTGATTTCATGACATTAAATGAAAAGGTGACAATGAAAGATCTTCTGAGTGAGGGATTGTATATTTTGATGCAACAAAAGCCTTTCGAAAAGATCACAATCAAACAGATTTGCGATAAAACAGGTGTTATTCGTGGAACTTTCTATAATCATTTTATGGATAAGTATGAGGCTTTAGAATACTTGATTCATCGTATGTTTTATAAAGGGATTGAGCATGAATCCAATCCTCAAATTATAAAACATATCTTTCAGACTGTAAGTGATGATCGTGATTTCTTTAAGTCTTGTTATAGAATCACAGGACAGAATGGTTTTGAAGATTTAATGAGTAATGTGTTTAAAGAAATATTTAGAAATGTATTTACTTATTTAGATGTGAGTAGGTTGGATTCAAGGTTCACAGTGGATTTTTTAGTGGATTATTATGCGAATGATTTATTATACTTTCTAAAGTATTGGATTTCTCATAATTTTGAACCAGATGTTGAGACTTATTATAGTAAGATCGAGGTTTTATTTAGGAATAGTATAAAAGAATTAAATATTCGATATAAGGACTAAATCTAAATTGACAAAATGCGTATTGTCTAGTAGGATAAAAGCGTATAAAAAGGCAATGAAGAGGGCGAGTACCTTTTAGAAATACTTTAGAGAGCTTTTGGTTGGTGAAAAAAAGCGTAGGACTAATTGGGAATAAAGACTTGGAGCTATTTGTATTTCCTGCATTAAAGGAAGCGCTGTTTATAGACAGTGACTAAGGCTAGACAAAGTGATTTGTCTGGTAAATTAGGGTGGTAACACGAGCACTTCGTCCCTTTGTGGCAAGTGCCTTTTTTTATGGATAAAAGAAAAAGGAGAAAACAATGGAAAAGTTAACGCAACAAGAACAAGTTCGTCGTCAAAAGATGCAAGATTTGATTGACATGGGTATTGATCCATTTGGATCTCGTTATGATCGTACTTCAAATTCGGGTATTATCAAATCATCTTATGAAGACAAGACAAAAGAAGAATTAGATGAATTACAAGTAACTGTTAAGATTGCAGGTCGTATCATGACGAAGCGTCGTCAGGGTAAGGCTGGTTTTATGAATATCCAGGATCGTGAAGGTCAAATTCAGATTTATGTTCGTAAAGATGAAATTGGGGATGATCAATATGAAATCTTCAAGAAAAATGACATTGGAGATATCGTAGGTATTGAAGGTACTGTTATGAAGACAGATCATGGGCAATTGTCTGTTCGTGCTAAAAATTATACACATCTTTCAAAATCACTTCGTCCTTTACCAGAAAAATTCCATGGTTTAACAGATGTTGAAGAGCGTTTCCGTCGTCGTTATGTAGACTTGATTATGAATCCAGAAGCTAAGCATATTGCACTAACAAGACCAAAAATTATTCGTGCAATCCAACACTATTTGGATGGTCAAGGTTTAGTGGAAGTTGAAACTCCAGTTATGCAACCAATCTTAGGTGGTGCAAGTGCTAGACCTTTCGTAACGCACCACAACACATTAAATATGGATTTCTATTTGCGTATCGCAACTGAATTACCATTGAAACGTTTGATCGTTGGTGGTTTAGAAGGTGTTTATGAAATTGGACGTTTATTCCGTAATGAAGGTATGGATGCGATGCATAACCCTGAATTTACAACCGTTGAAGCGTATGTTGCCTATAGTGATTTACATGGAATGATGGACTTGATTGAAGGTTTATTTGATTCAGTAGCTAATGAAGTATTGGGTACTACAGATATTACTTATCAAGGAACACAATTATCATTAAAAGCTCCTTTTAAACGTATTCACATGGTTGATGCGATCAAAGAAGCTTGTGGTGTAGATTTCTGGCAAGATATGAGTTATGAAGAAGCTGTGAAATTGGCTGAGGAACATGATATTGAAGTTGAAAAGATCCATAATACAGTTGGACACATCATCAACTTATTCTTCGAAAAATATGTTGAAGAAACAATTGTACAACCAACATTTGTATATGGTCATCCAACATCCATTTCTCCATTAGCTAAGAAGAATACTAAGGATCCTAGATTTGCGGATCGTTATGAATTGTTCATTTGTGGACATGAATATGCGAACGCATTCTCTGAATTAAATGATCCAATTGATCAAAGAGAACGTTTCGAAAAACAATTAGAACTTCGTGAATTAGGTGATGATGAAGCTAACGAAGTAGATACAGATTATGTAGAAGCATTGGAATATGGTCTTCCTCCAACTGGTGGTGTAGGACTTGGAATTGACCGTTTTGTAATGTTGTTGACAGATCAAAGAACAATTCGTGAAGTATTATTATTCCCGACAATGAAGTCCTTAGATGGTGTAAATAAGAAAAATGATGTAAATAATACAGCTTCTGAAGCACCTGAAAAAAATGTAAAAACTGAGTCTGAAAAGATTGATTTTTCTAAGGTAAAGGTAGAGCCTTTATTTGAGGAATTTGTTGATTTTGATACATTCAGCAAGTCAGATTTCCGTGCAGTAAAGGTTAAAGAGTGTGTTGCAGTACCGAAGTCAAAGAAACTGTTACAGTTTACTCTTGATGACGGAACAGGCACAGACAGAACCATTTTAAGCGGTATTCA
>OLIX01000073.1_pt1 | contig 105937 bp, 112 predicted proteins | sample 1601331 | NCBI WGS metagenome assembly OLIX01 (sample SAMEA2452120, study PRJEB22498) | human gut metagenome | biome: human feces; feature: human gut; material: feces | place: Australia | collected 2012 | reverse complement strand
CATTAGAATTTAAAATTTATCTATTTTATGAGTCCTTTTTCTTGACGTAGTACCAACTGGCTTGAGGTTGAATACAAGTTTACACAAAATTATCCTGCAAACTTATTAGAAGAAGCTCAGACTGCTGCACAATTATCAGGAATCGTGTCTCACGAAACCCAGTTGTCGTTTATCTCGGCAGTTGAGGATACGAATGCAGAAATGGAACGTATCAAAAAGGAAGATGAGAATGATATGGTAGAAACTGAAAACCGAATCTTCCAAAATAATGAGGATTCACAAAACGATGAGCAGTAAAACATATTGGCGAGATCGTGAACTGGAATGGAAAAAGAAACGTTTAAAGGATGAAAAGCAATATGCAGATGAAATACAAGAAATATATGCAAATATGATGGATTCGGTAGAAAAAGAAATCGAATCCTTTTTTACTCGCTATGCCAATAAAGAAAACATCACTATGGCAGAAGCCAAAAAGAGAGTTTCTAACATAGATATCCAAGCATATCAAAGAAAAGCTAAGAAGTATGTAAAGGAAAAGAACTTTTCAGATGAAGCCAATGAACAGATGAGACTTTATAATCTTGCAATGAAAGTCAACCGATTGGAGCTTTTAAAAGCGAACATTGGATTAGAGCTTGTGGCGGGCCATGACGAATTGAAGTCGTATACTGGTGATAAACTGGAAGGAGCCTATTTAGAAGAACTCAAACGTAATGCTTCTATCTTAGGTGATACAGTGATTGACAATGCGAAGATGGCCAAAGCAGTAGCAGATTCATCTTTTAAGAATGCAACCTTTTCAGAACGAATTTGGGTAAATCAAGACCAGCTAAAAAACAGTTTATCCAGTGTTCTATCCAGTGCATTGATTCAAGGTAAGAATCCAAGAGAGTTTATACCTCAGATACGAAAGAAATTCGATGTATCAAGATGCAATGCAGAAAGATTGTTGCGAACAGAAATTGCACGAGTTCAAACACAAGCACAGATTGAATCTTACGAAGCTAACGGAATAGATGAGTATGAATATGTAGCCTGTGGCTTAAAAGATGTGTGTCCATTATGTAAAGAAATGGATGGCAAAACATTCAAACTTAAAGACATGGAAATAGGCAAGAACGCTCCACCTTTACATCCGAATTGTCATTGTGCACTCGCACCTTATTCAGACCGCAAGGAGTATGAGAAGTGGCTAGATGGCTTAGCAAATGGAGAACATAGTTTAAGGTTTGATGAGTGGAAAGAACTAGAGGCTAAAACAAATAACTCTGGTGCATTAAATGGTGCTTGGAATAACGAAAATGACCCAAACTATAAAAAAAGAGACGAGATTGCAAAAGCACTGTACGCTCAAATTACAAATAGAAAAAAATCTTATGAGATAAAACAAGTAGCTAAAAATTCAGGCTTTACAGAGGAAGAGGTAAGTAATATATATGAACATGTGTTTATTCGCAAACATAAATTTAGAAGTGGAGAAATAAAAAAGTTCGACCCTGACTATTATATGGCACATTCTTGGCTTAGACTTAGACAGGGAAAGGATATTCAAAAACACGATATAACAATGTTAAATCATGAATTAGCTGAAGAGAAAGAAATGCAAGATAGCCTCGATGTTATATATGAAGATAGTCATGAAAGAGTCCAAAAAATATATAATTATCAAAAAGAATTGCTTGAGTATCTTAAGGACCATGATGTATAATTTCATATAGAAAGAGGTGGTAAAATGATTACATTTGAGCTATTAGAATATAAAAATGGCAGATATGTGTATTTGTTTTCACCTGACATAGACCCAAATGCAAAAGGAAAAGTTGCGATATACGATGATGGGAATCGCGAAGTGTTAGAACAGTCATCCGTTGATGTTAAGCAGTATTATGCAGGCCATGCTCTATGGGGCATTTCAGCAGGAGAAAAGGCAGGCACTGTTGCTTGGTGCTAAAGATTTTAACTTTAAAACACAGGTCACTCAAACGAGTGGCCTTTTATTATGCAAGGGAGTGATACTATGGATTATTATTTCACACGTGGTGAAGATAGATCAGAACAAATTAAGAAGCATATAAAAGAAGCAGCACAAAGTATTATTGACCATGCAGATGATATTGTGGATCAATATGATTTTCTAACAGATTTAAAGATAGAAATGAATTTAAATTCGGATAACAACTGGCTTCCAAAAGTGCAAGTTACTTCTAGTTTTTTATCCGAAAGAACTATTGTGTTAAAAAAGAATAATGAAACAGGTGATACTATGTGATAAAAATTAAGATTAAACAGACAAAACGTGATTGCTTGATTGAAGTACATGGCCATGCTCGTTACGCTCCGATAGGAAAGGATATCGTCTGCAGCGCTATCTCAGTACTATTCTTGACATTGGCCAATTCAATCGACGAAACATCCGATGCACTTTGCAGATATTATGAACCTGATAAAGATAGCAAGACGTTGTATATCTCGGGTTTGGACCTTGCTGGAGAATTAGCAATAAATTTCTTCAGAATTGGATGCAAAGGCACAGAAGAAGCATATCCTGAATGTGTGAAACTGAAAGATGTGTAATCACAAATATTTGGAGCGTGTCGAAAGACAATATTATGATCAATGGCTAGAGTGCATCGTTGAAGTACGTAATCAACGGTGCATTTTTTGTGGAAAAGCCAAGACTTATAAAGCCTACATATCCACATTACCAAACAAGACCAAGCATTCACGTCGTTAAACTGTATGGGTTATAGGCCAAGCATTTAAGCCTTAAAAAGATATGGGAAATGACAAGCAAAGTCAGAAAAATAGGAGGAAATATAAATATGAAAAAATTCAATGACAGACTACCTTTTTGCTTACAACTTTTTGCAGATGAAAATTCAAGTGAGAATGAGAGTACAGGAACAGAAAACACTCAATCAACTCAGACTCAATCAACTGAAGGGCAAGACAACCAAGAAAAAGACAAATCATCTGAAAAGAAGTATTCAGATGAAGATTTGAATGCGATTCTTGATAAAAGGTTTGCACGTTGGAAAGCAGATCAAGAAAAAGAAAAAAAAGAAGCTAAGCGCTTAGCCGACATGAATGCTCAAGAACGAGCAGAAGCAGAACGTGACAAGGTACAAAAAGAGTTGGATGAATTGAAAGCAAAAAATGCGATTGCAGAAATGACAAATGAAGCACGCAAAATGTGCACAGAGCACAATATTAACGTTGGTGATGACCTTTTATCTGTTCTAGTTAATCAAGATGCAGATAAAACAAAGAAAGCGGTTGATGCATTTGTTAAGATGTTTGAATCTGAAGTAGAGAAAGCAGTTAAAGAAAAACTGAAAGGAAACGGTCCTAAACGCGGTGGTTCAAACAAAGGTGTAACTCGTGAATCAATCTTGAATATCACTGATCCAATGGAAAGACAACGCATGATTGCGGAAAATATGGATTTATTCCAGTAATAGAAAAAGGAGAACTAACATATGAAAAAAATTTATAAAGGTATGAACTTGCAAATGTTTGCAGCACCCACAGGATTAACAGGAGCAGATAACATCCAAGTTAGAGCACATGAAATTGATTTTGTTACTAGTTTTGGAAAGAATATCCAAGCTTTATTGGATGTATTAGGAATCATTCGCCCAATTCGTAAAGCAAATGGTTCTGTTTTGAAAACAAAGAAAGTAACAGGAACATTACAGGATGGAAAGGTAGCAGAAGGTGAATCTATTCCATTAAGCGAATACAAAGTTGAAGAAGAAGTATTCGATACAATTCGAATCGAGAAATTCCGTAAAGCCGTATCTATTGAAGCAATTGCAGAAAAAGGTTTTGAAGCTGCAGTATCTGATACAGATGAACAATTCCGTATTGATTTACAAGATAACATCACTGATCGCTTATATAAACAGTTGAATTCAGGTAGCTTAGTAGGGCATGAAGCAACTTGGCAAATGGCAATCGCAATGGCAATCGGTAATGTTAAACACAAATTCCAACAGATGAAACGAAATACTACTGGTATTGCCGTATTCGTCAACACATTGGATGCTTACCGCTATTTAGGAGAAGCTAATGTATCTATGCAGACTGCATTCGGTTTAACATACATTAAGAGCTTCTTAGGAGCAGATATTGTATTCTTAACAGACCGAGTAGCAGAAAAAACAGTAGTAGCCACTCCAATGAACAACATCATTGCATATTACGTAGATCCAAGTGATTCTGAATTTGTAAAAGCAGGACTTTCATATACTACAGATAGCACTACTGGTTTCTTAGGATTCCATGTAGAAGGAAACTATGATCGTGCTATTTCTGATATGTTCGCTATTATGGGATTACGTTTAATGTGTGAATATCAAGATGCAATTGCACACTTTGCAGTAGGAGATGCAAATACTCAAACATTACGTGATTTAACATTGACTGCTTCTCAAGGTGAAGAATCAGGAACTACAAAAGTTGCAGTTGCAGAACAGTTACAATCTATGAAGAACAAATTCAAATATAAGGTAGGAGCTTCTGAAGAAACTGTTGCTTATGGTGCAGACGTAAAAACATGGAAGAATTTCGAAGAAGGAGCAGATATTAAAGCAGAAGCAACTAATCACTGTACTGTAGTTGAATGTGATCAAAACTATAAAGCAGTTTCAAAAGGCGATGTAGTTGTTGATTTAAAGGCATAGGTGATTGAATATGTCGACAACAACCGTATTAAATGATGTAAAACTGCTTCTTGGTTTGCAAACTGATGATGAAAAGCTAGATACCATTGTAAGACTTACGGAAAGTCGACTCAAAACGCTTCTAAGCGTCCAAATCATACCTGACGAACTAGAATATATCATTACTGAAGTGTCCATCAAACGCTTTAATAGGATTGGTTCTGAGGGTGTTCAAACACATTCAGTTGAAGGGGAGTCAATGTCATTTAATGATGATGACTTCTCTTCTTTCTCTTCTGAGATTCAATCCTGGAGAGATGAGCAAGCCAATCAAAATAAAGGAAAGGTTCGGTTTTTATGAGGTACGATAAACCTATTTACTTTCAAAGATTTGTGCAAGGTTCTTATAATGAGAATACAGGCAATTATGATGATGATTCACTTGTAGAAGAAATGGTAATGGCTTCCGTAATGGATACAAGAACTGAAACTATGATGCAGGTATACGGACAAATCAGACAAGGAAGCCTTACTTGTCATATACAGAACATCTATCAAAAACCTTTTGATCATATTCGAATCGGTAAAAAGAAATACAAAGTAGATTATTCACGAAGACTCCGTACAAAGGAGTCTTTTATTCTGTCTGAGGTGCAATAAATGGCAAAAGTTGAAATAAGAGGATTAGACAAACTGCAGAAGAAGCTAAAAAAGAATTGTTCTTTGGAAGATGTGAAAACAGTAGTCAAACAAAACGGTATAGAATTGCAAAGTAAAACTGTTAGCAATGCGGTATTTAAAGGGGACTATACAATAGGAACAACTAAAAAGAGTATCAGAGGTGAAACACGTGATGGTGGATTCACATATGCAGAAGGGCCAACAACACATTATGCACCTTATGTTGAATTTGGAACACGTTTCATGGATGCACAACCATTTGGTAGACCTGCGTTCAAACAACAAGTGCCAATGTTCAAGTCAGATATGAAAAAGCTAGTTAAGTAGGTGATGATATGGATTCGCAGCAGGAATTATTTAGTACATTACTAGTGCAATTAAAAAAAGAGTTAAAGAGCAAAGGAGTAAGCGTTTATGATACGTTCCTTCCTAGTGAAGGCACACCATATCCGTATGTTTATATCGGTAGCAGTCAACTTGTTGATGATTATGGAAATAAAACAATGATTCTAGGCACTATCACGCAAGTTGTGGATGTATGGCACAACAATCCTAGGAAGCGTGGAGAATTGTCTGAAATCATGCAAATCATTAAGAAAGTGGCTAGACAAATTAACCATACAAACAATTTTGCTTTTATGATCCAAAATATCAACCAACGGATATTATCGGATTCTAGTACAGGGGCACCATTGATGCATGGTGTTCTAGAGTTGGATTTCAAGACTACAGGAGGAAGAAAATAATGAAATTTGATTTACAAATGTTCGCAGATAAAGTAATTGAAGCGGTAAATGGTAAGCAGCTTATTTATCTTTTCAGAGTTGCAAAAGATTCAAAGAAAGAAAATGCTAGTGCAATTGCTTTCCCAACAGAAAACGAACGAAACGTTACAAAAGATGCAGATACAACCGCTACAAAAGATGGAACTATTCGTACACCATCAGTGGCAGAAATTGAAATTACATCGACATCTATTATGCCAAAAGGTGATGCAATCATTGATAAATTAGAAAAGGCTATGTTGGCAGATGAATTAGTCGAATGTTGGGAAGTAAACCTAGCGGAAGAAGGAACTGAAACAAATGTCGGTAAGTTTAAATCTAAATACTACCAAGGATATTTGACTGAATGCTCAATTTCATCAGAAGCAGAAGGAGTCGTTGAAGTTGATTTAACATTCGGAGCAAATGGAAATGGTGCAGATGGATATGCAACAGTCACAAAAGAGCAACAGGAAGTAGCATCTTACGTTTATAAGGATGTAACTAAGGAAGCGTAATAAACGCATGATGGGGCAGAAATTGCCCCTTTTATATTTGTATTTAGAAAGTGAGGACTTTAAATGAGTAAAAGCATGGAAATTGAAGTAAATGGAGAAATCTATCAACTAGTAGCAGGATTTGGTTTCTTGCATGAAGTTAATAAAAAGTTAGCTATTGATGTACAAAGCACAGGAACAAAAAAAGAAATTGGATTGAAATATATGGTTGCAAGCATCATTGAAGGAGATATTGATGCGTTAGTAGACTGTATCTTCTATATGAACAGCGGGCAGTCTCCTAGATTGAAAAAAACGCAGATTGAAAGCTATCTAGAAGATGTTGAAGACATTGATAAAGTTTTCGAGGATGTAATCAATTTTTTATCTCATGCGAATGTATGCAGAAAAGAAGTGATGCGACTAATGAGCGTACAGGAAGCAGAGACGAAGTAGAAGAAACATTTGAAGAAATGTATGAACGTGTTGTGATGACTTGTTTTAGATACCTAGACTTCAAAAATTTGGAGCAAGTGAACAATATTACTCCTTATGAATATCGGCTCTTAATGAAGTCTAAAGAGCTTCAAATCGTAGATAAACAATACGAAATCCACTTGCAAGCCTATTTGAATATGACAGCGCGAGCAAGAAGGCGTGCAGGCAAAAAGTTAAAGCCTGTATATACGAAGTTCGATAAATTCTTTGATTATCAAAAGCAGTTGGACAGAGTTATGGGTATTAAGAAGAAAAGCAAGTTTGATGGTTTAGCACAGTTCATAAAAGAACAAAAGAAGGAGGGATAACAATGGCAGAAAGTTTTAGTGTCGAGGCTATATTGTCGGCAACCGACAAGAATATGTCCTCAACAATGAAAAAAGCTTTAGGATCGTGTCAGTCGTTTGGCGATAGGGTTAAATCTATTGTGGCTGGCGTTGGAATCACTAAAGTTATAGGAACGTCTATGAACGTTCTAAGTTCATCTCTTGATGGAGCTATAGACAGATTTGATACCATGCAATCCTATCCAAAAGTTATGAAGTCTTTGGGATTTGCGTCTGAACAATCTCAAAAGAGTGTCGCAAAGTTAAATCAGTCGGTACAAGGACTGCCTACATCATTAGCAGATGTTGTTACTACATCTAAGTCTTTGGCGGCAGTTACAGGTAATATTGATAAGGCTACAGATACTACTATTGCATTGAACCATGCGTTTTTAGCAAGTGGTTCAAGTTCTGCAGATGCATCGCGTGGTTTACAACAGTATTCACAGATGCTCGCTAAAGGAACGGTTGATATGCAGTCATGGAGAACATTGCAGGAAACAATGGCACCTGCATTAACTAAAGTGGCTAAAAAGTTAGGTATTGCAAGTGGAGATGCAAATGAATTATACGAAGCATTGCAGAATGGAACTATATCATTCGATCAATTAAATGATGCAATGATTGAGTGTGATACAGAAACAGATGGATTTGCAGAAACTGCATTAGAAGCTTCTAAAGGTATCAAAACGTCCATGACTAATATCAAAAGTGCAGTACAGAACCTTGAACAAGGGTTCATGTCTGCTATGAACAACATGTTGAAATCAAAAGCTATGGGAGGATTGGTTGATAATCTAGAAAAGATCAAGTCAAAAATCTATGATTTCAGAAATTCAATCATGGAAACTAAAGATGATGGTTTGACATGGGATTTTAAACCTGGAGTCATGGAAAATGTTTCAAAAGCTATGGATTGGCTTGCAGACAGAGCGAACAATGCAAAAAACATGATAAAGCAATTCTATGATGGCTTTATGAAAACAGATGCCGTACAGAATGCAATCACAATGTTCGATAAAATCAAAGATGCTATCGGAAATGTAATGGATAAATTACAGGATAGCAAAGTCTTTGAGCAACTAGGAGAAGATATTGGAAATATCATTGCAAAGGTCGAAGATGTAACAAGTAAGATTGCAGACTTTGTAGCAAATCTTAAAACGGAAGATGTCAAGAAGTTTGCAGGAGCAGTCAAATTATTGGCAGGAGCATTTGTTGGTGTAAAAGTTGGTAGCAAATTAACGAGCACGATTAGCGGAGTCGTTGGTTCGGCTAAAAGTGGCTATTCAAAGCTAAAATCAATCATGGATAAAATCAAAGGCGTTGGAGGTACAGAAGGTGTTCCAACATCTAGCCCATCTTCAAGTGGTGTATCTGATATTGGAAATGCAAGCATACAATCCGCACAGAAAACATCTAAAGCAGCACAGATTATCAAATCTGCATTTGAAGGAATCAGCAACGTGGTTACATCTGTATGTAGTGGTGTAAAAGAAATTATCAGTGGCCTAGGAGATGCAATTAGTAATGTGTTCGAAGGACTTGGAAATGGAATCAAATCCGCGTTAGAAGGAGTCGGTACTGTTATTGAATCATTTGGTACTGCAATCAGTACAGTAGCGCAAGGGATCGGCCAGGGTTTAGCAACTGCATTTACAGGATTAGGAACCGCAATTGCATTAGTACCACCTACTACATGGCTTGCGTTAGCAGCGGCTATTCTAGCAACTGGTGCTGCAATGGCATTAGTCGGTTCACAAGGTGAAGGCTTGCAAATGGTTCTCGAAGGTGTTGCAGATGTTGTCTCTGCATGTGGACCAGTCATCAAAGATGTATTTGAAGGTATCAGCGATGTAATTACATCTTTTGGAGAAACAGTAAGTGGAATCTTAAATTCAGTATCTGGAGTGATTAAATCTATTGGACAGTCTGCATTAAATGCAGGTAAAGGTTTCAAACAACTAGCAAATGGAATCAAGATTATTACGAGCCTTAACTTAATTGATATGGGAGCTAGTCTAGGAGCGGTAGCAGTAGGAATTGGAGCTATTGCAACTGCATCAAGTGGAATGGGCGATATTGGCGCTCAAATGATGGCATTAGCAACCGCATTAACAATGATCGTATCAACTCAAGCAGGAATTGAATCATTATCGGCAACAATTCCATCATTATCAGATGCTTTAAGCTCATTAAGTGAAATTTCAGAACCATTAACAGTTGCAAGTGGAGCAATGACTGCATTTGCAGGAGCTATTGCACCAGTTGCAAGTTCCGCAATGGCTACTGCAACAAGTATTGCGATGTTAGTTACAGTAGCATCAACAATTAGTAGCGCATTTACAAGTGCATCTAGTGCATCAGTAACGTCTATTAACGCAATTGTTACCGCAATGACAAATGCAGAAGCAAAAGCAACAACTAGTGGTACTGTAATGGGAACTAAATTTACTAAAGGCTTATCAAGCGGTCTTAAAACAGGTGTATCAGTTGCAAAAAGTTCTTGTCAATCAATTCTATCTGCATTCAATTCATGTCAATCACGAGCAGAATACTGTGGCCGTATGATTGGTCAAGGTTTAGCAAATGGATTAAGAGCAAGCGAAGGTTCTGTTAGATCTGCGGCCGCTAGTTTAGCAGCAGCTGCGGATGCAGCTATTCAGGCAAAAGCTAAAATCGGTTCTCCGTCAAAGGTTACTAGAAAAGATGGTATGTGGATTGGTAAAGGTTTAGTTATAGGCCTTGAATCAATGTATTCTGACGTAAAAAGAGCTTCAGAGGACTTATTATATCTTCCAATGTTATATGCTCCTAAAATGGCTTTTGGAGGGATTGTAAGTGATATGAATCCTGATTACGAATACACAAACAATGCTCAATTGACGATTGAAACACCACTTTATATCAATGATCGTGAATTTGCACGTGCAACGTATAGAGCAAATCAGAATGAGATTAACAAACATTCAAAATTCAATGAGAGATTGCGAGGTAACAGATAATGTATGCATTCGTAAACACAGTAAATAGTGGCATTGTCGGTACTAATCTACCGACAGAAGCCATGTCATATAATGGCGTATATTTAGAAAATGAAATTGATGGTTATCGAACACTTTCTGTAACAGGTCGTGAGTTAATGGAATCAGAAGTTACGGATCAAGAAATTGATGGAATGGATGGCTCTTATTACAGATATAAAACTACACCTGCAAGAACGATTACTGTTAGGTATCAATTATTAGCTAGAGGAAGCAGAGAATTTCGTGATGCTTTCAATAAGATGAATAAATTGTTGAGTGGTGAGCAAGTTAAGGTCATTTTTAACGATGAAACCGACAAGTATTTCATTGGCACAAAGACTTCAAACACTCAAGTTGATGGTGGAAGTAACAATGTAATCGGCGAAATCGAAATCTATTGCTCAGACCCTAGAAAATACTCAACTACAGAAAAAGAATTTACTGCAACTGATGGAGTTTTGAACATTGTGAATGAAGGCACAGTGCCAGTAAGCATTGATTACGATATTACTGCTACATCTGAAACAGGATATATTGGATTGGTTTCAGAAAATGGAATCATGCAGTATGGCAAAATTGAAGAATTAGATGGCGAAACTTATCAAAGAAGTGAATTATTAGCTACAATTGATGATTTTATTAATTGCAAAGATGATACAAGTGGTACAGATGTAATGCATCCACAATATGGTGCTAATGGTGCTTGTACTACTTATGATTGGTTTAACAAAAAATTTATCGGATTTGGTACAGTCGGCTCGAAAAAAGGTAGAGCAAATGGTGGATTGAGAACATTAGAAATACCTGCGGATTCAAATGGAATTAAAGGTGCTAAGAATTTCTATTCGTATTTTCATTTAGTGTTTTGGGCCGGATTAATGGGCCAAACTGGTGAAATGTGTATCAACTTCTTGACTGCAGATAATAAATTGATTTGTGGGTGTAGTTGGCACAAGACTGATGCGATTGGAAACACTGGCCATTATGAGATATGGGCTAATGGTAAGATGCTGAGACAATGGGGTTACACAACTTCACATTTACAGTATCAAAACCCTTGGTATTGGAACTGGGGACATTGCGATATTTATAAAGAAGGAGCGAATATTCGCTTCTTTTATTATGGTGGTTACTACAATTATTACATTCCTGAGATTGAAAATATGGAGTGTACTAAGATTCAAATTGCATTTAAGCAATGGGGAGATAGAAGTGGTAATAAACTGATGTCGAGAATGGGATTCGATGTAATTAACTTCACAAAACACAACGTATCAAAATGGAGTGATATTCCTAATAGGTATCCTAACGGAACAAATATCACGATTGATGGTAAATCATCTCATGTTTATGTGAATGGAATGGCTAGACCGGAAGATGAGGTGTTAGGTACTCAATATTTTAAAGCACCAGTTGGAACGTCAGAAGTTAAAGTTACGTGCTCAGAATGGACAAAATCTCAACCGATTGTAAAAGCTAAAATAAGGGAGGCATGGTTGTAATGGAACAAATTAGAATAGCGGTATTAAGTCCTTATAATAAGGTATTAACTTTTCTAGACAACACTGTGCCTAGTGCTATGCATTATTTTGATGAGATTTTGCATACGTATTTAAAAGGTTCGGCATATACATTTGAATTTACAACGATGACTGCACATGATGATGCAGTCTTTTTAGTTGAAGGAAACAAGCTAAGTTTTAAACGCAAAGACAAAGACTATCATTTAACGATTATGAGCGTTGAAAAAGGTGGTGATACCACAAGTGTTACCGCCTATGGTCTTTGCCTTGAATTAACGAATGAATATGTAGATGCATATAAAGCGCCTAGAGCGATGTCATTTGCAGAATATGTTAATTCGTATGGATTTGAGCAATCATTCACAATTGGCCGAAATGAAGTATCTAATAAGAAGATTAGTCACGAATGGACTGGCAGTGATACAGTGCTTGCAAGATTGTATTCAATTGCAAATGTATTTGATGCAGAATTAGAGTTTGTTACAGAACTAAACGATGATTATTCGTTGAAGAATGTTGTACTGAATATTTATCGTGCTCATTCTGATTCTGTTCAAGGTATGGGACACGACAAACGCAGTACGATCTTGAGATACCCAAACAACATTTACGGAATCACAAAAACAAGTGATATTACTGAGCTATATACCGCAATCAGGCCGACAGGAACAAATGGTTTGCAGCTTAACTCAATCAGTGGTCGTGTTATTAGAGATGCAAATGGAAATGTTTTGTATAAGGTTAACGGAAATAACATACTAGCACCTCAAGCTAGAGACAGATTCCCTTCAACATTGCTTACGAATCATTCAAATGATATGTACGCAGTGCAGATGTGGTCTTATGAAACTGAAAATGTTGAAACCTTATATGGTCAAGCTTTAGCACAATTGAAAAAGAATTGTGTGCCTAAAGTTACATATGATGTGGATGCATATATTGATGCAGATATTGGTGATACATTCGCGATTGAAGATGCAGAGTATTCACCTACTTTATATTTAGAAGCACGAATCACTGAACAAGAGATTTGTTTCACGGATTCCGAGAAGTGCAAGACGATATTTGATAACTTTGAAGAAAAACAATCGCAGATTAGTTCGGCTCTTATTTCAGAAATGAACAAGATGATTGAATTGAAAAAGGTTTATGAAGGCTCAATTGTATCTTCAAATGGAGTTCTGTTTAAGACGGATTCAGATTCAACTAAATTGACCGCATTAGTCAAGGATGATGGTGTTGATATTACATCTAAGTATTCAATCACATGGTTCAAGGATGATGTACAAATATCAACAAACCAAACAATCACAGTTAGTGCCTCAGATCTATCAGAAAAGGCCGTGTATCGCTTTAAAGCTATGAGTGGTGAAATACTTAAAGCAACTGCAGAAGTCACTGTAATGCGTTTACAAGACGGTCAGAATGGAACTAGTGCATATGTTCATATTGCCTATGCCAACAGTTCAGATGGTCGTGTTGATTTTAGTTTGACAGATTCAAATCGTAAATTTATTGGTCAGTATTCTGATTCAAAACAGTATGGTTCTGATGATCCAACAAAATACAGATGGTCAACAATTAAAGGTGAAGATGGTCAAAGTTTCGTGAGTGCCGAGGAACAATTCTATTATTCTACATCAAAGACTGAATTAATCGGTGGTGAGTGGTTTGTTGGTAATGTTGTTTATCAAAGTGATAAGTTTCTTTGGAAACGTTGGAAGTGTACGTATGCTAATCCAAGTGAAATCAAGTATACCAAAGCTATTTTTGACAACACTTGGAATGAAATTGATGCAAAAATCGGTGAGATTCATACACAAGTATCAGAGGCAAATGCTCAATCTAAAGAAGCAGTCAATAAAGCAACACAAGCTCAGGCAGATGCAACTAAAGCTAATCAACTAGCTAGTACGGCTAATACTCAATCGAGTGAAGCTAAGCAATTAGCACAAGATGCGAATACAAGCACTGGCAAAGCTCAGAAACAGATTGATGCAATTAAAGGTGATATTACTGATTCAAAGAAGCAAATTCAAAGCGCAGTAGATAAAGTAAATGCTAATGCGACTGAAATCAATACAGTGAAAGAAACATACGCTACAAAGGTTGATTTAACTACTGAATCAAAATCTATTCATGCAGATGTAAGTACTGAGATCGAAAAGAAGGTCGGTGAGTTGTCGACTACAGTTTCACAAACTTATGCTTCTAAGAGTGCATTGACTCAGATTGAAGGTTCTTTGAATACAAAGATTAAACAAAATGCCGATTCAATCACTACTCAAGCAAGTTCGATTGAAAAGCTGCAGTCTGATACAACTCAAGCTCAGAAAGATATTACTGATGCGACTAAAAAAGCAACGGATGCTCAAGCTCAAGCGGATAAAGCTTTAGGTAACGCTCAGAGTGCTCAAACTCTAGCAGATGAAGCGAAGAAAAAAGCAGATAGTGCTCAATTAAATTTAGATAGTGCTAACAAAGAGTTAGCGGATGCAAAGCTAAATCTAGAAACAGTTACAGGTCGTGTTGATGCGAGTGAAAAAGAGATAAGTGATGCAAAGACTAGATTAACAAGTGCAGAGGCCGATGTAGTACAAGCACAGAAAGATGCAACTACTGCTCAAAACAACGCTCAAACTGCAATCAACAATGCTAAGACTGCACAATCAACTGCAGATACTGCTAAAGCTAATGCAGAGCAAGCTCAGGAGGATTTGAACGCTTTAACAAATCGTGTTACCAAAACTGAAACTGCAATTAAACAAAATTCAGAAAAAATAACAATACAAGCCGAGTCTGTAACAGAGATTAAAGGAATTGCGAGCAGTGCAAACAGTAATGCATCAAGCGCATTAAATAAAGCTAATAGTTTAACTGATCGTGCTAATAGTGGTGAGTTTGATGGTCGTGGTGTTGCAAGTACAACTGTTGAGTATCAAGCTTCTACTTCTGGCACTACTGTACCTACTGGTACATGGTCCGCTACAATTCCATCTGTTGCTCAAGGTTCATATTTATGGACAAAGACTACAACTAACTATACAAGCGGTACTCCTACTGTTGGATATTCTGTAGCTCGTATGGGTGTAAATGGTGCGAAAGGTGACAAAGGCGAAACTGGACAAACAGGTCCACAAGGACCACAAGGCTTGAAAGGCGATACGGGTTTGCAAGGTCCCAAAGGTGCAACAGGTCCTCAAGGTGCTACTGGGCCTCAAGGCCCTAAAGGAGCAGATGGTAAATCACCAACTGTGTCTGTTAGCAAAAGTGGAAACACTACAACTATTACTGTAAATAATCCTGATGGTACAAAAACAAGTCAAACTGTAAAAGACGGAACTAATGGAACTCCTGGTAAAGATGGAGCTACAGGAAAAACTACATATTTTCATGTAAAGTATTCGAATGATGGAGGTAAAACATTTACTTCTAATTCAGGAGAGACTGTAGGTGATTACATTGGTACTTATACAGATTTTGTTGAAGCAGACTCTACTTCAGTTTCAAGTTATACATGGGCCAAAATAAAAGGAGCTCAAGGAGATAGAGGAGCCACTGGTGCCACAGGAGAACGTGGACCGCAAGGGGTACAGGGATTAAAAGGAGATGTTGGTCCTCAAGGTCCTCAGGGATTGAAAGGTGATAAAGGCGCTACCGGAGCTCAAGGGCCTCAAGGCATTCAAGGTCCGCAAGGAGTCCAAGGTGTCAAAGGAGCGACAGGGGCTCAAGGGCCGACTGGTCCTACTGGTGCGACTGGTACTGGTGTAGCTAGTATGACTCAACAGTATTACATGAGCGATTCTAAGACCACTCAAAGTGGTGGATCTTGGGTTGAATCAATGCCTACATGGTCAAATGGTAAATATTTATGGACTAGATATAAAATTGTTTATAAGAATCCTGCTTCAACGACTTATACAACACCAGTTTGTGATAGTTCATGGGAAGCTGTAAATGAAGAAAGCACCACTCGTCAATCTGCAATTGAAACTAAGGCAAATGAAATTACTTCAAAAGTTAGCGAAACTTACGTATCAAATTCTGCATTTGAGCACTATCAAAAAGATGTATCAAGTCAATTTACTCAAACAAAGAAAGACTTTACATGGTCAATTAATCAATCAGTTACTGATGCTAAGAATGAGATGAGCGGTCAAATCGACAGTGTAAATGGTCGTGTTGATGGATTAAAGCAAACCACAGACAACGTAAATAATTACATGAGCTTTGATAATGATGGATTGACTTTAGGTAAATCAGACAGTGCATTTAAAACTAAGATTACAAATCAAGAATGGTCAATTCAAAAAAATGGTGCAAAGGTAACATATATAAACGACCAAACAATGTACATTACAGATGGTCAATTTACGCAGTCTTTAAAAATCGGTAACTTTGGATTTGTTCCAAGAGCGAATGGATCTCTTGATTTTAAAAAGATAAGGTAGGTGAATTGAATGGCACAATTTAGTGGAAATATAGGGATAAGCACAGGGCAGACTGATAAGTATTCATTATTATTGGATGTTTCCGAAAAGTCTTATTCAATTGAAAATAACACATCTCAAGTTGAGTGGTGGGTTGGTATCCGTTCGAACACTGCATACCATAATCACTATGGTTTAGCAGAAACTTATACTGTAGTAATAAATGGTTCAACTGTACACAGTGCGGTTCATAAACCTACAGTTGGCAATGGTCAGACTGTATGGGTAGCGAGTGGAACAACTACTGTATCGCATAATGCGGACGGTTCTAAATCCATATCAGTCAGTGCATCATTTAATAATGCAGACAGAGGAACATATTTACCAACGACAGGATCATGCAGTGGTAGTTTAAAGTTAACGACAATACCACGTGCAACTACTCCATCAATTGATAAACCTAGTTTAGATTGTGGTAGTGCAATTAAGATTAGTGGTACAAGCGCATCAAGCAACTTTTCACATAAAGTTTATGTAACTTGGAACAGAACAAAAACACAAATAGGAACAATAGCTAGTGGTACAACATCCCCTAGCTTTTCTTATACCATTCCGACAGATTGGGAAAAGAATATTCCTGATTCAACAAGTGGTATTGCTACATTTACATTAGAAACAATCAGTGGTTCAACATCAGTTGGTTCTAAAACAGTAAACGCGACAATTAAAGTAAGAAGTGGTGTCGTTCCTAGTATCGGAACTGTATCAATATCTGATACAAATTCAATTTGCGCAGGAATAGGTCAATATGTTCAGAGTCAATCAAAGTTAAAATTCACGATTGCTACAAGTGGTAATCAAGGCTCAACGATCACATCAGTATCGACTAAATTTAATGGCCAAACATATAGCGGTAGCACGTTCACAACTCAAGCCATTCAAAATAGTGGTACATTGTCGTACACAATCACAGTTACAGATTCACGTGGTAGAACTGCTACTAAGAGTGGTTCAATAAATATAGTTGCATACAACTCACCTAGTTTGACTAATGTAAGTGCAAAGCGTGCTAACTCAGGCTATGCAGTAGATGAATCAAGTGGAACGTATGCGTTATTACACTTCAAAGTAGGATTTACAAGTTTATCGAACAAGAATGTAACATCATTCTATATTCAGTATCGAGCAAGTGGTGCTACTAGTTGGACTAAGATTAATTCGTGGGCTAACAATTACACATTGAATCAAGATTACAAAGCAGGTAATTTATTTACCTCGACAACTACAACGTATGAAATTGCATTCGGTGTTAAAGATAAATTCATGAGTGATTATTCATGGCAAATCGTTACAGTCACACCAACTTATACATTGATTAATTTTGGTAAAGATGGAAAATCATTAACTTTTTTTGGACAAGATGGTAACAACGCTAACCGATTAACTGTTAATGGCGATTTAGCAATTAATTCGGTCAAAGAGAACACATCCTCAACTAAGATATTAGTTAACGGTGGTAACACTGTTATGTATCGTGATTGGGATAAATTAGTTAACTCAATCAAGAGTGCGATGTATCCAGTAGGATCAGTTTATATAACTTACAACAATGTCAACCCTGGTACATTCCTAGGCGGAACATGGGAACGCTTTGGGCAAGGCCGTACATTAGTTGGTGAAGGTACTGGTAATGATGGTAGTACAAGTATGTCTTTTACTACTAATTCAACTGGTGGCGAGTATAAACATAAATTGACTGTTGATGAGATGCCTAAACATAAACATGCGGTATATATTCAAAACACTACGTCTAACCCACAAGTAAATGCTCCGCAATGGACTGTAGCATTACCTAACAGTTGGAAACAATATGCTTCAGATACGAAATTATTTGGACCAAGCACTGGTAATGCAGGTGGGGATGCATCTCATAACAACATCCAACCTTATATCACTGTATACTTTTGGAGACGTACTGCATAGGTATGTCCTTTACGTCCGGTAGCACTGGTGGCGAGTATCAACATTATCATGCAGTTCAAGTTGGTTACACAATGATGTATGGAGCTGTTACGAATGGTATCGAATCAAAAGCTATAATGGTTTCTAAACTAGCTGATAAAAGCGGTTGGTCAGAAGCCGTAAAAGATATAGGTTATGGTAGAACACAGAAGATAAACGCTGGTGTTGAATATAGCTTTAAAGATATTAATGGTAGTTATGCAGATGCACGTTCATCTACAGGAACGACTAGTAAATCAAGTACCATTCAACCATACATCACAGTATATTTTTGGAGAAGGACGGCTTAATTTATTTGAGCCTTCTCCAAAAGAAAACAACTATGTATGGTTGTACGTTATTATGACTATTTGAATTGCCTGTTGTCTTTATATAGTTCATAGTAATATTATCCGTCGTTGTATTATTTAATTGATAAGCCGAGCCACCGTTACCACTCCAATTTGTACTTACTGGAAGTGTAATGTTGTGAGAGTGGGAAGGCATTTCATCTATTGTTAATAAATGTTTGTATTCTCCACCATGTGAATCGGTAGTAAAAGACATACCTATGCAGTACGTCTCCAAAAGTATACAGTGATATAAGGTTGGATGTTGTTATGAGATGCATCCCCACCTGCATTACCAGTGCTTGGTCCAAATAATTTCGTATCTGAAGCATATTGTTTCCAACTGTTAGGTAATGCTACAGTCCATTGCGGAGCATTTACTTGTGGGTTAGACGTAGTGTTTTGAATATATACCGCATGTTTATGTTTAGGCATCTCATCAACAGTCAATTTATGTTTATACTCGCCACCAGTTGAATTAGTAGTAAAAGACATACATTGACTACTTGTAATAATCACAAAGCAACTCAACACATTTTCGCTTTAATTCCATTTGAGGATGTACATAAATGTTCATGGTGATTGATACATTGGAGTGACCTAACAATTCACTCAATGATTTATAGTCACAACCACATTCAATACATCTCGTTGCGAATGTATGTCGTAATGCATGGAATTTGAGGTGTGGTAGTTCGAGTTCTTTTAAGACTCTATTGTAGTAAAGTCTGTATTTGTTAGGTTCTATCGGTTTATCTCGATTCGTTAATACATAGTTATCTTCTTCGCCTTGAAGAAGAATTGCATAGTGCATTATCCATGTATTCAACGGAATCATTCGAGCACTGGAACGTGATTTAGGTGGTGTTATTGAAAGATGGCTACCATCTTCTTTTGTGTATGTTCGTATCATGGTTTTACTTATATTTAAAAGCTTAGTCTGTACATTTATGTCAGACCATTTAAGAGCGCACAGTTCACCTATGCGTATTCCTGTATGGATGCATAAAAGGATTCCAAAGTTTTTACAATTAATCTCAGATTGGAGGTGATTAATCAATGTTATTTGATTTTCTTTTTCAAAAATCTCTACCGCCTTAGAAGGATGGTATGGTAGTTGAATATCGACTTTGAATGGAAGTGTAAATTTAAGAATTTGGATAATGTCTTTGGCATATTTGAATGATATACCACCTTTTCCATCTTTACGGCCATTTTCAAGTTTTTGAAGAATAAACTCTTGTAAAATATCGTTATTCAACTCTTCAATCTGATAATCGCCTAGTTTTGGCAAAATGTGATTGTGGATCACATTACAATAATTCGTATAAGTGCTGTATTTTAGATAGATTTTCTTTTCTTTTAACCAGGATGTTAATTTGTCAGAATATAGCATTTTTGTTTTACCTCGCTTTTTTATATTAATAGGAGGATTTTATATGGTTAAAACACATGAAATCAATTTAAATACTAAATTATGGAACTTTTTCCAAGAACACGATTTTATTATTCTTGATTTGACAGACAAACAAATCAACGAACAAGATTATGTGTTATTTAAACAAGTATCGTTAGACGAAGGAAAAGAAACGGATACAGGTTTATTTAGAATGACACAGATTCGCAGCATCACTACTAATGACGGATTCAAAGAAGGCTATGTGATGCTAAATGTAACTAAATTATAGGAGGAATAAAAGATGATTGATTTTGCAGAATTAAGTAAATATTTCGTTTTGGTTGTAGTTGTGGCTTGTCTTATTGTTGGATATATTTTGAAAACATCATTTGAAAGTTTTCCAAACAAGTACATTCCTACAGTATTAGCATTCGTTGGATTAGTGCTAAACCTAGCAGTGAGTGGTTTAACAATCGAAAATGCAGTTTATGGTGCGTTGATGGGGTTAGCTAGTACAGGTATGCACCAAGCTTTCACAAGATTTATTGAAGGCACTACTGAAGAAAAATAAAGTAGGTGGCTTGCAATATGAATTTTGTAATTACAAGCCAACAGATTGTGTGGATTTGTGGATTTATTGCTTCAATATGGGGAGTAGTAAAAATTGTTAAAGAGTTAAAAAAACCGAGTGATGATTTAAAGGCTACTGTTAAAAGGCATGATGAACTTCTTCACAAAGACAATGAGCGATTAAATTCACTTGAAAAGATTACACTCAATCAAGAAGGCATCAATCGCAAATTAGAAGAACATACTCGGTTATTATCTGACCATGATGGTAGACTGGATGAAGATAAAGAAAGAAGTAATTTGTTGCTTAAAGCAAATATTGCGATTCTAAATGGTCTGTTATCAGACTCAGATAAAGAAAAATTAGTTGAAACTAGAAATGAAATCCAAGACTTCTTGATAGAAAAAAATTAGGAGGTATTAATAATGAATATTGTAAAAAATTTAGTAAGTCCAAGTTTATATTATTGTAAATGTCCTTATTCAATGAATCCGACTAGAATCGTTGTACATAATACTGCTAATGATGCTTCGGCTCGAAATGAGATTCAGTATATGATTAATAATCGCAATGAGGTTTCATACCATTACGCAGTCGATGATAAAGAAATTGTTCAAGGTATTCCTGAAAATCGTAACGCTTGGCATGCTGGTGATGGTGGCAATGGATTAGGCAATAGACAAGGAATCGCAATTGAAATTTGCTACTCAAAATCAGGTGGAGCAAGATTTGATGCTGCTGAAGCATTAGCTGCTAAATTCATTGCATATAAATTAAAGGAAAAAGGATGGGGAATTGCTCAAGTTACTAAGCACCAAGACTATAGCAATAAATATTGCCCACATAGAACATTGGATAAAGGATGGCAACGATTCCTGAACATGATCCAAGCAGAATTAGGGCAAACTACTCAAAGTTCACCAAGTACTCCAAGTGCTCCAAACACTTCAAGTGGAGAAAAATATTCAACAGGTACTCCAATTTGTACTAACACATTAAGTGTTAATTGCAATGGAACAGGTAAAGTTTATACAGGCGATTGGAGTGGTACGATTGGTAGAGTGATTAAAGGCGCTAAATATCCATATCGTGTTGATCGTAATGGAGTAGCTATTGGATGGACTAACAACACAGGTATCGATACTGACCCTCACACTCCTGGTGGTTCTCAAACGCAAGCAGTTCAAACTGTATTAAACAGTGTTCCTTCAGATTTTATCAGAGAAAGTGCTACATTCTATCCAAACATAACGTTGAAGATTAGAAAAGCACCTACAGAAAAAGGAATTGATACAGGATTGTACTACTCTAACGGAATGTCTGTTCGATACGATGGTTACGTAAAACGTGAAGGATTCGTTTGGATCAGTTGGATTAGTGCATCTACAGGTGAGAGAAGATGGATGAAAGCTGGTGTGCTTAATTCAAAAGGATACAATACTAATCCATATGGAAGATTTATTTAAAATTTAATAAAATAAGACATAAAATTGTACAAATTGTACGTAAAAGTTGAACTATACTATATTTTTAATGACTAAATCCGAGCCTACGTGTAATGCGTAGGTTCTTTTTTTATTGATCAAATCATTGGCATAATTTTTTCTTTTTTTTGGCATGATTTTTGGCATAAATTTCTTTAAAAAATAAAATAAATAGAGAATTTGTAGAAAATTTAATACCAATATGAGAATATAAGAATAGCTAGAGACATATATATAATATAGAGAGACTTTTTAATTTTTTTAGAAAAAGTCTATTTTTTTTCGTATAAGAGTATATGAAAATAAACAGGGAAGCTATTTTATGGTATGCCATCCAATATGATGGGGATTGGAAGAAAATTGGTAATGCCATAAAGGCACATGAAAACTATTCCATCATTCATTATCCATATGCGTATATTACAATTATGGATGATGCATATCCAGATGCATTTAAAAGACTTCGCTATCCACCATGGATTATTTTTTATCAAGGAGATATTAATTTATTAAAAGAAAAAGGCGTGGGTATTGTTGGAGCAAGAAATTGTTCAACGCAAGCTTTACAGAATACGGATAGAATTGTACAAAGACTACAATCCAAGTATGTAATCGTATCCGGTCTTGCCAAAGGAATTGATGCTAGAGCACATCATAATGCGACAAAAACAATTGGTGTACTTGGCTGCGGTATTAATGTGATTTATCCTAAGGAAAACACATATTTATTTGAAAGGATGAAAAATAATGGATTGATCATTAGTGAATATCCAATGCACGTCAAACCTTTGGCGTATCATTTTCCATGGCGTAATCGTTTAATTGCCGCACTAAGTGATAGTTTAGTGGTGATAGAAGCGGCCTATAAAAGTGGTACGATGATTACGGTAAATGAATGCTTAGAATTAAGTGTACCAATCTATTGTGTACCAACTGCTTTTCAAGATGAAAAACACCAAGGGTGTAATTATCTTATTAGCAATGGTGCCAATATTTTGGTGGATATTAAAGATGTTGATGATATCTAGGATTGACAAAATGAAATTTTTAATGTTTTATATAGCGTGAATATGGGGTAATAAAATGAAAAAACATTTAGTTATAGTGGAATCGCCTTCAAAATCGAAGACGATTGAGAAATATTTAGGAAAAGATTACAGAGTCGTTTCCAGCAAAGGCCATGTGTGTGATTTGGCGACAAGTGGAAAAGAAGGCTTAGGAATTGATGTAGAAAATGATTTTGAACCTAAATATAAAATTAGTAAAGAAAAAAAAGAAGTAGTAAAAGAATTAAAAGAATATGCTTCTAAGGCAAAAGATATCTATCTTGCGAGTGACCCGGACCGTGAAGGAGAAGCAATTGCCTGGCATTTAGCTCGTGTTTTGAATTTAAATATTGAAGACAATAATCGTATTGTATTCCATGAAATCACAAAACCAGCTATTCTTGAAGCGATGAAAGAACCAAGACAAATTGATATGGACCTTGTGAAATCACAAGAAACACGTCGTATGTTAGATCGAATTATTGGATTTAAATTAAGTAAACTATTACAGAATAAGATTCAGTCTAAATCAGCAGGTCGTGTGCAATCCGTGGCATTGAAGTTGATTGTGGATCGTGAAAATGAAATCAAAGCATTTAAACAAGAAGAATATTGGACAATTCATGCACAATGTAAAAAGCAGAATAAAGCTTTTGAAGCTGATTTAGTTAAAGTAGAAGGTAAAAAGCCAAAAATCAAAAATGAAGAAGAGGCTAAGGCATTATTAGAAAGATGTAATGGGGAGTATGTTGTTTCATCGATTTCTAAAAAACAAAAGAAAAAACAACCCAAACTTCCATTTACAACATCTACTATGCAACAGGAAGCTAGTACAAAATTAGGTTTTGGGGCAAAGAAAACAATGAGCGTTGCTCAAAAAATGTATGAAGGTATTGATCTTGGCGGAAATATGGAAGGTTTGATTACATATATGCGTTCGGATTCAACGCGTTTATCTGATATCTTTGTTTCAGATGCCAAAGAATTTATCGCAAATACATATGGTAAAGAATATGTTGGTCATGTTCATCAAAAAAATGGTAAGAATACGCAAGATGCACACGAAGCAATCCGTCCAACGAATATCAATCGTACGCCAGAATCGATCAAAGACCATTTAACGAATGATCAATATCGTTTGTATTCATTGATTTATGCTCGTACTCTGGCATCTTTAATGAAAGATGCAGTTTATGATGTAACAAGTATCAAAATCACAAACAATGATTTGGAATTTAGTGCAAGTGGACAAACAATGACTTTTGATGGTTATTATAAAGTCTATTCAAAATATGAAAAACAAAGTGATGCATTGCTTCCGACATTAGAGGAAAATGAAGTTTTAAAAAATGTAACACCAATTTCGAAACAGCACTTTACAGAACCACCAGCACGATATACAGAAGCAAAATTGATTAAGGATCTAGAAGAAAAATCCATTGGTAGACCAAGTACATATGCGACGATCATTGATACTTTACAAAAACGTGGGTATGCATCTTTGGATAAGGCGAGTGAAACTTCAAAGACAAAAGTATTTTTCCCTAGTGAACAAGGTATTTTGACAAATGAAAAGCTACAACAATATTTTTCAAGTGTAATCAATGTTGAATATACAGCCGATATGGAAAAAACATTAGATGAAATCGCAGAAGGCAACGAAGATTCTATATCTTATATGCATAAGTTCTATGATAAATTTGCACCACTAGTCGAAGATGCTTATGAAAAAATGCCGAAAAAAGAATTGGAACGTGTAGGACGTACATGTCCTGAATGTGGTGGCGAACTTGTGTATCGTAATGGACGTTTTGGTAAGTTTATTTCATGCATCAACTTCCCAACATGTCGCTACACAGAAAATAATGAAGATCAACTTCCAGAAGAGGCAAAAGAAGAAAAGATTTGTCCAAACTGCGGAGCTAAAATGGTTATTAAAAAAGGTCGCTATGGTCAATTCTGGGCATGTTCGAATTATCCGGAATGTAAGACAATTGAATCTTTAAAAAAGAAAGCTAAACCTGAACCAACAGGTGAGATGTGTCCAGAATGTGGGCATGAGCTTGTAAGAAGAAAATCGCGTTTTGGCACAACTTTTATTGGTTGTTCAAATTATCCAAAATGCCATTATATAAAAAAGGAACCTAGGAAAAAAGAGGAAGAAAAATAATGGAAAGAGTTACAGTTATAGGAGCAGGGCTTGCCGGATGTGAGGCAACTTGGCAGCTTATAAAAAGAAACATTCCCGTTCGATTAGTTGAAATGCGTCCTAAAAAGGAAAGTCCAGCCTTTCATACGGATCGTTTTGCAGAACTTGTATGTTCAAATTCACTTCGTTCAAATGCGATGAATAATGCAGTAGGTATATTAAAAGAAGAACTTCGTCAGATGGATTCTTTAATTATGAAATCTGCCGATATGCATGCAGTACCTGCAGGAAGTGCATTAGCGGTTGATCGAGAAACGTTTTCTCAATATATAACAGATACAATTAAAAATCATCCGTTAGTCGAAGTGGTGAATGAAGAAATGACAAGTTTACCTGAAGGACCATGTATTATTGCTACTGGACCTTTGACAAGTGACACTTTAGCTAAGGCTATTCATGATTTTACGGCAGAAGATACATTTCATTTTTATGATGCTGCAGCACCAATTATTGAAAAGGATTCTATTGATTTTAGTAAAGCCTATTATAAATCTCGTTATGACAAAGGAGAAGCAAGCTACATTAATTGTCCAATGAATGCAGATGAATTTGAAGTATTTTATGATGCCTTGATTCATGCAGAATGTGTGAATTTGCATGATTTTGAAAAAGAAACTTATTTTGAAGGATGTATGCCAATTGAAGAAATGGCTCGACGTGGAAAAAAGACGATGTTGTTTGGTCCGTTAAAACCAGTTGGACTTGAAAAAGATAAGGATTCTCATCCTGTAGCTGTTGTTCAATTGCGCCAAGATAATGTGGCTGCCAGTATGTATAATATTGTTGGTTTTCAAACACATTTAACTTGGCCTGAACAAAGAAGAGTGTTTGCCTTGATTCCAGGATTAGAAAATTTAAAGATTACTCGTTATGGTGTTATGCATCGAAATTCATACTTATCAAGTCCAGTTGTTTTAAAAGAAACATATCAATCTAAAAAACGCGATGATCTTTTCTTTGCAGGACAATTGACAGGGGTTGAAGGGTATGTTGAATCTTGCGCATCTGGATTGATTGCCGGAATTAACATGGCATTATATATGCAAGGTAAAGAGCCTATTTGTTTTGGGAATACATGCGTTATGGGCTCACAAGCCTATTACATTACGCATTGTGATGCAAAACATTTTCAGCCGATGAATGCAAACTTTGGTATTATGCACTTAAATGAAAAATGCAAGAAGCATGAGCGTAAAGAAAAAATTGCTTCTCAAGCATTAGCTCGTATTGCACAAATCAAGGATGAAGTCGATGGATGAATTGATTGAGCGGTTTTTAAAATATATTTATCGTAAAAATACCCAATCTGAAAAAACGATCGAATCATACAAAAATGATTTAAACCAATTTAAAGAATATTTAACAAGTCAATCTATTGATTCATTTGAATCTTGCGATAGATTGACTTTTATGAATTTTCTAGCTACGTTAGATCATCTAAAAGCAAGCTCAATAGCTCGTAAAATGAGTGTGTATCGTTCGTTTTATACATATTTGGCTGAATATATGGGAATTATTGAAAATCCATTGATAGGGATTCAAACACCAAAAAAATCCAAACAAATACCAGATTTTTTGTTTGTAGAAGAGATTCAGGAATTTTTGAATTCTTACAATGATGAAAAGGATGATGAATATCGCGATCGTATATTATTTACAATCATGTATGCATGTGGATTACGTGTCAGTGAATGTGTGAATCTAGAATGGAAACAAATTGATTTAAATAATCGCATTGTGCATATCCGTGGTAAAGGGGATAAAGATCGTATTGTGCCTTTTTATCAAGGCTTTGAAAAAGAATTATTAGAGTATAAAAGTAAGTTTTGGACAAAATACGCAATAGACGATCATGTATTTGTAAATCTAAAAGGAAAATCGCTTTCTTCAAGAGGCGTTCAATATTTAATGGATAAACACGCAAAAAAAATTGGCATGCATATGAAATTACATCCTCATATGCTTAGACATAGTTTTGCGACACATTTATTGGATAATGGAGCGGACATACGTGTTGTTCAAGAATTACTAGGCCATTCATCTTTATCGACAACGCAAATTTATACGCATGTCACGACTGCACAGTTAGTGAAGGCTTATAAAAAAGCGCATCCTTTTGAAAAATAACATCTTGCAAGTTAAAAAGGATATTGCTATAATGTAAAAGCGCGTGATTGCGCTTATTACACACATCATGGATTCGTGTGCCCGTGCACTTAGGTGTTGCATGCGTCTGAAATGATGGAGGAGAAACGGAAAGGTAGGACTATTATGTCAATCGTATCAATGAAGAAAATGTTAGAGAACGGTGTTCACTTTGGTCACCAGACTCGCCGTTGGAACCCAAAGATGAAACCATTCATCTACACAAGTCGCAACGGGGTTTATATCGTAGATTTAAACCAAACTCAAGCACAAATCGAAGCTGCTTACAATGAATTAAAAGCTATTAGCGAACGTGGTGGAAAAGTATTGTTCGTAGGAACAAAGAAACAAGCTGCTGAAGTTGTTGAAGAACAAGCTTTACGTTCAGGATCTTTCTATGTTAACAAACGTTGGTTAGGTGGTTTATTAACAAACTTCCGTACAATCCAAAAACGTATCAAACGTTTAGTTGAAATCGAAGAAATGGAAGCTAGCGGAAAAATCGAAGTTTATACTAAGAAAGAACAAGCTAACTTACGTAAAGAAAAAGCTAAATTGGAAGGTTCTTTAGGTGGAATCAAAGAAATGAAGAAACTTCCAGATGCATTAGTTGTTATCGATCCAAAAGAAGAACACAATGCTATCGCTGAAGCTAAAAAATTAGGAATCCCTGTATTCGCTATGTTAGATACAAACTGTGATCCAGAAGATGCTGATTATCCAATCGCTTCTAATGATGATGCAGTTCGCTCAATTAAATTAGTTACAACAATCTTAGCTGATGCTATCGTTGATGCTAAGGGTGGTCTTTTAGAAATGGCTTACTTAGATGAAACTGAAGATGATGTAACTATGGAAGACGTAATCAAAAATGTTGAAGCACAAATCGCAGAAAACGAACGTCGTCGTCGTCAAAGAAATGAAGAACGTAGAAAACGTAACTTCGAACGTAAAAATCGTCGTCCTTTCAACAAAAAAGGTGAAGACGTAAAACCAGCTGCTAAAGCTGAAGAAGCAAAAGCTGCTGAATAATTAAAAATATAGGAGGATGCTAAAATGGCTATCACTGCTGCTCAAGTAAAAGAATTACGTGAAAAAACAGGTGCTGGTATGATGGATTGCAAAAAAGCCTTAACTGAATGTGAAGGTGACATTGCAAAAGCTGTTGACTGGTTACGTGAAAAAGGAATCGCAAAATCTGCTAAAAAAGAAGGACGTATTGCTGCTGAAGGTTTAACTCGTGTTGCTGTTAGTGGAAACACTGCTGTATTATTCGAAGTTAACTCAGAAACAGACTTCGTAAGTAAGAATGAACAATTCTTAGGTTTGATGAACACTTTACAAGAAGCAATTCTTGCAAATAAACCTGCTTCAACTGAAGAAGCTTTGAACATCCAAACTGCTGAAGGAACTATCAATGATTTGATCATCAACGCTACAGCTACTATCGGAGAAAAAATTTCTTTCCGTCGTGTTGCTGTTGTTGAAAAAGCAGATGATGAAATTTTCGGTTCATACATGCACATGGGTGGATCAATTTCTGCTGTTGTAGTTGTTAAAGGAACTGAAGATGCTACTGTAGCTAAAAACTTAGCAATGCAAGTTGCTAGTATGGCTCCAAAATATGTATCTCAAGCTGAAGTACCAAGTGAAGAAGTTGAACACGAACGTGAACTTCAATTACAAATGATGAAGGCTGATCCTAACATGGCTAGCAAGCCAGAAAAAGTATTGGTAGGAATCTTAAAAGGAAAAGTTGACAAACACTTTAAAGACCAATGCTTATTAGATCAAGAATATTTCTTAGAACCAAAAACTAAGGTTTCTCAATTCTTGAAAGACAACAAAGCTGAAGTAGTAACTTTCGTACGTTTCCAAACTGGTGAAGGTATCGAAAAACGCGAAGAAAATTTTGCTGAAGAAGTTGCTGCTCAAATGGCTAAGTAATTTAACTTTTACTTCTAACCCTTGGAAATTCCAAGGGTTTTTCTTTTTCTTTAATGAAAGATAGTGTATAATTGTTATGATAATTCAATAAGGAGCAATATTTATGTATAAACGTGTTTTATTAAAATTAAGTGGTGAAGCATTATCTAGTCCTGAAGCTGCTTTTGATCCAGAAATCTTAAAGAGATTAGCAAAAGAATTAAAAGAAGTTCAAAAATTGGGAGTAGAACTTGCAATCGTTGTCGGTGGTGGCAACTTCATTCGTGGCAAAATGATGGCTGAAATGGGAATGAATCGTGCTCAAGCTGATTATATGGGTATGTTAGGTACAGTAATCAATGCATTAGCAGTTCAAAATGCTTTAGAACAAGAAGGTGTGCAAACACGTGTTCAAACGGCTGTTGAAATGCAAAAAGTTGCTGAACCATTCATTTTAAGACGTGCATTGCGTCACTTAGAAAAAGGAAGAATCGTTATTTTTGGAGCTGGAACAGGTTCTCCATACTTCTCAACAGATACAACCGCTGCATTACGTGCTTCTGAAATTAATGCAGATGTTATCTTAATGGCAAAAAATGGTGTTGATGGTGTATATGATTCGGATCCTAAAAAGAATCCAAACGCGAAAAAATATGATACACTAAATTATATGGACGTACTAAATGAAGGTTTACAAGTCATGGATTCAACAGCTATTAGTATGTGTATGGATAATGATATTGATTTAGTTGTATTCAATATGAATGAGCCAGGAAATATTGTTAAGGCTGTTCGCCGTGAAGTAAATGGTACGACAATCACTAAAAAGAAATAAGGAGAAATAACATGAGTGATATTTTATTAAATGCAGAAGAAAAAATGATGGGGGCAATTGATAACTTAGAATCAAACCTACGTCAAATCCGTACAGGACGTGCTAGTGGACAAATGCTAGAACGTGTACAAGTTGAATATTATGGAGCTATGACTCCAATTAATCAGATTGCACAAATCTCAGTTGTAGAAGGAACACAATTGGTTGTTAAACCTTACGATCGTTCAATCGTCAAAGGTATTGCACATGCAATTCAAGCTGCTAACTTAGGATTAAATCCACAGGCTGAAGCAGACGTTATTCGTATTCAAGTTCCTCAATTGACAGAAGATCGTCGAAAAGAATTAGCAAAAGATGCTCAAAAATATGGTGAAGAAGCTAAAGTTGCTATTCGTAACGTACGTCGTGATGCAAATGATGCAATCAAGAAAGATAAAGAACTTCCTGAAGATGAAAAGAAACAAACATTGGAAGAATCACAAAAATTAACAGATAAATATATTAAAGATGTTGATTCAATTACTGAAACAAAGAAAAAAGAAATATTAAATGTCTAAGTCCAAACTTGATTTGGACTTTTTTAAAAAGGAGGTTTTTATGGCACCAAAAACAGTAGCTATAATTATGGATGGTAATGGTCGTTGGGCCAAAAAAAGAGGCTTACCAAGAACAGCAGGACACAAAAAGGGTGCAGATACAATTCGTACTGTGGCTTTAGCTGCTCAGGATATGGGGATTCAAAAATTAATTTTATATGCTTTTTCAACAGAAAACTGGAAAAGACCCGAAGATGAAGTTTCTTATTTATGCAAGTTACCTGGCTTATTCTTTAATAAATTTATCAATGAATTAATGGAAAAGAATATTCAAGTTACATTTGCGGGAGAATTAGAAAAATTCCCAAAAGCAACACAAGATGTCATCAATAAAGCTGTAAATATGACTTCAAAGAATACTGGCTTAGAATTATGTTTAGCTATCAATTATGGTTCTCGCCGAGAAATTCTTTTGTCAATAAAAAAATATGCAGACGAAGTAGCTTCAGGTAAAAGAGAAAACGATTTAACTGAAGAAGAATTCTCTAAGTATTTATTTGTTCCAGAAGATATCGATTTGATGATTCGTACAAGTGGAGAACTACGTATTTCCAATTATTTATTATGGCAACTCGCATATGCAGAATTGATTTTTACGCCAGTCGCATGGCCAGATTTTGATGAAAAAGCATTAAAAGATTGCTTAGATGAATTTGCCTCAAGAGATCGCAGATTTGGAGGCTTAACATCATGAAACAAAGAATTATTACCGCAATAGGTATCATTCTTGTTGTTGCTTTACCTGTAGCACTTGGTGGGCTTTGGCTAGAAGCTTTGGCTTTGTTTATTGTATGTGCAGGCGCTTATGAATGGATGCACATACAACCCAATTTTAAAAAATGGCCTAAATATGTCATGCCACTTTGTGCTTTGGCAGTCATATTCACAAGAATCTTACCCGATAAATACTTTTTAGTAGTCGTAACACTGATTGTGCTATTTTTGTGGAGTTTAGTTGTATTTGTTGAGAATTTCTCAATTATGGATTCCTTTGTGTGCATTTCATATGTAACAATTTTCTCACTAGTATATCATGCGGTTGGACAAATCTCAGGTGTACACCAATATTTATGGACCATTGTATTTGCTACATACGGAAGTGATACAGGAGCTTATTTTGTAGGGCGCGCTATTGGAAAACATAAAATGAATCCAAGAATCTCACCTAAAAAGAGTTGGGAAGGTTTTATAGGAGGCATTGTATTTGGATTTATATTGAGCTTAGCCGTAAGTTTTAGTTATGTTTCAAATTTAAATCCTGTATTAAATACACTCTTATGTTTATTATGTCCAATTACTGCAGAACTTGGAGATTTGTGTTTTAGTGCTATAAAACGTCATTTTGCCGTAAAAGATTTTTCAAACCTATTACCAGGACATGGTGGGGTTTTGGATCGTGTAGACTCACTATTATTGAATATTATGTTATTTAGTGTGTTATATACAATCATTCTCTAAGGAGGATCTAGATGGATTTTGTTATTGGATTGATCGCATTTATTATCATGTTAAGTGTGATTGTCATTTTACATGAATTAGGACATTTTTTAGTCGCAAAACATTTTGGTGTTTATTGTAAAGAGTTTTCGATTGGTATGGGGCCATGCCTTTATCAAAAACAAGGAAAAGAAACAGCTTTTTCAATTCGTGCCATTCCTTTTGGTGGCTATGTTATGATGGCTGGAGAAGAAGATGGATCCCAAAGTGAAGAAGATAATTGGTTAAAAGATATACCAGAAAACAGACGATTAAATGGTATAGAAAAATGGAAACAAGTCTGTATTATGATTGCAGGAATTGTGATGAATATTCTTTTGGCATGGATTATTTATATGGGAGTTGCTTTAGCACAAGGCTATGTGGTTGAAGAAGCTAAGCCTGTTGTTTATGTAGTTGAAGAAAACTCAGTTGCTCAAAAGGCAGGACTTGAAAAGGATGATCATATTATCAAAGTTTTAAGTGAAGATGGAAATAGTATTCAACCTAAAACACAATATGAAATTTTAGAGTTTATTCAATATCATCATGATACACTGACATTAACTGTGAAAAGAGATGGTACAACATTTAAAACGACATTAACTCCATCTTATGATAAAGATATGGAAGGCTATACATTAGGATATAAGGCTATTGCGTATGCCAAAAAAATCCCATGGTATCAATCATTATGGGTGGGTTGTCAAAATACTTGGGATAGTGCAACAACTATATTTAAATCTTTGAATATGATTATTCGTGGACAAGGACTTGAAAATTTATCGGGTCCAGTTGGCATATTAAATGTAACAAGTAAATCTGTACAATATGGATTAGATATGTATTTTAGTTTATTTGCGATGATCTCATTAAATATTGGTATCTTTAATGCACTTCCAATTCCTGCATTAGATGGCGGAAGAATTTTGATTTTACTAATTGAGAAATTGATTGGACGAAAAGTTTCTACTAAAATTGTTGAAAATATTATTTTGGCAAGTTTTGTATTATTGATGATACTCTTTATTTATGCTACATATAATGATATTGCTCGAATGTTTTAAAAAAAAGGACCTATATTTTACAATATAGGTTTTTCTTTTTAGATAAAATACAGAATGGCTAACAAGTGGCAAATACTTGCTAGGATAATGAAAATGTGCCAGACAAAATGGAAATATCTTTTTTGTGGTTTTGAATAAAAGAAAGTTCCAATTGTATACATGATACCACCTAGGGCAATCAAAATAATGAAGATGGGCTGTGTTTCTTTAATCAATGTTGGCAAAATAAAGATGGCTAACCATCCCATCACCATATAAATTGTCATTGATAATTTTGGATAAGATTTTGTCGCAATCGATTTTAATAAGATACCCATAATCACCATAACCCATTCAATAGCTAATATAGTATATCCTTTCCAATTATTCATAAGCTTTAAACAAATAGGCGTGTAGGTACCTGCAATAGCTAGTAAGATCATAATATGATCTAGCTTTCTAAATACATACTTGTGTGTTGTTTCATGTGGCATGCTATGGTAAAGACAAGATCCGGCAAACATGAAGAGTAGGCAAATCAAAAACACAGCTGTTCCAATGGTTTCTATAGTACCACCCCTTAAATATGCGCGAACACTATAATAAGGAAGTGAGAATAGAATCAAAATTGCCATAACTCCATGTGTAATACAGTTTCCTACTTCTTCACCAAAACAAAGAGGATACACATACCGCATACTATCTTTCTTGTTCATACACATACTATAACATATTAATTAATAATACACAATCTAGAAATAGATACTAGATATATTTTGCGTGTATTTTTTGGTATAATAATTCAGTTAGAGTGGAGGGTCTTGATGTTTTTAAAACGTATTGAATTACAAGGCTTTAAAAGCTTTGCGGACAAAACAGTGATTCAATTTGATCAAGATATTACAGGTATAGTTGGACCAAACGGATGTGGTAAAAGTAATGTAAATGACGCTATTCGTTGGGTGTTAGGTGAACAGAGTGTAAAATCACTTCGTTCTGGAACGAATATGTCAGATATTATCTTCTCGGGAAGTGAGTATAGAAAACCTGTAAATATGGCACGCGTTACATTGGTGTTTGACAATTCAACACGTGTTTTTGATTCGGATTTTGATGAAATCGAAATTACACGACAAATACTTCGCGCAAATAATGAAGCAAGTTATTTTATAAATAAAACCCCATGTCGACTAAAAGATATTAATGATTTGGTTATGGATACTGGTTTAGGTAAAGATTCCTTAAGCATTATTACACAGGGAAACATCTCTTCTTTTGCGGATGCTAAACCAGAAGACAGGCGTTCTTTGTTTGAAGAGGCTGCGGGTGTTGCAAAATATAAAAAGAGAAAAAAAATCTCATTGTCAAAATTAGAGCAAACAAAAGAAAATCTAGATCGTTTGCAGGACATTCTAGATGAGCTTGAAAGACAAATTGGTCCTTTGGAAAAACAAGCAAAAAAAGCAGAAAAGTATATTTCTTTAAGAGACAAATTATCAAAAATTGAAATTAGTGTACTTGTAGAAGATATTGATCAATACAATGAGAAAATCAATCAAATTAATAAAGAATTGTTTGATATTCAAGCTATGCATACATCTGAAAATGTAGAATTATTAAAGCAAGAAACTCGTTTAGAAAGTATTCGAAAAGAAATGTATGCTCTTGATAAACAGATCAATGAGTTGCAAGGAAAATATACAAAGGCGATGGAAGAAAACTATCAGCTTGAAAGACGTAAGATCGAACAAGATGAAAAGCGTAAATATATGTTGAAGGTGGCTGATAAAAAGGCTCGTCAAAAAGAAATTCAGGCAATGTTAGAGGAAGCTCGTTTTGAATATCAAGATCGTCATCAACGTTTGATGCAGACACAACAAGATTTAAATAATCGTCGTAATATTGTGAATGATCTAAAAACGAAGATATCGAAAGCACGTTATGAATCGGATCAGGCAAACAATATTTTGACACAACTTCAAAATCGTCGACAAGTATTAGAAAATATGATGAAGCAACCTTTTGCACACCAACAAGGTGTACGCTCTGTTATGCAGGCTAAAAATTCTTTATCCGGCGTTTATGGAGTTGTTAGTGAATTATTGATTGCTCATGCAGATAAAGCATTGGCGGTCAATGCTGCTTTAGGTGGAAGTATCTATCAAATTATCACTAAAAATGAGGCGGATGCAAGAAATGCCATTTCTTTCTTAAAAAGAAACCGTAGCGGACGTGCTACTTTCTTACCATTAAGTGTATGTCATCCTAGAAAAATGAATGAACAAGTCATTACGATTGCTTCAACAAGCCCTGGCTTTTTAGGCTTTGCGAGCGAATGTGTGGATTGTAAAGAGATCTTTGATCCTGTTAAAGAAAGATTGTTAGGCAATGTCATTGTTGTAGACACACTACAAAATGCCAATGAAACCGCAAAACGACTACGCTATGCATATAAGATTGTTACTTTAGATGGAGACATCGTTCATACTGGTGGTAGTATGACAGGTGGTGTTACGAAAAACCAAAGTACCCCTGTCACAATGCGGCAAGAATTAGATACAATTAATTCTAAAATTGAAGGGCAAAAAATCAAAGCCGATAGTTGTCTGAATGAAACAGATATACTTACACAAAAACTTCAAAAAGAAAATGATGCGATTGTAACTTTACAGATTGAATTGGCTAAATTAGAGAATATTTACGCAACAAAAAAGGCAAAATATGATTCAATTCTTGCAGAATACCAAGAACTAGGTGTCGATATTGAAGAGAATGCAGAATTAGCACAAGATGATTTAGTTGTGCAGATGTCCAAAATGCATGCGGTATTAGATTCATTGTCTTTAGAAATACAAAGTTTGCGTCAGTCACGCTTTGATAAGGGAAATGATGCGGAACAGCTTGAAAATCAAATTCGTTTAGTTCGAAGAGAAATGAATTCTAAACAATCGCAAATCCATAATTATGAGATGGAAATTGTGAAGGTCAAAACACAATTGGAAAATGCATTGAACCGCTTAAGTACAGATTATGAAATGACTTATGAATATGCATTAACGAAAAAGGAAGATGTAGAAATTGAAAGTGCTAAAGAAGAAGTTATTCAACTTCGTCAAGCCATTTCTCGTTTGGGAAATGTAAACTTGGATGCTCCAAATGAATATAAAGAAGTCAAAGAACGCTTTGATTTTATGACAAGTCAAAAAGAAGATTTAGAAAAGGCAAGTCAACAAATTTTGGCAGCTATCGATGAAATGGATCAGACTATGATTAGTCAATTTACAGATATGTTTAATAAAATTAACGCGGAATTAGATGGCGTATTTAAAGCCATGTTTGGTGGAGGTCGTGCTAGTCTTTCTATGGTAGATCCAGATGACGTGTTAAATACGGGAATTGATATTGATGTTCAGCCTCCTGGAAAGATGGTTAAAAATATTCAAACATTCTCTGGTGGAGAAAAAGCATTGATTGCGATCAGTGTATTGTTTGCGATATTAAAAGCTAGAACAATGCCATTATGTATCTTCGATGAGGTTGAAGCGGCATTAGACCAGGCTAATGTAGAACGTTTTGCACGTTATCTATCGCATTATCGTGGTCAATCTCAATTTATTGCGGTAACACATAGACCAGGAACTATGGAACAGTGTGATACTTTATATGGTGTTACGATGCAAAAAGATGGTGTTAGTAAAGTATTAAAGGTGCAACTAAAAGATGCAGTACATATAGCTAAGGAGGAAGAGTAATGTCGGTCTTTTCAAAAATCAAAGAAGCTTTCGTGAAAAGTGAAGATAAAGATAAGTATTTATCGGGTCTTGATCGTTCAAAAAAAAGTTTTGGAGATCGTATGCGTGCTTTATCCAATAACTTTCATGGAATTGATGATGATTTATTAGAACAAATCATGGTTATTCTACTTGAGAGTGATGTGGGTATTCATACAGCACAAAAAATTGTGGATGCGTTTGAATCCAATGGAAAACATGTTAAAGATTATGATTCTATGTTAGATTACTTAATATCTATTCTTTATGATTTTTATGATGAGTCAAGCGATGAACCAATTAAAATAAATGAAGAAGGTCCAACTGTCATTTTGATGGTTGGTGTAAATGGTAGTGGTAAGACGACTACAAGCGCTAAATTAATTCAATATTATAAAGAGCAAGGAAAGAAGGTGGCTGTTGCAGCAGCCGATACATTCCGTGCAGGAGCCATTGACCAAATTGATACTTGGGCAAATCGTTTAGGCGTTCCTTGTATTAAAGGTAAAATGAATCAAGATCCAAGTTCTGTACTTGTAGATGCTTGTCGCTATGCTAAAGAAAACGATGTAGATATTTTGATTTGTGATACTGCAGGTCGTCTACAAAATAAGACAAATTTAATGAATGAATTAAGCAAGATGCATCGTGTTGTTCAAAGAGAAATTGAGGGGGCTCCACAAGAAGTCTGGTTAGTTTTAGATGCGACGACAGGACAAAATGGTATTTCTCAGGCAAAAGTATTCTTAGAAGCTACAGATGTAACAGGTATTGTTTTAACGAAGATGGATGGAACTGCCAAAGGTGGCGTTGTGCTTGCGATTCGAGACTTGTTACATTTACCAGTTCGCTTCTTAGGTTTAGGAGAAAAACCAGCGGATTTAAGACCTTTTGATATTAATGCATTCTTGATGGGCATCACAAAAGGTATGGAAGAATAATGATTTCAAAATTAGATGCGAATGATTTATTTGATGTATACGGAGACTTGTTGACTAAACGTCAAAGAGAGATTTTATCTCTTTACTATGAAGAAGATTTCTCTTATACTGAAATAAGTGAGGAACTAGAGATTTCTCGTGCAGCGGCGATGGATTCGGTTCATCGAGCTACGAAATTACTGGAAAAATATGAAGCAGCGATTGGATATGTCGCTAAGAAAAAATTATTAGATGCATGGATTTTACAACATGAGGATGTTGAACAAATCGAAATATTAAAAGAAATATTTTAGGAGGATCAAAAAATGTCGATTGTTATGAGTGTTAATGCAGGAAGTTCATCATTGAAATTCCAAGTTTTTAAGATGCCAGAAGAAGAAGTTCTAGCACAAGGAAATGTTGAACGTATTGGTTTGAATGATTCTATTTTTGGAATGAAAGCCAATGGAGAAAAAATTGAGGAAATCTTAGATATCAAAGATCACGCAGTAGCTGTTAAAAAGTTAATGGAAGCTTTGATCGAACACAAAGTTGTAAATAGCTTAGAAGATATCAAAGCGATTGGACACCGTGTTGTTCATGGTGGAGAATATTTCTCTCATTCTGTTCCTGTAGATGCAGATGTAGAAGCTAAAGTAGAAGAATTATGTGCATTAGCTCCTTTACACAACCCAGCTGCATTAGTCGGATACCGTTCATTTAGAGATGCTTTACCAGAATGTAAACATACATTTGTATTTGATACAGCATTCCACCAAAGTATGCCAGAAGAAAACTATATCTTCCCACTTCCTTATGAATATTATACAAATGATAAAGTACGTCGCTATGGGGCTCACGGAACGAGTCATGAATATTTGACAAAACGTTTAGCTGAGCTTCAAGGAAAAACACAAGAAGAAATGAACATCATCACTTGTCACTTGGGAAATGGTGCAAGTATCACAGCTGTAAAAAATGGTAAATCTTATAAGACATCAATGGGATTTACACCTCTTGGAGGAATCATGATGGGAACACGTTGCGGAGATATTGACCCTGCAATCGTTCCATTCTTAGAAAACAAATATGGTTATACACCAGATGAAATGGATACAATCATGAACAAAAAATCTGGTATGTTAGGTGTAAGTGGAATCTCTAGTGATGGCCGTGACATTGAAGCAGCCATCAAAGAAGGAAATCCACGTGCAATCTTAACTCAAAATGTTTACGTTAACCGTATTGTTGAAGTTGTATCAGGATACTATGGATTAATGGGTGGTGCTGATGCGATCGTCTTTGCGGGTGGTATCGGTGAAAATGACTGTGCAATGCGTCAAAGAATTTGTGATGGATTATCCGCATTTGGTGTTGTTGTAAAACCAGAAGACAATGATGGAGTTCGTGGAGTTGAAAAATTATTAAGTGCTCCTGAATCAAAAATGCAAGTATGGTTATTACCTACAAATGAAGAATTAGTTATCGCACGTGATGCCTACAAGGATTTGACGGCTAATGCCTAATGCTATTTTAGAAAGTGTAAAAGATTTTAATACAATCACAATCTTTCGACATGTTTTTGCCGACATGGATGCGATCGGATCTCAATTTGGATTGAAGTACTATTTAGAAAGTGCTTATCCAGATAAAAAAATCTATTGTTTAGGAAGTAATTGTCCTGTATCACAAAGAAACAATGTAACGATGGATGAAGTAGATGATGACGTAGTCGCTTCCAGTTTAGCTATTGTTTTAGATACTTCAAATGCAGCACGTATTGATGATGAACGCTACAAGTTCGCAAAAAAATCGATACGTATCGATCATCACGTACAAGTAGAAACCATTTGTGATGAAGAATGGATTGACGATAAGGCAAGTGCTACTTGTGAGTTATTAGCTTTATATCTTCAAGAAAATAAAGTAAATATTCCTGTAGAAAGTGCATTAATGTTATATTTAGGATTGACGGCAGACAACATTCGATTTACGACAAATAATGTTCGCCCAGCTACATTTGATGCCGCAAAATACTTATTTGAACAAGGTGTAGATGTTACTAAAGTTGAACAACTTAACTTCTCTAAATCGATTGAAGATTACAGATATGAAACGGTTGTACGAAATCATACAATACTTAATAATAAATTTCTTTATTCGATTCTAGAATGTGAAGATTATGAAGAGTATGGTTTAAACTTTACAGATGCCAAAGATAAAGTGTATTGTTTAGCCGGTATTGATTGTGTTGAAATGTGGGCTTTATTTACACGTATGGAAGATCAAATTCACTATAGTGCATCTTTAAGATCAAGAAATATTCCAATTCGTGATGTAGCTATGGAATTTGGTGGTGGCGGCCATGAATGTGCAAGTGGAATCAAAAACTTAACGCGTGATCAAGTCGATCAAATTATTGAAATTTTATCAAATCGAGAGGTAGCTTAAGAAGCTATCTCTTTTTCTTATGCTATAATATCTACAATGGAAAGGTGGTATTCTATGGTTCACTTACATATGCGAAGTTCATATTCTTTATTGGAATCGCCAATTCGTTTAGAAAGTATGATTCTTCATCAAAAACAACTCGGATATAATCATGTTTGTTTAACCGATCATAATGTGATGTATGGAACGATGGAGTTCTATCAACTTTGTAAAAAACATAATGTCCATGCGATTATTGGTTTAGAAGTTGATTCCATCTATAATGAAGAGCCCTTTCATTTTATTCTTCTAGCGAAGAATGATATGGGTCTACAGAATTTATATAAATTAAGTTCGATCATAAAAGAAAATGTATCTTTTGATGAAGTTATAAAGTATGCCAAAGATTGTGTTGTCCTTACTTCAAGTGATGGAAAAGATACATTTAGTGCATATATTGAACATCAGGATTTAGAAAAGTTAAGTGCGTTTGTAGAACTATGTAAAAATTCTTTTTCGGATTTTTATGTTTCCATATCTATGAATGATTCAGGAAAAAAAAGAGTCGACAATAAGATTTTGAAACAACTTGATTGTAAGTGTGTAGCACTATCGCGTATTCTTTATGAGAAGAGTGAAGATGTAAAGTCATTACAAGCATTAAGAGCTATTGCTAAACAAACAAGTATAGAAAACCAAGGCTTAGATGTTCAATTTCAAAGATATTTAAGAAGTCCACAAGAAATGGAAGCGTTGTATGATGAATGTGATTTGTTGGCTACAGAACAAATCGCAAGAATGTGCAATGTTCAAATGGCGTTTCAAAAATCAAAGCTTCCAGTGTTTGAAAATAAGCTGCATATTGATTCTAGTGATTATTTGGTGAAGCTTTGTAAAAAGGGATTAGAAAAACGATTAAACGGGAATCTAGATGCAGTTTATATGAATCGTCTAGAATATGAATTGAGTGTCATTATCAATATGGGATTTACTGATTATTTTTTGATTGTCTGGGACTTTATCCGATATGCCAGAAGTAAAGATATATTTGTGGGTCCAGGACGTGGTAGTGCAGCAGGTTCTTTAGTTGCATATTGTCTTGGTATTACGCATATTGATCCAATTCAAAATAATTTGTTGTTTGAAAGATTTTTAAATCCATCACGTATTTCTATGCCCGATATCGATACGGATTTTCCGGATGACAGAAGAGATGAAGTCATTCGATATGTTCGCAAACTCTATGGACAGGATCATGTGAGTCATATTGTAACATTCAATACATTACAAGCAAGACAAGCTATTCGTGATGTAGGACGTGTGATGAATATTCCGGCAAGAATTGTGGATGAGCTTTCAAAAATGTTAAAGAATACGCCTAAAATTACGTTAATGCAGGCTTATAATGAAAATGCTTTATTTCGAAAAAGGATTCAATCGGATCAAAAATTGATTGAATTATTTCAGATGTGTGTAAATATTGAAGGATTACCACGCCATACATCTTTGCATGCGGCAGGAATTGTTCTTTCAGATCAGCCTATTGTGAATGTTTGTCCTCTTGTAAGTGTGGATGGAGATATACAAGCTACACAATTTACGGCAGAATATCTTGAAGATTTAGGCTTGATCAAAATGGATTTTTTAGGAATTCGTAATCTAACAACGATTCATGAAATTGTCACAAATCTAAAAGAACAGAAACATATTTCTTTAGATATGATGAAAATCAATTTAAAGGATGCGAAAACATATCAACTATTATCCCTTGGAAATACACTTGGTGTATTTCAATTGGAGTCTAGTGGAATTACAACTTTACTCCAAAAGATACAACCCAATAAATTTGAGGATATTAGTGTAGTCCTTGCTTTATATCGTCCTGGAGCGATGCAACATATTGATACATATATTGAAAGAAAAAAGGATCCTTCAAAAGTTGTATATCCACATCCTTTATTAGAGCCTATTTTAAAAGAAACCTATGGGATCATGATCTATCAGGAACAAGTTATGCAGACAGCCCAAGTAATTGGTGGATTTAGTTTGGCGCAAGCCGATACTTTGCGTAAGGCAATGTCGAAAAAGAAATTGGATGTTATGCAGAATTTAAAGGAACAATTTATTTTAGGTGCACGAAAGAATCGTATCAAAGATTCTGTTTCCAATGAGATATTTTCTATAATGGAACAATTTGCAGGTTATGGATTTAATAAATCACATAGTTATGCCTATAGTTTAGTTGCCTATCAAATGGCTTATTTAAAGGCAAATTATCCTTTATATTTCTATCAGAGCCTATTAAATAGTGTCATTGGTTCCGGTGTAAAAACTTCGCAATATATTTATGAATGTAAAAGAAGAAATATTGTTGTGAATGGATGCGATATTAATTATTCAAAGGCTTTCTATACAATTGAACAAAATTCAATTCGTATGCCGTTACAAGTCTTAAAGGGTGTAGGAAAGACGATTTATCCAACAATTATTGAACATGTACCTTATACAGATTTATTTGATTTTTTGGCCAAGGCAAGTATGTATAAAATCAATGAATCTACAATTCGTATCTTAATTGATGGAGGCGCGTTGGATTGTTTTGGATATAATCGAGCAACTTTAAATGAGAATTTAAGAAAACTGATGGATTATGTAAATATTGTACGAATCGAAGATCCTAATGATTTACGTTTTGATTTTAGTATTGTGTCTCGTCCGGGCATTCAAAGAATTAAAGAGAATCCAATTCAAAAAGCGCAAAAAGAACAATATGTATATGGCTTTTATGTAAGTGAGCATCCTGTACAATCTTTACGTATGCATAAATATCCAAATTGCATTCCATTATTGAATGCGGTAAATAGAGATGGATATATGAATATTTTAGTGCGTGTGGCATCTTTTAGAACACATAAGACAAAAAAAGGGGATTGGATGTGCTTTATGAGCGTAGAGGATGAAGCCGGTAAAATGGATGCAGTTATCATGCCTCGTTTGTATGAACAACAAAAAGAAAACATTCAAAAAGATCGTATTTGTTTGATTCAAGGCAAGAAAGATCGTCCAACATCAATTGTAGTAAATAGAATAGAATGGATCGAGGTGTAAAAAATGATCACAAAACGAAATGATTTATTATCTAAAAAAGTGATTCAAGGCTTAAAAAATAGACATATGAATGGGTATTATGTGCATTCGAAACAAGAAGCTTTGGATTTAGCATTTGAAATTATGAAACCAGGTACAAGTGTAGGTTGGGGAGGCTCAGATACTTTAAATAAAATAGGAATCAAGGAAGAGCTATATAAAAGAAATTTTAAAGTTATCGATCGTGATAAAGCTAGGGATGCTGAAGAAAAGTATAAATTAGAAAGAGATTGTTTTTATACAGACTACTATTTAATGAGTACGAATGCCATGACAGAAGATGGAATTTTAGTCAATATGGATGGGCATTGTAATCGTGTGTCATGTTTATGTTTTGGGCCTAAACATGTCATTATGATTGTAGGTATGAATAAGGTGACAAAAGATGTAGAGAGTGCAATTTCTCGCGTAAGAAATGTGGCTGCACCAATTAACAGTCAACGATTTGCTGGAAATAGGCCGTGTCAAGTTACGGGTAGTTGTGCAAATTGTTTAGCTCAAGGTTGTATTTGCGACCAATTGGTTATCACAAGAAACAGTATGGAACCTGATCGTATTCATGTCATTTTAGTGGATGAAGTATTAGGATATTAGAAAGAAATGGCTATACAATTTAGCCATTTTTTCATATGTGTATAATAATGATGATGAATTTCTTGCATTATTTGACGTTTCATGTTTTAATCTTTATGCGTAAAAAATTATCCAGAGTTGAAGTAGAGAGTTAGCTCGTTGACTTCACGCCAACCTGACAATATGTTAAGGTGGTCCTGCTAACAGCGATAAGAAGTATAGAGATTTGTAACATACTTCTTAAAGTATGTTTTTTTTATGGATAAGCAAGAGAAGAGGAGACAAAATGAAAGACTATATTTTTACAAGTGAAAGTGTTACTGAAGGTCATCCAGATAAAATTTGTGACCAAATTGCCGATGCGATCGTAGATGCTGCATTAGCTCAAGATCCATATTCAAATATGGCTGTTGAATGTACAATCAAAGATGATTTTGTATTGATTTATGGTGAATGTAATACAAAAGCAGAATTGGATTATGAAACAATCGCATTAAATGAAATCAAACGTATTGGATATACTGAAGAATATCATGTACATACTGTTGTAAACCAACAAAGTCCTGAAATTCACAATGCCGTAAATCGTGATGAAGTATGTGCTGGTGACCAAGGTATTATGTTTGGTTATGCATGTGATGAAAATGATGAGTATATGCCATTAACAATCTACTATGCGCACCTTTTAGCTCGTCAATTGACAAAAGTTAGAAGACAACATCCAGATTTATTAAAACCAGATGGAAAAACACAGGTATCTGTTGAATATGAAAATGATGAAATCAAACGTATTGATACAATCGTAGTTTCTACTCAACACTCAAAAGACATTACTCAAGAAGAAATTAAAGAATTGATTATGAATGAAGTCATCAAACCTTGTATTGATGAAAAATACTTAGATGAAAACACAAAATATTTCATCAACCCATCTGGAAGCTTCGTTGTAGGTGGATCATGGGGAGATTCAGGAACTACAGGACGTAAAATCGTATGTGATACATATGGTGGACGTGGACGTATTGGAGGAGGATGCTTCTCTAGTAAAGACCCTACTAAAGTAGACCGTAGTGCGGCTTACTACTCTCGTTATGTAGCTAAAAACATTGTTGCCAATGGCTTAGCTCGTCGTTGTGAAGTTGAAGTTGCGTACGCAATTGGTAAAGCACAACCTGTATCTTTATGTGTAGATACTTTTGGAACAGGTAAATTTGATGATGAAAAACTATTAGAAATCGTTAAGAAAAACTTCAATTTTGAAGTAGGAAACATCATTTCAGAATTGGATTTAAGAAAGCCAGTTTACCACAAAACATCATGCTATGGACACTTTGGTGATCCTCAATTTACTTGGGAAAAAGTTAAAAAGTTAGAATATTAATCGATTGGAGCGGCGCAATAAATTTGGATGTGGTTAGGTGAATTTGCTCTCCAAAATTTTAACAGGAGGCATATATCCCAAAACTATTTATAGCTGATATTGGATTTGGACAACGTTTTATTTGTCTGGGTCCTTTTTTTCAGGCATTTTAATGCGTAAGTTATCCTTGTTGAATAAAAAAACGAAGACTGTGGTAATCTTCGTTAAAAATTTTAGGCGGACATCCAATCGGATACCCAAGTGTTTTTACATGCATTATATAGCCTTCTGTATACATAACCATCTTCTAATTTATATTTCCATCGGTAAGTAGTTTGTTTTGAATTCTTGATGACTGTATTCTGTGTATTTGTGATTGATTGAATGTTTCGGGTTTTTCCAAGATCTTTGTATGTTGGTAGTTTTTGTTCGTCTTGTATTTCTTTTAAGTTGGTATATCCACCTAAGATATATTGATTATCTAAATAAAATAATAAGGATGGAGGATTGTTTTTGTTTTCAAATATATACGCATTTGCATTTGTAATCTCAAAAGTATTTTCTGTTAACTCAGTATTTGTATAATATCCAGAAATGTTTATAAAGGTAGATAAGAAACAGATCAATATAGTTGAAACCAAAATAACAGTATTTGTTTTCTTTTTGTGTAGACCTCTCATCATGTAATGGATTCGGTAATTAAGAATAAATCCATTTGAAGAAATATAGGACGTGAATGATTTCTGAGAGGATTGCCTCTGAATTTGAATCAGAGTCTGCATATAGGCAAAGCTTTCTTTTTCATCAAGATTTTGGATTATAGAATCATCAGTTTTCATTTCTAAATATAGGAAAATATATTTTTTGAAGAAATATATGGGGATATACCACCAGTATATGCAGCAAATAATATTTAATATGCCTTTGATTAGATTGTGATTCTTCTTGATGTGGTAACTTTCATGTGCGAGGATTGAATTTAAATCCGATTCTGAAAAGTCAATTTCAGGAAGTAAAATAGTTTTGTGTAATCCAATCACACAAGGTCCATAGATCAATTTTGATTTGTATACAGGATAAGATTGTCTATATCCAACAATTTGACTTTGCTTCATTATTTTTTTGTAGATATATTCTGTATGAATATAATCTTTTATGAAGTAGATCAAAAAGATTGCACTTCCTATAAGCCACAATAAGATCAAAAGCTTTACTATATATGTTTGATCGAAGAAATCCAAAAGTGGATTCATTACTTTTTGGATTGGAATATAGATCATGTGTTTATGTTCAAACGGAAACAGTAAGCGAATAAAAATCAGACATATGATTAATAAGAGTGCATCTGTACGAAAGTATTTATATGCCTTTTTATGTCGTAGTATAAATCCAAAACACATTATGAATAAAGTAACACTGCATAATCCGGAAAAGAATGAAGTCAAGGAAAATGTCATTTTAATGCTCTTAATTTTTTCTCGATGAGTTTTTGAAGTTTTTCTAATTCTTCTAAATCATCCGTATTATTGACAAAGTTACTGGCTAATTGAAGTCTTGTATCATTGTTGATAAAAGAATCTACATATTCAGCTTGTGATACGAGTGGTTTATACTTACGTGTTAAAGATTTGTTGTTGAAGGCAATGTCGTACACTTCAATAAAACGTATTTCTAATAAATGGCGCAAAGCTTGTTGGATAGTGTAAATACTCAATTCTTCATTAGAGGTTTCTCTAATTTCACTTGCTGACATTTCAATGTGACTGTCCCATAGAATGTCCATAACACTTCTTTCTTTTTTTGTTAGTTGTATCATAATTATCACCCAATATAATTTTAACATTGTTTCAATAATATGCAATATAAATTAAAATACAAAACGCTTGCAAAAATATGCAATCGGAATATAATGAAGATAGGAAAACGTTTTCGCAAAAAAAAGAAGGAGAAAAAGACTTATGAAAAAGAGAACAATGTACATTTTGTGTTTATCTGCTGTTGTAACAGTTTGTACCTTTAAAGCATTTGCAGCTAGTTATCATGAGCCTATCCAAGTAGAAGGTCCTACTATAAATGTTGATGCCGATTCAAAGGTACAGGCTCAACAATATGTGGATTTTAAATTTAAAGGATTGAAGAATAGTCAGCATATTATTCTAGTAAAAGATGGTGGCTATTTACTGAATGAAGACGGTTCAGATGTGGATAAATCTGATTTACAGGATGGGGATCGAATTATCACAGTGAAGCAGGCAAAAGAAATTGAAAAAGCATCATATTTAGAGGATGAAGATTAATGGATGGGAGGTGAAACAATGAAAAAGATTCGACTATTGATTCCTTTGTTTATTGGTTTAGTTGCTGTTACAGCTTATCCAGCTTTTGCAAGATCGAGTGAAGAGCCAGTCAATGTTGAAGAAGTGAATGAAGCAAATGAGGATGTAGGCTATTTTCCTGGATGTGACGATGGTGAAAAAGTGATTCCATTAGGAGATGGCTTTCTAGGTGGAGAAGCTTACTTACAAAACGGGGATGAAGAGATCTACTTGAATAGTGAAACGGATTCGAGTGCAATCACTGTTAAAGAAGCAAAGGAAATCTTAAAAAGCAGACAAGCAGAATCTGACAATCAATAATTTGTACTAGCATTATAAATTTTGGTGGAGTTAGGTGGATTTTATCTACAATAAATTAAAGTGCGGTATAAGTTTCAAAACGTATTGTAGCTAGTACTGGACTTGGACAACATTAACTTGTTCGGGTCCTTTTTGTAGTTATTTTTTCTACTAAAAAGTGCAAAAAAATGGGACAGACTTATTAATAATGGCAAATTAAAACAAATTAATATGTTAAATTGTGGGAAATACGGGTATTCTTTTGACACTTTGGACTAAATAGTGTAGCCTCTTTAATTGTGTGCGCAAGGAGGAGGCCCATAACTATGAAAAAATTAGTCCAAGCATTCGTAAGTTTGATTATTGCTACATCTACATTTGGAGGCGTTACAAATGTTGCAGCAAAAGAAAACACACCAGCTTATAAAGTCGAATATCAAGATGCAGATTCCATGAAATCTGTATTTAAAAAAGAATTACATAAAAAATATGCGAATGTAGAATTTAAGAAGAAAACAAAAAATGTTTCTGTATATGAATCAAAGAATTATAAGGTAAAAGTTAAAGATTTAGATATTGATACAATTGGAAAACAAACTATTTCTATTGAGGGAGAAAATAAACAAACAAGTGAAAAACATAGTGCTGAAGTAGAAGTAAAAGTACAAGATACTACAGCTCCTGAAATTACTTGTGAAGATGTTCTTACAGTTGAACAAAATGAAGTTTTTGATATCAATAGCTATGTTTCTTTAAATGAAGAAGGAACGATTCAATTAACAGACAATATCAATACGGCTGATGTAGGAACATTCACAACAACGATTAAAGCCAAAGATACAGCTGGTAATGTGAGTGAAAAAAATATTACAGTTCATGTTGAAAAGAGTTTTTATCAAAGAATTGCAGATGCTGCATTAGCTCAGATTGGTGTATATCAAGATTGTACAATGTTAGTCACAAATTCTTTAGCTGCCGTTGGAATTCATTTCCATGGGGCACCCACAGCTTATTTAAGTTTAGGTACATTGACAAATAATCCAGTTCCAGGTGATATTTGTGTATATCAAGGACATGTTGCATTATATGTTGGTAATGGTCAAGCTGTTCATGGTGGATGGCTAGGTAACCAAACTGTTTTAACAAGTGTAGCATGTGGGCAACCATTTATTGGCTATGTTCATGTAATTCGTTAATGAGATGAGAAATTCTCATCTTTTTTATTTGCACAAAAAAAGAAAGGCAAGAAAAATTGCCTTTCAATATAAAATTAGTCTCTTCCGTTAAATGCGTATTTATATAAGTCAAAGATTAATTCTTTTGTACATGGACGAGGGTTACCACCTGTACAAACGTCTGCCATTGCTGAATCCGTTAATGTTGGTAAGTCTTCTTCTTTAACACCGATTTCTTTTAAGCTTTGAGCAATTCCGCAATCTTTACTTAATTGAATAACGGCATCGATAGCTGCTTGACGATATTCTTCTTGAGACATTTCATCAACACCTTCAACTCCCATTACACGAGCGATTTCTCTAAATTTTTCACCTGTGTAATCTTTGTTGAATTCCATAACATATGGAAGTAATGTAGCACAAGCTACACCATGAGGGATTCCATAGAATGCGCTTAATGGGTGAGCCATACCATGGTCAACACCTAAACCAACGTTAGAGAATGCCATACCTGTCATGTATTGTCCTAAAGCCATGTCTTCACGTCCTTTTGGATCGTTAGCACATGCTGCACGTAAGCTTCTTGAAATGATTTCGATTGCTTTTAAGTTTAATGTATCAGCAAGTTCCCAAGCAGCTAAAGTTGTATATCCTTCAATAGCGTGAGTTAATGCGTCAAGACCAGTACTTGCTGTTAAGCCTTTTGGCATACTTGACATCATTTCTGGATCGATAATCGCAACAACAGGAATATCGTGAGCATCTACACAAACAAATTTTCTTTTCTTTTCAGTATCTGTAATTACGTAGTTGATTGTAGTTTCGGCTGCTGTACCTGCTGTAGTAGCGATTGCGATAACTGGAATTGATTTGTTTTTAGTTGGAGCAACACCTTCCAAGCTAACTACATCTTCAAATTCAGGGTTAGCCAAGATAATTCCAATACCTTTACAAGTATCTTGTGGGCTTCCACCACCAATAGCGATTAAATAGTCAGCACCAGCATCTTTAGCTGCCTGTACACCATTTTTAACTTGTTCAACAGTTGGGTTTGCCTTAACTTCATCATAAATTTCATAAGGAAGTCCAGCTTCATCCAATAAGTCTGTAACTTTAGTAGCTACACCAAATTTGATCAAGTCTTTATCTGTAACAACTAAACCTTTCTTTAATCCACGTGCTTTAATTTCTGTAACCACTTCTTTGATGGCTCCAGCACCATGATAACTTGTTTCATTTAAAATAAAACGATTTGCCATAGGTATTATTTCCTCCTTGTATACTTGTTAATTTCATTTTACAAGTTCAAGCGCTTACATACAAGTTACAGATTGACAATAATGTCACGTATGAACGAAAATGAATAAAAATGATTTACAATGAATGAAAATGGATATATCATAAGTATGAGGTGAAAATATGGCTCGAATTAATATTGATGGTGAACAAAATGTAGAAGTTTCAATTAAAATCCCATGTGAAAAAAGTTATTCTGAACAATTAGAAATTATGGAAGCTTATACAAAAGCACATAAGGACAATGAATCAAAGAATAAGGCGATTCGTGAAGTGGAGTGCTTAAAAGTGTTATTCCCACGTTTGTTTCGAAGCGTTGAGTCTGACGATTTGATTGCAGGACGCTTAGATTTTTTGCCAATTGGCTTTGGAAGTGTTACTAGTATTGGTGGTGTAGGTCACTATTGTGTTTTCCATAAACTACGCGCTTTTAAAGAACATCTAAAAACAGATCAAGAAAGAACAAGAGTGGATGCTTTATATAACTATTGGCAAGAACACGATGTAAAAAGTATTTATTGCCAGGATGTATTAAATGAAGATACAACAGGTCGTTTTATCGATTGTAAATATCCATTTATGGCTACAGCCCGCCTATCTGGTATGATGCTAGATTATAAAAAATTAGTGACATTAGGAATTAATGGATTGATTGATTTAATTCAAAGTTATCCTACAAATGAATTTATGCAGGCAAGTCTTGAATGTATGCATCTATTTAAATTGGTTATTCGTAGACAAATTGAATTGGTCGATCAATGTTATACAAAAGACAAAGCTCGTAATTGTGACTTAGATTTAATGAAAAGTGATTTAGAGTATATTTTAGAACATAAACCTGCAACATTTCATCAAGCACTTCAATTATTCTGGCTATATGCATTATGTGCAGGATGTATTAATTACGGGCGTATGGACATTGTTTTAGGTCCATTTTTAAAGAATGATATAGACTCAGGTTTAATTGATGAAAATCAAGCTTATCGCTATTTAAAATCATTATGGAAAATGATTGAAAACAGAAGAACTACTGTAAATGGTAGAATCATTGTAGGTGGAAAAGGAAGAGAGAATGTAGAGGCGTGTGATTTATTCACAAGAATTTGTTTGAAAGTTTGTAAGGATACTCGTTATGTCGAGCCACAATTTACTTTGCGATTTGATTCAAATACACCCAAAGACATCATGGATATGGCCTATGAATGTATAGCGAGTGGAGCAACATATCCAACATTGTACAATGATGATGTGAATGTGGATGCTGTGCAATATGGAATGCGTGTTGATCGTAAAATAGCCGAGCAATATGTACCGTTTGGGTGCGGAGAATATGTGATTCAAGGAAAAAGTGTAGGCACACCCAATACGTTATTAAATTTGACTAAAATCTTACAATTGGCATTAAATTCTGGCTATGATCCGATGGACCACATTTATAAAGCGGGTCCAGTAAAAGTATTACCACTATCCAGCTTTAGAACATTTGAAGAATTGTATGATCAATATAAAGTGTTGTTAGATTACTATTTTGATTTAAGTGTATATTGTCAAAAGCACTCTTATGAAGTCATGAATCAAGAAGTAAGTTTCTTGTTTAATTCCATCTTAATGGATGATTGTTTAGGTCGACAAAAGGCAATATTAGATGGAGGCGTTGAAATTTTAGGAGGAACCAATGAAACCTATGGAAATATCAACACAAGTGATGCATTATATGCCATCAAAACATTGGTGTATGACCAAAAGAAATATTCTCTAGAAGAATTGAATGTGGCTGCATTACATAATTACGAAGGGTATGAGCGATTACGTAAAGAAATATTAGCTTTACCTAAATATGGAAATGATATAGAAAACGTGGATGAATTCGCAAATGACTTATATGAATATGTAGCGAAAGGCATACGAAACAGAGGAATTCAACACGGTATGGATTACTACTTGATTGTGATTTCAAACAATCAAACGAATACAGACTGGGGACATCAAACGGATGCAAGTTTAGATGGACGTTTAAAAGGTGTCTATTTAAATCCGGCTAATAATCCGCAGGGGTATGCTGCAAATAGTGGACCAACCGCTGTATTGAATTCGTTAAGTAAGTTTAATGTGAAATACCATGGTGGAAGTGTACAAAACATTAAATTTACACCTCGTATGATGTATGAAGATAAAGAGAAAGTAAAAATATTATTTGATACATACTTTAAAAAGGGAGGATGTCAATTGATGGTTACTGTTGTTGATCATGGTCAATTAGAAGATGCGCAAAAACATCCAGAAAAATATCCAGATTTAATTGTACGAGTAGCAGGGTACAGTGCAGTCTTTGTGAATTTGACAAAAGATGTGCAAGATGAGCTATTAAGTAGGACTTTATATGATTAGAGTATCGAATATTGAAAAGTTTGCCACCCATGATGGGCCTGGCATTCGAACAACTGTGTTTTTAAAGGGATGTCCACTACATTGTCCCTGGTGTGCTAATCCTGAGACATGGAAGATGGAACCCACTTTACTGCATGATGAAAGAAAGTGTGTTCAATGTAAAACTTGTATGTACATGTGTGCACAGGAGGCGATTTCATTTCCATTTCAGTGGGATATTGATAAATGTATATATTGTAAAAAGTGTGAGGATGCTTGTTTACAAGATGCGATTTCTTTTGTAGGGAAAGATATAGAAATTGATGAGGTAATCAAGGAAGTTTTAAAAGATAAAGATTATTTTGATCAATCCAATGGTGGCGTCACGATTAGTGGTGGAGAACCTTTTATGCAGTTTGATGCTTTTTTAGAATTGGTTAAACAATGTAAAGAAAATGGATTACATGTTGCAGTAGAAACAACGGGAAATTACAGTTTAGATAAATTGGAGCAGGCATTGCCGTATATAGATTTGTTTTTAATGGACTTAAAGCATTTAGATGCTAAAAAATTAAAAGATGTTACAGGTGCGAATTTAGATTTGATTTTAAATAATTTCAGATATCTCGCAAAGTATTGTCCAAATAAAGTGATTGTAAGAATGCCGGTAATTCCAAGGTTCAATGATGATATTTGTGAAGAGGTTATAAAGTTTTGTGCTGTATTAAAACTTGCTGAAGTTAACCTTCTACCCTTTCATACTATGGGAAAAAATAAATGGAATCAAATGAAAAAAAATTTAAATATGATCAAGATTCTATGATGGATCGTGATATTTTGAATCCCTATATGGATATTGGAAAAAAATGGGGTGTGAAAGTAAAAATAGGAGGATAATATATGCTTTCAAAAGAAAGAATGGTTCGAATTGTACAGCTTTTAGAAGAAAGACAATTCGTGACAGTTAAAGAATTACAGGAAAGTTTTGATGTTTCAAGATCAAGTGTCATGCGTGATTTGATTGAATTAGAAAATCAAGGCTTGATTCAAAGAGAGCGTGGCGGTGCTAGCTTAAAAAGTGTGAGTACAACTTTGACAAATTTTAATGAGATGTCTGTTGTGTCAAAAGAAAATTTGAACATGGAAGAAAAAAAATTGATTTGCGCACATGCTGCACGAAGTATTCGTGATGGCGATTGCATATATATTGACTCTGGAACAACACCTGCACATATTTTAGATTATATTCAAGATAAAAGAATTAAACTGGTTACTCCAAGTATTTATTTGATTCGAAAACTACCTGCTAGTTTTAAGGGAGATATCTTTTTATTGGGAGGAGAATTTAATAAGTCATATGATACGAGTTATGGTTCTTTGACATTGGAAATGATTCGACAGTTTCATTTTGATCATGCTTTTTTAAGTACAAATGGCATTGATTTAGAAAATGGAAATGTATATGTATTTGATTTCAATGTTGGAGCCTGTAAAAAAGCTATTATGGAATGCAGTGAAAAGTGTGATTTATTGATAGATGCATCTAAATATGGTGTAAAGGCTATGTGCAATTGGGCAAGTTTAAAAGATTTCCATAGCGTATATGTTGATGCATATGAAGAAGCTAGGGAAATACCAGATAATTTTTTAGTTTGCAAAGGAGAAGATGAAAATGAAGACAAATGATCCTAAAAAATTAGCATTATTAGAAAGTTTAAAAAGTGGGCTTATTGTTTCTTGTCAAACACAGAAAGATGAGCCTATTTATACAGAAGATATGGTTGTAAAAATGGCAGAATGCGCAAAATGGGGAGGTGCTGTAGGTTTACGATTAAATTCCCCAGAACAAATTCGCAAAGTAAAAGAAGCCAATCTTGGTTTGCCAATCATTGGTTTATATAAAGTATGGCATGAGGATACGGATGTATTTATTACCCCTACAATGAAAGAGGTGGATGAAATTGTAGCGGCTGGAGCGGATATTATCGCAATCGATTGTACAGCACAAAAAACACATGAGGGAACTATCGCATGGGATTTACTTCCTCAAGTACGCAAGAAATATCCTGATCATTTGATTTTTGCGGATGTTTCAAATATTGAAGAGGCAAAACATGCTTCGGCAAATGGAGCGGAAATTGTAGCTCCTACACTTTATGGATATACGCAAGAAACAGCACATATTGAAGGTGCAGACTTTAGAATGGTAGCTGAAATGTGTCGTGAACTACAAGAGGAAGCTTGTGTCATGATGGAAGGACATATCTATTCACCAGAAGATGCGATGAAATGTATTTTTATTGGATGTCATAGTGTTGTTGTTGGAAGTGCAATTACTCGTCCGCATTATGTCACAAAACGATTTGTAGACTGTCTAGGAAAATATCAGAATAACTGGCGTGATGCAGAGCGTGCAAAACATTCGAATGAATTAAAGTAAGAACAATTAAAATGTAGTGACCTCATTTTCTTGGATATTAAATTAGCACATAAGGATTGATTCCTGTATTCTATAGGAGTTAATCCTTTTAATTTTGTCACATTTCTTTGATTGTTGTAATTCATTTAATGAATAAAATGTATATTCAATCCATAAAAATAAGATTTGTGTTAAAATAACAATAATTTAGTTTTGGAGGGATTTTTGTGGAAAATTTATTATTTAGCCTAAATGCAACGATTCCCATCTTTCTATTGATGGTTGTCGGTTATTTCTTAAATAAAATGAATATTTTAGAAGATGCCTTGGCATCCAAACTTAATTCATTTGTCTTTAAAGTATCATTGCCATTATTGTTGTTTGTCGATGTGTCTAAATCTAATTTTAAAGATCTTTGGGATACAAAGTTTGTCGTATTTTGCGTAGTAGCTACTTTAATAAGTATATTATTATCTATATTATTTTCATTACGTTTAAAAGATAAAGCGATTCAAGGTGAATTTATTCAAGCTTGTTACAGAAGCAGTGCGGCTTTGTTAGGACTTGCATTGACATCGAATATTTATCCAGACGTTGGTGTGGCACCATTGATGTTGATGAGTGTTGTATTTGTGTATAACGTAGTATCTGTTGTGATTCTATCTTTCTTTAAGGCTGAACAATCAAAGGTTAACTATAAGAAGACGTTTGTTGGAATTTTAAAGAATCCACTAATTCTAGGTATTGTTGTAGGTGTACTTGTTAGTATATTACCATTTCAATTGCCTCAAGTTATCAATAAAACGATTTCAATGATCGCAAGTACGGCAACACCACTAGGTTTAATGGCGATGGGAGCCACTTTTGATTTTGATCAGGCAAAAGGGGAATTAAAACCATCTTTATTCTGTACATTTATGAAGTTAATTGGTTTTTGTGCTATCTTCTTACCAATTGCTGCTCTACTGGGATTTAGAAATCAAGCTTTAGTTGCCATTTTGATTATGTGCGGTTCAAGTACAACCGTATCTGGTTTTGTGATGGCTAAAAGTATGGGACATAAAGGTGTATTAACATCAAGTGTTGTGATGTTAACAACATTGCTTAGTGCTTTTAGTATTACATTCTGGTTAACGATATTAAAATCGTTTGGATTGATTTAGTTGACCTAAAGTTTGCTTTAGGGTGTAAACTAATAAAAAGATTTTAAGGAGGGAAAGAATGGAATTGTTTTTAGAATCATTCCCAAAAATATTTATTTCGGGAATTGTAATAACATTACCACTTGCGCTAGTATCATTTATTATCGCAATGCTAATAGCTATTGTATGTGCCATAATTCAATATGCGAAAGTACCAATCGCAAAGAATATTGTTCAATTCTATATATGGATATTTAGAGGAACGCCTATGCTTGTACAATTGTTTATTATGTATTTTGGTATGCAGTCAATTGGCGTAAGAATATCGGCTATTACTGCCGCTATTATCGTATTCTCATTAAATACGGGCGCTTATTGTGCTGAAACGATTCGTGGCTCGATTGAAAGTGTACCACAAGGACAAATGGAAGCCGGATACTGTGTAGGAATGAGCTATATGCAGATCATGATGCATATTATTTTACCACAAGCTTTTCGAAGTGCTTTTCCATCTTTGTTTAATAACTTGATTTCACTTGTAAAAGATACTTCTTTAGCAGCGAATATTACTGTTACAGAAATGTTTATGCAGACAGAAAGAATTGCGGGAAGAACCTATCAGTTTATGCAATTATATATAGAAGTAGCTCTAGTTTATTTGATTTTCTGTACAGTTTTAACTTGGCTGCAAGCTTGGGGTGAAAAGAAACTGAATTATTATCAGGCAGGGAGATAGAGAATGGCTTTATTAGAAATTAAAGATATTCATAAATCATTTGGAAATTTACATGTTTTAAAAGGTATTGATCTTACAGTCAATAAAGGAGATGTCATTGCGATATTAGGCCCTTCGGGATCAGGTAAGACAACTTTATTACGCTGTATCAATTATTTAGAGACAGCGGATGCAGGAACGCTGATTTTTAAAGATCAATCTTATGATTTATCAAATACATCAAAGAAGGAAATTGCAGATCTTAGAAAGCATACGGGATTTGTATTTCAAAATTACAATTTATTTGCGAATAAAACAGCCCTACAAAATGTAACATTAGGTCTTACTGTAGCTAGAAATGTTTCTAAAGAAGATGCAGATTTAATTGGTATGCAGATGCTTGAAAAAGTAGGAATGCAAGATCGTGCCAATCACTATCCTTCACAATTATCGGGTGGACAACAACAGCGTGTCGCAATCGCAAGAGCATTAGCAACAAGCCCTGACATCATTTATTTTGATGAACCAACTTCAGCATTGGATCCAGAATTGATTCAAGAAGTATTAAGTGTAATGAAAACATTAGCTAATGAAGGAATGACTATGGTTGTGGTCACGCATGAGATGGCTTTTGCGAAAAATGTTTCTAGTCATGTGATTTTGATGGAAGAAGGAAAAATCGTTGAAGAAGGTAATTCAAAGAATTTCTTTGAAAATCCGAAACAAGAACGAACAAAAGAATTTTTAAGAAAAGAGGAAATGTAAGATGAAAAAATTATTAGCAGGTCTATTAAGTGTGGCTATGGTTTTTACTTTAGTAGGATGTGGATCTAGTAAGGATCATTTAGCTACAATTCAAGATAAAGGTGAAATCACAATTGGTTTAGAAGGCGATTGGCAACCATTTTCTTATCATGATAAGGATGATAAATTGGTGGGTGTAGATGTAGAAGTTGCTAAGAATATTGCCAAGAAATTAGGCGTAAAAGCCAATATTGTAGAAGGTAAATGGGATGGATTATTAACTGGATTATCAACGGGTACGTATGATTTAGTTATTAATGGTGTCGATATCACAAAGGAAAGAGAAAAGAAGTTTGATTTTTCTACACCTTATGCATATGATCATACAGTCTTAGTTGTTCGTAATGATAATACGACAATTACTTCGTTTGGTGATTTAAAAGGAAAGACAACGGCCAATTCGATTGGATCTACTTATATGGAATTGGGTGAAGACTATGGGGCAACCGTAAAAGGTGTTGATGATTTAACAAAATGTATGGATCTTGTAAAGAGTGGTGGTGTGGATGCGACAATCAATGCGGCTACTTCAATTAATGATTATCTTCAAACGACAAAGGATAGTTCATTTAAAATTGTCGATCAATCCAAAGAATCTACACCCTATGCGATTCCAATGGTAAAAGGGGATGATAATGCCTCTTTAAAGAAAGCTGTAAATAAGGCTTTAAAAGAACTAAAAGAAGATGGAACTTTATCTAAGATTTCTATCAAGTATTTTGGTGAGGATCTAACGAAAGAATAAGCGGCTATGCCGTTTTTCTTTTTACTTAAATATAAAAATAATTTATAACCAGATATAAATAAATAGAATTTGAATATAACACTTGTTCTTTGTACAATAGATCCAACTTTTAGGAGGAACTATTTTATGTCAGAATTAAAGAATCAAATTTCTCAATTTATAGATACAAACGCAAAAATATATCAAGATATTTCTTTGGCTATTCATGCCAAGCCGGAAGTCAGTGATTTTGAATATTTTGCTTCACAAACATTGAGTGAACAATTAAAAAAAGAAGGATTTGAGATTGAATTACCAGCGGCAGGACATCGTACAGGCTTTGCGGCAACCTACAAAAGTAAGAAACCAGGTCCTACGGTTGTTTTTCTTGCAGAATATGATGCACTTGCAGGTTTAGGCCATGGTTGTGGTCACAATGTATTTGGAGCTACTTCTGCACTTGCCGGTGCTGCTTTAAAAAGTATAGTGGATCAAATTGGTGGGGAAGTACGTGTATATGGAACACCTGGAGAAGAGGGTGGACAAAATGGAAGTGCCAAGGGGTCTTTTGTGAAGAAGGGCTATTTAAACGATGTGGATTTTGCCCTATGCACTCATCCAGGCTCAGGTAGTGAAGATGGATTAAGTACGCGTAATTATGCATGTGCACCTGTTGATATTGAATTTTGGGGAAAACCAGCTCATGCAGCAGGCTGTCCTCAAGATGGAATCAATGCGTTGGATGCGCAAATTTTAACATATGCAGCCATTGGTGTTTTACGCCAACAACTCACCGATCGCATTCGTATTCATGGTGTGATTGTTGAGGGAGGAACAGCTCCTAATGTCATTCCAGAATACACAAAGGCTAAATATTATATTCGTGCTGCTGATATTGATACATTACATGAGTTATACGAAAAAGTAGAAAATATTGTGAAGGGTTCCGCTTTACAGACGAGTTGTACTTCAAGTATGAAGTTGTATCAAAATCTTGTAGAAAATATGGTTTTAACACCTTCTTTAGATGCGATCTATGAAAAATATATTACAGAACTTGGCAATACTGTAAAGCATGTAGAAGATGTGGTCATGCCTGGAAGTAGTGATGTAGGTAATATTAGTCAGGTTGTACCTACGATTCAACCACATATTAGTATTACAGATGTACAGATTGCAGGACATAGTCAAGATATGGTGGATGCTTCATGCAGTCAAAAGGCAATGTATGCGATTGTCAAAGGGGCAAAAGCATTGGCTTTTACGGCGCTAGAATTATTTGAAAATCCAGAAGAACTTGCGAAAGTGAAAGAGGATCATGCTTGGCATGTAGAACATCAAAAGGAGAATTAATCTTTTTATATTTAGAGAGCTTGTCAAGCTCTTTTATTTTGGAATCTTGAAAATCAACAAATATTCATTAAAATAATATGAATAAAGGAGACTGAAAAATGACGCTTCAACAATTACTTTATGTATTAACGGTATCCGATGAGAAAACTATGAATAAGGCGGCTGAAAAGCTTTTTGTTTCACAACCTACTTTAACGTCTGCCATTCAATCGCTTGAAAAAGAACTAAATATTCAAATTTTTAATCGTACAAGTCATGGAGTCACTGTGACGCAACAAGGACAAGAGTTTTTAACATACGCAAGACAGCTTTATCAACAATATGAGTTATTGAAGAATCGATATGAAGATGAAAGTTTAAGAAGAATTAAGTTTCGCGTATCTTGTCAACACTATTCGTTTGCGACCAAAGCATTTGTGGATACAGTAAAGAAATATGGGACTTCTAAATATGATTTTGCGATCAGTGAAACAAAGACAATGCATGTCATTGAAGATGTGGGTAATTCTTTAAGTGAGATAGGAATCTTATATTTATCGAACTACAATCGTCATTTTATGATGAAACAATTTGATGAATGGAATTTAGAATTTCATAAATTAGCCGATTGCGATGCCTTTGTGTATTTGTATAAGGGACATCCTCTTGCTAAGAAAAAATCAATTACGTATGAAGAATTATTGCCCTATCCCAATATGACATTTGATCAAGGGGATAATCCTTCGATGTATACGGCAGAGGAGATATTGGTTGAAAATGAATTTCCAAGAAAGATTCAAGTGAATGATCGTGCTACGATGCTAAATTTAATGAGAGGACTGAATGGATATACTTTATGTTCTGGGATCATTAGTAAAGATTTGAATGGGGATGACTATGTAGTTGTTCCGTACCAGGCTAATGTAGAAAATCCAAATTCCATAATGGAAATAGGATATATCACTCGAAAATATACGGTTTTAAGTGAGATTGGGAATACGTATATTCAAACAATGAAAGATTATTTTAGTAATAAATAAAATTTATTACTGCTTCAAAAATTTAACAATTAGACAATAACTAAACCTTCTTGTAGAATACAGACATGCAAGGAGGAAACGAAAATGAAAACAATGATTATGTCAATGATGCAAATGTATATGTTAAAAAATGTGACCCGGTTTTCAATTCGTTTGTCGCTTATTTAAGTGTGCGATTGCCGGGGAAATACCTCGGCTTTTTTGTTAGATTGGAGTGTTATAAATGATTAATATAGAGCATTTAGATAAAACCTATCATTTAAAGAATGCAGATGTACATGCCGTAGATGATGTTTCATTGCATATTGAAAGTGGACAAATCTATGGAGTGATTGGATATTCTGGTGCAGGTAAAAGTACTTTGGTGCGATGTTTGAATTTTTTAGAAATTCCGGATTCTGGAAGTATTGAAATTGAAGGGTTTGGCAAGGTAAACGCAAAACAAGGAAGTTTAGATATCAGTCAAAAAAAATTAAGAGAGTTAAGACGATCAATCGGAATGATTTTTCAACATTTTAACTTATTAGATCGAAGTACAGTATTTGATAATGTGGCCTACCCATTAAAATATACAGGTTTATCAAAAAAAGAAATTGAAACTCGTGTCGATGAATTATTAGATCTTGTAGATTTGGCAGATAAAAAATATGTCTATCCATCACAATTATCGGGTGGACAAAAACAGCGTGTAGCCATCGCAAGAGCCTTATCCAACAATCCAAAGGTGTTACTTAGTGATGAAGCAACTTCTGCTCTAGATCCAGACGCGACAGAATCCATTCTAAAGTTATTGAAGGATTTAAATAAAAGATTAGGAATAACAATTATCTTGATCACACATGAAATGAGTGTGATTAAATCGATCGCGAATCGAGTGGCAGTTATGGAAAATGGTAAGGTCGTTGAAGAAGGAGATGTATATGATATCTTTGCCAACCCAAAAGAAGAAATCACAAAGAAATTTATTAATTCTTCATCCGCGTTATCAAATATAACAAAGTTGATTGTGAACAAGACAATTATTCCAAGAGATAGTAAATTAGTTAAACTTACATTCACTAGAGATAGTGTTGGTAGTGCAACTATTTCAAAAATATCTCGTGAATACAATGTGGATGTAAATATCATGTTAGCTAATGTGGATGTGGTCAATGCGGATGCCTTGGGAGGTATCATTGTTTCTATTGAAGGAAACAAAGAAGATATACAAGATGCGATCAATTATTTGCATGCATCAAATGTAAAAGTGGAGGTGATTCATCATGCCTAAATTTATAGCGGATTTCTTTCCAAACGTTGCCAATTACTGGGATATATTTTTAACAGCACTAAACGCAACTTATCAAATGTTTTTCATCGCAGGACTTATCACATTATTGATAGGAGGCACTTTTGGCATTTTGTTGATTGTAACAAAGACAGATGGTATCAAACCAAATCGAATGATTCACTTTATTTTAGAAGTTATCACAAACGTGTTTAGAGCAGTACCATTTATCATTTTATTAATTTTCTTGATTCCATTCACACGAAGTATTGCAGGAACTTCCATTGGCGTTAAAGGAGCAATCGTTCCATTAGTATTTGGAGCGGTTCCATTCTATACAAGACAAGTTGAAACGGCATTAGCAGATGTAAATCCAGGAAAGATAGAGGCCGCAAGAAGCATGGGAAGTTCAACACTAGGAATTATCTTTCGTGTTTATCTACATGAGGCGTTACCGGATTTGATTCGTGTAACAACCATTACAGCTATTTCATTAATTGGACTTACAACTTCTGCAGGTGCAGTTGGAGCTGGTGGAATTGGTTCGTTCGCAATCAATTATGGACAAAACTTACATTATCAAGATGTTGTGAATTTATGTGTTATCTTACTTCTGATCATTGTTTCGTTGATTCAATTGTTGGGAAATACATTATCTAGTGCAACCACAAATAAAAAATTATTCCATAAATAAAAGAGGGAGAAAAGGATTATGAAGACAAACAAATTATTTAAAACATTTTTAACAGCAGGCTTAGTAGCTACAACATTACTTACAGGATGTTCATCAAAATCAAGTGAACCTGTAAAAATTGGTATTCCAAGCGATGCCACAAATGGTGGAAGAGGGTTATTGCTTCTAGAAAAAGCTGGCTTGATTGAAGTGGATGATAAGGCTGGTTGGACGCCAGAATTGAAGGATGTTACGAAGTATAAATACAATATTGAAATTGTTCCTACACAAGCCAATACATTGGTTTCTACTTTGGATGATTTTGGAGCAGCCACAATCAATGGAACATATGCGATTCCAGCTGGATTAAATCCTAAAAAAGATGGCTTAATTACGGAAGTACAAGAAGTAGGAAGTGATAATCCATTTATTAATGTGATCGTTGCGCGTACGGCAGATAAAGATAATGAGGATTATCAAAAAGTAGTAAAGGCATACCAAAGTCAGTTGGTAGCTGAATATATTCTAGAAAAGAATAAAGGAGCAAGTGTTCCTGCATTTGATTATGATAAAGATTATAAAGTTGATAAAAACTTTGTGAGCGACATTGAAGGATATCAATCAAGTTCAGATGGAAAGAAAGTTATTAAGATTGGTACATGTGGTTCTGCCGATACATTTAGAGCGGTACAAAAAGTCTTGGACGATGAAAATTCTGGAATCTATTTAGATGTAGTTGTATTTGATGCATATAACTTACCAAATGAAGCTTTAAATAATGGTGAAATTGATTTGAACTCATTCCAACACAAAGCATATTTAGAAAATGAATGTAAGGCACAAGGATATGATTTGACAGCGATTGGTGATACAAGTTCTGCACCATTGACTTTATATTCAAAGAAAGTTGATTCTTTAAAAGCATTAAAAGAATTAGCTGGTAAAAAAGAAGACTAAATGAAAAAGCCGATTTATTTCGGCTTTTTACTTCATAAATTGTTCAATGTCTTCCTTCAACTCATCACTAAACTCATCTAGATCATCCATGGTGATTGCTTCATCGCGTAATAAACCTAATAATATAATGAACATATTTGAACGAGATACATCTCTTGCCAAAACACCAGGACTTTTATAATCCTCATAAATTTTCTTTCGAAGTACCCAGTATTTATCGGAAGATGATACATCTGAATTTAATATATCCTTATATTCTTCAATTAACTTGTCCATATAGGCTTCTTGCCAACCACCTAGTTTCTTTTTAAATAATTTCCAATCTTTTTCCATGTTGACCTCCTATTTGTCTTTACATTCTTTTATCAATTCATCGATATAAGAATCATCAATATCAAAGCCTAAGTAACATAAACCGCGATAGATATAATCCATATCATTTAAAAGAAGGATTTGATTCATCAACTCCTTTTTCTTGTCATTGATCAAAGACATGTCATAATCACTTGTATTGCCACAAGGATGTGTGCACGTTTTACAACTTGGCGATATCTTGTCTTTTTCTTTGTGTACTAAATCAATTAAATCTTGTGTAACTGTATGATTCCTTAGGTGTTGAAGACAATTTATGATAATTGTGTCTGTGTTTTCTGTTTTTGGATTTGAATCCACAGTTTTAGAAAGACCAATTAAAGCGGACCATAATTTAGTTTCCATCAGATTTTACCTCCACATTAAAATAAGTATCTGGATAGGGTTCATCCTTTAAAGTATAGTGCCACCACTCGGATTCTAAAGGGATAAATCCATTGTCTAACGTTAAATGTCTTAATGTCATTCGATTTTGAATCTGTATGGTTGTTAATCCATCCTTATGTAAAGGACTAGAAATATCGCCAAAGTAATCAAAGTAAGACCCCATATCTAATTCTTTTCCTGTTTTTTCATCAACTAAAGTTAAATCGACAGTGCTACCTCTGGTGTGTGCTGATTTTTCGATGATAAAGTCATTCTCGAAAAGATAGCTTTTGGAATATTTTGGATAGAAAATGGATTTCATTTTATCATCCTCAGTATCTTTCCAGGTCATGAAATGATCAAGGGCACTTTGCGGACGATAGGCATCCCATATCTTTAATCGATATCCCATTTGTCTTGCCTTTGAATTGATTACTTTTAATTGCTTCACCAATTCTTTTGTTCCTAACGCTACCGGATCTATATAGCCATCAATGATTTCACCAATGAAATTGTAAGTTGTGCAATAGCGTATTTCTAAAAGAATATCGGGGATTTCTTTTTGTATATTTAATAATTTCATGTTTATATTCTAATACATTTGTTTATGTTAATCTACTCATGTTTTGTGTATAATACTTCATGAAACGAGGTAATAAACATGAAATTTAGTGATATTGATTTTTCTGCCATTTCAAGAATGATGGACAATATGAGTGATGAAGAGAAGAATAAGTTAAATGACATGGCTCAAAATATGATGAATAATATGAAACAAAACGAAGAGCCTGAAGAAGAAACGGACTTTTATGAAGCATTAAATATCAATGAAGAAGATTATGCAGAATTTCCAGGAAGTGTCTTAGATCAAATTGAAGCGGGTAGTGATTTGGAAGTGTATTATGAAGATGTTAAGGATGTTGATTTTAGTGCTAGTGCATTATTCTATGCGAAAGCCACTTTAAATATGTTACGCAAATACATCTATCCAGTATTTAAAAATTTCTTTGATGGATTTAATAATCCTTCAACTACAACCATCTATTCCTATTTGTATCCTTTGATGAATGAGGATAACATTCATAAGTTGTTTGATGAAGAGTTTGGTACGCCAGAAGGATGGATGGAACTTAAAAATGCGCTTCAACAAATTTATATTATTTTAAATCGTGCAGAGTATGATTTTGTGAGTTATGAAGATTTACAATTATTAAAAGATATCTTGTTTAATCAAGAAATATTGTTGAAAATTAAGAATTTATGAAAAAGCTAAAAATCAATACGAGTCTTGAACCAATGGATGAATGGACATATGAATCGTATGTGAGTGATTATATATTTGAGAATGTTTGTATTGAACAAAACTTAGATAATGTCACGATAGATGGGTGTAAATTTAGTAAGTGTCAATTTAAAGATTGTAACTTTAGTTTTATCGAGGGTATGGATATTATTTTTGATCATTGTGAATTTGAAAATGTACACTTTAATCAATGTAGTTTAAGCCGAGTTCATTTCATTTCTTGTCGAATCAGTGGAATGGAATTTTCACAAAGCTTAGTTCAAGATACATTATTTCAATTATGTAAAGGACATTATTGTGACTTTGGTGGCAGTACATTTAAAGATTGTATGTTTGACATCAATGATTTGACAGGTTCAGGATTTGTTCAATGTGATTTTAAAAAGACTTCATTTGATAAATGTATATTAAATTCAACGGAATGGTTTAACACAAAATTAAAAGAGCTTGATTTCTCAAGCTGTGAAATTGAAAATATTGCGGTATCTAGTGATAAATTAACAGGTGTTGTTGTTAATTCATCTCAAGCACTTGAATTTGTAAAATTACTAGGTATTGTAGTTAAAGATTGATATATTGTTTCAATCTTTCGGGCATGGATTCAATCAACATATTGACGAGCGTTTCAATATCTAAATACATATTTTTTTCTACCCATGATTTAGTCATTTCAATAGATCCATGACAATACATTTGAAGTAGAAAATCAAGTTGTGAATCAATTGTTGTCTTTGCTTCAATTTTCTTTTTGTAGAAATCATAGATACAGCGATAATCATAGTTTGTCAAAGAATTGTAGTCATCTTCTTTAAAGGCTTCTTTAAAGAATGTGTTTTGGCTTTGAATAAAAGTGAATTTCTTAATTAGAGCTTCTTTTAAAGTGGTTTGATCCGCCATTTCTTTAAAAGAGTCTAGGCATAGCTTTTCAAAATACCAATTCACTAGATCTTCTTTATCTTCAAAATTACGATAAAATGTTTGTCTTGTCAGATTTGCTTCTTTTGTGATCTGTGTGACTGTAATCTTGTTTAATGGTTGTGTCTTTAATAGAATTAATAGCGCATTTGCGATCGTTAGTTTTGTATCGTTCATACAACTATTATATGTCATGACAATTGACTTTAAAAGGGGACTAGCTTAAAATTAAAGAAAAGAGTTAGAGGAGTAATGAATATGCAGTTAGGCGAATCGATGGAAGATTATTTAGAAGCCATTTTAGTTTTATCAAAATGTTTAGATCATGTTCGTAGCGTTGATGTCGCAAGTTATTTGGGTTTTTCTAAGCCTAGCGTCTCACACGCCGTAAAATTATTGTCTGAACAAGGATTAATTGTTTTAGATGTTAGTAAATTTTTAACTTTGAGTGAAGAAGGAAAGAAAATCGCAGAAGAAACATATGCGCGTCATACTTTCTTTTCAGATATGCTACAAAACATTGGGGTACCTAAAAATATCGCAACAGAAGATGCTTGTCGTATTGAACATGTGATTTCGCAAGAAACTTTTGAGGCAATTAAAAAGTATTATCAAAATAATAAAGACTAGCTATAGATTGTATCTGTAGCTTTTATTTTGAAAGGAGCAAGGAAAATGAGACCAGAAATATTAGCACCCGTAGGAAGTATGGAAGCATTAAATGCAGCATTAGCAGCAGGATGTGATGCTGTTTATTTTGGATTGCCAAGTTTTGGAGCTAGGGCATTCGCAAATAATTTTGACTTAGAAACTACAAAAGAAGTTATTGAAAGATGTCATTTGTGTGGTGTAAAAGTATATATTACGATGAATACTATATTATATGAGGATGAAATGGAAGATGCCTACAATATGGCAAAGATGGTTCATTTGTTTGGTGTAGATGCTTTGATCATTCAAGATTTAGGATTTATTCATCTTTTGCATCATAGACTACCCAATTTGGTGTTACATGCATCGACTCAGCTTTCAGTTTCTAATCCTTATCAAATTGAACAACTAAAAAAATTAGGTGTTCAACGTGTTGTTTTAGCTAGAGAATGTACAAAAGAAGAAATTCAAGCATGTGTAGATACAGGTATTGAAGTGGAAGTTTTTGTGCATGGAGCTTTATGTATTTGTTATTCGGGACAATGTTATTTTTCAAGTGTACATTATGGGCGAAGTGGAAATCGTGGCATGTGTGCGCAACCATGTCGAATGAAATACACCCTTTATGAAGATGGAAATAAAGTGGATACGCATGGAGAATATGTATTAAGTCCAAAAGATCTATCTTTGATTGATGAAGTGAATACACTAGCGGATATGGGGGTTTGTTCATTAAAAATTGAAGGGCGAATGAAGAGTGCTCCTTATGTATATGAGAGTGTTTCTCAAGTGAAAAAAGTATTAGAGAATATGGAACGAAATGTTGAGGACAAACAAAACTTACGTGTTACATTCAATCGAGAATATACTGTAGGTCATATGTATAGGGCTAGTGGCAAAGAATTAATGAATAGTAAAACTTGTAATCATCAGGGAATTGAAATTGGTAGAGTTGTTAAAGTAAATAAAAATAAGATTTGTATTCAATTAAGTCAAGATCTGCATCAAAATGATGGGATTCGTTTTGAAAGAGAGAACTTGGGTTGTCATGTGAATTTTATGTATGATAAGAAACAAAAGTTGATTTCTTTTATGCCTAAAAATAATACAGTTCTAATCGAAGGGCCTGTAGGGGTTCATGTAGGTAGTATTGTTCGTAAAACGATGGATTCTGAATTGAATAAAACAATCGATGAAAAAATTCGTACTTCGAATCGTCAAAGCATAGTCAATGCGGTTGTCTCTTGTAGTGCAGTTGGAAAGCCGATGGTGATGGAAGTATATAATGATTCGACAAAAATTAGTGTTTCTACTGAAATTGATAGTGTGCATGCTTTAAAACGTGCAACAGATGAAGAAACTTTGAATAAGCAATTTTCTAAGACTAAAGATAGTTGGGCAAGTTTTGATCGAATTGAATATCATTTGGGTAAAGACATTTATTTTCCGATTTCTGTCATGAATCAACTTCGTAGGGATGCTCTTGAGAAGATGAAAGAGGCTTGTTTAAAACAAGAGATGCTTGTTGAAAATGAATATCATTATGTTCCACAGAAAAGTAAAACATCATTTGATTTGTTTGAAATCAATTCAATGAATCAAAAGGTTGATGATTCTTCTTGTTATGTGAGTGAAATGTTTAACAGTAATCAAATCTTAGAAAAATCAAATATAACGAGTGTTGATGGATTTGTGAATGCACATCTAGGTAAAGGAAAAATTGTAGATTCATTAAATATTTCTAATTCTTATGGCGTAGCTGCTATTTTAGAGATGGGATATGAAAGTTGTGTTTTAAGTGATGAGTGTGATTTGTATCAAGTTGAAGCATTGATGAAGGCGTTTTTGAATCGTTATCATTTTGATGCTCCAGTCTATAAGACTTTATATCAGAAACGACGCTTGATGACGATGAAACATTGTCCTGTAAATACGGCTTTAAAAGATGGAAAAAGAGTTGGCTGCGGATTATGTCATAACCATCGTTATGAGTTAGAAGGTTTAGATGGAAAGTGTGTCTTTTTACTTGGAGATAAAGATTGTCACATGCGATTATATGATGTGAATGTTACAGATGAAATTGAAAATCGAAAAGAATATAAATCATATGGAATCAAACATTTCCGTTTTGTATTTACTGATGAGAACCAAGAGGAAGTTAAAACCGCTTTCAAGGCCTATAATCGTTGATTTTAGATGGCTTGCGTGCTATTATTTTATTAGCTTAAGGCTTAGAGGAGGATATTTTAATTATGCCTATTATTGTTGATGTATATGCTCGTGAAGTTCTAGATTCACGTGGAAATCCAACTGTTGAAGTTGAAGTAACTACAGAATCTGGTGCTTACGGACGTGCTATGGTACCAAGTGGTGCAAGTACTGGTGTTCGTGAAGCTTTAGAATTACGTGATGGAGACAAAGCTCGTTACTTAGGAAAAGGAACAACTCAAGCTGTTGAAAACGTAAACACTAAAATTGCTCCAAAAATTATCGGTATGGATTGCCGTGACCAGGTATTAATTGACAAAACAATGTTAGAATTGGATGGAGACCCATTCAAGAAAAATTTAGGTGCTAACGCTACTTTAGGTGTTTCTATGGCTTGTGCTTTAGCAGCTGCTGATTTCTACGGAGAACCTTTATACAAATACTTCGGTGGATTCAACGGAAAAACATTGCCAGTTCCTATGTGCAACGTTATCAACGGTGGATCACACGCTGACTCTACAGTAGATTTCCAAGAATTCATGATTATGCCAGTTGGTGCTAAGAGTGAAAAAGAAGCTGTTCGTATGGCTGCTGAAACTTTCCACGCTTTAAAATCTGTATTAAAGAAAAAAGGATACAACACTAACGTTGGTGATGAAGGTGGATTTGCTCCAAGCTGTAAAGATGGAAACGAAGAACCTCTTGAATTATTAGTTGAAGCTATGGAAGCTGCTGGATATGTTCCAGGAAAAGACATGAAGATCGCAATGGACGTTGCTGCTAGTGAATTCCACAACACTGAAACTGGATTATATGAATTGAAAAAATCTGGTCAAGGAACTAAGACTAGTGATGAAATGATCGACATGTATGAAGAATGGATCGCTAAATACCCAATCATCTCTATCGAAGATGGATTAGGAGAAAGCGACTGGGACGGATGGAAAAAATTAACTGACCGTCTAGGAGACAAAGTACAATTAGTTGGTGATGACTTATTCGTAACTAACCCTTCAATCCTTTACGAAGGAATCGAAAAAGGAATCGCTAATGCGATCTTAATCAAAGTTAACCAAATCGGTACTTTAACTGAAACATTCGACGCTATCGAAATGGCTAAGAAACACGGATACACTTGCATCGTATCTCACCGTTCAGGAGAAACTGAAGACACTACAATCGCTGACATCGCTGTTGGATTGAACGCAGGACAAATCAAGACTGGTTCATTAAGCCGTACAGACCGTATTGCTAAATACAACCGTTTAATGCGTATTGAAGACGAATTGAACCAACGTGGAACTGTTAACGTTGCTGAATACCTTGGAGACAAGACTTTCTACAACTTACCAGCTGTTGAATTCAAAAAGTAGAATTTCACTAAGAACTTTAGCTAAATAAGACCCTTCGGGGTCTTTTTTTTTGACACGTTTCGTATTACTATTAAACAAGTAAAAGGAAGTGCTATATGGTTAGGGCAATTGTTTGTGATTTAGATGGATCTTTGATGAATCCAAGTAGTGGAATCTATGTGAATGAAGCTGTTAAAGAAGCATTGATTGAGGTTGAAAAGAAAAATGTTTTAGTTATATTAAATTCAGCTCGATGCTTTCAAGGCGTATATCCATTATCTAAGCAGATTTTGATGCAAGATTTTGGTGGATATGTCATTAGTTGTAATGGAGCCCATTGTTTTGATGTGAAAATGAAAAAAACGATGTTTGAGTATGTAATCTCAAATAACGATGTTTCATTTATTTGGCAATATGCTCAAAAGCATAATTTAGGCGTTGGATATAGTCAACCCGATTATTTTGTGGCCAATAAAATGACATATGGGTTTGAATTGGATATGCACAATTGTGATGTGGATTACATTTTAACGAATCACATGGAAAAATATTTAAAGAATTCTGTATGGAAAGTGTCTATATCAGATACAAAATCACGAATTGATTCGATTTATGATGAAATGAAATCAAGGATTGAATCAAATTGTAATGTAAAAGTTGTGCATAGTACAGATACGATGATTGACATTATTCATAAGGATTGTGAAAAGTTGAATAGTGTGAATCGTTTATTAGAAAATATAAACATTTCTTGGCAGGACGTTAGTTCAATTGGGGATGGTTCTAGCGATGCACCTGTCTTAGAAGCATCTGGCTTAGGTGTAACACTTGAAAATGGTTGTGAAGCATGTAAAAAAGTCGCAAATAAAATTGTTCCATCATGTTATGAAGATGGCTGTATAGAGTGGTTAAAGGAGTTATAAAAATGAGAGTAGTCGATATGCATTGTGATACGATTCTAGAATTATTGAGTCGTGATTTAAAAGGGAAAGAGGCAAGTTTATATTCGAATGATTTGTCAATTGATTTAGAAAAAATGAAAAAAGGTAATTATTTATTACAGAATTTTGCGTTGTTTACAGATCAAAAAGAACTAGCTATTCCTGAGCAACAAACAATGCGCTTATATGATGAATATTGTACACAAATGGATAAATATGCAGATTATATTGCCCCTGTATATACGTTTAGTGATATTGAGAAGAATGATAAAGAAGGAAAATTATCGAGTTTGTTGACACTTGAAGATGGTGGTGTTTGTTTTAGTGATTTAGCTATGTTAAGAAACTACTATCGCATGGGTGTAAGAATGATTGCCTTAACATGGAATTATGAGAACGGAATTGGTTATCCAAACCTTTCTATGAAAGATATGAATGGAAATCGACCTAACTATAAGCGTAGTGTAGATACAGAAAGAGGATTGACAGAGTTTGGTATTTCATATGTGAAAGAAATGGAAAGACTTGGTATGATCATTGATGTTTCTCACTTAAATGATGCTGGTTTCTATGATGTATTGAAATATACGACAAAACCATTTGTGGCGTCACATTCTAACGCAAGAAGTGTATGTAATGTAGCACGTAATATGAGTGATGATATGATTCTTCAATTGGCAAAACGTGGTGGTGTCATGGGACTTAATTTCTGTGGCAGTTTCTTGGCAGATCGTGATGATCACAAGAGTTGTGTAGAAGATATGGTCAAACATATTCTATATATCAAAGATCTTGCTGGAATTGATGTGATTGGATTAGGTACTGACTTTGATGGTATTTCATGTCCTTTAGAAATTGAAGATGCTTCTATGATGAATTTATTAGAAGAAGCTTTATATAAGGCGGGTCTTACACAAGAAGAAGTGGAAAAAATCTTCTATAAGAATGTATTAAGAGTCTATAAATCAGTATTGTAAATGGATCGTTTGATCCATTTTTTTTGTTTTTCTTGAAGAATATGATATAATTTCAAATGTAAATATCTGTAAGAAATATGAAAGAGAGAATGAAAGAGTATGGAATTATTGAAATTATTAGGTATTCTAATTGTCGTGATCGGATTTGTATTAAAATTGGATTCGATTTTGATTATTATGATTGCCGCTATTGTGACTGCACTTGTTGCAGGTATGGATCCTGCTACTTTCTTGGAAACACTAGGATCTAGCTTTGTTGCTAACCGCAGTATGTGTGTATTTGTGATGGTCATGGTTGTTACGGGAACTCTGGAAAGAAATGGTTTAAAACAAGCGGCAGCTAATTTAATGAAGAAATTTAAAAATGCATCAGCCGGTGTTGTTCTTGCAATTTATGGGGTGTTTAGATTGGTTTTTGCGGCATTTAATGTAAGCTTTGGTGGCGTTGCCGGATTTGTTCGTCCTATTGTATTGCCTATGGCGAGTGCTGCAGCTAAGAAAAATGGTAAAAAGATCAGTGAAAAGTATGAAGAAAACTTAAAAGGAATGGCAAGTGGTATGGAAAATATCGCATGGTTCTTTGGACAAGTTTTGTTTGTAGGAACAAGTGGAATGATTTTAGTACAATCTACATTAGCTGGCTTAGGCTACAATGTTGAATTGGTCGATTTAATGAAAGTACAAATTCCGGTGGCAATTATTGCCGTAGCTGTTGCGATTGTTTATTACTATATTAAAGATAAACAGTTATCTAGAAGGGAGACTAAATAATGAATCCAATTCAATTCTATACAAGTGTGGATGTTACACTTTCAGAAAAACTATTAGAAGTCATGTATTGTCTAATTGGATTGATTTCTATGTATGTTGCCTTTAAAAATCTAAAAGATAAAGAAAATAAAAACAGTGTTGGTTCATTTGTTTTCTGGTTTGATTTAGGAGTTATGTTTGTGCTAGGTAAATGGTTACCTGCCTTGGTTGATGGTATCTTGTTGATTATCTTGGTTTTACCTCCAATTCTAAAGAAAGTTTCACCTGGTAATGAGCCTGAACCTACGCTTGAAGAGATGGAACAAAACAACAAGAAGATTGGTTCAAAAGTATTTGTTCCAGCTGTATGTATTGGTTTGTTTGCATTACTTGCAGCTTTCTTTACTAAGATTTCACCACTAGTTGGAATGACTGTTGGCGTTTTTGTGGCCATGATTATTTTGCGTATTTATTCAAAAGCAAATACACCAAGTGTCTTCTTAAAAGATTGTCGAAGAATGATGGATGTGGTTGGACCATTAAGTATGCTTCCAATGTTACTTGCTGCTTTAGGAGCTGTATTTACTGCAGCAGGAGTTGGAGATGTCATTTCTAGTTTAGTATCTAATATTATTCCTGCAGGCAATGTTACAATTGGAATTATTGTTTATGCGATTGGCATGGCAGTATTTACCATGATCATGGGAAATGCTTTTGCGGCAATTACCGTAATGACAGTAGGAATAGGTGCTCCATTTGTGCTTAAATATGGAGCGGATCCAGTAGTGATTGGATCTTTAGCTTTAACTTGTGGATATTGTGGTACACTATGTACGCCAATGGCAGCTAACTTTAATATAGTGCCAGTCGCAATTCTAGAAATGAAAGACAAAAATGGTGTCATTAAAAAACAAGTGCTTGTTGCCGTGGTTATGTTAGTGGTACAAATTGTCATGATGATCATGATGTCATAGGAGATGAAATGTTATGAAAAAAGTATTAATTACAGGTTTTGATCCTTTTGGAGGAGAAACAATCAATCCAGCTTATGAAGCTGTTAAATTATTGCCGGATGAAATTAGTGGGGCAAAAATTATTAAGAAAGAAATTCCAACTGTATTTCAAAAAGGGCCAGAGGCAGTTTATGAAGAAATTCAATCTTCTAAACCAGATTATGTATTGTGTATTGGGCAAGCAGGAGGAAGAAGTCAAGTCACACCAGAATGGGTGGGTATTAACTTTAGAAATGCGAGAATTGCCGATAATGAAGGCAATCAACCAATGCAAACAAGTGTTGTAGAAAATGGGCCAGAAGCTTATTTTACAATGCTTCCTGTGTTTAGAATGGTTGAAAAAATGAAGGAAAATGGAATCCCTGCAAGTGTTAGTTATACAGCAGGTACTTATGTTTGTAACGATGTGATGTACTCTGTATTGCATTATTGTCATACAGAATTTAAAGATGTAAAAGGTGGCTTTATGCATGTGCCTTTTGCGACGGAACAAACAGTAAATCAGCCAGCAGGAACTCCTGGAATGAATTTAAAAGATATTGCCAAAGCTATTGAATTGTCTGTTGAAGCTATGTTAGAGAGTGATACGGATATTAAAGTGGTTTCTGGAGAAACGCATTAAGAGAAAAGATTTATTCTTTTCTTTTTTTGACTTTTAGAATGTAAGAGATTACACTAAATGTAAAAAAAGAGGTGTGTATATGAAAAGAAATGAACAATTAATTGAAAATACATGGAAAATAGAAGATATCTATCCAAATCTAGATGTGTTTTATAAAGAATTAGAGGAAGCAAAGACGCAATCAAAAGAATTATTGAAATATAAAGATCATCTAAAAAATGCATCTAGTTTATATGCGTATTTAAAAGGGTATGAAGAATTAAATGAAAAACTATATACATTGGATTGTTATACATCTTTATTAAGTGATCAAGATGGTTCAAATGCTTTTTATCAAGATTTAAAAGGAAAGGCAAATATAGTTATTACAGAAATTCATTCTCAGCAAGCTTTTTTTGAAGTAGAGCTTTTAAAATTGTCTGATGTAGAAACATATTTTGAAAAGGAACCTGGATTAGAGAGATATAGACGATTTATTCAAGATATTTATCGATTAAAGCCATATACTTTGTCTATGGAAAAAGAAGAATTGTTGGCAGGGTGTCAGGATATTTTTTCTAGTAGTGAAAGAGCATTCTATATTTTGAATGATGTGGATACAAGATTTGAAGATGTTAAAGATGCGAAGGGGAATGTTCTACCATTGACATCAGGAAGTTATGTGGATTATTTAGAAAGTGCAGATGAGACCTTAAGAAAGTCGGCTTTCGAAAATATGTATGCAGCTTATGGTAAGGTTCAAAATACGATGGCTTCTTTATTGAATTCACAATGTAAGATGTTGAAATATGAATCGGATTTAAGAGAATATCCAACATCATTGGAGGCAAGTACAAATAAAAATGGAGTTCCATCAAGTGTGTATAAGAATTTGATTAAGCAGGTACATAAGGATATTGCACCTTTGCATAAATATATGAAGGTTCGTAAAAAGGCTTTAAAGAAAGATAAATTAAATATGTATGATTTATATGTTCCTTTAGTTAAGGAATTTAATAAGAAAATTACCTTTGAAACGGCAAAAAAAGAAGCGTTAGCTTCCGTGGCTTTATTAGGACAAGAGTACGTAGAGGCTTATGAAAAAGGTTTAAATTCACGATGGATCGACGTATATGAAAATGAAGGAAAGCGTTCAGGCGCCTATTCTTGTGGTGTGCCATGTCATCCTTTTGTCTTATTAAATCATACAGATACATTAAGAAGTGAATTTACTTTGGCACATGAAATGGGTCATGCGATGCATTCTTATATGTCTTTTAAACATCAGCCTTTTATTAATAGCGATTATAAGATTTTTGTGGCTGAAGTCGCTAGTACATGTAATGAAGCTTTGTTGATGCATTATTTATTGGAAAGAACTACGAATAAAAAAGAGCGTGCTTATTTGATTAATTATCTATTGGAACAATATCGTGGAACAATGTACCGCCAGGCTATGCTTGCAGAATTTGAAATGTTGATCAATGAGGAAGTGGCTAAAAATAATACGTTGAGTGCTGAATTATTGAATAAGATCAATCATGATTTAAATGCATTTTATTATGGTGAAGATGTGATTGTAGATGCGCCAATTGATTTAGAGTGGGCAAAAATCCCACACTTATATATGAATTTCTATTTGTATCAATATGCGACAAGTTTTTGTGCTTCCATGGCCATTTCGCAAAAGCTATTAAAAGGCAATCCAGAAGATATTGAGAATTATTTGAATTTCTTAAAGGGTGGATGTTCTAAGTCTCCAATTGATTTATTAAAAATGGCAGGCGTCGATATGACAAGTCCACAACCAATTCATGATGCGATTTGCCAGTTTGATAAGCTTGTGGATGAGTTTGATGAATTGATCAATTGTAAATAAATGAAATTTTACTGAAAATAACTTGCAAAGAAAATGAAAGAAATGTATCATATTTTTAAATTAAGAGGGTGATGTGAATGAACAATAAGATTATGAAGTCAGGATTAGCAGCAATGATGGCTGCAAGCTTAGTGGGATGTTCATCTTCGTCAAGTGATAATTCGAATAATGTTTTAACCGTTGGAATTACTGCACAGATGAATGGTGTATTTTCACCACTGTATTATGAAAGTGCATATGATGCATATGCGATCAACTTGATATATCAATCAATGCTTCAGTATGATGAAAATGAAGAATTACAGCCAGTTTTGGCTAAGGAGCTTCCTACAATTAGTGATGATGGAAAAACGGTTACTTTTAAGTTGAATAAAGGTGTTAAGTTTTCCGATGGATCTAAGCTTACTTCTAGTGATGTAAAATATACATTTACAGTGTTGGCAGATCCTAGCTATACAGGAAGGTTTTCGAGTGATGTAGAAAATATTGAAGGTTATAAGGAATATCATGATGGGGATGCTACAGAATTAAGTGGAATTGAGACACCAGATGATTATACGGTTGTTTTCCATATGACACAGCCAAGAATTGATGCGGTAACTACTTTTGGTACTCGTGCTATTTGTTCGGATACACAATATAAGTACAAGAAGGGACACATATCAAAAATTGAAAAAGACACTTCCAATCCGATTGGTAGTGGGGCTTATAAATTGAATAAATATTCAAAGGCAACCGGAGCTAGCTTTGTAAGAAACGAGAACTTTAAAGCTAAAAAAGGAGAATATTCAATTGATAAGGTTATTATCAAAGTTTGCAGTACTTCAACTGAGTTAAATGAACTTCAAAAAGGAAATGTGGATTATTTACCTGAGAATGCAGATCCAACTAAAATTGGACAAGTTAGTCTAGATGACAATTTGACATTTAATACATACCCACGTGCGACAGAAGGCTATGTTTACTTTAACTGTGCACAAGGTCCTACAGCCGATCCAGCCGTACGTAAAGCCTTAGCTTATGCGACGGATCGTCAAGGCTTTGTCGATAGTTTCTTCTCTTGGGAAAAAGCAAGTAAAGAAGCGAAAAAAGAAAAACTAGCCTTTGTACCAGCTGTATATGCGAATCCAGCAAGCGCCAATTTAGGCACTTATATTCGTGGTGAAGAGGCTTTGGATGGTCTTGAAACTTATGAATTTAATGAAGATAAGGCAAATCAAATCTTAGATGAAGCTGGATGGGAAATGGCAGATGATGGCTATCGATATAAAGATGGTCAAAAATTAAGAGTTCGTTTCATGATTGCGGAAGGTTCTAGTTCATTGGAAACTTTGATTCCTATGATTGAAAAGACATACAAAGATATTGGTGTTGATTTAAAACAGACAATTCTAGAATTCAATTCATTATTGTCAAAAACAAGCGATGATAGTGCATTGGGTGAATGGGAAATGAGTTGTCTTGCGATGAGCTTTACAGGTGTAGCCAATACAGATTTAAATTCTATGTTGAAAACAGGGGATGTGAATAACTATGCAAGACTATCAGATAGTGAATTAGATTCATTATTGGATGAAGCAATGTATACAACAGATGATGCAAAATCAACAGAGCTTTATAAACAGGTTATGATTAAGGAAAATGATTTATTGCCATATTTAGCATTATATGGAAACCAGAATTTCAACTTATATAACAAGCGTGTTAAGAATATGAAGACAGGTCCAATTCATAACTGGTCACAAGCAATGGATACAGCTACTTTAGATTAAGAGTGTACATATGTACATTCTTTTTTCTTGTTCAAAAAAAAAGGGGGTGAGTCTATTATTGTGACTCACCAAAGAAATAGGAATATATGAAATAAACAGCTTTTTATTAGGAAAGGGTTATATGTATTGGGTTGATTACTGTTTATTTCTGTATATAGAATAGTTCTAAAAACTTAAAAGAAGCTTAAAGAAACCGTGAAAATATTTACAAATTTATGAAAAAATGTAATTTCTTTCTTGACACTATGTATATGTTGAGTATAATAAGCATTATAAAGTAAATCGAGTAAAGATAGAGGCAGCATTGCATCAGAGTAAAACATGGAGTTGGCAGACTGTGAAGTGTTTGAAAGGTAACCAATGCCGAAAGAAGTAAAATGGCAATTTTATTTCTTGGGGTTATAAGGAATACTTATAACACTCCTTCGTCAGGAAGAGGCGTTATCTTATAGTTAATGAGATGTTTTTTTAGCTATGTGGTATGCCCGCATAGCTTTTTTCTATTCTTTGCCGATTAGAGAAGGAGAAAAAAAATATGAACTTTAAAAAATTAATGGCATCTGCCATGGTATGTACTTTTGCACTAACTGGTTGTGCATCAAACACAGCTACAACATCAGAAGATAAGGACACATTTGTCGTTGGAATGGAATGTGGATATGCTCCATTTAACTGGCAAACATCTGAAAAAACAGATACTTCTGTAAAATTGGGTAAAGCTGGTTATGCGGATGGATATGATGTGCAAGTCGCTAAAAAGATTGCGAAAAAATTAGGAAAGAAATTAGTCATTAAGAAAACTGCATGGGATGGATTGATTCCAGCTTTAGAAGGTGATGAAATCGATGCGATTATCGCTGGTATGACTAAAGATAAAACACGTGAAGAAGGAGCTGACTTTACAACTCCATATTATGATTCAAAGGGAATGATTATGATTGTTCGTAAAGATGGTGAAGAAGCTGGATATACAGATATTCAACAATTTACTGGTAAAAATGTTGTTGGTCAAAAAGCAACAAACTATGATGATGTCATTGATCAAATTAAAGGTGTAAATCACGTAACACCAAAGGCTACTTATCCAGAAATGGTATTGGCTTTACAACAACACGAAGTGAATGGAATTACTGCTGAAATGGCAGTTGCCAAAGGTGTGGTAGAAGCTAACCCAGACTTAACTATCGTTCAATTTGCAGATGGACATGGATTTGATTGTGATACAACTGTTTCAATCGCATTAAAAGAAGGTTCTCGTGATTCAAAATTCTTCAAAAAGGTTCAAAAAGCATTAGATAGTATTAGTGATGAAGAACGTGAAGAAATGATGGAATATGCAGTTGAACACCAACCAACAGAGGATTAATTATGCGTATTGATTTTGCGAAGGCTTGGAACATATTTGTTCATAACTTACCTCTATTCCAATATGGAATTGAGATGACCTTGTTGTTCGCATTTGTTGGTACATTTGCAGGATTTGTCGTAGGCTTATTAGTCGGCGGCATTCGTGCGATTGAGATCAATGAATATGATTCAACAGGTATTAAAGTTTTAAAAAGAATAGGTAGAATCATTACGGGATTGTATATTTGGATATTCAGAGGTACACCAATGATGGTTCAAGCTATGTTTATTTACTATTTAGGAAAACCTGTGATTGGATGGACTCCGATTACAGCAGGTTTGATTATTATTTCAATCAATACAGGTGCTTATATGGCTGAAATTATTCGTTCTGGAATTCAGTCTGTGGATAAAGGACAAAATGAGGCCGCAATGTCTTTAGGTATGACAACGATGCAAACTTTGATGTATGTTGTATTTCCTCAAGCTATTAAGAATTCATTTCCTTCAATTGGAAACCAATTGATTGTAAATATTAAGGATAGTTCAATGTTGAATGTTATTACGGTAACTGAACTGTACTTCCAGACAACATCTGTAGCTGGAAGTAACTATCGTTATATTGAAACGTTTATGGTTTCAGCAGTTTTATATTTAATTTTAACAACACTTGCTTCTTTCTTATTGAATTATCTTGAAAAAAGAATGGATAGCGAAAGCAGTATGAAAGATTTCTGTAGCTAGGAGGGTATTTATGGAAACAATTATTCAAATTCAACATCTCCAGAAACATTTTGGAAATCTTAAAGTATTAAATGATGTAGATTTCGATATTCATAAAGGAGAAGTGGTTACAATTATTGGATCGAGTGGATCTGGTAAAAGTACAATGTTAAGATGTGTAAACTTATTAGAAAGAATGGATGGAGGCCATGTTTTATATCATGGTAAAGACATTCTAAGTGGTCAAATGGATGTCAATGAATATCGTTCTAAGGTTGGAATGGTGTTCCAAAGTTTTAACTTATTTAATAATTTGACTGTTTTAGAAAACTGTATGTTAGGTCAGATTCGTGTTTTAAAAAAATCGAAAGAAGAAGCAAAAACTACAGCTTTAAAATTCTTAGATGAAGTAGGAATGAAAGAGTTTGCGAATAAGCCAAGCACTAAACTTTCTGGTGGACAAAAGCAACGTGTTGCGATTGCTCGTGCCTTGTGTATGGATCCAGAAGTGTTACTATTTGATGAGCCAACTAGTGCATTAGACCCAGAAATGGTTGGTGATGTTTTGGATGTCATGAAAAAGTTAGCGGATGAAGGTTTGACTATGGTTATCGTTACACACGAAATGCAGTTTGCCAGAGAAGTAAGTGATCGTGTTATTTTTATGGATAAAGGTGTCATTGCAGAACAAGGTAGCCCAGAACAATTGTTCGAGCATCCAAAGCAGGAAAGAACACAACAATTTTTATCTCGTTATCAAAGCCGTTAAGCGGCTTTTTCTTTTTGTGAAAAAATTCATTTGTTGAGACGAGTTCATTGAAAAAAGGCCTAGTTAGTGTTATATTATTATCGATTAATGGAGGAAAAATACAATGGAAAAAAGACCTGTAATATTGGTTGTTATGGACGGTATTGGTATTCGTGAAGACAAGAAGAACAATGCGGTTGCATTAGCCAACAAACCAACACTTGATAAATTGTGGGCAGAATGTCCACATACACAACTTCGTGCTCATGGACTTGCAGTAGGACTTCCTACAGATTCAGATATGGGTAACTCAGAAGTTGGACACAACGCTTTAGGTTGTGGACAAATTTATTCTCAAGGAGCTAAATTAGTTAACGAAAATATTGAGTCTAAAGAAATCTTCAATTCTAAAACTTGGAAGGATTTAGCTGAAAATGCAAAAGACAGCAAGATGCATTTCATCGGTCTTTTAAGTGATGGAAACGTACACTCTAATATTTCTCACTTAAAGGCTTTGATTAAAGAATCTAAAAATGAAGGTATTAAAGAAGTTCGTGTTCATGCATTACTTGATGGACGTGATGTTCCTGCAACTTCCGCTTTAGAATATGTAAATGACATTGAATCATTTATGGCAGAATTAAATGACGACAACTTCCACGCATGTATTGCTAGTGGTGGTGGACGTATGCAAATCACAATGGACCGTTATGAAGCTGACTGGTCTATGGTTGAACGTGGATGGAAGATTCACGTAATGGGTGAAGGAAGACAATTTGCTTCAACTACAGAAGCTATTGAAACTTATCGTAAAGAATTAAATGTTGTTGACCAAGATCTTCCAGGATTTGTCATCGCAAAAGATGGTACTCCAGTAGGTACTATCGATGATGGTGATAGCGTAGTATTATTCAACTTCCGTGGTGACCGCGCTCAAGAAATCTCTTTAGCATTTGATGGAGATGCTTCATTTGATAAATTTGATCGTGTTAAAGTTCCAAATGTTAAATTTGCAGGTATGTTACAATATGATGCAGACTTACAAATTCCAAAGAACTATTTGACTGAACCACCAAAAATCAAATATACATTGACTGAAGAATTATGCAAACATGGTATTCGTGAATATGCAATTAGTGAAACTCAAAAATATGGACACGTTACTTATTTCTGGAATGGTAACCGTTCAGAAAAATTTGATGAGTCTTTAGAAACTTATGTTGAAATTCCAAGCGATGTAGTTCCATTTGAACAAAGACCTTGGATGAAGGCTGCTGAAATCACTGACAAATTGTGTGAAGCAATCGAAAGTGGAAACTATGATTTCATTCGTACAAACTATCCAAATGGTGACATGGTAGGACATACTGGAAGTTTACCTGCAACTATTATTGGTGTTGAATCTGTAGACTTAGAACTTGCACGTGTTATTGAATCTGTAAATAAAGTAAATGGTATTTTATTAGTAACTGCAGACCATGGTAATGCGGACGATGAAAGTAAGACTAGCCACACATTAGCACCAGTTCCATTCATTGTATATAATGCTGAATGTGAATTAAAAGAAGGCGAAGATCTAGGATTGTCAAATGTTGCAGCTACAGTTTGTGATTTCTTAGGATTAGAACCAAACGAACACTGGAACCCATCTTTAAAAAAATAATTTAGATTATAAGGAGTAATGTAAAATAAACTTTACTCCTTTTTTATTTGCAATCGTGATAAAATGACAAAAAGAGGTTGATGATATGGAAAGAGTTTTAATTGTTGAAGATGATGAAAATATTCGTCAGTTATTAAAATTAACGCTGGCTAGTTTTAATTATGAGTTAATTGATTTTGAGAATGGAAAAGATGCATATGATTATCTTCAAGACAATAAAGTTGACTTAGCTATTCTAGATTTAATGCTTCCAGGTATGAGTGGATATGATATTTTAAAGTTTATTCGTTCAAAAGCATCTTTAAAAGATTTGCCAGTAATTATTTTAAGTGCAAAAGATAAAGAATTAGATAAAATTATGGGATTAGATCTAGGAGCGGATGACTATTTGACAAAGCCATTTAGTGTTTTAGAACTTGCAGCAAGAATTCGATCTTTACTTAGAAGAAGTAAAAAGGATGAGCGTTTGATTCAGATTCACGGATTATGTATTGATTTGGATAAACGCATTGTAATGATTCATGAAGAGCCTGTAGAATTAACATATAAAGAATTTGAACTTCTTAAATATTTAGCTAAAAATGAAGGTAGAGCCGTTTCTCGTGAAGAGTTGATCAACCAAATTTGGGGATATGATTTTATCGGTGAAAGTAGAACGTTAGATGTACATATTAATTCATTACGAAAAAAACTAGGCAATGAATATGCACATTGGATTCAATCTGTAAGACAAGTAGGCTATCGTTTGGTAGCTGGAGATAATGATGCATAAGAAAATTGTTCGTTCCTTTTTAATTACGTTTTTAATTACATTTCTTCTTGGGTTTGGTTTACTTTATGTAAGCTTGTACAAAGCATCCATTTCACAAGATAGACAGTATTTGATGAATACAGTGAAGCTTGTAAAAAATTTAGAAATTGATGATTTAAATACGACTCGTTTAGGAGATACATTTAAATCGGAAGATATTCGTATTACAATTATTAAGCGAAATGGTAAAGTTTTATATGATAACTACAAAGATAAGATCAGTGAAAAGCATTTACAACGTGAAGAAGTAAAACAAGCTCTAGAAGAAGGAACAGGTACATGTATTCGTCATTCAAGTACGATGCAGAGATCCTATTTATATGTGGCAGATTATGAAGAGGATAATCAAACAATTGTTCGTTTAGCTATGCCTTTTGACGGATTGAGTCAATCTATATCTATTTTATTAGCTCCATTTATTTTTAGTATATGCATATCGTTTATGGTTGTATTTGTCTTATCTAAGAGAATGGCCGATGAAATTGTTGAACCATTTCAAGATATCACAAATACAATTAATTCAACGAACATATCCGAAGATGTTTTAACTTTTAACACATATAATTATCCAGAACTTTACAAAATCACAAATGCCCTGACAAATATGTCGAAAGAAAATAAAAAGTATTTGGAAAGACTGGAAAAAGAAAAAAAGGTTCGCCAGGAATTTTTTAGTAATGCGAGTCATGAATTGAAAACACCATTGACTTCGATTCGTGGATATACTGAATTGATTCGTTCACATACTATTCAAGATAGTAATCAAATTGATACGTGTTTGGATTGTGTCTTAAAAGAAAGTGATCACATGACACAGTTGATCAATGATATTTTAACCATTTCTAAATTAGAAACGGAAGAAATGCAAGTGACATATTCACATATTCAAGTAAAGAAGTTATTGGATTCTATTATAGAAACTTTAAGAGTGCAAATTGAGAAAATGGATTTAAAAGTATATGTGAATGCGACAGAATTTACAGTCTTTGCGAGTATGGATCATATTAAAGGAATCTTTTATAATGTGGTTTCGAATGCAATCAAATATAATAAGGTAAATGGACGTATTGATATTGTGTTGAAAAAGAATCAAAACAATATGTATTTTAGTGTAGAGGATACGGGTATTGGAATTCCAAATAAAGATCAAAATCGAATTTTTCAACGCTTTTATCGCGTAGATAAACAACGTTCCAAAACGATACCTGGAACAGGACTTGGATTATCCATTGTAAAGCATGTTGTTTATTATTATAAAGGAGATATTCATTTAACTTCAAAAGAAGATGTAGGAACTAAAATAACAATTGAATTACCTATTGTTGTAAAAGAAACCCCAGAGAGTTAGTCTCTGGGGTTTGGTGCATATTCTTGTTCGGATTTTAGAACATGAATGGCGAATGTAAATAAAATGAGTAAACGAATGATATCAATTAAAATAAAGAATATAAATACACGAATGGAATATTCATGTGAATTATAATATTTCATAAGGCTAGGTAAATAAACAAGAATGCGAATGAGTTCACCAATCATGCAACAAGCGATAATTTTCTTTGTAGCTTTTTGGTTGTAGTACATATAGAACAATGGAATTGTCCATATGAATGCAGTAAATATACAGAGTACAAAGATATCTTTTGTGGCAAATACCTTTTGCATATCCATGCTTTCGAATAGATTTGAAAAGATTTGAATTAAAATTGGAAATAAAATCAACTCTCCATAAATAATAATACCTAAACGAACGGATAATTGAGGTAAAGTCATAGGCGCTTTTTCCGTTTCATATTCATCTTCATCGTCTTGTTCAACTTGTTCCATTTCTTTTGCGTATTTTTCTTTGATTTTATTGTAGTCTACATTTTTTGTTTGTTTTTCAACCCAATCATCATCTTCATCATCTAATTCAATGGTGTGATCATAATAAATCTTACACCAACGATTGTTTTTTAAATATCCTCCAATTTGGCTCAATGCAACTGTTTTCAGTAACATGCAAGCAATAAGGATAAAAAATGGAAGAATATTTTTAAGGTTGGATAATAGTAAATGGATTGGAAAATAAATCAATAAAAGTGTGATAACTAAATCGATCCAATAAAGTATGCGAAACCATTTGTTGCCTAAAGAAAGAAGAACAAAGGTGATGCCATATAATATTAATTGTCCAGCTGTTAGCTTTAATAACATGGAGTGAAAAGAAGGATCATCAACCTTTAAAAAGTTTATGTTAGAAAATAAATATGCCATTAAAAAGAAGTATATACATAATATGGCAAAATATAAAATTAAATGTATAGTTATTTTTTGTTTAGCTTTTTGATAGAGAATCAGGTTTTGTTCCTGTTTAGAATACATATAAAGACCTACTTTCTATTTTGAAATGAATATACATTTCTTATATTATTTTAGCATAGGAATGAAATTCATTGTCAATATTTTAACAATGGATTAATATATCAAAGGAGGATATTGAACATGGAATTAAAAACGATTCGAATTCAACGTGTTGTTGAACAACAAAATTTGGCATCTGTTATGAAAAGTGGTTCATTAGATGTCTTAGCTACACCACAAATGATTGCGTGGATGGAAGAAGCAGCCTGTTTATGTCTTGATTTAGACCAAGGCAAAACAAGTGTAGGCATTTCTATGAATGTATCACACGATATGGCTAGTCCCTTAGGCGCAACAATCACAATTGAAGCTAAAATGGTACATGTGGAGGGTCGCAAAATTGATTATGAAGTGCAGGCTTTCCAAGATGGAAAATCAATTGGAAAAGGTGTGCACAGTCGTTTTGTGGTAGATGCACAAAAGTTTATGGATAAAACATATAAGAAATAAAAAAGAGAGCGGTAGAATTTATACTCTACCGCTTTCTTCTTATTATCGAAAGATTTAAAAGAATCATACTTAAAGCTCCAATTGTATCAATACAAATATCTGTGATTTGTGGACTTCTTCCCGAAACAAAAGATTGATGCCATTCATCACTGCATGCATAAAGAATGCAAGTTAAAAGTGCAATCAATGCAAAGCGTTTAACATTGTAGTTTTTATACATGTAGAGTGTATTATAACCAAGCAAGGCATAGATTGTAAAATGGGCTAGCTTACGAATGAAGTGCATTGAAAAAGGTAAGAATTGTAAAAACCAAGCACTTGTTTGTGTGGATTGCTCTGCATTTTGATTTGAAAAATAAAATATGAGCATCATGTTACAGATTGTAAGAATAGTAAATATGAATTTTTTCAAATGGAAGGCTTCCTTTCTTGGATGAATAATGCGTAATTTGCTTTTTTAAAATCTTGTTCATTAAAATAATTTCGAACATAGATAAAATGATAATCAAAAACATTGGTCATGTCAAAATCATCTAAGATGATATAGCTTATGATGTTATGTTCATTTATAAATTCTTGGATTGCCTTTGTACGTGGTGAAATTAAAGATGTAGTTGCCTTTATGTACTTTCCTAAGCCAAAAATATCAAACATAGTTTGTAGCTGATCGAGGGAGTATACAATTCTCCAAGAGCTTGTGATGACAATTTGTGCGTTGTATTTTTCAATTAATTGTTTCAAATAATCGATACTTTCTTTTGAAAAACAATAATAGACTTGATTGACTAAATATATATTTAAATTTGCGATTTTAGGATGATTTAATTTTTTGGCTAGAGTATTTGGTAAGTTATAATCAAAACGATATGTAGTGCTTTTTCGGTTTGGATTGATGACACCATCAATATCTAAAAAAATACAAGGTTTCATAAGTGGTCCTCCTGCTAATATGATAGTCAAAATTGTACTCAAGTTCAAATGTTGATATAATTTAAAAAAGGATGTGAGATTATGGAAAATAAAATTGTTCTTGTGACAGGAATGTCAGGAGCTGGAAAATCAAGTGCAATGAATGCCTTGGAAGATTTAGGGTATTATTGTATGGATAATTTTCCTAAGGAATTACTAGACAATTTAGAAGAATTATTAAGAAAAGATGAAACGCATTATAAAAATGTGGCATTAAGTGTGAGTGCAATAGATTATCAAGCTTTTGTCAGTTATTTTGAGAATATAAATAGAGAACTACAAATTTTATTTTTGGATTGTAGTGATGAAGAATTGTTGTTGCGCTATCGCTTTACAAGAAGACAACATCCAATGATTGTAAATCATTTAGCTACTACATTAGAGGATGCGATTGAAGTTGAACGTGATTTTTTGGATCATCTACAAGAAAATTCACAGAATACCATTCATATTGATACGACAAAATTAAGTACTTCAGCTTTAGCAAGTCGTGTTTTACATCGTTTTAAAAGTGCAAAACGAAGTGTATTTACAGTAACATTTCAATCTTTTGGATTTAAGCACGGGGTGCCATTAGATGCAGATATGGTTATTGATGTTCGTTTCTTACCCAATCCATTCTATGATCCTTTGTTGAGAGAAAAAACAGGAAATCAAAAAGAAGTTTATGATTATGTTATGGATAAAACAGAAACACAGGAATTTATTGTTCATTTAAAAAATTATTGTGATTTTGTATTTAACCAATATGAGAAACAAAATAAGTCACATATGATTGTTGCGATAGGTTGTACAGGTGGACAACATCGTTCGGTTTCTATTTGTAATTGGTTATATGACACATATAAAGATACATATCGTTGTTTTAAATCACATCGCGATATTGGAGTGGATGAAGAATGAAAAAGATAGTTGTGATTGGTGGAGGTACAGGTCTATCCAGCATGTTGAAAGGCATGAAACGATTGGAAAATGTGGATTTAACGGCTGTTGTTACGGTTGCGGATGATGGTGGTAGTACAGGAAGAATTCGAGATATTTACAATGTACCTGCAGTTGGAGATATACGACATGTTTTGTGTGCGATGGCCGATGAAGAAGATGAGGGTTTCTTTTCGGATTTATTAAATTATCGTTTTGAAGGTAGCAAAGACATTGGTGGACATAATCTAGGAAATTTGATCTTTTTGGCTATGATCAACACGACAGGCTCTTTTATGGGTGCTATTGAATCTATTTCAAGAGTTTTAAATGTGAAAGGAAATATTTTGCCGAGTACATTAGATGTTGTCACTTTGTATGCCATGATGAAGGATGGGACTTTGGTTCGTGGCGAAAAAAATATTCCAACTGTATACAATAGTATTGATCATGTGTTCTATCAAACGGATGTTAAAGCTTACAAGCCGGCTATTGATGCGATTGAAAATGCAGATTTAATCATTTATGGAATTGGATCGTTATATACTTCGATTATGCCAAACTTGATTATTTCAGATATATCTAAAGCAATAGAAAAGAATCCTTGTAAAAAGATTTACTTTTGTAATGCGATGTCGCAACCTGGAGAAACAGATGGCTATACTGTACAAGATCATATTCGTGCAATTGAAAAGCATTCATTTAAACATCCAGTGGATTTAGTTGTTGTGAATCAATCAAAGTTACCAAAGGAAGTATTGGATATGTATGCTTCACAAAAGAGTTATCCAATTTGTATTGGAAATGAGGCAACGGACTATGCTATTATACAAAGAGATTTGTTGGCCTTGGACTCAAAAGGACGTATTCGTCATAATCCAATGGCGGTTAAACAAGTTGTTGAGGAACTAATCAAGGGGGTATAGACTTGTCCTTTACTAGCGAAATCAAAAAGGAAATTTGTAAAGAAGAAATCGATGCTCAAATGATGAAGGCACAATTATGTGCCCTTTTTCAAATGCGAGCAAGTTTACATATGAACTGGCAAGGTATGTATTTATCTTTTCAGACTGAAAATGCAACGATTGCTAAACATGTATTTCAAATTATGAAAACATTATATAATGTGGATCCGCGTCTATCTGTATTGAAAAAAATGCAGTTAAAGAAAAACAATATATATCGCATTCAGGTTTTTGATAAGGCACAGGAAATTTTGGAAGACCTTCAAATTCTTACGGATTCAGGTTTACGATATACGCCAAGTGTGAAAATGGTGCGTTCAGAAAAGATGGCTAGAGCCTATCTTCAAGGATGTTTTTTGGCAAGTGGCAGTATCAATTCACCTAAGTCGAGTAACTATCATTTAGAGATGTCTAGTCAGGAAAAGGATTTGGCATTGAGTGTTCAAAAATTGATGCAGCGTTTTTATTTGCCTGCAAAAGTAATTGAAAGAAAAAGTTTATATGTCGTATATATAAAGGCTGGAGATAAAATTGCTGATTTTTTGCGCTTGTGTAATGCTTCGAATGCGTTGTTTGAATTCGAAGATTCTAGAATACAAAGAGATTTTTACAATCAGATCACGCGTTTAGATAATTGTGAAGTGGCCAATGAAGTGAAAAGCTTGAAAGCGGCAAAATCACAATTAGAGGCGATTGAATTTTTGGAAAGTAACGCAAAAAATATTGTTATTCCAGAAAAGATCATGCATGCGATGCAAATTCGAAAGATGTATCCAGAAGCAAATTTGAATGAATTGTGTTTGGAATGTAAAAATGAATTTGGTGAAGATATTTCAAAGTCAGGTATGAAACATCGTTTGGCTAAGGTGAAGCAGATGGCTAAAGATCTCAAGGAGGATTTAGATGTTTAAAAAAATAGGGGTTGTAGTTTTATCTTTCTTATTATGTGCATGTTCAATGGGGGTTCAGTTAAAGAAACAAACGTTTACAATTGAACTTGGTAAAGATATTTATGCCAATCCAACTTTGTATTTAAAGGATTCATCTCATTCAAGTCGATTAAAAGTTGTTTCAAAAAGTGTTGGTGTAGATAAAAAGAACAATCGTTTTATGACATCGGGTATGGATTATCTGGTGGTTGGAGAATATGATTTTGCGATTCAAGACGGGAATAAGGAGTATCCGTTTGTGATCAAGGTAAAGGATACAGCACCACCTGTTTGTGCAAGCGAAGTCAGTCAAATCACTATAAGTGTTGGTCAAAATATTGATTGGAATTCATACTTTCATGCGACAGATCTATCAGGCGTGACATTTGAAGCGAATGTGGATACGTCATCGGCTTCTACACAAGATGTACAAGTGAAAATTAGTGATCGTTTTGGAAATGCAGTCACAAAAAATGTAAGTGTGGTTGTACAATGAGAAAAGCTGATAAAATATTGATAGTATGCATTATGGTTTTATCTATTTTTCTTTGTGTTCCCTTGTTTTTTACTAAACATGTGAATAGCTATGCGAGTGTCTATGTGAAAGAAAAACAGGTTTTGCGTATCGATTTATCAAAGGATAAATCTTATGTTGTGAATGGAAAGCTTGGTAAAGTGCATATTGAGGTCAAACAAAAAAAGGTTCGTGTCACTCAAGAAAAGAGCCTGCATCATTATTGTTCAAAACAAGGTTTTGTTTCGGATGCCAATGTTCCAATTGTGTGTTTGCCAAATGAAACGGTGGTAAAAATTGAAAAAGAAGCCAGCCAGGATACGGTGATACAATGAATGTAAAAAAAAGTGTAATTCTAGCATTTCTAGTTGCGGTGGGAATCTTGTTGCAGCTATTGGAAAGTTTTGTAGGTATCTTCATGATTGTTCCAGGATATAAGATTGGTCTTGCGAATATTGCAGGGTTGTTTGCACTATATATATATGATGAAAAATCATTGGCTTATGTTTCTTTACTTCGCATTTTTTTATCAAGTTTGATGCAAGGAACATTATTTTCGGTTTCATTCTATCTATCGTTAAGTGGTGGGATTTTGGCTTGTATTGCGATGATTATTGCCTATAGAAGTAAAGTGTTTTCTATATATGGAGTCAGCATACTTGGAGCTTGTTTTCATAATATTGGACAAGTGATCGCGATTACTTGGATCTATCAACAATATTTTATGCAACTTTTTTTGCCGATTCTTTTGGCATTATCCATTGTGAGTGGTATATTAATTGCAGTAGTATGTAAAAAAGTGTTAAGTCGAATTCATGGAGGTTTTTATGGAAAAATATAGTTATACACCAAAAGGTGTTTGTAGTCGTCAATTCAATTTTGAAATTGAAGATGGAATTATTCAAAGTTTTGAAGCCATTGGAGGATGCAATGGTAATTTGAAAGGTATTGGTTGTTTGTTGAAGGGAAGAAGTGTAGACGAAGTTATTGATACATTAACAGGTGTAACTTGTGGTAATAAACCAACGTCATGTCCGGATCAAATTGCGTGTGCGCTAAAGGCGTATCGTGGCTGATCATTTTTTAGGGGCTTTAAAAGAGATTGAGCGTCGTGCACAAAATAATATTCTTGTGTTTTCGGATGTTTTAAGTGAGCGCTTGGATGTTATAGCACAAAGCATGATTTCTAAACCACTTTCGGATAATGATTATTTAAAGTTGGCTGAATTGTATTATAAAAAATTTTCGAAAGAAAAAAATAAACAGGGAATGTTATTTTGCCTTTTAAGGATGCAACAAATTGTGTTTTTAAAAGAGCATACGGATAAACAAACAGATGATATTAAATTGGAGTTTAGTGAAGAAATTGATGCCATTACAAAAGCTTTTTTATCAAGAAAAAGAAATTATTATCAGAATTCATTAAGAAATATATTTCAAAGATTTATTTTGTTGGATACATTGGCATATGTTTTATTGTTGATGTTATTTGTGCTTTTATTTCACATTCCTTTTAAAGTTGCATTTATACTTCTAGTGCTTGCTTGGATAGTTGTACTTGTCTATGCAAAACAGAAGGGGGTTCCATATTTTTATGATTTGCGTATTCAAACGCTTTCACAAGAGGTGGATTCAACATTTTTACAAGTGGATCAAGGTATTTTTACAAAAGTCGAGTAATCGACTTTTTTTCACAAGTTCATTTGTTATACTTGTTAAATATATCACAAATGTGTTATTATTAAGCCATGGGGTGATATAAATGCAGAATAGAAATGTGCCCAAAGCGACTTTACAAAGATATCCAGTGTATTTAAAAGCTTTACGTAAGCTACAAAAAAATGGCGTTGAAAGAATTATGTCTAAGGAATTATCTAGTTTTGTTGATATTGAACCAACGACGATTCGACGTGATTTTTCATTTTTAGGCAATCTTGGAAAGCAAGGCTATGGATATGATGTGGATAAGTTGATTGAAATATTTAATAGTCAGCTTGGCGTTGATTTTGATGAAAAGATTATATTGGTAGGTGCAGGTAACTTAGGTCGTGCATTAATGAATTATAATAAGTGGAATTATGTAGTTGGCGAAATTGCATGTGCCTTTGATGTGGATCCTAAAAAATGTGGAACCCAGTTTGGTGTTGAAGTATATCCAATGTCTGAATTGGAGAATAAGATTCCAGAAGGATGTCGTATTGCCATTTTAACAATTTCACATGATGTACAAGAAACGGTAGATAAATTGGTTCAGTGTGGAATCAGTGGCATAGTAGATTTTACGCATCAGCATTTTTTGGTTCCAAAAGGGGTTGTCATAAAAAGTATTGATGTGGTATCATCTATACAAGAATTGGTATTTATTACAAATTCATTAGAAACAAAGACGCAGAAATAGAAGTCGTCCGAAACAAACATTTAGAAGAGAGTCCTAGTGGGTGAAAAGGGATAATGTAAGTTTGGATAGATAACACCTGTGGAGTCGTACTGGAGAAATTAAGTAGACAGTGACGTGTGGAATGCGTTAAATTCCAATTGAGTGCATGCATACGTGTGATGAAACAGGATGGTACCGCGGCTATAATCGTTCCTTAATTATTAAGGGGCGTTTTTTTTATTTTGAAGGGAGAAACTATGTTAGTAAAAAAATTAAAAGAAACTTTTGAACAGTACGATGGACAAAGTGTAACTTTGCAGGGTTGGGTTCGTACAAATCGTAACTCAAAGGCAGTTGGTTTTATTGCATTGAATGATGGAACAACTTTTTCAAATGTCCAAGTTGTATATGGAGAAAATTTAGAAAATTTTGATGAGGTATCTAAAATTACAACTGGTTCTGCAATGGAAGTAACAGGTAAATTAGTATGTACTCCAGATGCAAAACAGCCATTTGAAATTCAAGCTGAAAATATTTGTGTTTTAGGATTATGTGATCATGATTATCCTTTACAAAAGAAACGTCACAGCTTTGAATTTATGCGTGAAATTCCTCATGTACGTCCTCGTGCAAATACATATTATGCGATGTTTAGATTAAGAAGTGTTTTAAGTATGGCTATTCATACATTCTTCCAGGATCGCGGATTTGTTTATGTAAACACACCAGAAATCACTGGTAATGATGCGGAAGGTGCTGGAGAATGTTTTACCGTTACAACGCGTGAAGATGCAAAATATGATAAGGATTTCTTTGGAAAACATGCACAATTAACAGTATCTGGACAATTGCATGTTGAACCTTTTGCCTTAGCATATCGTAATGTTTATACATTTGGTCCTACTTTCCGTGCAGAAAATTCAAATACAACTCGTCATGCTTCTGAATTCTGGATGATCGAACCAGAACTTGCATTTGCCGATCTAGCAGATAACATGGATTGTATTGAGGAAATGATCAAGTATTGTATCAACTATTGTTTAGAACATGCTAAAGAAGAAATGGAATTCTTTGCGTCTATGATTGATAAAGAATGTATTAAGCGTGTAACACATGTGGCTAATTCTAGTTTTGAAAGAATGACATATACAAAGGCAATCGAATATTTAGAAAAAGCGAAAGATCAATTTGAAAACCAAGATATTTTCTGGGGTATGGATCTACAAAGTGAGCATGAGCGTTATATTTGTGAAAAAGTAGTAAATGGTCCGGTGTTCTTAACGGATTATCCAAAGGATATCAAAGCTTTCTATATGCGTATAAATGATGACAACAAAACTGTTGCGGCATGTGACTTGTTAGTTCCATATGTTGGAGAATTAGTTGGTGGATCACAACGTGAAGAACGTTATGATGTATTAGTAAATCGTATGAAAGAAATGGGAATGGAACAAGAAACTCTACAATGGTATTTGGATTTACGTCGTTTTGGAGGATGTAAACATTCTGGATTTGGTTTAGGATTTGATCGTATGTTGATGTATTTAAGTGGTGTAGCTAACATTCGTGATGTACAGCCATATCCTCGTACGCCAAGAAATTTAATTTTCTAATGATTTAAACAGGTATCTCGTTGATACCTGTTTTCTTGTGTGATATAAATAAGGGGTATGAAAAAAACAAGAGTAATAAATAAAAGAAATTTAAGCACAATGATTATCGGAATGGTTACGATTGCAGTTGCGATTGTCTGTGTTTTTTTATATGTTTCAAAGCCGAAACAAACGAATAAATCATCTCAATCTTACTTGAATGGTGTGGATGTTGATAAATTACAGAAAAAGGTGGGAAAGGATTTTGAAGGTACGTATCTATTAAAGGATTATGTGGTTTATGGAGAAACGTTATCTTTGTACAAAAGTAAATATGGATCAACAGAAACAGATAAGATGCAAGGTAACAACATTGTATTAAGAAATGTCATGACGGATGCAACAACGAGTTTTACTTTTAATGGAAGCGTAGATTCAGGTGTTGATTTAGGAACTTTAAAAGAAGGAATCTATGAATTATATACTTATAATCATTTTGAAAAAGAGCGAATCTATTTCAAAGATGCTTTTAAGGCAAAAGCTATTACTACGATGCGTCGTGATGAAAAGGTGACTTCCGTATCTTTTATGGCGGATAAAAATGCATTGAAAGAATATGGAATTCAATTTAAGAAGAATTACGCTTTTATTATAGTAACAAATCAAGAACCAAATGAAGATATTTATGATGTGGTTATTGATCCATGCGGAAATGCGATGAATTATTTTTCGAATACAGTTGATGTTGGTGCAAGTACATCTATTTTAGATGAGGCTAGCTCTTCTTTAGAATTTGCCAAGAAAGTAAAAAAAGAGTTGGAAAAGAAAGGCTTGAAAGTAAAAATCTTGCGTAAGGAAAATGAAACTCCAGGCTATTATGGAGCGAATGGTCGTCCAGCACGTGCTTATAAGACAAAGGCAAAATTATATTTAGCCTTAGGTGCTAGTTTAGATGAGAATGTTTATGCTCCATATATGTTAACGAGTCCTTATACAAATAGTGGATTGGCTAATACGGTTTCATATTTTATGGAACAAAATGGTTTGACTTTATATGAAGCAAGAACGAATACTACACAGGAGAACGGTGTTTTATACGATTCTTATGCAGAAAGTGATGATGGAAAAGTTTTAGAGTATGAACTTTATCCTCAATTAAGAGAAACGGGTGGAAGAGCTACATATGCAGGTGTATATGGGGATGAGTTTAAAAATGAAGATTATAAAGATGCATATGGAATGTATGGCCTTTATTTTTCATATGCGAGTGCAATGAATTCGCAAAGCGTTACTTACTATAATGAAAATGCGGATGCGATAGCTAAAATATTGGTTAAAAGTATTGTTAGATATTTTGAAATTTAAGGGTGATATAGTATGAAATTACAATTGAGCAATATTCAAAAGTCTTTTGGTGCCAAAACGGTTTTGGCTGGTGCAAATTTTCAAGTACGTGATAATGAAAAGATAGCATTAGTTGGACGTAATGGTTGCGGTAAAACGACGTTGATGAAAATTATTTGTGGGCAGGAAAATTATGATTCTGGAACACGTATGGTATTGAATGGAACAAACATTGGTTATTTAGCACAGATTACTTTTGTGGATGAGGAAAAGACTGTATATGAAGAGCTTTTAACAGCTTTTGATAAGGTTCGTGAATTAGAAAAACAATTAAATGAGCAGGCGGAAGTTTTAAAAACAGATTCGAGTGAAAAGCAACTTGCGAAATATGATGCGTTGCAGACTCGTTTTGAAGCTTTAAATGGATATCAATATGAGGTGGAATTAAAGAATGTATTTTTTCATTTTCAATTTGATGAGAATGATTTAAATAAAAAATTATGTGAATTTAGTTCGGGACAAAAAACAAGAATCGCTTTAGTTAAATTATTGTTGACGAAACCAGATATTTTATTGTTGGATGAACCTACAAACCATTTGGATATCGCAGCTATAGAATGGCTTGAAAATTATGTGAAGCATTATCCTTTTGCGGTTGTTTTGGTCAGCCATGATCGTATGTTCTTGGATCATGTTGTGGATGAAATCGTAGAAATTGAATTTGGCAAGACGCAAAGATATGTGGGGGATTATTCACATTTTTTAAAGGCAAAAGAAGAATATTTAAAAAAGAATCATGAGGCGTATGTTCGTCAACAACAAGAAATTCATCGTTTAGAGGATTTGATTGAGAAGTTCAGATATAAAAAGAACAAAGCCGCTTTTGCGAAGAGTAAACAAAAATATTTGGATCGTATGGATAAAATTGAAGATAGTTCATCGGATACAAGTCAAATAAAGGCGGTGTTTACTTGTGCAAGAAAGGGTGGTAAACAAGTTCTTGATGTTGAAGATTTAAGTGTTGGCTATGATAAAGTGTTGTCTAAAGTGTCCTTTCAATTACTGCAAGGACAACGTATGGCCATTGTTGGACCAAATGGTATTGGTAAATCCACTTTGATCAAAACTTTGGTGAAAGAACTTCCTGCCATTTCTGGTAGTTTCAAATTTGGTCATCAAATCGATGTGGGATATTTTAATCAGGAAAGTGCCCAGATGAAATCTAATAAAAATGTTCTTGATGAATTATGGGATATGGATCCGGATGCAACGCAAACACAGATTCGTAATACGTTAGCTAGTTTTTTATTTACGCAGGATGAAGTGTTTAAAGAAGTGAATGATTTGTCGGGTGGTGAAAGAGTGCGTTTAGCTCTTGCAAAACTAATGTTAGAACATGATAATGTTTTACTTTTGGATGAGCCTACAAACCATTTGGATATACCAGCTAAAGAAGCATTGGAATCGGCATTAGAAAAGTATGATGGAACCATTCTTTTTGTATCGCATGATCGTATGTTTTTAAAGAAAATGGCTACGCGCGTATTAGAGATGGATTCTGTAGGTAAAATCTATGATTTGAATTATGAAGAATACTTGGATAAAAAGGCGAATAATGAATTGATAGAATCGGTAGCAAAGGTTGAAAAAGAGGTAAAACCACAAACGGTATCTTTTACGGATTTAAAGGCTATTAAAAATCGTGTTGCGAAACTTGAAGTCTTATTAGATGAGGCTGAGCAAGATTTAGAGGCTATGCGAGAATTAAGATATGAGCCAGAGTATTATCAAGATTATCGTAAGATGGAAGAGTTGGATGCAAAAATCGATGATAAGCATAATGAAATAGCCGCCTTAATGAAGGAATGGGAAGAAAAAATGGCTATGATGGAATAGGGGTGTCAAAGACATCCTTATTTTTTTAAAAAACAGTTGCAATCAAAAATATGTTATGGTAATATATATGGGCACTGATAAATGGACTCTTAGCTCAGCTGGCAGAGCAACTGACTCTTAATCAGTGGGTCTGGGGTTCGAATCCCCAAGAGTCCACCATTTATGTGTATAAGTCGATGAGTTGGCTTTATTTTTTTGAAAAAAATATTGCATATACCACATGTGTATGGTATTATCAATAAGTAAAAGAAATGGAAAGATAGAAGCACCCCTTCTCACCTGATGTCTAGAGGGACATAGGTTCACGGCCAATTCAGTTTGAATTCGTTTAAAAGAGTGATGGGTGTTGAATGCACCCATTTTCTTTTTGTGAAAATTAAAAAAAGGATGGTGTCGAATATCAATAACAGAAAAGTTGCCCCAAATAATGTAAACGATGATTTGTTTAACGAAAAGATTCCGTTTAGAGAAGTTCTTGTCATCAATGCGGATGGAGAACAATTGGGAGTTATGTCAAAAAAAGAAGCATTGGACATTGCATACAAACAAAATTTAGATTTGTTGTGTGTTGCACCCAAAGCGCGTCCGGCTGTGTGTAAAGTTTTAGACTATGGTCGCTATCATTTCGAACAACAGAAAAAAGCTAAAGAAGCGAAACGTAAACAACATGTTGTTGAAGTTAAATCTTTGCGTTTATCACCGATTATCGATACACACGATTTTGAAACTAAAGTACGTCAGACGTCAAAATGGATCGAAGCGGGTATGAAAGTAAAGATTGATATGCGATTCCGTGGTCGTTTGATCACTCGCTTGGAAGTTGGTCGTAAGATCATGAATGACTTCATCGAAGCTATGTCTGAAGTAGCTATCGTTGAAAAGAAACCTTCAATGGAAGGTAATACGATGTCAACAGTGTTGGCACCTAAAAAGAAGTAAGGAGGACTAGACTATGCCTAAAATGAAGAGTCATAGAGGATTAGCAAAACGTGTAAAAAAGACAGGTTCTGGAAAATTAAAGAGATCTCACGCTTATACATCTCACCGTTTCCATGGAAAGACTAAGAAACAACGTCGTCACTTAGCTAAACCAGGTACTGTACATGCTACAGATTACAAACGTATTAAGGAAATGTTAGTTAAGTAATTAAGGAGGATATAAAGAATGGCAAGAGTTAAAGGTGGAACAGTTTCACGCGCTCGTAGAAAAAAAGTGTTGAAACTTGCCAAAGGATACTTTGGATCAAAACATACATTATACAAAACTGCAAATGAGCAGGTAATGCATTCATTCAGATATGCATACAACGATCGTCGTAAGTTAAAAGGAAACATGCGTAAAATCTGGATTACACGTATTAATGCAGCTGCACGTATGAATGACTTATCATACTCTCGTTTAATGCACGGATTAAAATTAGCTAATATTGCAATCAACCGTAAAATGTTAAGTGAAATGGCTATTCACGATGCTGAAGGCTTCACTAAACTTTGCGAAGAAGCAAAAGCTGCTTTAAATGCATAATTAAACTGTCGTAAGACAGTTTTTTTTGTATATTAAGATCTTTGTTTCGAAATAGAGAAAAATGGCATGTGAAATAGTGCTAAAATATCACAAGATATGAATTGTCAGGAACGACAAAAAGGACTATTGAAATAGCCAACATTTTGTATTCATCTGAAGTTGTTGAATTATTTTTTACAATCATCTTATGATCGCATTCAGGGCAGTGCAGCATATCTCTTGTCCTTGAATGGATTATATGTATAAGTATACTGCATTGTGGCTTTACATTTACATTGAATTGGGTCCTTATATGAGTGCGGTATCTGAATTTATTGAGTTTGTTTTTAAGGGCTTTGGTTCTTGCTTCACGAGAATAATCCTTATTCTTTTTGATTCCAAGAAGTGCATGTACTTTATCTAGGGTTTTCTTAGAAGCATTGGCATAGAATCCATAATATCGAGTTGTTAAGAAATGATAGTACGGTATATGTATAATAAGGCGGTTTATAAAATCAATCACATTATCTGTGACATCATGACGTTTTTCATCCTTATGATCATTATAGAATCAACTGACAGTCTTTGATTCTTTATTGTATTCTGTGATTCTATTTTCACCATGAATTGATCATCTTTCTTCTTCCATTTTTTGTACTCATTTTCTGCACGACGATGATTATAAGGTTTAGCCATTATTATTCCTCCTGGCTAAGCTTTTGAAGGGATATCCCCTCATAATCGAACCGACGAAAACAACAAAAAATTGCACAATCGAAGAAATTTATTAAAAAATTTGATTAGAAGAGCATCCCTCCTTCTAATTTACCGAAGAATATAAAACAAACAGATCCACTGCCTGAAACAGAGATCTGCACCAATTAGTTGTATTTTATAAATCTATTCCCTTTTTAAAACAATAAAAGAACGGAGGACTTTGATTTCTTTGCATTAATATTATTAGAACATGTGAAGGTTAGTTCATCAATTACTAAGATGAAATAAATAAAAAATAAAAAAATATCACTAAAATGTGATATTTATATTTATGTTTATATCCATTTCCTCTATAATTAAAATAAAGAAAGAGGTCTAATCATATGGAAATTAGTTATAATCGATTGTTTAAATTATTAATTGATAAAGGTATGAAGAAAACTGAATTTGCAAAAATAGCAGGACTTACTCCTGGAACATTAGCAAAACTTTCAAAGAATCAAACAGTTTCAATGGATTCTTTAATTAAAATGTGTAAAACATTAAATTGTACATTTGATGATATTGTAGAGATAGTTGGGGAAGAATAAAATGGCAAAGTATAGTGTTAATAATCATTCTGTTGATAATATTATTTCTTGGATCAATAGTGGTGAAATTGCAATTCCTGAGATGCAAAGACCATTTGTATGGGCAACAAGCAAAGTAAGTGATTTAATAGATTCTTTATATAAAGGGTATCCTGTTGGATATCTAATAATTTGGAAAAATCCAGATGTCAAATTAAAAGATGGTACTTTGAGCAGTGGAAAGTTTCGATTCAGACCAGGGGATGTAGTGTATGGAAAGATAAATCCTCAGCTTGGAAAGTGTTTCTATGCCAGTGTTGATGGGCTTACAAGTGCAGATGCATATGTTTTTAATGGAAAGAATGGAATATCGCAAAAGTTCTTATTTTCTTTGTTACAGACAGCGGATTTCTTTAAATATTCTGTATCTGTTTCAAAGCGTTCAGGTATGCCGAAAATCAATAGAGATGAATTAAATGCATATAGTTTTCTGGCTCCTAACGCAGAAGAACAAAATAAAATTGGTGACTTCCTATTGGAACTCGACCACCTTATCACCCTTCACCAGCGTGAGTTAAAAAAGCTTCAAAATATCAAGAAATCTATGCTTGAAAAGATGTTTGTTTAGGAGGTAAAGAGAAAATGAATAAAATAACTTTATATCACGGTACTCCGGACAAAATTGTAGTGCCCACATTCGGCAAAGGTGAGAAAAAACACGACTATGGACGAGGCTTTTATCTTACCGAAAGCATAGACCTTGCAAAAGAATGGGCAGTTTGCAGACCAAATGAAACAAACGGCTATGTTCATCAATATGAACTTGATACAGAAGGACTTGAAATTTTAGATTTTCAAGAAAAAGGTGTCCTTGCGTGGCTTGCAGAACTGATGAAGGACAGGGATGCAGCTGACTCGAAGCGTTACCGTATGCTCGCAAAGAAATTTATTGCAGAATACGGTGTAGATACCGACAAGTACGATGTTATCAAAGGTTGGAGGGCAAACGCCTCATATTTCTATATCGCAAAGGAATTTGTAAGAGACAATATTGATATGGATATTCTTGAGGAATTACTGTCTCTTGGTGGCTTAGGTATTCAGTATTGTATAAAGTCCGAGCTTGCTTATTCCAAACTGCACGAAGTTGCAAATAGCTTGCAAACGGTTGAGTACACAGAGTTTAATGAAAAGTACAATCATCGAGACATTACCGCAAGACAGAAAATGCGTGAACTTGTTGATTCTGATGCTAACAGTGTAACAAAAGTATTTAGTACACTGTTTAAGGAGTGATAATTATGAAAGCCTATTCACTGGATTATTTGAATGATGTGGTAGAAAATCAGGGTAAGCTATTTGACTTTGTTGCTCAAACTTATCCCGATAAGGACACTGAGGATTTTATCAAGACCTATATGGTAAGCAAAACAAGAAAAAGTATTGATGAGGCAAAAGCCTATGTCAACACAATGGACGCCAAAGAATTGTGGGAATATTTTACCGAGACCGAAAAGTATTCTTTGAAGTCTGGTAAGGCTCTTGATGGCTTTATGCCGGATTGGATTGGCGAGTTTTACGCTTACTATCAATGGTATTATAATATTCCGAGTTCCGAGGTTCTGAAAAAAGTACCGCTTGATTTCATAAAAAAAGCATATTATGGTTTGCACGACTTGGAACTTGATTTAGCGGTGCAAAAAGTCGGTGAAGTGTAATGAATATTATTTGTTTTCACAACCCTGATGAAGATAATGGCTATTTGAGTAATTGGTATCCGTCACCTTTTACGGTGGAAGGTGTAGCGTTTTCTTCGATGGAACAATTTATGATGTACCGAAAAGCAATCTGCTTTGGAGATGAAGCGGTAGCAGCTCAAATCTTATTAACAAGTGATGTTGCCGAAATCAAATTACTTGGTAGGCAGGTATCAAACTACGATGAGAGTATGTGGAACGGCATTCGTCAAATTGTAGTTTATGAGGGGCTTTTAGCAAAGTTCTCACAAAATGAGGAACTAAAAGGAAAACTCAAAGCAACCGAAAATTCTGTTTTGGCAGAGTGTGCCATAAAAGACTGTATTTGGGGTATTGGTTTGTCAATGATAGACCCTGATAGACTGAATAAAGCTAAATGGAACGGCCAAAATCTGCTTGGATATGCCCTTATGATGGTGCGTGAACACTTGTAATAGAATTATTCTTGGGAACAGCGTAAGTTGGGGGATGTGAAATTACCACAGGAAAATTTGATGCAAACGCTATGGTACAAGATGGGTAATTTGATTTTTACACATCGGGCATAGATGTTTATAAGATTGATAAAGCTGCTTTTGAAGGCCCGGTAATTACTATTGCAGGAAACGGAGCAAGTGTTTGATATATGCATTTAGCAGATGGAAAATTCAATGCATATCAGAGAACCTATATATTAACTGACTTTTTGACAGATAGACAATTTTTGAATGTTTCTATTGGGAACGAATTGCCTTCAAAAATTCAGGAAGAAGTTAGAGAAAGTGGAATACCATATATTGTTTTGAATATGCTTACAGATTTAATTATTCCGTTTCCATCTCAAATTAAACTGGTTCAAAAGTCAAGGACAAATATCTGACAGTTCCTGTTAAATGAGTGTCACAAATAGTGATGCTCATTTTTTTATGCTTGTAATTTATTTGTTGTTTGCATGACAAAAGGAAGTCCTGATTTTTTAGCTTTTAGTATAATGTATCAATGTCTTTATAATAATCAAGTTGTGTATGATTCTTCCAATTCAATGGATCTTTCAATTGTTCCTTGATTTCATCGGTTGCTTCATTGTAATAAAAACGCAAAGCGTCATCAATTTTTTGGAGTATATCTTTTATCTTCGTTAATTGGGTTTCTACAAGTTCAAGCAGTTTGTCCCATTTCTTCTTGTCACGTTTTATGATTTCAAGTGGATTCATAAATAATCGAAACTGTTGTTCTTCCTTAACTTTGTAAAAAATGTATAACTACAATTGATTTTTTAAATGAATAGTTGAAATTTCCTGTATTTATGGGAAATTTCAACTTTTTTATTGGCGAAAAACATGATATAATAGAGTTATACAGTATAACTATTTTCGGAGGTTATTATGTTACTCAAAAATGTGAAGGTTCTTCGTCCTAAAACGACTAAAATTCAAAAAAGAAATGGTATCGGATATGTGTATCAGGTTATTGGAAAATCGTATAAAAAAGATAAAAAATATACGGTGGAAAATAGAAAATTGATTGGTAAAATGATTGATGAGGAATGGATGATTCCCAATGAATATTTCGAGCAGTATTATCCGGATGTATGTGTGGAACAGGAAACACCTGAGTTTTCGGATACACTGCGTATTGGTTGTTTTCTTGTCGTTCAAAAAATATTTAGAGATTTGCAGATTGAAGATGTGTTGTTATCTATATTTGGTGATTTAGGATGTTTTATTGAAGATATCGTTTCTTATATGATCACAAATGAGAGTTGCACATTCCAGTATTATTCGAATTTTATGAGGAATCATCCTGCGATGGATAAAAATATACGTGATGATACACAAATTAGCAGATTATTAAAATACAACATTAAAGAACAAGATATTAATCTGTTTTTGCGCGCATGGAATCAGATGAATAACACGAAAGAGTGTATCTATGTTGGGTATGACAGCACCAATTTCAATACGAATGCATATGGAATTGAATTGGCTGATTATGGACATCCAAAAGTAGATGAAGGACTGCCACAGTATAATCTAGCCTATGCAGTGAACCAGAAGGATTCAACACCGTTGTTTTATGAATTGTATGATGGAAGTGTTATCGATAATACAGAACTGGAAATTATGTTAGAAGAGGCAAAGGAGTATGGACACGAAAAGTTAGGGGTATTAATGGATCGTGGATATATATCAGAAAAGAATATAAAGGCATTGAGAACAAAAGGATATGAATATATTCTGATGATGAAGCAAAACCAGAGAATATGTCAGGAAATAATAGAAGAATATGGTGCGGCGGTGCAGTCATTAGAAGGATATTATATTGGTGAACATGGAGTTTATGGAACAACAGTAAAAAAACAATTATATGGTCAGGAAACGAATATACATGTTTACTATGACGATATAAGAGCTAGTGAAGAAAAAGTAGCGCTTATGAG
>OLIX01000046.1_pt1 | contig 120161 bp, 83 predicted proteins | sample 1601331 | NCBI WGS metagenome assembly OLIX01 (sample SAMEA2452120, study PRJEB22498) | human gut metagenome | biome: human feces; feature: human gut; material: feces | place: Australia | collected 2012 | reverse complement strand
CTCGATAACCAGCAAGCCTTCACCTAAAGATACTAAGGAATAAGTTGTTCCACCAAGCTGAAAAATATCATTATCAGTTCCAATATTCCATGGATATGAAGCCGTCTCATCCACTAAACAGTTTCCTGTTTCTTCAAACTCCAGCAACTGTCCTAAAAAGGAATAATCACCTTCAGACAAGGCTATCTTTTCTCCTGAATCATCTATAAACAACGCTTCTTCCAAAACCCATTTACCAACAATCAGCTGAGTTGCATCCCCATCTTCTAATGCAATAGTTTCGTCTCCACTCTTCAAACAAGAAGAAAAAGTTCCCATTACACATAGCAAAATAACTACAATCCACCAGGATTTAAATGAATACATTTTTTTCATAACTCTGTTCCTCCTTATTTGATTTCAAATTCTACACGACGGTTCATCTTTCTGCCTTCTTCTGTTTCATTCGTATCAAGCGGACGTGTCATACCATAATAACTGTATGAAAGGCTGGATTTCTTTACTCCATGACTAACCAGGTAGTCATATACCGCTTTAGCACGGTCTTTTGAAAGTTTCATATTAAAACCTTCGTTTCCTACATTGTCTGTATGTCCCTTGATTTCCATCTTTATGTTAGTACGAGTAATCAATGCGACAATCTTATCAAGATACGCATGTGATTCTGGTTTAATACTACTTTTTCCAAAATCAAAGTTAATCATATCGACCGCACAGATAGTCTTACCTTCCACACGTTCTCCTTTAGTGATAAGAGCCAGAATTTCATCCAATGAATAACATGGTTTTTCTTCTACCACGACCGGAGCGGGAACAGGTGCAGGCGCAACTTCTACCACCGGAGCGGGTTCTGGAGCAGGTTTAGGAGTCTTTTTCTTGAATATACTGAAAGGCATGGCAAACGAAGCACGCAATTCCAAGCCATTAAACTTACGACTACCATCTATTTGATAGACCGGAGTAAGAAGACCGGATTCAATAATAGCTTCACCATCTCTTTCTTTCTTGCTGTAGGTATCGCTCAACCCAAATTCATAATTTGCTTCCAGTCCTAAATAGCATTTTGAGCCATTGATATTGATTCCATATTTCAGGCCAGCCCCTATAGAAGCAGCAAAATAAGCAGAAGCCATGTTAGCATCTGTCAGATCCATAGAATAACCTTCATAATACCCATTCTGTAAATCTGAATTCAGATTGATATAACCTCCGGTAGAAAAGCCTACAATCGGAGCTACATAGATATAAGGACGTAAAGTCCAGTCATACTTTCCGATATTCCAGATAATCGGCACACGCACATCTATATACTTCGATTTGAGCGAGTATGTAATATCTTCTGTAACAAAGTCTTTCCCGATACCCGGAAGCTTTAACCCACGAGATAAAAAAGTAAGTTCCGGACGAACGGCAAACTGTCTTTCCTGCCCCCATTCATACTGTACGAATAAAGAAAACAGACCACTATTTTTCCCTTCTGCATCTGGGAAAATTTCTTTATTCAACTCTGAAATAGAAGCACCTCCCCAACGGTATCCCCCCATTAATCCGACATACCAGTGAGGTTTCTGCTCTGTTTCCTGTGATTGAACAGCCAAACAAGAGCACATGGTTAAAATCACCACACAAATTCTTGAAAATAAACAATTCTTCATATTTTAGAACTTTAAATCATACAACAAAGGTATGACTTAACATAATTTCAAAAAACTATCCAATTAAGGGAATGCAACTATGTGGCTGATATATGTACTAAATGGAGAAATTTAAAAACTAAAAGCAGCTATTTTCTTTTAATAAAAATAGCTGCTTTTAGAAAATTTGTACGATAAAACAATATCCTTTATTCCACTTCCATGCCTTCGGGCAAAAAGTCGGATACATCCTTGCCATACTGCAGGAGTTCACGGACGATGGTGGAACTGATGGAGGTCAGTTCGGGCTCCGTAAAGAGCAGGATGGTTTCTACGCCGGCCAGCTTGCGGTTGATGTCGGCAATGGTTTCTTCGTATTCAAAGTCGTGTACGGTACGGATGCCGCGGATAATGAATCCGGCCTCGCGCTCGCGGGCAAAATCAACGGTAAGGTTGTCGTATGCCTCGACCTTGATGCGCGGCTCGTCGGCATAAAGTTTGCGAATCATCTCTACGCGCTTCTCGGTGGGGAACCAGGTTTTCTTTTTGTCGTTCACCCCAATGCCGATGATGATTTCGTCCATAAAGGTCAGGGCACGCTTCACCACGGAATAGTGCCCGATAGTAAACGGGTCGAATGTGCCCGGAAATATCGCTCTTTTCATCACTGATGACTGGCAGTTTTTAATTATTAATTCTTCATTCCTCATTCTTAATCAGGTCTTCCTCTACCACCAGGTTGTCGATGATGAAGTTCTGGCGTTCCATGGTGTTCTTTCCCATGTAGAACTCCAGCAGCTCCTTCACGGCGTCGGTCTTGCGAAGGGTGACCTGCTCCAGACGCATGTCCTTGCCGATGAAATGGCGGAACTCGTCGGGAGAGATTTCTCCCAGCCCTTTGAATCGGGTGATTTCCGGATTGGGACTCAGCTTCTCGATAGCGGCCACCCGTTCTTCGTCCGAATAGCAGTAGATGGTTTCGTACACGCCTTTCTTACGGTTTCGCACGCGGAACAGAGGTGTCTGCAAAATATATACATGACCTTTCTTAATCAGGTCGGGGAAGAACTGCAGGAAGAAGGTAATCATCAGCAGACGGATGTGCATACCGTCCACATCGGCATCGGTTGCCACGATTACCTTATTATATCGGAGTCCGTCGAGCCCTTCTTCAATGTTCAGGGCGGCCTGCAGGAGGTTGAACTCTTCGTTCTCGTAGACCACCTTCTTGGTGAGTCCGAAAGAATTCAGCGGCTTACCGCGCAAGCTGAACACGGCCTGCGTATTGACATCGCGGCTTTTCGTGATGGAACCACTGGCGGAGTCTCCCTCGGTGATGAAGATAGAGCTTTCCAGACGGGGGTCGTCTTCTTCTTTCTTTCCGCCTTTCTGGTCGTTCAGGTGGATGCGGCAGTCGCGCAACTTACGGTTGTGCAGATTGGCTTTCTTGGCACGCTCACGGGCTATCTTCGTGACGCCGGCAATGGCCTTGCGTTCTTTTTCGGATTCCTGGATTTTCTGCAGCAGGACTTCGGCCACATCGGGATGCTTGTGGAGGTAGTTGTCTACCTGCTCTTTTACGAAGTCGCCCACAAACTTATTGACGCTGACGCCTGACAAGGGATAGGGGTTGCCTTCGGAATCTTTCTCCGGTGCCATGGACAGTGAGCCCAACTTGATTTTGGTCTGGCTCTCGAACGTAGGTTCAATTACGTTGATGGCAATGGCAGCCACCAGTCCGTTACGGATGTCCTGAAACTCCAGGTTCTTTCCGTAGAACTCCTTGATGGCACGGGCAATGTGTTCCTTGAACGCGCTCTGGTGGGTTCCTCCCTGCGTGGTGTGCTGACCGTTGACAAAGGAATAATATTCCTCGCCATACTGCGCACTGTGGGTAAAGGCTATCTCAATGTCTTCGCCCGTCAGGTGCACAATGGGATACAGTCCCGGCGCAGTCATGTTGTCGTTCAGCAGGTCTTCCAGTCCGTTACGGCTCACAATGCGGTGTCCGTTATAATAGATGGAAAGGCCCGTATTTAAATAGGTATAGTTGCGGAGCATGGTCTCAATGAACTCCGGACGGAAGTGGTAGTTCTGGAACAGGGTATCGTCGGGCTCAAAGAAGATGTAGGTTCCGTTTTCTTCGTCGGTGGCGCAGGTCTCGTCGCTGACCAGTTCTCCACGTTCGAACACGGCCTTGCGCATCTGTCCGTCGCGGGCACTCCAGGCCACGAAACGGCGGCTCAATGCATTGACCGCCTTGGCTCCCACTCCGTTCAGACCGACACTTTTCTTGAAGGCCTTGGTATCGTATTTACCTCCGGTGTTCAGCATGGAAACGGCATCGACCAGACTTCCCAAAGGAATGCCTCGTCCATAGTCGCGCACGGACACCCGCAGGTTGTCTTCCATCTGGATTTCAATGCGCTTTCCGGCTCCCATCTTGAACTCGTCGATACTGTTGTCGACGACTTCTTTCAACAGCACATAAATACCGTCTTCCACCTGCGAACCGTCGCCCAGGCGACCGATGTACATACCGGGACGGGTACGTACGTGCTCCATGTCGCTCAGGTGGCGAATGTTCTCTTCGGTATAAGCTACAGAGGAAACGGTTTGTTCATTGAGTTCTTCCATATCTATTCCCCCTTTGTTTTTTAAATCATTTTCTTATAAGCACGGCGGCGTTTGTGCTGCACGGATTCGAATGCGCTCCACTGTGCCTGTACTTTCTTGTTGAGTTCAAGCTCCGGATTGCTTTCTCCATACTCAAATCCCATCTGCTGGAAAATAGGCACGAGGTCGTAGAACAGGAGGGCATTGACTCCCTTGCTCTGGTATTCGGGCTTCACTCCTACCAGCAACAAATCGAGCACACGCGGACGCTTGATGAACAGGGCCTTCAACAGGTGGTACCAGCCGAAAGGAAGCATCTTTCCCTTGGCTTTCTGCAAGGCTTTCGACAAGGACGGCATGGCAATTCCCACTGCCACCAGGTTGCCTTCCGCATCTTCTACCAACGACACCATGCGCAGGTCGATGAGCGGCAGATACATCTTTATATATTGGTCGATCTGTCCCTGCGTCATCTGCGAATATCCGTAAAGAGGCGCGTAGGCTTCGTTAATCAAATCGAAGATTTTCTGCCCGTAGTTCTGCTTCTTGATTTCGCTCCGCTTGAGCTTCTTGATTTTCAGGTTGTACTTCTGAAGAATGATTTCGGAGATGCGTACAAACTTTTCCGGAAGCTGGTGCGGCACGCTCAGTTTGTATTCCACCCAGTCGGCTTCTTTCTCAAAGCCTAACTGCTCCATGTGTTCCGGATAATAGGAATAGTTATAGATGGTGGCCATCGTACTCAACTGGTCGAATCCTTCAACCAGCATTCCTTCGGCATCCATATCTGTAAATCCCAACGGACCGACAATGGCTTCCATACCTTTTTCTTTTCCCCATTGCTCTACGGCTTTCAGCAAGGCTGAAGACACTTCTTCTTCATCGATGAAGTCCAGCCAGCCGAAGCGGACTTCTTTCTTGTTCCAGGTGTTATTGGCACGGTGGTTGATGATGCCAGCCACGCGCCCCACTATCTCCTCGCCTTTGTATGCCAAGAAATATTCTGCCTCGCAAAATTCAAATGCCGGATTCTTCTTGGGATTGAAGGTATTCAGCATGTCATCGTACAAATCGGGAACGGAATAGGGATTATTTTTATAAAGTTCGTAATTAAAACGAATGAACTTCTTCAGTTCTTTTTTCGTAGTGACTTTTTTAATCGTGATAGTCATTGTGGTATAATTTTCTTTCGTTCGCTTTGAGTTTAGAAAAATTAAGGCTGTAAAGATAGTGTTTTTTCTCCTAATAAGCGGGCTATTCACTGATTTTCACACTTTAAGGATTTTCACGCAGGAAGCAAACGGCATACGAAAATTAGAAATTTGATGGGATTTTAAGGTATCTTTTCATTCGGTTTCCAGAACAAAAAAAGCAAAAATCCAGCAAGTCACTGTATAACAATCAAATAAGCACCTTTTCCTTCTCGAGAATCAAAAAATCAGCTTTTCCCCGACAGACGGTCGGATTTTTTCAATTCTCACAGCGTAGATTTCCACCAGTCGGCAGGTAGAGCAAGAATCATGGCCACCACTTCGGCATAGTTCTTCTGACCGGAAGGAATCTGGTTGCCTTTCAGGTAATATTCATACATCAGTTCCTGCATACGCCCTACCACCGGCTTATAGCGTACCTGCCAGTAGGCTTGCTTTTCGCGAAGTGTCTGCAAAATCTCCGGACGGATGGAGGCAAGCAGTTGCCGGTAGTCTGCTTCTTCTAACAATGCGGCGGCATTGGAAAGCACATAAGGCAGCAGACCGAAATAGCCGGAGTAGCGGACAGCTGGTGAAACGGAACGGATGCAAATCTGATAGGCCCAGAAATTGGCCTCGGCTTCACTGCTTACTCCCAGCAGATGGGAATACTCATGAGCATAGGTGAATGGCCATTGCAAAGGAGGCAATTCGCGATTGAGCTGTGATTCGGCAAAGAATGGGCCCATGTATCCCAACACACCGACACCGGAATAGAGTGCATTAAACATGACCTGCTTGGGATGCTGGTAGCTTTTCGGTGAAGAGAGGCCAAAGCGGGAGGGCACTTCGGCAAAAAGTTGCTTCACCTCTTTTTCGATGACCTCGTGCGAAGGGAAAGGTGACTGCGTGTAGGCATGATTCAGGCGATGAGTGTAGTCAGTCAAAAAGTGATGGAAGGTAGAATCCTGGTAGGCCACATATTCTAAAGAAGAACGCGTAAAGAAGTCTTTCCGGAAATAATTGATTCCCCAACCCACATAGAACCAGAGGTACACCCCTACCAACAGTTCGGCTTCTGCACGTAAGATCCACTTCCATCCTTTCTTTTTCTTCCAGCCCCACAGCGGAAGTCCGGCAAGGAGCACACACACGGCAACAAAAAACCATTCTTCCATGGAGAAGGGTATCCAGGAAACCAGAGCCGACAGGAAAGCGGACAGACCGGGATAAAGGTGACGGGCATACATCTCGCCCCAATCGGGCAAGAGACGGCAAAGGAAGATAAAGCACAGCCCCAAGACCTCTGCGGTCCAACGTACGTAACGTAAGGGAAAACTTTTCATACACACAAAGTTATATGTTTTCAGACAAGGTGGAGGAAGTGACAAAGAAATTATATATTTTTGTAACACAGATTAATCATGAATTATACTTAGATAGAAATGGCTTTAAACTACATCTGGATTGCATTTTTCCTTCTGGCCTTCGTGGTGGCACTGGTCAAACTTGTATTTTTAGGCGACACGGCCGTATTTCCGGAGATTATCAATTCTACTTTTGCTTCTTCCAAAACGGCGTTCGAAATTTCATTGGGGCTGACGGGGGTGTTGTCGCTCTGGCTGGGTATCATGAAGATTGGAGAAAAAGGGGGCATCATCCAACTTTTTGCCCGTCTGCTGAGTCCGCTGTTTTCGAAACTGTTTCCGGAGATTCCCAAAGGGCATCCGGTGACGGGAAGCATTTTCATGAACTTAGCGGCTAACATGTTAGGACTGGACAATGCAGCCACACCGCTCGGCCTGAAAGCCATGGAGGGACTACAGGAGCTGAACCCGCGAAAGGATACGGCCAGCAACCCGATGATTATGTTTTTAGTGCTGAACACGTCGGGACTGACTTTGATTCCTATCAGCATCATGGTATACCGGGCACAGATGGGAGCCGCACAACCCACGGATGTGTTTGTGCCTATCCTATTAGCGACTTTCTTTTCGACAATGGCCGGCATCATTGCGGTCAGCCTGTACCAGCGCATCAACCTGCTGAACCGGACCATCCTGCTGTTCCTCGGAGGAGCCAGTCTGCTCATTGCAAGTATCATCTGGCTTTTTCTTCAGCTTAGCCGGGAACAGATTGACCTCTACTCTACCACCTTTGCCAATGTGTTCCTCTTTCTCATCATCATCGGCTTTATCGTGTCGGGCATGCGAAAAAAAATCAACGTGTACGATGCCTTCGTGGAGGGAGCAAAAGAGGGATTTTCTACTGCCGTGCGTATCATTCCTTACTTAGTGGCCATCCTGGTTTCCATCGGTGTGTTCCGCGCTTCGGGAGCCATGGATTTTCTGATTCAAGGCATCGCCGATGTGGTACGAAGCTGCGGAATAGACGACCAGTTTGTAGGCGCACTGCCCACGGCACTGATGAAGCCGTTGAGCGGCAGCGGGGCCCGCGGACTGATGGTGGATGCCATGAGTACCTACGGAGCCGATTCGTTTGTCGGCCGTCTGGCCTGCATTTTCCAGGGATCTACGGATACCACATTCTATATATTGGCGGTGTATTTCGGAAGCGTAAGCGTGACGCGTACAAGGCATGCGCTAAGCTGCGGGCTGATTGCCGACTTTGCCGGAATATTAGCTGCCATTTTCATCGGATATTTATTTTTCAATTGACATAAGCTATGATTAGTTATCAGACAGAGGGCATAGACATGCCCGCCATCAAGAAGCGCGAAACGACTGCATGGATCAAAGCCGTGGCCGAAACCTACGGCAAGAAGGTGGGCGAAATTGCGTACATCTTCTGTTCGGACGAGAAGATTCTGGAAGTGAACCGCCAGTATCTGCAGCATGATTATTACACGGACATCATCACATTCGACTATTGCGAAGGCAAGAAACTGTCAGGCGATTTGTTCATCAGCCTGGATACGGTACGCACCAACGCCGAACAGTTCGATGCCGCGTATGAAACGGAACTCTATCGCGTAATCATACACGGCATACTGCATCTTTGCGGCATCAATGACAAAGGGCCGGGAGAACGCGAAATCATGGAAGCCGCAGAAAACAAAGCATTAGAAATGCGGAAAGATTTCATGTAATTCGTATTTTTGCAAAAGATTAAAAACATAAAAGCTAATGGATTTCAAGTATGATGTAATCGTAATCGGAGCCGGTCATGCCGGATGTGAAGCGGCGGCTGCGGCAGCCAATCTGGGCTCAAAGACCTGCCTGATTACAATGGACATGAACAAAATCGGGCAGATGAGCTGTAACCCGGCCGTAGGGGGTATTGCCAAGGGACAAATCGTCAGAGAGATTGACGCCTTGGGAGGATACATGGGACTGGTGACAGACAAGACCGCCATCCAGTTCCGTATGCTGAACCGTTCCAAGGGACCGGCCATGTGGAGTCCGCGTGCCCAGTGCGACCGAGGAAAATTTATCTGGGCCTGGAGAGAAATTCTGGAGAACCTGCCCAACCTGCATATCTGGCAAGATACGGTGGAAGAATTGTTGGTGGAGAACGGAGAAGTAACCGGTCTGGTGACTTGCTGGGGAGTGACGTTTCATGCCAAATGTGTGGTGCTGACTGCCGGTACTTTCCTGAACGGACTGATGCACATCGGACACAAGATGCTGGCAGGAGGACGCTGTGCGGAACCGGCATCGTATCACCTGACTGAGTCCATCACCCGACACGGCATTACGGCCGGACGCATGAAGACGGGTACCCCGGTGCGTATCGACGGAAAGAGCGTACACTTTGACCTGATGGACACACAGGACGGCGAGAATGACTTCCACCGCTTCTCATTTATCAGCGAACCGCGCCACCTGAAACAACTGCAATGCTGGACCTGCTTTACCAACGAAGAGGTGCACGACACACTCCGGAAAGGGCTGGCCGACTCTCCCCTTTTCAACGGACAAATCCAGAGCATCGGCCCGCGTTACTGTCCGAGCATCGAGACCAAAATCGTGACCTTCCCCGACAAACCGCAGCACCAGCTGTTCCTGGAACCGGAAGGTGAAACCACACAGGAACTTTACCTGAACGGCTTCTCTTCTTCACTCCCGATGGACATCCAGCTGGAGGCGCTGAAGAAGATTCCTTGCTTCAAGGACCTGGTGGTGTACCGTCCGGGATATGCCATCGAATACGACTACTTCGACCCGACACAGCTGAAGCATACACTGGAATCAAAGGTGGTGAAAAACCTGTTCTTTGCTGGACAGGTGAACGGAACAACCGGATATGAAGAAGCCGGCGGACAGGGTATCATTGCAGGTATCAACGCACACCTGAACTGCCACGGTGGCGAGCCGTTCGTGCTGGGACGTGATGAAGCTTACATCGGTGTACTGATTGACGACCTGGTGACCAAAGGTGTGGATGAGCCGTACCGTATGTTTACTTCGAGAGCGGAATACCGCATCCTGCTCCGTCAGGATGATGCCGACATGCGACTGACCGAACGGGCTTATCAGCTGGGACTGGTGAAAGCCGACCGCTACGAAATCCTGCAAAAGAAACGGGCCGAAATAGACCGCATCGTAAACTTCGTAAGCACCTTCTCCGTGAAAGCCGAAAAGATAAACGACGCCCTCGAAAAGTTAGGAACGGCTCCGCTTACTCACGGATGCAAGCTGGTTGACTTAATCAGCCGTCCACAGATTACGATTGAAAATATCGCTCCTTATATTCCCGCCTTCCAGGCAGCACTCGACAAAATCGAGGACCGAAAAGAAGAGGTAATCGAGGCAGCCGAAATCCGCATCAAGTACAAAGGCTACATCGACCGGGAGCGTACGATTGCCGACAAGATACACCGGTTGGAGTCCATCCGAATCAAAGGAAAGTTTGACTACGCGAACCTGCAATCCCTGTCGACCGAAGCCCGCCAGAAGCTGGTGAAGATAGACCCGGAAACCCTGGCACAAGCCAGCCGCATCCCCGGCGTATCACCGAGCGACATCAACGTGCTGTTAGTGCTTTTGGGACGATAAAGTAGGCATGTTTCACGTGAAACAATTTGTTTAAGGAACACACATAAAATACTGGATATGAATAAAGAAACATTAAAGAAAAACCTTCGAGAAATACCCGATTTTCCCAAGCCCGGAATTCTGTTCTACGACGTCACTACCCTGTTCAAAAATGCGGAATGCTTGCAGGGCATGATAGACGAACTGTATGAGCTGTACAAGGACAAAGGGATTACTAAAGTGGTAGGTATCGAGTCCAGAGGATTCATCTTGGGAGGTGCCTTGGCGGCCCGTTTAGGAGCCGGATTCATCATGGCCCGCAAGCCCGGAAAGTTGCCGGCTGAAGTCATTGAAGAAACTTACGCCAAGGAGTATGGAACCGACACCATACAGCTTCACAAGGATGCCATCAGCAAAGACGACGTGGTATTGTTGCACGACGACTTGCTGGCTACGGGCGGAACCATGGCGGCAGCTTACCGACTGGTAAAACGCTGTAGCGTGGAGAAAGCGTATGTCAACTTCGTCATCGAGCTGAAAGGACTGAACGGAAGAAACGCTTTCGAAAAGGACGTAGAAGTCACTACCCTTTTAGAACTATAAAACGAGACGAATCCCTTGAAAAAAGGGAAACAACTGTGCAGCCTTCTTTGCAGGAAACCTCTCCTCAAAGGAGGCTGTATTCACCCTGACAAGAACCCAACGACATGGAAGAAATAGAAAAGACAAGCAACACCAGTGAATACCTGAAAGGAATCGTATTGAACCTTCCGGAAGGTCCGGGCATCTACCAATACCTGAACAAGGAAGGGGTTATCATCTACGTGGGAAAAGCCAAGAATCTGAAGCGCCGTGTCTATTCTTATTTTTCCAAGGACCACCAGTCGGCCAAGACGCGCATGCTGGTTTCCAAGATTGCCGATATCCGCTACATCGTGGTGAACTCGGAAGAGGATGCCCTGCTGCTGGAGAACAACCTGATCAAGAAATACAAGCCGAGATACAACGTGCTGCTGAAGGACGACAAAACCTACCCTTCCATCTGTATCAGCAACGAGTATTTCCCACGTATCTACAAGACCCGGAAGATTATTCGCGACGGTTCGAATTACTTCGGTCCGTACAGCCACGTGCCTTCCATGATGGCCTTGCTGGAGCTGATAAAAAAGCTGTATCCGCTCCGTACCTGCCACCTGGCACTGACGCCCGAAAACATTGCGCAAGGAAAGTTCAAGGTCTGCCTGGAATACCACATCAAGAACTGTAAAGGGCCCTGCATCGGAAAGCAGTCGCACGAAGAATACATGCAGCAGATAGCGCAGGCAAGGGAGCTGCTGAAAGGCAATACCCAGAAGGTAAGCAATGCGCTAATGGAAGAAATGAAACGCCTGGCAGAAGAGATGAAATTTGAGGAAGCACAAAAGCTCAAGGAGCAATACATGCTCATTGAAAGCTATCGCGCTAAGAGTGAAGTAGTGAGTTCGGTGCTTCATCACATTGACGTATTCTCCATAGAAACGGACGAGAATACGGCGTACATCAACTACCTGCACATTACCAACGGATGCATCAATCAGGCCTTCACCTTCGAATACAAGGTGCGCATGAACGAGAGCAAGGAGGAGTTGCTGCAGTTGGGTATCGTGGAAATGCGCGAACGCTATAAAAGCACGTCGAAGGAAATCATCGTACCTTTTGAACTGGACATGGAAATGAACGGCGTGACGTTCACGATTCCTAAAAAGGGCGAGAAAAAGCACTTGCTCGACCTTTCGCTGATGAACGTGAAGCAGTATAAAGTGGACCGCCTGAAGCAGGCCGAGAAGCTGAATCCGGAGCAACGGAGCGTGCGGCTGATGAAAGAAATCCAGGCACAGTTGCAACTGGAGAAAATGCCGAACCACATTGAGTGTTTTGATAACTCCAACATTCAGGGGTCGGATGCTGTGGCTGCCTGCGTGGTGTTCAAGAAAGCCAAACCCAGCAAAAAAGACTACCGGAAATACCTTATCAAAACGGTGGTGGGACCGGACGATTATGCCTCCATGCAGGAGGTAGTACGCCGCCGCTACAGCCGCATTCTGGAAGAGCAGGGCGAACTGCCCGACCTGATTCTGACAGATGGTGGAAAAGGCCAGATGGAAGTGGTAAGGCAAGTGATAGAAGACGAGCTGCACCTGCAGATTCCCATCGTAGGTCTTGCCAAGAACAACCGTCACCGTACGTCGGAAGTGCTGTTTAGATTTCCACCGCAGACGCTCGGCATCAAGCAAGGCACTCCCCTTTTCCATCTACTGGAAAATATCCAGGATGAGGTGCACCGCTTTGCCATCACCTTCCACCGGGAAAAAAGAAGCAAAAGCCAAATTGCCTCTGCCCTGGACAATATCAAAGGCATCGGCGACAAGCGGAAAACAGCCTTGCTGAAAACATTCAAGAGTGTGGCCCGCATCCGGCAAGCCAGCCTGGAAGAGATTGCCGAAGTGATTGGAGAAAGTGCGGCGAAAAGCGTCAAGGAATCACTGTCGGAATCCAAATAATTTGCTATTTTTGTAGAAACAAGACAAATCACATGAGAGTAGTTATACAACGCGTGACGCACGCATCCGTGACCATTGACGGAATTTGTAAATCGGCCATCAAAGAAGGCTTCATGATTCTGCTCGGCATTGAAGCTGCCGACTCGCAGGAAGATGCAGACTGGCTCTGCAAGAAGATTGTCAACCTCCGTGTTTTTGACGATGAGAATGGTATAATGAACAAGTCCATTCTGGATGTGCAGGGAGAAATCTTGGTGGTAAGCCAGTTCACACTGATGGCTTCGACCAAGAAGGGAAACCGCCCCTCTTACATCCGGGCTGCCGGACATGAAATTGCCGTTCCTCTATACGAATACTTCTGCAATGAATTGAGCATTGCCCTGGGAAAAGAAGTGGAAACCGGTGAGTTCGGGGCCGACATGAAGGTGGAATTATTGAACAACGGACCGGTGACCATCTGCATGGACACCAAAAACAAGGAATAACCATGACACTGGAAGAAGCACAGAAGACCGTAGACGAATGGATAAAGACGTACGGAGTAAGGTACTTCAGTGAGCTGACCAATATGGCTGTGCTCACAGAAGAAGTGGGTGAACTGGCACGCATCATGGCACGCACCTACGGCGACCAGTCGTTCAAGGCAGGCGAAAAAACGGACTTGGGCGATGAAATGGCCGACGTGCTCTGGGTGTTACTCTGTCTGGCCAACCAGACGGGTGTGGACCTGACGGAAGCGTTCAGAAAGAACCTGGAGAAGAAAACCAACCGAGATAAGGAAAGACATAAAAACAACCCTAAACTATAAAGTATATGAATCCTAATCACGAACATGCGTGCGGATGCGAACATACGCACAAAGAAGAGAGCCAGTACAACAAGTACGAAGATGCGTTGAGCAAATATCAAACGAATCTGAAGGACGATGAAATCGCAGAAAAAACAGCCCGACTCATCGAAAAGCACCTGGAAGAAAACAATACGAAGGAAGTAAAGAAATTTCTTTTCAATTGTATTGACTTGACTACGCTGAAATGTACAGACAGCGACACAAGTGTGATGAAATTCACGGAAAAGGTCAATGAGTTTGTCGACCGCTACCCTGACCTGAAAAACGTGGCAGCTATCTGTGTATATCCCAACATGGCTGAAATCGTCAACGATACACTGGAAGCAGACGACGTGAAGATTGCCTGCGTATCGGGAGGTTTCCCCTCTTCACAGACTTTCATTGAGGTGAAAGTGGCCGAAACTGCCATGGCTATTCATAGTGGCGCAGACGAAATAGACATCGTGATTTCTGTGGGCAAATTCCTGAGCAGTGACTACGAAGGTATGTGCGATGAAATCGAAGAACTGAAAGAAGTATGCGGCGACAAGCACTTAAAAGTTATCTTGGAAACCGGCGCATTGGGAAGTGCTTCAAATATAAAGAAAGCTTCTATCCTATCTATGTATTCAGGTGCTGACTTTATCAAGACTTCTACCGGAAAAGAAAGTCCGGCTGCTACACCGGAAGCTGCTTACGTAATGTGCCAGGCCATCAAGGAATACTTCCTGGAAACCGGACGTAAAGTAGGATTTAAGCCCGCTGGAGGCATTAACTCCGTGCGCGATGCACTAGTGTACTACACCATCGTAAAAGAGCTGTTAGGAGAAGAATGGCTGACCAACGAGCTGTTCCGTCTAGGTACAAGCCGCATGGCCAACTTATTGCTTTCTGACATTGTAGGAAGTGAAACCAAGTTCTTCTAAAAAACTTCACATAAGGACATAAAAAATCCCCTCTCTTCATCGAAGAAAGGGGATTTTTATAAATCATTTATTTCGTTCAATCACATAATCGATATAAGCGGTCAAAGCTTCTTTCAGGCTGGAATCGGCCGAAGCGGGAACCAGGGCCAGCGCCTTATCACGGAACTCATACATCATGCGGGTGGCGTATTCAATTCCTCCCTTTTCTTTCACGGTTTCTACAAAGTCCGCAATCTCCTCTTTTGAAGCTTCCAAAGAACGTATCTTCAAAGCTGCCTGCTTCAAGCTGTCATCCCCTGTCTGATTCAACACATACAATGCAGGAAGCGTGAGCTTTCCTTCCAGCATATCATTTCCTGTAGGTTTACCGAGCTCCGGACTCTCGAAATAATCAAAGATGTCGTCCTTTATCTGGAAGGCAATACCAATCATTTCACCTAACAATCCGGCTTTCATTACCTCTTCCTGCACGGCTCCTACTGATACAGCTCCACTCTGTGAACTGGCCTTAAACAAGGCGGCTGTCTTCTTCCGGATAACATCGAAATATGCCTCCTCTGAGAAATCTTCCTTACCAATATTGCCTAACTGCAGAATCTCACCTTCCGACAATTCCTGTCCTAAAGTAGCCACCAGTTCTACCAGTTCTACCTTACCTGTTAGAGCGGCATGCTTCAGACTTGTGGCCAGCATATAATCGCCCACCAGTACGGAAACCTTGTTATTGTAGATTGCGTTTACAGAAGACTGGCCCCGACGCTTATCACTCTCATCTACCACATCATCGTGTACCAAACTGGCCGTATGAAGCAGTTCGAGCGACAGGGCTGCATGAAATGTTGATTGATTTAATGTACCGAACAATTTTGCCGTCAGCATCACCAGAATAGGACGCATCATCTTTCCGCTCCGTTTCTTGATGTAAGCCAACACCTCTCCCAAAAGAGGGTCTGTACTCGTCAAAGAGTTTTCAAAAAGCCCTCTGAATTCCTCTAATTCTTTTTCTACAGGCTGCTTTATTAAGTCAATTTTGTTCATGTACATTTATTTAGGCCCACAAAAGTAATAATAAAAGACTGAATACCGTATTTTTTTGTACTTTTACATGAAAAAACTTAATATTTTTACACGAATGGAGAAGCTATTTCTATTAGACGCTTATGCACTGATTTACCGTGCTTATTACGCCTTTATCAAGAATCCTCGCATCAATTCGAAGGGTTTCAACACCTCTGCCATCCTGGGATTTGTCAACACTTTGGAAGAAGTGCTACGGAAAGAGAATCCTACTCACATCGGTATTGCCTTCGATCCGTCGGGACCTACGTTTCGCCACGAAGCCTATGAAGCATACAAAGCACAGCGGGAAGAGACTCCGGAAGCTATCCGGCAGTCGGTTCCTGTAATAAAGGATATTATACGTGCCTATCATATTCCTATTTTAGAGATTGCCGGATACGAAGCCGACGACGTAATCGGCACACTTGCTACGGAAGCCGGCAAAAGAGGCATTAATACCTACATGATGACTCCCGACAAGGACTACGGACAGTTAGTGAGTGAACACGTGTTCATGTATCGCCCCAAATACGGCGACAAAGATTTCGAAGTGATGGGGGTGGAAGAGGTAAAAGCCAAGTTCGACATCCAGTCGCCCTTACAGGTCATCGATATGCTCGGACTCATGGGAGATACGGCCGACAACATTCCGGGGTGCCCGGGTGTAGGAGAGAAAACGGCACAGAAGCTGATAGCCCAGTTCGGCAGCATCGAGAATCTGTTGGCTCACACCGACGAACTGAAAGGTGCCATCAAGAAGAAGGTGGAAGAAAATAAAGAGCAAATCACCTTCTCAAAATTTCTGGCTACCATCAAAACGGATGTGCCCATCGCACTCGACATGGAAGCACTGAAAAGAGAAGAACCCGATGAAGAGGAACTGCGCCGTCTGTTCGAAATGCTGGAATTCCGAAGTCTGATTGACCGGGTAATAAAAACAGAAAAAAAAGCTCCCTCCTCTCCTGCCGCTCAACCCGATCTCTTTGGCTTTTTTGCGGAGGAAGATACAGTTGACGCCAAAAATTCAATTCTCACGAGGTTAGAAGACCTATCATACGACTATCAACTCATTGATAATAAGGAGAAAATGGCGATTTTGGCCGAAAAATTACTTGCACAGAAATTTTTCAGTCTAGACACGGAAACCACCGGAATCGATCCCATCACGGCAGAATTGGTGGGAATGAGCTTCAGTTTTGCCGAAAACCAGGCCTTTTATGTACCAGTACCGGCTAATTGTGAAGAAGCCCTTACAATTGTGAATATATTTAAACCAGCCTTCGAAAATCCAGATTCGCTCAAGATTGGACAAAATATCAAATACGACCTCATCATGCTGGCCAATTACGGAGTGAGCCTGAAGGGAAAAATGTTCGACACCATGATTGCGCATTATGTGCTGCAGCCCGAACTTCGTCACGGCATGGATTACCTGGCCGAGATTTACCTGAAGTACGAGACTATCAAAATTGAAGAGCTGATTGGAGCAAAAGGGAAAAAGCAAGGAAACATGCGCGACCTAGCTCCCGAGGCAGTTTACAAATATGCTTGTGAGGATGCCGACGTGACACTCAAACTGAAACAGGTACTCGAAAACGAACTGGAGACAAACGGAGTGAAAAAACTGTTCGAAGAGATAGAAATGCCGTTGGTGCCGGTATTGGCTTATATGGAAAGAAACGGAGTGCGAATTGACACGGAAGCGTTGAAAGAAACCTCACGGCATTTTACAGCCCGGATGAACCAGATAGAAGAAGAGGTACACCAGCTGGCCGGAATGGAATTCAACATTGCCTCTCCCAAACAAGTGGGTGAAGTGTTGTTCGACCGCCTGAAAATCGTAGAAAAAGCCAAGAAGACGAAGACCGGGCAGTATGTCACTTCGGAAGAGGTGCTGGAAAGTCTAAGAGGAAAGCATGAAATCGTAGGAAAGATTCTGGAACATCGCGGACTGAAGAAGTTGCTGGGTACCTACATTGATGCCCTCCCCCAACTTATCAATCCGGCTACCGGACGCATCCATACATCTTTCAACCAGACGGTCACAGCTACCGGACGACTGAGTTCAAGCAACCCGAACCTGCAGAACATTCCTATCCGCAACGAAGACGGAAAGGAAATCCGAAAGGCTTTCATCCCCGACGAAGGATGCGAATTCTTCTCGGCTGACTATTCACAAATTGAGCTGCGCATCATGGCTCACCTGAGCAATGACCCGCACATGATTGAAGCTTTCCAAAAAGACCAGGACATTCATGCAGCTACTGCCGCTAAAATATATAAGGTAAAACTGGAGGAAGTGACACGCGAACAAAGAAGCAAGGCCAAGACTGCCAATTTCGGTATCATCTACGGAATTTCAGTATTCGGACTAGCAGAACGTCTGAACGTTGACCGCAAGGAAGCTAAAGTACTTATCGACGGATACTTTGAAAACTATCCGAATGTAAAGGCCTATATGGACCAGAGCATTCAGGAAGCACGCGAAAAAGGATACATTGAAACCATCTTCAAACGCAAACGCTATCTGCCGGACATCAACTCCAAAAATGCAGTCGTCAGAGGGTATGCCGAACGAAATGCAATCAATGCTCCCATTCAGGGCAGTGCCGCCGATATTATTAAGGTAGCCATGATACGTATATACCAACGCTTCCAGGAAGAAGGTATCCGCTCGAAAATGATTCTCCAGGTACACGACGAATTAAACTTCAGCGTCTTGCCGGAAGAAAAAGAAAAAGTGCAGCAAATTGTGATAAGCGAAATGGAGGCTGCTTACAAAATGAAAGCTCCACTGCGTGCAGACCATGGTTGGGGACACAATTGGCTGGAAGCACACTAAGCCATCCGGATTGTTAACCAATGTTTAATTAGTGACATTTTGCTAATTTATCGCATTTTTTTTGCTGGAATGCATACAACATATCAAAGCTTTTACTACATTTGCATCGTCAAAAAGAACAAAACGTAAGTAAAACCTTAAAATTAGAAAGATATGAAAAAGATGAATTTAGCAAAGTGTGTAGTTGTTTTAGTTATAACTTTTGTTACAAGCTTGTCAACCTATGCTGCTAAAATGAATAACAACCTGATTTACAATGCACAAGAAGTTAACGGATTGAAAGTTGCAGAAACTGTATACAAGAAAGACGGTAACATGCTGACAAACTACATGAAGTATAACTACAAATACAATGATAACAACCAGATGACTGAAAATATGTCACAGAAATGGAATGTAAACAAAAACTGCTGGGAAAACGATTTATGTATTCGTTATACATACGACAACAAGAGTGTAACTACAGAATACTACAAATGGAATTCCAAGAAGAATGATTTCATTCTGATTCCTGAAATGACTGTTACAATGGACAAATGATTAAATAAGAAAATTCATAAACTCTCTTTTACAAAAGAGGCACTTCGTGATGAAGCGCCTCTTTTTTTATTTTCTACCGACGAAGTCTGCCAAAATTGCCGCTCATTCCGTAGAAGAATAGGCAGGAACTTAAAAAATAACTATCTTTGCAGAGAATTAGAGTATTATGCATCTGAAATAGATTAAAAACAAACTATAAATTATGGCATTACAATGTGGTATCGTCGGTTTGCCAAACGTGGGAAAATCGACACTTTTCAACTGCTTATCAAACGCAAAAGCCCAGGCGGCCAACTTCCCGTTCTGCACCATCGAGCCCAATGTGGGCGTGATTACGGTGCCCGATGACCGTCTGAACAAACTGGCCGGGCTGGTGGACCCCGACCGTATAGTGCCCACTACCGTGGAAATTGTGGACATTGCCGGACTGGTGAAAGGGGCCAGCAAGGGCGAAGGGCTGGGCAACAAGTTCCTGGCCAACATTCGTGAAACGGATGCCATTCTGCACGTGCTGCGCTGCTTCGACGATGAGAACGTGACGCATGTGGACGGCAGTGTGGACCCGGTGCGCGACAAGGAAATCATTGATACGGAACTTCAGTTGAAGGACCTGGAAACCATTGAAAGCCGCATTCAGAAGGTGCAGAAACAGGCGCAGACCGGGGGCGACAAGGTGGCCAAGCAGACGTATGAGGTGCTGGTGCGCTACCGTGAGGCGCTGTTGCAGGGCAAATCGGCACGTACCGTGCAGTTTGAAACGAAGGACGAACAGAAAATAGCGCACGAGCTGTTCCTGCTCACCTCGAAGCCGGTGATGTATGTGTGCAACGTGGACGAAGCCAGCGCCGTAAGCGGCAACAAGTACGTGGAGCAGGTGCGTGAGGCGGTGAAAGAGGAGGGTGCTGAAATCCTGATTGTAGCGGCCAAGACGGAAGCCGACATTGCCGAACTGGAGACGTACGAAGACCGCCAGATGTTCCTGCAGGAAGTGGGGCTGGAAGAGTCGGGCGTGAGCCGGCTGATACGTGCGGCCTACAAGCTGCTGAACCTGGAGACGTACTTCACGGCCGGAAAGATGGAGGTGCGTGCCTGGACGTTCCACAAGGGATGGAAGGCTCCGCAGTGTGCCGGTGTCATCCACACGGATTTCGAAAAGGGATTTATCCGCGCGGAGGTCATCAAGTACGACGACTTTATCCGTTACGGCTCGGAGGCTGCCGTACGTGAGGCCGGAAAACTCAACGTGGAAGGCAAGGAATACATAGTGGAAGACGGCGATATCATGCACTTCCGTTTCAACGTGTAACCAGCGGGGGGAGAACACCATGAACTATCTCATCATCGGAACGGGCGGTGTAGGAGGATGCATCGCCGGCTTTCTGGCACTGGCAGGCAAGGACGTGACCTGCATTGCCCGCGGAAAGCACCTGGAAGCCATCCGCCGGCAGGGACTGCACCTGAAGTCGGACCTGAAGGGGGAGCATTTCCTCCGCGTAAAGGCATGCACCGCCGAAGAATACCGGGGAAAGGCGGATGTCATCCTGGTGTGCGTGAAAGGCTATTCCATTGACTCCATCCGCCCCGTGCTGGAGCGTGCGGCTACCCCCGACACCCTGGTCATCCCCATCCTGAATGTGTATGGCACGGGGCCCCGCATCGGTCGCCTGGTGCCTTCGGTCAAGGTGCTCGACGGGTGTATCTACATCGTAGGCTTCGTGTCGGGCGAAGGGGAAATCAGCCAGATGGGCAGCATCTTCCGTCTGGTGTTCGGTGCGCGTCCGCAGCAGCAGGTGGCGCCCGAACGGCTGGAGAGGATTGCCGGTGAACTCCGCGAGTGCGGCATCAAGGTGGACGTGTCGGACGACATCAACCGGGATACGTTCATCAAATGGTCGTTTATCTCGGCCATGGCCTGCACGGGTGCCTATCACGACGTGCCGATGGGCGAGGTGCAGCACGAGGGTGAGGTGCGCGACACGTTCGTCGGCCTGTCGCGTGAGAGTGCACAGATTGGGGAGAAACTGGGCATCGCCTACCCCGGCGACCCCGTGGCCTACAACCTGATGGTGATAGACAAGCTCGACCCGCACAGCACGGCTTCCATGCAGAAGGACATTGCCCGGGGGCATGAGTCGGAAATTCAGGGCCTGCTGTTCGATATGATTGACCTGGGCACACAGTTGCACATTGACATGCCTACCTACCGGAAGGTAGCGCAAAAATTCCGTCAAGCATGAAGCATCTTATCGATATTGACACCTGGGAGCGGAAGGACAACTATCTTTTCTTCCGCGATTTCCATAATTCCTGGATTGCCATGACCAGCGAAGTGGACTGCACGGAGGCGTATGCGGAAGCGAAGGCGCAGGGCCGTTCCTTCTTTCTGTATTACCTGTACGCCATTCTTCGTGCGGCGAATGAAATTAAGGAGTTCCGTTACCGGTGGGACAAGCACGGGCAGGTGGTTTACCACGATACGGTAGACATTACGACGCCCATCGCCGTGCCGGGAAAGACGTTCTACACGGTTCGCATTCCCTGGAACAGTGATTTCAAGGCTTTCTACGAGGAAGCCCGGCGCATCATCACCTCTATCCCGGAGGACGGAGACCCGTACGGCACCGACAAGGAGATTGCGGCGCAGGGCGATTTTGACGTCATCCTGCTCAGTGCCACGCCCAAGCTGTACTTTACTTCCATCTCTTACACGCAGTATGCCCCGGGCCATCCGCTGGACTATCCGCTGATGAATGCGGGCAAGGCGGTGACGCGTGAGGGAAGGCTGGTCATGCCCATTGCACTGACCGTAAGCCATGCCTTTGTAGACGGAGCGCACATCTCACTGTTCTTCGAGAAGGTAGAGAAGTACCTGAAGGAAAGATAAACAAACGCTTCATCAATATGAGTAAAACGCAGGGTTCTGTTCTACGTTTCCCACGGCGGAACCCTACGTTTTCCACAAGAGAAACCTACAGTTCGGGGCTGGGAAACATAAGGATTCCGCACAGAAAACCTAAAACATACAAGCACACCCTTATATCTATACAATAATGTTTTTGACTTCCCGCTTTTTGTGGCTTAATTTGCTTCTAAAGAATATTGTTATGACAAAGAAAACAAGCTGGTTCCTGTCTGTAGCCGCCATTGTCATCGTACTCATGGGGGGCGGTTACGCGGCACTGCGGCATAGCCGGACACAGGTGCATGCCCTTATCAATCAATCCTTGCAGGAAGCCGAACGCCTTCACTACAACGACCGTCTGAATGCGTTCAGCAGGAACCCGCGCATCTACGTAGACCCGGCCCTGAAGGCTTATCTTTTCGCGCCCGTCTCCAGCCGGAAAATCAAAAGCTATACGCTCCAGACTACAGAGGGGAAAACCACTTACCTGTTCAAGGACAGCATCCCGGAAGAGAAAGCCCGGAAACTGCTGAACGAATACCTGCTGGCAGACATACAGCCTGTCAGGGTGGAGGAAGTGAACCGGTTGTTTCAGGAGCAGCTCGAAAAAAGGCATGTCAGCGGAACGGCGGGTGTGTTTTATTCCGACAAGTCGGCCCGTACCCGCACACGGGCAGGCATCTTACCCACGCCCTCAGCCTATCAGACTCCGGTCTGCTCGCTCGACCTGACTCACAGCCTGCAACTGCAAGGGTGGGCTGACTACGACTGGCTGACTTTACTCCGCCATATCCACGCGGGCTTTTACGGGCTGCTGTGCCTGCTGCTTGCGGCCACAGGTATACAAGTCTACCTTTACCTGAAAAAACGGCAAAATAAGCCTGAAAAAGGGCTGAGCATCGACCTGAAGCAGCAGATATTGCTGATCGACGGCATGCAGTGTGCCATTTCCAGCCTCGACTTGCAGCTTCTTTACCTGCTATGGGAAAAGAAAGGAGAATGTGTGAACCGTGAAGACTTGAAAACGGCTTGCTGGCCGCACGACCCGCAGGCGGATGAGAAATTAGACACGCATATACAAACAATCCGGAAAGTCCTGCAAGACTTCCCGGATTATCGGATTTCCACCGCCAGAGGACGGGGATATTATCTGACTACTGCCTCCAGTTAAGGATTCTGTACCAGATTAGGATTGGCGTCTATCTCGGTCTGCGGAATGGGGATGGCCAGACGTGAGTCATTCGGCTGGATGGTATAGGCATTGGAAGTCTCCAGCGAAGTCAGGTGCCAGCTTCCCTTACGCACCACGGGCAATTTATTACGCGTATAATCGTACACTGCCAGGCCCTCGCCCACCAGTTCCTTTCTTCTTTCTTTCAGAATGCGCTCCAGGGTGAAATCGGCAGCGGCATTTACCTTCATGGCGGTATTCGTGGTACGGTTGGTAATCACTTCGTTCAGGTATTCCATTCCTTTGGTCGCCTGCTCGCCCCCTATTTTCAGACCTGCCTCGGCTGCATTCAGATAAATCTCTGACAGGCGCACGATGCAGAGGTTGTTGTCGCGCGGATCGCCGGTCTTACCCGGGAACTTCGTCAGATAGACTTTCTTGTCACGGGCGCCTTCGGGAAGACCTTCATTATTTGCTATGGCAGATACTTCTGTCACACAGTGGCGCACATCCTGCGGGTCTTCATCCAGCAAGTTCAGAAAATCCTCACTCAGAATCAAATTGTTCCAATCCACTTTTTCCTCATTGGCATAGACCATGGGGGCTCCTTCTCCACCCGAACCGCCGGAAGGTTCCGTCAGCGAGAAGTAGAATTCGAAAAGCGACTCGCTGGTGTATTCCTTTCCCCAGACGGTGGGGTACTCGTCGAGGGTGTACAACTGATACAGGTTTTTACTGTTTTCGATGACATCTGTAGCTGCCTTGTAGGCATTCGGATAATCCAGCTTGTTCAAATAAACTCTTGACAGAATACCCTGCACGGCCCAGTAGTTCAGACAGCCGTCCTTCTTCTCCTTACTAAGGCCGGCCAGCGAGTTAGTCAGGTCAGTGATAATCTGGTCATAGCATTCGGCCACCGTATTGCGCTCCGGCTTGGAGTCGGGTTCAGTAGCAGTGGTAACGATGGGTACTCCCAAAGACTGGCCGTTGTCGTACGAATAAGGCATGGCAAACACGCGTATCAGGTCGTACAGTGCCAGTCCTCGCATGGCCAGCGCCTGAGCCTTGATTTCATCCAGCGCCTGCGTGTCGGTGGTATTCACCTGTCCGCCTTCGATGGCGGCTATCAGGTTATTGATCTGGCGAATCACCTTGTACACCTGGTTCCACGGAAGACTCGTGTTGAAGCTGTCGGTCGATTTGACATTGTATTCGTAATAGGGAGAGACTCTTTTTCCGTCTCCCTTGCTCATACGGGCCTGCACGTCGGCCGCACGGCAGTCGCCAAAATAAAAGAAGTTATCGCCATAATAGCTGTGTGCCGAAGCCAGACGATAGATGCCGTTCAGGGCTGTCTGGGCATTCTCCAGCGTAGTAAAGGCCTGGTCGGTAGTTACGGACGTGGACGGATTCAGGTCCAGCCAGCTGTCCGAACAAGAGGTACATGCCAGTGAGGCGGCAAGAAAATAAATATAGAGTGGTTTCATAATCCAGTTCGTTTTTAGAAAGTTAATTGTACGCCGAAGTTGAAGGTACGCATGGCGGGTGCCTCGCAGAACACTTCTCCGTTGACCGGAGTTTCGGGGTCATACTGTTTCCATTTGGCCCATGTCAGCAGGTTGCTGCCTGAGAAATAGATACGAGCCTTGTCTATCAGGGCCTTGCGGGTCCATTCGGAAGGAAGCGTAAACCCGAACGTAAGGTTCTTCAGACGCAGATGATCGGTGCTGTGAATGTAGCGCGAAGAGTTCTGAGGTCCGGCATCTTCCCCATACACAAAGCGCGGCACATCGGTCTGGTCGCCCGGCTCCTGCCAGCGGTCCATGGCATATACCGGCAAGTTGTACCTGGAAGTATAGATATTGCTCGTTCCGTTCTCGATGTAGGTACCGGTCTTATCGTAAGAATATCCACCCAACGAATAGGTCAGCGTAAAGCTCAGGTCCAGCCACTTGTAGTTCAGCATGTTTGTCAGGCCGCCGGACACTTTCGGGTTGACCGACTTGTAAGGAATGGCCTGTGCCTCACCGGCATTCTCCGTCAGACTCCGGTCTATAATCACCGTACCGTCTTCCTGCGGTATTTCCTGGTTGCGGTAATACATGGCCTTACCTGTGTCCGGATTTACCCCGGCGTATTCCTTTACGTAGAAGGTGTGGTAGGGCAATCCTACCTTGTGAATGAACCATGTGCCTTCGATTGACTGCTCCAGCTGTCCGTTGAGTGACACAATCTTGTTCTTGTTGTGGCTCAGATTGAAGACCGTGGTCCAGTTAAAGTTGTCATTGGCAAAGTTGATGGTACGCAGCTCCAGTTCCACGCCCCGGTTGTTCAACTGTCCCACATTGCTCAGGTAGTTCGTAAATCCGGTAGTAGCACTGATAGGAAGGCTGTACAGCAAATCCTTCGTATCGCGGTTATAGTATTCCACGCTCAGGAAAATACGGTTGATGAACGATACATCCACTCCCACGTTCAGGTTATAGTTCTTTTCCCATCCCAAATTGGAGTTGGGGATAGATGATTCATACGAACCAGAACCACCCATGTAGCTCTGCCCGAAAGCATACAGCCCCATATAACCGTACAGAGAGCCCGGCTGGTTACCGTTCACACCGTAAGAGGCACGAATCTTCAAATCGCTCAGAATGTGCTTCACAGGCTGCATGAACGCTTCGTTGCTCACATGCCACATACCCGATACGGACCAGAAGTTTCCCCAGCGGTTATCGGGTGAGAGACGGGAACTACCGTCGCGGCGGAAGCTTCCTGCCAGATAATAACGGTCGTCATAATCGTAATTCAAGCGCGAAATATACGACAGCATACGATAGTCCTGCGTTGATGAAACGAAGCTGTTCAGCACCGCTGCGTTATCCGGCTCCGTCAGTCCGGCATACGAAGGGATATTGGAACGTTCGCCGGATGCCTTATCCGTCTGGTAGCTTTCCACCTCGTACGCAGCCAATACATCCAGGTGGTGCTTCTGCGCAAAGGTCTTCACGTAATTCACCGAAGTAGAAGAAATCAGCTTCCCATATTCGATGAATCCTTTGGAGGACTGTGCATCGGAACCGCTCTTCGGCCCTGCAGAGCTCAACGGATTGTAATAACGCGAGTCCTTCTGGATGGTATAGTCATAGCTTAACGTTTCCTTTATTTTCAGGCCCTTTATCGGTTCTACGGCCGCATAACCGGTGGAGAACATACGCGTCATCCGCGTGCGGTTATAGTCCGTCAGAATATCACGCAGCGGGTTCAACTGTGTGCCGTCGTACGCTCCCACATAATTTCCGGCTTCATCTCTCACCAGCATGGAAGGGGTCATGGTCATCGCCACACACAAATACGGGTTGATGGCAGAGCCACGTTCTTCGTTCATCTCCTGGTTCATCTGGGTAAACATCATGTTGGCACCTACCTCACCGTACCGGCCCACCTTCTGGGTCATGTTCAAACGGGCGGAGTAGCGGTCCAGGCTGGAGTTCTTGGCCAATCCTTCCTGACTGTTATAGCCCAAAGAGGCATAGAAAGTGGTCTTTTCGTTTCCTCCGGATACGGATGCCTCGTAATCCTGCTGGATGGCAGTACGAAGCAACTCTTTTCTCCAGTCGGTATAGCCCATGGAAGGCACAGACGCATACTTGTCAATCTCACCGTCTGCATAGCCGGTAGGGTCTGCCATCTGCTTGTCCGTGGCATAGTTCACCAAGCCCTCGTACAACAGTTCACGGCGCTGGTCGCCGTTCAGTGTCGGACGGAAATCAACCGCCGCATTCGAGAAACCTCCCGACATGTTAAAGGAAACCTGTGCCTTGCCCGCCTTTCCTTTCTTGGTCGTAATCAGGATTACGCCATTGGCCGCACGCGAACCATACAGAGAGGCTGCCGCCGCATCCTTGATAATCGTAATGTTTTCAATATCGGCCGGATTCAGCGTGCTCATGATATTGGTTTTGGAGTTGTTCATGTAAGCCGCATCGGCTCCTCCGGCACTCAGGCTACCGGAAGTGACGGGTACACCGTCAATTACGAACAGCGGTTCCTGAGAGGCATTGAACGAGCCCATACCACGGATACGGATGCTCTGATTGGCTCCCGGCTGCCCGGAACTGCTGGTAATAGACACACCCGTGGTCATTCCCTGCAGCTTCTGCTCCACGCTCATCACGGGGATGTCTTTCATCATGTCTCCCTTCAGGGTATTGGCAGACCCCGTAAAAGAAGACTTGGTGAAATTACCGTATCCCGTGACCACCACCTCTTCCAGGTTCATGGTCTCAGGCTGGAGCACCACGTTCAGGTGTTCTTTCTTGGGAACCTTTATCAACTGAGTTTTCATACCCAGGTAAGCCACGACCAGAATCTTGTCATCCGGTCCCACTTCCAATGTATACTTTCCATCAATGTCGGTCACTACCCCATGCGCTTCGTTTCCCTGTACGGAAATCGTAGCACCGATAAGCGGCTCGTGATCTTCAGCTGAGATAACCAGTCCGCTGATGGTATGCTGTTGTGCAAAAGTCTGTTGACACACCACACACAGCAGTAATAAAACTAAAAGTCTGATTCTTTGCATTTTGACGATTTTTGTTTTTAATTCCGTAGAATACTTCGCAAAACACACGCCAAAAACAGCCTTTTTATACTTTATTTTTTAAAAATTTGATTACAAGAACGTTACACGCGATTAAAAAAAAGAAAGGCTGTGGAATTTCTGCACATTTGTAGAAATAATCCACAGCCTTTTTTTCTGTTTTATTTACTGTTCAGATAGTTACACAGCTTCTGTACGGCTCTTGCCCGGTGACTGATCCTGTTCTTTTCTTCAGCCCCCATCTCCGCAAAAGTCTCGGAATAGCCTTCCGGCACGAACACCGGGTCGTAGCCGAAACCGGAGCTTCCTTTTTTCTCCCGGATGATTTCTCCCTTCACAATGCCTTCGAACAAGTGCTTTTCTCCTCCTTCTATCAGGCAGATGGCCGTACGGAACTGCGCCTTCCGGTTCTCCTTGCCTTCCAGTTCTGCCAGCAGCTTCTTCATGTTGGCTTCCGAATCGTGACCTTCACCGCCCGCATAACGTGCCGAATACACCCCGGGAGCCCCGTCCAGCGCTTCCACCTCCAGACCGGTATCGTCGGCAAAGCAATCCATGCCATAATGCGCATGAATATATTCCGCCTTCAGCGCGGCATTTCCTTCCAGCGTATCCGCCGTTTCCGGAATATCGGCCTCACAACGGATGTCTTTCAAACTCAGCACTTCCACTTTATCTCCCAGAATGGCACGTATTTCCTCCAGTTTATGGGCATTGTTAGTAGCAAAAACCAGTTTACGCATAGCCATCAGTTCAATACGATTTCATCTACAAACAAGAATCCGGGATTGCCCTTGCCGCCGTGCCATGCCGGGATATTCTGCTCGGACAAGGCCGTTACCTTCACGTAACGGGTCTTTACCTGGTCAAATGTCAGGGTATGGGTATAAATCTGGTTGGCATCCGTTTCCTTCATAGCCGGATAAGCTTCCGAAGCCACTTTCTTGAAAGTCTTGTTGTCGTCCGACACCTCTACGGTGATACCTCTGGTATCAAACGTCCAGTCGCCCTTTTCCACGCAAGTGCGCAGGGTCATGGAACTGATTTCGGTAGCTTCCTTCAAATCAATCACTGCCTCCATGTCATTCTTGTAGAAAGCAATCCAGCGTCCGGTCTTGTAGTTGCGGTCGCCCGTCATACCGTCTACCAGCGTAGTGGCACCCTTAAACTCGTAAGGCTTATTGATAGGCTGCAACATGGTGATGGGCTTCGCCGTAGACTTGCTGAACGCAATGCTGTCACGCGTAATGCGAGAGTTGCCTTCCGGACGCACGGCCATCATGCGCAGCACACATGCCGCATCAATGGTCAGTCCGTTTTCATACTTGGACGAAGCAGTGGTAGGTTCCGTACCGTCGAGGGTATAGTACACAGGTGCATCGTCGATGGTGCTTGCCGTTACATCCAGCTTACCCGTTTCCGTGTTGGGAGCGATGTTCACATTCACATCGAAGATATGCGTCGCGTAGTTCCATCCCTTCAGCTGATAAATCTTGGTCAGACGAGCCGTGCGTTTCAGGAATCCCTGATAATCCTGCTTCTTTTCAGGAGCGCTCCACTGCGTTTCACAAAGCGCAGCCATACGCGGCAATACCATGTACTGTGCCTGTGCCATGGTCGGGATATATTCCGTCCAGAGGTTCGCCTGCACACCGGTAATGAACTTCTGCTCTTCCGGAGAAAGGGCAGACGGCATCGGTTCGTAGCTGTACACCCGTTCCATAGGCAGATAGCCGCCGATGGCCAGCGGTTCACTGTCCGTATCCTTTGCCTGATAATAGTCGAAATACAGGTACGTGTTCGGCGTCATGATGACATTGTGCTGCTGACGGGCCGCTTCAATACCACCGGCTTCCCCTCTCCACGACATCACCGTGGCATTCGGAGCCAGTCCGCCTTCCAGGATTTCATCCCAGCCAATCATGTTGCGTCCGTTCTCGGTGAGGAACTTCTCGGCTTCCTGTATCACGTAGCTCTGCAGATACTCTTCCTTCGAGTGCTTGCTGTCGCCCTTGATGCCCAGCGCCTTGATACGTGCCTGACACTTCGGACAAGTCTCCCACTTCACCTTCGGACATTCGTCGCCACCCACATGGATGTATTCCGACGGGAAGATGTCGATGATTTCCGCCAGCACATCCTTGATGAACCGGATGGTCTTGTCGTTACCCGCACAAAGCACGTTGTCGGAAATACCCCACATGCGCCACACTTCATACGGACCGCCCGTACATCCCAGTTCCGGATAAGCCGCCAGCGCCGCCTGCATGTGACCCGGAAGGTCGATTTCCGGAATGACCGTGATATAGCGTTCCGCCGCGTAAGCCACGATTTCCCGGGCCTGCTCCTGCGTATAGAAACCGCCGTAAGGCTTGCCGTCATACCGGCCCGAGTTACGTCCGATCACCGTCTCGCTGCGTTTGGAGCCGATTTCCGTCAGCTTGGGATACTTCTTGATTTCGATACGCCATCCCTGGTCTTCCGACAGATGCCAGTGCAGGCGGTTGATGTTATGCAAGGCCAGCATGTCGATGTACGTCTTGATTTCATCCATGCTGAACATGTGACGGCCCACATCGAGCATCATGCCACGGTAGCCGAAGCGCGGCGAGTCGTTGATTTCCACCGCCGGCAGTTCCACGGCTCCGGCCCCTTCATGCACCGACACCGACTTGCGGAGCGTCTGGATGCCATAGAACACACCTGCTTCCGAAGGAGCGGAAATCTCCACCTTGCGCTCGTCCACCTTCAGCCGGTACGCCTCCGGAGAACCGGCCTCCAGCCCCAGGCGGAGCACGATGCCCTCTTCCCCGTCACCTTCCGCCACCTTCAGCGCGATGCCCGTCTGTTCCTTGATAAAAGCCGCCAGGAACTCGGCGTTCTTCTTCATCTTTTCATTCCCTGCCGTATAGCAGATGGTTTCCCCGCTCTTCAGCAGGAACGAACCCTGCGATGCTGCCGTAATCTCCAGCGGCATGGGCACCACCTGATAGTCGGCCACCGCCGTCGGACTGTCCGCACACGAGGCCATCAGCATTCCGGCAAATGCCAGCCCCATACAATTCATTTTTGAAAATGGTTTCATAATCAATACATATAAAAGATTAGTAATTAGATTTTATTCCCTCACATCGGCCAGCTGGTGAATCACCACGGAAATATCCTCCAGCGGAGAACCGTCGGCCGAAGACACCGTGATGCGCTTCGTCTCACCCGGCAGCAGGTCGAAGAAATTGTCGGAGAAACGCGCCCCCTGCAAGGGCACCTCCACGAACACGTCGCGCGCCAGCACACGCGACTTCAGGGTCAGTTCCATCACCTCGCCCTTCTTCACCTTGCGGCAGGAGATTTCAGCCTTTGGCAGACGCTGCTCCTTGGGATACACCGGATAGAACACCTCGTCCGAAAGCACCTTCCTTCCGTCCGCGCCCCTGAGCGTCATACGGATAAACGAGGCCGTAGTGTCGCAGCCCTCGAAAGCCTTCTGCCAGTCCTCCTCAAAGAACACCTCCGAAGCATTTACCGGCAGCATCCCTTCCACCCGATGGCGGCGGATCACCTTTCCCTGAAAGTCCGTCAGCGCCAGGTACAGCGTCACCTTCTCCGTCTGCAGACGATCGGACAGCACATAGAAGCGCAACTTGTCGCCCTCGCGGATGGCATCCACCAGCACGGGAGCAAAGGCACGGCGCGTGTGATACTGCATGGCCTTCCAGTTGCCGTAATAATCGATGGCCGACCACGACACCACGGGCCAGCTGTCGTTCAGCTGCCAGGGCAGGCTACCCATGCAGTACGGACGATTGCGGCGATGCGCCACCATGCCCCGGCGCATGCCGTGGCCCTGCAATACCAGCCCCACGTACACCAGGTCTTCAAACTTCTCCGGCACCGGATAATACAGGCTCATGGTTTTCTTAATCAGGGCATTGCCTATCGTGCTCTTCTGATGCGCGTTCATCACGGGCGACTCCAGCTCATAATCCTCGGGCGAAGCAAAGGTGCGGATGGTCTTCATCTCCGGAAAGGCCTGAAAGCCGTACTCGCTCATGAAGCGAGGAATCTCCTTATCTAAACTCTCGAAAGGCTTCTGCCCGTACCACGTGCCCCAGTTATGGCTGTCGCCCACCTTCCAGCTCTCCGGCCTGCCCCAGTTGGCCTCCAACGGCGAGCCTTCCAAGTAGAAGCGACCCGGGTCAAATTCTTTCACCTTCTGCGACAAAAGCTGACGAAACAGCACGTCGTATCCCTCCTGCATCTGCTGATAGACCTCGGGCGAATATTTCTCCTTCCATCCCCAGTAACGTATGCCCTCGTATATCTCGTTATTACCGCACCACATGGCCAGTGACGCATGATTGCGCAGGCGGCGGATGTTATATTCTGCTTCCGCTTCCACACGGCGCAGAAAGGCCGGATCGTGCGGATAGGTGGTGCAAGCAAACATGAAGTCCTGCCACACCAGGATGCCGCGTCTGTCGGCTTCCTCAAAGAATGCATCGTCCTCATAGATACCGCCACCCCACACACGCACCATATTCATATTGGACGACTGCACATCCTCCAATAAACGGCTGTAGCGCTGGCGCGTAACACGTGGCAGCAACGCATCCGACGGAATCAGGTTTGTACCTTTGGCAAACATCGGCACCCCGTTCACTTCGAAGTAAAAACTCTGGCCGTCCTTGTCTTCCTCCTGCACTACACGTATCGAACGCAGGCCAATCTGGTGACTCTTCTGTGACACCACCTGCCCGTCTACCGACACTGAAGCCTCAAACGTATACAGCGCAGGCTCTCCCCAACCGTTAGGCATCCACAAATGTGGCTGTTCCACTGTTACAGGAAGAGAAATATGATTAAGCCCCGGCTGCAATTCCACCGTCTGCTCCACGTTCTTATCTGGTTCACCCGTATAACTGTACGTCACACGTACCACAGCCTGCTGTGTATGATTGCTAATATTGTTTATTTCTAAGCGATTGTCTACCTCTGCCCGTTCGGCACTGACTGACTGCTGATGCACGAAATAATCTTCCACTACCGCCCGATCCGCAAACTGCAGATACACCGGCCGCCAAATGCCACAAGTCACCATACGGATACCCCAGTCCCATCCATAGGAATAAGGTGCCTTACGAGTAAAAATACTTAGCTTCTGTGGATAATGATCATTATCGGCCGGATAATCAAACCCGTTACTCTCCCATTGTGGCATCGCTTCCCGAATGGGCGAACGGAAACGTACTACAAGCTTATTTTCTCCTTTTCTTAAAACAGACTTGACAGGAACCCGATACCCCACAAACATATTATCTGCTTTCAACAGCAAAGAACCGTTTAAGAAAACATCTGCATAGGTATCAAGCCCTTCAAAAACCAGATACACTCCTTCATGATGCAGCTGCTCTTCCGTCAGTACAAATGAAGTACGATACAACCAGTCTTCCTTTTCCACCCATTGTATTTTCTGCTCATTCATGCCATAAAAAGGATCAGGCAATTTATCATGAGCTATCAGGTCCTGATGCACCGTGCCCGGCACCTGTGCAGACAACCATTCATTAGTACCGTACATTGAAAATTCCCATCCAGTATGCAGCTGATGGATTTGAGATAAACTACTGCCCGACGCATGATTTCCATAAGTCAGTAAAAAGGCCAGTAACATCATCAGAGTGACTTTTGACATATTTTTCACGTTATAGATTCAAGTATCGCAATATCAAGTACAAAATAAAATAAGTTTTTCCGATAAGCCAAATTAATCGAAAAAACTTATTTTATTTTAGTTTTTTAAGGGAAAAGTTTATTTTACTTTAAGCTTATCAAAACCTTCACCATATACTCCAACTACATTGCTTTGTGAAATGAAGGCATTCGGATCAATATCCTTTACTAATCGGAAGATATCGAGTGATTCCCGTTTTTTAGCCAAAACCACTACTACCTTTATTTCCTGTTTGCTGTACCATCCTTTTCCATCAAGTAAAGTCACCCCACGATCAATCTTTGTCGCAATTCCTTCGGCTATTTCCTCATATTTGCGTGAGAATATCAGGAACTGCACAGACTGACGTGTACTGTTAATCACATAGTCAATAACGATACTCATCACAAACAAGACACAAAAACCGAACAATACCCTGCGCCAGTCGTGAAAAATAAAATAACAGGATGAAATGATTACGATGTCACAATACATCATCATCCGTCCCAACGTAACATCCTTATACTTATTGATAATCCAGGCAATGATATCCGTTCCACCCGTACTTCCATTATTACAGAACACGATACCAATTCCAAAACCCAACAGACCGGCACCTATCACACAAGCCATAAAATCCTGACCAGGGCCTAACAACTGAGGAAGGTTTCCATTCTCATCTTTCAAAATCATCTGAAAGAACCAGAGCAGGAAAGTCAGCATAAAAATAGCAAAGACGGTCTTAATACTAAATTTAGGCCCTAAAATTTTCAAGGCAAAACCCAGGAATATAGCATTAATCACAAAATAAGAGACTTGAATCTCTATGCCTGTGGCATAATAGATAATTGCCGCAATACCCGTTACCCCTCCGGTAGTAATCTGATAGGGAAGCATAAATGCAGCCCAGCCAATGGAATAACAAATCAGCCCGAAGGTTATGGCCAAATAGTCTCTGGACTCCCGGCCCAACTTTTTCTTTAATAAAGCTTCCATAGACAATAAAAAATAATCCGGAATGAACAGGAGGTACCTCCTGTTCATTCCGGACGAGCATTTAAAAGGTTAAAGTACAATGTTTACAATTTTCTTCGGTACAATAATCACCTTCTTCGGAGTCTTGCCCTCAATCCACTTCTGTGACTGTTCTTCAGCCAGTACAGCAGCCTGGATGGTATTATTGTCTGCATCGGCAGGGAACTCCATTGTAAAGCGAGCCTTACCATTGAAAGAAATAGTATATTTTACGCTGTCTTCTTTCAAATATTCCTCATTGAATTCCGGCCAACATGCATCGCATACAGAAGAAGTATTACCCAAAGCTTCCCACAATTCTTCTGCCAAATGCGGAGCAAACGGAGCCAGAAGCACAACCAGATTGCTCATCACAGCCTTGTTGCGACATTTCAATGAAGTCAATTCATTGACACAAATCATAAAGGCACTGATAGAGGTGTTGTAAGAGAAGGTCTCAATATCTCCTGTTACCTTCTTAATCAGTTTATGAATGGCTTTCAGTTCTTCTTTGGTAGCTTCCCCTTCAACAGGCAAGAAAGCACCCTGGCGGTCATAGAACAAATTCCAAAGCTTCTTCAGGAAGCGGTGTACTCCGTCAATACCATTGGTATCCCAGGGTTTAGACTGTTCTACCGGGCCAAGGAACATTTCATACATACGCAATGTATCTGCTCCATAACGTTCTACAATCATATCCGGGTTCACCACGTTATACATGGACTTACTCATCTTTTCAACCGCCCAACCACAGATATACTTGCCATCTTCCAAAATAAACTCTGCATTATGGTATTCCGGACGCCAGTTCTTGAAGGCTTCCACATCCAGTACATCATTCGATACAATGTTTACATCTACGTGCAACGGAGTTACTTCATACTGGTCTTTCAGTCCCAATGACACAAAAGTATTGGTATCCTTGATACGATATACAAAGTTGCTTCGTCCCTGAATCATTCCCTGATTCACCAGTTTCTGGAACGGTTCTTCCTTAATGCTGATACCCAGGTCGAACAGGAATTTATTCCAGAAACGAGAATAAATCAAGTGACCGGTAGCATGTTCCGTACCTCCTACATAAAGGTCTACGTTCTGCCAGTAATGGTCTGCCTTCTCAGAAACCAGCGCTTCATTATTATGCGGATCCATGTAACGCAAATAATATGCACTGGAACCGGCAAATCCCGGCATAGTATTCAATTCCAGAGGAAATACATTCACGTTATCAATCTTCGTATTTTCTACGACTTCACCTTTTGCTACATCCCACGCCCAACGAGTTGCATGTCCCAAAGGAGGTTCTCCACTTTCTGTAGGCAAGAACTTAGCAACTTCTGGAAGTTCCAGCGGAAGCTTGCTTTCGTCAATCATATACGGCATGCCGTCCTTGTAATATACCGGGAACGGTTCACCCCAATAACGCTGGCGAGAGAAAATCGCATCACGCAAACGGAAGTTGACTTTCACACGGCCCAGATTATGCTCTTTCACATATTTCTTGGTAGCTGCAATAGCTTCTTTGATAGTCAGGCCATTCAGCGTCAAATCGCAATAAGGAGTTACCCCGGCTTTCGGAGAGTTGCAAACGATTCCTTCCTTCGCATCGAAGCTTTCTTCGCTTACGTCACAACCTTCTACCAACGGTACAATCGGCAAGTTGAAATGCTTGGCAAATGCATAGTCACGACTATCGTGCGCAGGTACCGCCATGATGGCTCCTGTTCCATAACCCGCCAATACATAATCACTAATCCATACAGGAACAGATTCTCCTGTAAACGGATTTACGGCATACGAACCACTGAACACACCCGTTACACGACGGTCGGCAATACGTTCACGTTCTGTACGCTTCTTTGTACGGTCCAGATAAGCCTCAACTTCTGCACGCTGTGCTTCGGTTGTCAGCATCGGTACCAGTTCACTTTCAGGTGCAAGTACCATGAAAGTCACACCGAACATCGTATCGGCACGTGTAGTAAAGATGGTAAATTCCAAATCGCTGTCTTTTACCTTGAAACGTACTTCAGTACCTTCTGAACGGCCAATCCAGTTACGCTGAGTTTCTTTCAAAGAATCTGTCCAGTCTACCGTTTCCAGTCCGTCAAGTAAACGCTGTGCATAAGCAGACACACGCAAACACCACTGGCGCATCTTTTTCTGCACCACCGGATGGCCTCCACGTTCAGATACCCCGTCTACTACTTCATCATTTGCCAGTACCGTACCCAATGCCGGACACCAGTTTACCATGGTCTCTCCTAAATAAGCGATACGGTAGTTCATCAGGATTTCCTGCTGTTCCTTTTCTGTCTTAGCCTTCCATTCTTCTGCAGTAAAATTCAGTTCTTCGCTGCATGCTACATCCAACCCCTTTGTTCCTTCAGCCTCAAAATGAGCAATCAGTTTGCTGATAGGCTGTGCTTTCTGGCATGAATTACAATAGAAGCTGTTGAACATTTTCTGGAAAGCCCACTGTGTCCAGTGATAATATCCAGGTTCGCACGTACGTACCTCACGATCCCAGTCGAACGAAAAACCAATCTTGTCCAACTGCTCGCGATAGCGTGCAATGTTAGCTGCGGTAGTAACGGCCGGATGCTGGCCCGTTTGAATGGCATACTGTTCAGCAGGCAAACCGTATGCATCATATCCCATCGGATTCAACACATTGAATCCTTGCAATCGTTTGTAACGTGCATAAATATCGCTGGCAATGTATCCCAGCGGATGACCTACGTGAAGTCCCGCTCCCGACGGATAAGGGAACATGTTCAACACGTAGAACTTTTTCTTGGATTCATCTTCGACAACTTTATAGGTTTTGCGTTCCACCCATCTCTGCTGCCACTTCTTCTCAATTTCTCTGAAATTATATTCCATAGCGAAATATTATATGATTGATTATTACGTATTTCTCCAATTTCTCCGCAAATATAGTAAGAGTTCAGGAATAAATAAGGATAGTTTCGAACGAAAAGTTTATCTTTGCCTGATAAATGAAAACCTAATCTTAGAAATCTATGCACATCCGTAAATTCTTTCTGCTCGCTACTATCCTCTGTAGTGTATGCTGTCTCAACGCACAACGTTATGAACAACTGCTGGAAACTGGCTGGAAATTCCACAAAGGAGAAGCCAATGGAGCTGAAGCTGTGACATTCAACGACTCGCAATGGGAATCAGTCTGTGTTCCACACGACTGGGCCATTTATGGACCGTTTGACCGCAACAATGACTTACAGAATGTAGCCATTACTCAGAACTTGGAGAAACAGGCATCTGTCAAGACCGGACGTACCGGAGGACTTCCTTATGTGGGAGTAGGATGGTATCGCACCCGTTTCGATGCAGACCCTGATAAAAAGACAACACTGGTTTTTGACGGAGCCATGAGCGAAGCACGAGTGTATGTCAATGGAAAAGAAGCCTGCTTCTGGCCTTTCGGTTACAATTCCTTCCATTGTGACATTACTGAGCTTCTGCACAAAGAAGGAAAAGATAATGTATTGGCTGTACGCCTGGAAAACCGTCCTCAATCTTCCCGCTGGTATCCGGGAGCCGGACTTTACCGGAATGTCCATCTCATTACTGCGGAAAAAATACATGTACCTGTATGGGGTACACAGATTACCACTCCACACGTAGCTAATGACTATGCTTCGGTCTGCCTTCGTACCTCTTTACAGAATGCAGGAAAAGAAGAAATTACCATAGAAACAGAAATACTGGACCCGAACGGAAAAAAAGTTTCTTTCAAGAAGAACAGCGGACGCATCAATCACGGACAGCCGTTTACGCAAAATTTCATTGTGGAAAACCCACAATTGTGGTCGCCCGAAACACCGTTCTTATATCAGGCTGTATCTAAAATCTATGCCAACGGAGAGCTTACAGATACTTATACCACCCGCTTTGGTATCCGTTCCATCGAATTTGTGGCCGACAAGGGATTTTTCCTGAACGGCCAGCACCGTAAATTCCAGGGAGTGTGCAACCACCACGATTTAGGTCCTTTGGGAGCTGCCATCAACGTATCTGCGCTACGCCACCAGCTTACGCTATTGAAAGACATGGGTTGCGATGCCATTCGTACTGCACACAACATGCCGGCACCAGAGCTTGTCAGACTCTGCGATGAAATGGGATTCATGATGATGATTGAACCTTTCGATGAATGGGACATTGCCAAATGCGAAAACGGATACCACCGCTATTTCAAGGAATGGGCTGAAAAAGACATGGTAAACATGCTACAGCAATACCGGAACAATCCCTGTGTAGTAATGTGGAGCATCGGTAATGAAGTACCCACCCAATGCAGCAGTGAAGGATACAAAGTAGCCAAGTTCCTGCAAGACATTTGCCACCGGGAAGACCCTACCCGTCCGGTTACCTGCGGCATGGACCAGGTTAGTTGCGTACTCGACAACGGATTTGCGGCTATGCTCGACATTCCAGGATTCAATTATCGCGCACACCGCTATGAAGAAGCTTACCAACGCCTGCCTCAAAATCTTGTATTAGGCTCAGAAACCTCTTCTACCGTCAGTTCACGCGGTGTATACAAATTCCCGGCAGAGCGTAAAGCCGATGCCAAATACGAAGACCATCAGTCTTCTTCTTACGACCTGGAATACTGCTCCTGGTCTAACATTCCCGATATAGACTTTGCTCTGGCCGATGACCACCAATGGACTTTAGGTCAATTTGTCTGGACAGGCTTTGATTACTTGGGCGAACCTAGTCCATACGATACAGATGCATGGCCCAACCACAGCTCTATGTTCGGTATTATCGACCTGGCTTCCTTGCCCAAAGACCGGTACTATTTATACCGCAGCGTATGGAACAAGCAAGCTGAAACACTTCACATTCTTCCTCATTGGAACTGGGAAGGCAGAGAAGGAAAAGAAATACCTGTATTCGTCTATACCAACTATCCGACAGCCGAACTTTTCATCAACGGAAAAAGTTATGGGAAGCAGACGAAGAACAACCAAAGCGTAGAGAACCGTTATCGCCTGATGTGGCACAACGCCATTTACGAACCGGGAGAAGTAAAAGTCGTGGCATACGATGAACACGGTACGGCTAAAGCAGAAAAAATAATCCGTACAGCTGGGAAACCGCATCACATCGAATTGGTTTCTTCACGCCAGTCGCTCACAGCCGACGGAAAAGACTTGGCATACGTAACCATACGTGTTGTAGACAAAGACGGAAATCTCTGCCCCACAGATATGCGCTTGGTGAAGTTTAAAGTGAAAGGAGCCGGAAACTACAAAGCCTCAGCCAATGGAGATCCGACTTGTCTGGATTTGTTCCACCTGCCTCAGATGCACGCCTTCAACGGCATGCTGACTGCAATTGTGCAATCAGGAAAAGAAGCAGGTACCCTTGAGTTACAAGTCACCGCAAAAGGGCTAAAATCAGGAAAGATACAAATCGAAGTAAAATAGCCCTCAAGACAACAGCGGGGAAAAGCAGGCACTTCATGCCTGCTTTTCCCCGCTTACATTTCTCCACAGCCTGCTATCTGTTCAGGTTTTCCTTAAATTCAACTTCTACAATACGAAGTTCATGATTGGTTTTATCTCCATCTTTCGCCTTGAACAAATCCAATTCATTGGCTACTGGAGCTGCCACTTCCACAATCTGTCCAAAGGCATCATCCTCTTTACTTGAACCCTTCAACCGGATAGTTATTTCAGAAGCAGGAACCGGTTTTACTTTCAGATGAACGTAACCCAGACTTTTTTCAGTTTCTCCACTCCAAATCATTTCATCGCCCGCATAAATTTCCAGTGGATAACTGCGCATACGCCATCCTGTAAGTTTCATACATATCTCATCCACACGCGCTACCCTCTCAAGATGATACTTAATCCATGCAGTGGAAGCTTTTCCATCATTTTTCCATTCACTCAATTCATTGTCATCAAAACTCTTACAAGCTTCCTCCGTATTTATTCCGGCCTCTGCAGAAAGTACAGCCACATCCACCGCACGCTCTACATAAGAAGGAGACAAAGGGGTTTCTCCACGATCTAAACTTCCTTCCAGATCGTCTCCAGGAATGTATGTACTCCGTCCATTTTGTACTTCTACAGGAGAAGAAACCAGTTCCAATGAGGCGGAAGCCAATCCTTCTGCTTCAGCTCGTACAACTACCTTCCCTGCTGTAACAGACGAGCGCAATAACGCACGGTTCACCCCACATTCCACGGGAAGTTTTTCCGACAAGATATAATTATCCGGACCTTGCGCTATACCTCCTCGCCATTCTGCCGGACCTTCTACCGTAAAATAAATTAAATTATTCGCCAGCGGACAACGATTTCCTTCTGCATCAGCGACCTCCACCTGCAACAACACCAAATCGGCTCCATCGGCTTTCCATCCTTTCGGATTCTGAATGGCAGATAATTTCAATTTAGCAGGTTTACCTGCGGTTCTTAATTGCATGCGCGCAACTTCTTTTCCGTCATTATATCCCACTGCTTCCAATACCCCAGGAGTGAATGCGATTTTATCAAAAGTAAACAAGAAATGATAGTCACGCTGAGCCTGCCCCATTATTTTTCCGTTTAAAAATAACGCCACACTATCTGTATTAGAAACCACATACACAGGCTTTACCACTCCCGGTTCATAATTCCAGTGTCCTACGATACGCAAACGAGGATTTTCCGTATCTACCCATCCGTCCCACATCACCTGATGAGCGAAATAAGAATCTTTCGGAATACGCATAGGGTCTGTATCTCCACTACGCCTATAATTTTCTACTCCACGGAAATGAGTATTTGTATCTGAAAAAATAATCTTAGCGCCGCCAGAACTTACCCTTTTACCTGTACCCGGACGTTCACGCCAGTAATCAAACCAACGAATTACATTCTCGATGGTGAAAGAGTCCTGATTACGATTGTATACACTGGCATCTGCCTGTTTTTTCGTTTTTCCGGTAGCTGCAGAATGATAAGCACTGTTTCCTTCTCCATCTTTATGATATGGATAAGAGTAATTATCCCAATACTTACGCAAGCCTTCATCACGGCAATACTCCATGGCCCACATAGGATGATGCGCACTTTTATTAATATACAACATCTCTCCCCCATACTCGGCATCACGAATATCCAGCATCTCACGAGAACCGATTGCACGCCCACCATGATAATCAAACTCATCACGTATCTTCTTCATCTCCAGCATGTGTTCACGGCTGATTGATTCATTGCCACATTCATAAAAAAGGATACTCGGATTGTTGCGGTTATAGATAATTGCATCCCTCATTACCAGTTTACGCTGCTCCCACTGACGTCCTTTGCAGTCTTTTTCTGCATCTCCTGCCGGCATGGCCTGAATCAAACCGACACGGTCGCATGACTCTACATCCTGCTTCCAGGGAGTTACATGCATCCAACGTACCAAATTAGCATTGGCTTTCACCATGAGACCATTGCTGTAATCACTCAACCAGGCAGGCACCGACATTCCCACAGCAGGCCATTCATTACTTGTTCGCTGGGCAAATCCCTTCAACTGAATCACCCGGTCGTTTAACCATACTTTTCCATCGGCAAATCGTGTTTTTCGAAAACCTGTACGCGTAATTACTTCATCCGTTTTCTTTCCCTCTATGCACAAAGCTGTCTTTACCGTATACAGATAGCCATACCCCCAGCTCCAGAAATGTAAGCCCTCTACTTCACTTTCAGCCGAAAGTACTACTTTTTCTCCTGGATTAATTTTCTTCTCCTCACCACGGAATGACTTTACAAGCTTCCCGTCACGGTCTAAAAGCTCCACCCAATAACCAACCGTCTGGCTTTTCTTTGTTTCATTTTTCACTTCCGATTCGGCATGAATTCGAGCTTTACGAGCACGTACCTGAATATCTTCCGCGTAAATATAGACACCTGTCGTTTGCAGGTTACTATATAAAGGTAAGGTCTGGTATAACTTATCCGTCACATGTAACCACACATTCTTGGGTAAACCTCCGTAATTTGCATTAAAATTACGGTTACTCCACTGATACTTCACGCCAGTAGCCTTCTCTGCATAGTCCCAATTATTATCAATACGTGCAGCAATGACATTTTCCTTACCCGGCTTTACAAATGCAGTAAGGTCGAAACCAAAAGCCATCACTCCATTTTCATGCTGACCGACCAAGTGACCGTTCACATACAGATCAATTCCTTGTCGTGCTCCTTCAAATTCGATGAACACCTTTCGTCCTTTGGCGTCAGCAGGTAAACGAAAATGTTTCCGATACCACACAATTGTATCAGTAAGATCCTTGATATTCAGTTTGAAAGCCTCATCCTCATTGAAAGCATGAGGAAGTGTAACCGACTTCCATTCCGTATCCAAATAACTCACACTCTCTGCCTGAGCTATATCACCGACTTTTAGCTTCCAGCCACTGTTGAAATTATATTTTTCACGTCCTGCGGCATGAATGCTGCTTATAACCATCAGCAGACATAAACTTATCCATAAAAATCTCAGTCTCATATTATCTAAATATTTTGTGTAAAAATACATTATCTCTTGTAAGAATACATGGAAAAATAAAGATTATAACTGGAATTATTGGTACATAAACAAATAACTTTTATCAGAGTAAGATAAATACGGACGGTAGTACTGGACAGTTCTCTTTTTTCTAGAAAATTCTGATATTGATGAATATGAGATGGTCTGATTTGTTCAAGCGGTATATCATGTTCTTTTTTTTAAAATCGATTAAAATGTGAAATTGCCGTTTTATATAGTTTTAATGATAAGATTTAAATGGATGAAAATTTACATAAAGAAAAAGATTCTTATTGATAGTTTATTTTGTTCTAATCATTTTTTCAGAACTACTTTGCAAAAACTCTGTTTCACAGTGTGGGATTTGTATTTCACACTGTGAAATATGTATTCCACACTGTGGTTTTTATATCCCACAGTGTGAAACAGAGAATTTGTGCCTAAATTTAAAGGAATACATCAAAGGGAAAAGAAGAATTATATAGAGAATTTGTATGTTTGAATGTTAATGAAATAACTTAAATTCTCTAATCTGTTAACAAACCTGCGATATGTATGATAAGATTGTTTGATGAATATGACATAAAGAAGATTTTTATGTCAAAGCAGGCTTAAAAAACTCTTGAAAGGTATTTGTACAAATTTTTCCATGTATCTACACAATTTTACATTGTTTGAGACCTTATGCAATCGTACTTTTACAACGCATTTGAGACAGCAGATGCAAAATATAGAGATATAATGAAACTAACTTTTGTTTAACTTAACCAAATTAGAGGTATGAAAGACAGAAATTGTTCTAGTCTGATGCGTTGCGCTTCCAGCCTGCAACGTTTGTTCTTCTTGGCCTTGTTGTCTGTTATCGCGATTGGCGCGTATGCACAAGGCAAGACAGTGTCGGGAACTGTACTCGACAAAAGTGGGGAATCTGTAATTGGTGCGAGTGTAGTAGTAAAAGGAACTACCAACGGTACCATTACTGACTTTGACGGTAAGTTTACCTTATCTAATGTACCAAACAATGCTTCGCTTGAAATCAGCTTCGTGGGCTACAAGACTCAAGTGATTCCGGTACAAGGAAAAAACACATTTAATGTAACGATGGTCGAAGACACTGAAGTACTCGATGAAGTTGTTGTGGTAGGTTACGGTGTGCAGAAAAAATCAGACGTTACCGGTGCAATGGCCAGTGTGGGTTCAAAAGAAATTGAAGCCCGCCCGGTTACTAATGCCATGCAGGCATTGCAAGGTAAAGCTGCTGGTGTGGATATTACTTCCAATGAACGTCCAGGTGAACTTGGTAAAGTCCAAATTCGTGGTACCCGTTCTATTACAGCAGGAAATGACCCATTGTATGTAGTCGATGGTGTACCTTTGATGTCTTCTTCAGCCATTGAAACCATCAACCCACGTGATATTGAAAGCATTGACATCTTGAAAGATGCTTCTGCCACAGCTATTTATGGTTCACGTGGTGCCAACGGTGTTATTTTGGTAACAACAAAAAAAGGTAAAGAAGGACGTTTTACATTGAATTATTCAGGAACATTGAATGTAGAAAACGTACACAGCAAATCACGTATGATGAACGCCGACGAGTATATTACTTGGCGTCGTTGGGCAGCTTACAATGCTGGACAATCTACTTATCCAGGTGATCAGCCTAATAAAGACAATGATGCCACTATCTTTGGTGGAGTAGACCCAACTACTTATAATAACATTATGAACGGTTGGGCAGGAGGTACATGGGATGCTTCCAAAGTTACTTCTACAGACTGGACGGATTATGTAACACAGACTGGTATTACACATGAACATACATTAAGTGCAAGTGGTGGTAATGAAAAAATGTCTGCATACGCATCATTTGGCTACTTAAATCAGGAAGGAACATTTAAAGGACAAGGTTACAGACGCTATACTGGAAATGTAAATATTGACTTAACTCCAACTAAATGGTTCAAGTTAGGAGCTTCTATCAATGCATCTTGGAGTGAACAAGAATACGGAGTATCTACATTAGGTGCTAGCTCCAGTAGTGAACCTTCATATATTTATGGATGGGCTGAAAAACTTTATGCATACTCTTTACCCTATGATCAAGATGGCAATCTGATAGACAGACCGGGTAACGATGACAACGTTTATAATGTAATTGGCGAGTGGGATAAATCACAACAACAACGCCAAACGTTCCGTGCCTTAGGTAGTTTTTATGCAACTCTTGATTTTGGCGAAATTTATAAACCATTAGAAGGATTAAATTTCCGTTTGAACTTTGGTCCGGACTTCCGTAACTGGCGAGAAGGAGTCTATATTGATTCTGAATCTGTAACACGTAAAGGTGGATTAAACTTCGCACGCTTAAAAAATCAAAGAGACCTTTCTTGGACATTAGACGAACAGATTAACTATAATCGTACATTTGGAAAGCATAGCGTAGGTGCAACCTTACTGCATACAGCCTCTTCATGGAATATAGAAAACAGTGAAATGTCTGCTTATGGAATTCCACAAGCGTCATGGACATGGAATGCTTTCAGTACCATCGATATTACTAATCCTAGTTACTCAGCTGGTATGAGTTCAGGAATTACTGAACGACAATTGGAATCTTATATGATGCGTTTCAATTATGGATTTAATGATCGTTACTTATTGACGGTATCTGGACGTTGGGATGGTGCTTCCCAGTTATCAGCTGGTAATAAGTGGGCATTTTTCCCATCGGCTGCTTTAGCTTGGCGTATCAACCAGGAAAATTTCTTGAAAGACGTTTCATGGCTGGACAACCTGAAATTGCGCGTAGGTTTTGGTACTACAGGTAATGCAGCCGTAGCACCTTACGGAACACTTGGTAATGTGCAATCTAATTACTTACCATTTATTGGGATGAACAATCAAATTTTTTATACTACCAATGAACCGAACTATACCAAAGACCAAATTGGCATGCCTAATAAAGATCTTGGATGGGAAAGAACTACACAATATAATGTTGGTATAGATTTCAGCTTCCTGAATGGCCGTATCAGTGGTAGTTTAGACGTTTACACTTCACAGACTAAAGACTTATTGCTATCAATGAAGGTACCTACATTGACAGGTTATCCTAATACTACTGCTAATATCGGTAGAACTTCTAACCGAGGTGTAGATATAACTTTGAATTTGGTACCTGTACGTGTTCACGACTTTGAATGGGATTCCAATATTTCTGCGGCATACACCAAAGACGAAATTGAAGAACTGGCAAGTGGTAAAACTGATGATATTTCCAATAACTGGTTTATTGGCAAATCTATCGCAGTATGGTATGATGTACAAAATGCAGGTTTGTGGCAAGATACTCCAGAAGATCACGCTGAAATGGATAAATTTAATGCAAACGGACACTCATTTAAGCCAGGTATGGTAAAACCAGTAGACCAAAACGGTGATTATAAAATTACAGACGAGGATGATAGAGTTATCCTTGGTAACCAGAATCCCCGTTGGACTTTTGGATGGACGAATACGTTCTCTTACAAAGGAATCGAATTATCTGCACAAATGTACGGACGTTTCAAATATATGATTAGTACAGGAGGTGAAGCACAATTAGGACGTTATAACCAGCGCGCTATTGATTATTGGACTCCTTCTAATACTAATGCAGAATACCAGATGCCTATTTATAATCAGTCTGGTGGTGACGCATATTCAGACCTGTTAGGTTATAAGAATGCCAACTTCTTAAAGATGAGAAACATCTCATTAGGATATATGCTGCCTAAATCAATTATCAGCAAAGTCGGATTGTCTAATCTAAAAGTATATGTGCAAGCCAATAATCCATTTACCATATACTCTAGCGTAGACTTTATCGATCTAGACTTAGGTGGTTCTACATTCAACCGAGGATTTGTATTTGGTCTTGATGTTACATTCTAACAGAATAAAATTTTAAAAAATTGAACTATATGAAAATCAGTAAATATATTTTAGGAAGTTTTCTTGCTATAACAGCTTCTGCTTCATTCACTTCATGTTCAGACAGCTTTCTAGACGAGGAATATAAAAGTGGATATCAGTCTCCTTACCTTGAAACTGAACAAGGTGTATTCGACTTAGCTACTTCACTTTATGCAAATTTGCGTTTCTGGTTTGCTTACGATTGGGCACATGCTACTACTCAAATTGGTGTGGACGAATTTTCTATTGGTACCGATAATTCCAATGAAACATGGAATATTTATGATAGTCGTTTAGGACCATCTGTAGTAACACAAAATGGTAACACAGCAGCAGCTGAAACCATTTGGGACCAAATGTATTATGGTATTTCATCTGCCAATAAGGTCATTGCTAATGCAGATATCATCACCGATACAGAAAAACATAACATGGTACTAGGCGAAGGATATTTTCTCCGTGGGTACAACTATTATCGACTATGCGCTCAATATGGTTCTGTTGTTTTAATTACAGAACCGACAGAAGGTGTAGTACGCTCTTTTACTCGTAGCAGCGAAGAAGAATGCTTAAAACAAGTAATTAGTGACCTTCAACAAGCTTATAACTTGCTTCCTGAAAAAAGTATAGAAACTTATCGTGGAAAACTTGGATGGGATAAATATGCTGCCGCCCATTTCCTGGCAAAGGCATTAATGTTACGTGTTTCAGAACGAAATGATTCATGGAATGCAGCTTCCAAAGCCGAAGATTTGACAAATATCATTACACTTTGCGATGACGTAATAGGAAGTCACCACCAACTGGCTGGCGATTATCGAGATCTTTGGAATTGGACAGGTACAGATTGTGCTACTGAAACTCTTTCAGAATGGTTGCTGGTAGCACAATTCAATAAAGATGCCGCTGCTGATGGCCGTTTCGGAAATCGTATTTATAGTAATTTTAATCCACAATTCTCAAATGGTGTGTTCGGTGACTGGATACAGCGTGGACAGTGGGTTGGACTTGATTTTCAACGTTGTCGACCAACAGAATATAACTATATGTGTTTTGACAAAATAAACGATTCCCGTTTTTGGAAATCATTCCGTACCATATTTAATGCCAACCGTAATTTAGGAGAGAGCGCTACATTTTCAAAGCCTGATGGTAGCAAATATGTTGTGCCCAACGCTGGAGACCCGGTTATCATGTTTATTCCTAATGGAGTAAAAGGTACTAACATCCATTACTCTAACGAATGGGATCAATATAAATTTGGCACAGTAAAAAATTCTACATTCCAATATAATGGAAAGGATGTACCTAACGCTATACTACACTATACCAAGGACGGAAAGTGGAATACATATCCTGATAATGTGTTCTGCGGATTATGTAAAACAGAAGATGGCACACGTGACGACGAAAAGAATGACTATAGTAGCCGTGATGGCGTATTGGCTCGTGTTGGCGAAACTTATTTATTGAAAGCTGAAGCATTAGTTCGTCAAGGCAAATATCAAGAAGCTATTAATGTGGTTAATATTCTCCGTGGTCGTGCTGCTTACAAAGCTTGTGAAGACCGTACTCTTCACACAGATGGTAATCAAGCTTTCGAGAATAATGTTCAATACGATCAATACAAAGAAAAATATCAAGCTTATAGTAAAACCAACACATATATTTTGTCAACTGGGGTAAGCGATTTCTCTCACGCAACAGATTTGCAAATAGCCAGCTACACACAGTTACCAGAAGAAGATGAATTGATTTTATCTAAACTAAATGGAGTAAAAGGCTACAATTGTTCAGGCGATTACGAACGTATGCTTAATTTCATTATGAATGAGCGCACACGTGAATTGGATGGTGAATGGGTACGTTGGGAAGACCTTGCACGTACTAAGTTGTTAATTCCACGTGCTTATGCTTTCAACCAAGAAGTAGCAAAATCCGGAACATTGGATGAACACCATTTATTACGTCCAATTCCACAATCATTTATTGATGGTCTGGTAAATGATGATGGTTCACCTTTAAGCCAAGAACAAAAAGATGCTTTGCAAAACCCTGGATATTAATTGTATTATCCATTAAATATCAAGAGGTGTTTCTCTCCAAAGAGGAACACCTCTTTTTTTGTACAAATTTACAGCAACATGTACAATCTTCCATCCCTGAAAAGAGCAGCTTTCCCGTACTTTGTAAAATAAATATTTTTCCAATAAGACTATGAAGAAACTGTGGTTAATAGGACTCTTGATATGTAGTCCTTTTACAATGAATGCACAATCCGGAACAACATCCGGACTGGACAAAAGCCATTTCAGCAAATACTGGAAGGTAGAATCCGAATCTCCTGACTATAAAGTTTCCTTTTCAGGAGATACCTGTGAAATTTTATCTCCTAAAGGACTGACTTTATGGAGAAAAGAAAAAATGTCGGGCAACGTAACCATTGAATACGATGCCTGTGTGGCAGTAGAAGGGAAACCAGGTGACAGACTAAGCGACTTAAACTGCTTCTGGATGGCTTCTGACCCGAAAGCTTCTGACATCTGGAAACGCATGAACTGGCGAAACGGAGTTTTCGTAAACTGCTACAGCCTTCAGCTGTATTATCTAGGATATGGAGGAAACTACAATTCGACCACTCGTTTCCGTCGTTATGACGGCAATGAAGCCGGGGTTACAGATGAAAAGGTGCGTCCTGCCATTTTGAAAGAATACAAAGACCAAAATAATCTGTTGACAGCAAATAAATGGTATCACATTAAGATTCAAAATACAGACAACAGAATACGCTACTACATCGACGGGAAATTACTTGTCGACTTTTATGATCCGTCACCGTTGACTTCCGGCTGGTTCGGTTTCCGTACCACATTATCTAGGACACGTATCACTAATTTCAAATACTCCATTGAAAAAGAAAAAGCTACCGAAGCTCCTTTACACTGGATTGGAAAGGTTCCAGAACAAGCACGCCCCATCAGTTTTGGAGTTCCGTTCAAACAAGGTAAAGTAAAATCAGGTACCCCCTTGTGCGTACAAACTGAAAACGGAGAATTAGTGGAAGCCGACACATGGACCACAGCATACTGGCCCGATGGCTCTATAAAATGGGCCGGTATGGCTGCTGTTATTCCGGGTAATACCCGTTCGGTAAAAGTAATACCTTCTTCTAAAAAGAAAAAAACAACCAATACAGAAGAAATTCATGTCACAGAATCCGATAACCAACTGACTATAGCCACTGGAAAAATTACTGCTTTTATTCCTAAATCTGGAACTTGTATTCTCGACAGTCTTCTGTATGGAAATGTGAAAGTGGGTGGAAAGGCGGATTTGATTGCCAGCACACAGGATTCTCCATCACGAGAAGACGCCACTGAGATTCATTATCAGTCCTTCACAAGCCTCATCAAAAAAGCCGTAATTGAACAGCAAGGGAAAATACGTACTACCATCAAACTGGAAGGTGTACAGCAAGGAAAAGACGGGCGTGAATGGCTTCCATTCACTCTGCGAATGTATTTTTACGCAGGAAACGAACAAATCAAGATGGTACACTCTTTCATCTACGACGGAGACCAAAACAAAGATTTCATCCGCTCATTAGGAGTACGATTCCAGGTTCCAATGAGAGAGGATTTATATAACCGTCATGTAGCCTTCGCCTGTGCCGACGGAGGTGTATGGAGCGAACCGGTTAAACCGCTGGTGGGAAGAAGAATTCTGACACTCGACAAAGACCAAAGCTGGCAAAAGCAACAGATGGAAGGCAAACGCATCCCTGAATACCAGCGTTTTGATGCAAAAAACAGAAGTTTAATTGACAATTGGGCTGCATGGGATAATTTCCGCCTCTCTCAACTTACAGACAATTCTTTCAGTATCCGCAAACGGGCTACAGAAGACAGTCCCTGGATTGGTACGTTTACCGGCACACAAGCCGGAGGATATGCTTTTGCCGGTGATGTCAGTGGAGGAATAGGAGTCGCCTTACAGGACTTCTGGCAGGCCTATCCTTCTACCCTAGAAGTACAACATGCACGCAGCCAGGAAGCTTCACTGATTGTCTGGTTATGGAGTCCGGAGTCAGAAGCTATGGATTTAAGACACTATGACAAGGTAGCACACGACCTGATAGCCAGCTATGAAGACGTACAAGAAGGAATGAGTACCCCCTATGGTATTGCTCGCACACACACTCTGACAGTTGTTCCACAAGCTGCTTATCCAGGTAAAGCCGGCATTGCAGAAACAGCACAGATCCTATCAGAAGCAGCTCCGCTAATGTGTACTCCGGAATATCTCCATGCCTGCCGGGCTTTTGGTATCTGGTCATTACCTGACAGAAGTAATCCGCAGCGTAGTAAGGTAGAAGACCGTCTGAATGCTTATATCGATTTATATCAAAACGCCATTGCCCAACATAAATGGTATGGCTTTTGGAACTATGGTGACTTAATGCATGCTTACGATCCGATACGTCACTCATGGAGATACGATGTAGGCGGATTTGCGTGGGATAACACCGAACTGGCATCCAACATGTGGCTGTGGTATAATTTTCTGCGCACAGGCCGGCAGGACATCTGGAAAATGGCAGAAGCCATCACACGTCATACGGCAGAAGTGGATGTATATCACATCGGTCCCAATGCAGGCTTAGGAAGCCGTCACAACGTCAGTCACTGGGGATGCGGTGCAAAAGAAGCTCGTATCAGTCAGGCCGCCTGGAATCGTTTCTATTATTACCTGACTACAGACGAAAGAGCCGGCGACTTAATGAAAGAAGTAACCGATGCAGACCAGAAACTGTATACACTCGACCCGATGCGTTTGGCTGAGCCAAAGAGCCAGTTCCCATGCAGCGCACCTGCCCGATTACGCATTGGCCCCGACTGGCTGGCCTACGCAGGCAACTGGATGACTGAATGGGAACGTACGCAAAATACGAAATACCGCGACAAGATTATCACAGGTATGAAGAGTATTGCAGCCCTGAAAAATGGATTGTTCACTGGAAATATGGCCTTAGGATATGACCCGGCAACCGGAGTGATCAGTTATGAGGGAGATCCCAATAGACAGAATACCAATCACCTGATGACTATCATGGGAGGCTTTGAAATAATGAACGAAATGCAGGAAATGATTCAGGTCCCGGAATTCAACAAAGTATGGCTGGAACATGCACGCGATTACAAACAGAAATCACTCGAAATAACACGTAACCGTTTCCGGGTTTGCAGACTGATGGCATACGCAGCGTCTCATCTATATGACCCGAAAACAGCCGCAGAGGCCTGGAAAGATTTATGGAGCAAACTGGAACATACTCCGGCACCGGAATTCAAGATAGAAAAAGTGCTTCCCCCGGAAGTCCCAGCTGCTATGGATGAATGTAAGACAATCAGCACCAACGATGCTGCATTGTGGAGCCTGGATGCGATTTATATGCAGGAGGTAATTCCGCAGTAACACCCCATTAATAGATAATAAAAACGGCTTTAAATGACAGTAGAACATCATTTAAAGCCGTTTTTTACATCCTATATTTTCTCTCTTCTAAAACTTAAAAACTAATACACCGGCTGTAGCAATATTAGGAGTACCAATCAACACTTTTGCTCCTTGAGGAAGTGCAAACTGATAAGGCTGGTCACTATAGTTTAGCACTATACCTAATCCGTTACGATATTCCATTGTTACGCCATAAGGTAAATTCATTACTTCAATTTGCAGACGACTATACAACTTATCCAAAACCTGACGCTCCAAAGCCCCGTCTGAGCTGTCTACTCCGATATAAGTCACAGAACCCTTTCCTAATTTACGGAAAGTAACCGCAGGTTTTCCTTCATAAAATTCATTCGTATAAGTAGCCCAAACCTCATTGGAAGCACCGGGTTGCAGAATCTCTCCCCAAGTATTCCAAGTATAGACTTTTCCATCCATCTTTACTTGTCCTGGATCTTGAGGCAACAACAAATCATAAAACTCAATATGATTTCCAGTCAACTCATCAATCATTGAACCAAAAGAAGCCTCTGGCAAACGTCCAAAACGGTCTTTCTGTGCGGTACGACAAGTCAGCACCAAGTTTCCTCCTTCTTCCACATATTTTTTCCACCTTGCTACCAGTTCTTTATCGGCCAACTGATATGCCGGAACTATCATCACCGGATATTGTGAGAAATCTTTCTCTTCAGAAATAAAATCTACAGGAGCTGCATACGACTTAAGTGTACGATAATATTTATCTACATGAGCAAAGGTATTCCATGTTGCATTCTGTTTCTGACGGTCAATACTCCAATAGTTTTCCGGATTCCACAAAATAGCTGTCTTCCGTTTCAGATAGGTTTCCGGTTTATCTTCCTTCGGGCGATAATCTTTTCTCAATGAACGGATTTCTTTCATGAACTGTTCATACTCTCGTCCACCAGGTGTCACTGTCACACCATCTGTGCCCACAATACCATAATGATACTGCTCAGTTCCATACAAAGGCTGACGATAGCGATACGTGCAGATAAAATCAGAACCTCCGGCAAATACGCTCCATAACCACAAACGGACAGCACCCGGCAAGGGTTGAGGATTGATACTTCCCCAGTTTACCTGTCCCGGCTGCAACTCCATTACTCCGTAAGTACCATTTACCGGACGGAAAAAGTCATTTGCCATGGCAATACGTAAGGGATTTCCTACACGATACCCTCTACGACCGATACCTTCATTGTCACCATATACCATATAACGGGTATAGCTGACAAAATCCAGGTCCTTGCTACCTCCAATATGTCCTTTGTCATAATCTGGAATATAATTGGTAGTCACCCACTGATTCTTGGCATATTTCTTGATTAATCTGCATTGCTCATTCAAAAAATCATTAGTCTGCTTGGCTGCAAACCGACGATAATCCAGAATCTGATGATGATTCATAAACATCTGGGCAGTTTTAGGCAAGGTGATTTCCTCAAACCGAGAATAGACTTCACTCCAGAAGGCAGTGCCCCAGGCTGCGTTCAGTTCCTGAATATTGTGATGGTATTTTTCTTTCAGGAATTCTCGGAAAGCATCTTCTGCTGCCTGATTATAGTCAAATTGTACAGTGGGCTCATTATCCAGCTGCCAGCCAATGATACGCGAGTCATTTCCATAATGGCGGGCCAGTTCTTCAATCATACGATAGGCCAATTTCCGGTAAACAGGAGACGCAAAAGAAGCATGTTGACGTGCTCCATGGTCTTGCACAGTACCGTCTTCAGACTTCAGCAAAATCTCCGGATATTTACGGCTTAACCACACAGGAGGAGTAGCGGTAGAAGTACACATCACGACCTTCAAATCATATTTGGCCGCCAAAGCAACTGCCCGGTCCAGCCAAGAAAAATCATACACCCCTTCCTGAGGCTCCAGCTGTGCCCAGGCAAACTCCGCAAAATGGGTAAATTCAAATCCTAGTTCATGCATTTGTTTTAAGTCGCGTTCCCATTGACTTTCATCCCAGTGTTCCGGATAATAATAAGCTCCCGTCAATGTCAAGTCTTTGTCATTAAACCAGGTATGCTGGGCAAAAATTCCCCCACAGAACAGACAGCCGCATACCATTGCAAGCAAACGTTTTTTCATTGTATTCAAGTATTAGTTTTGAAATATATTACCCTTGCAAAGGTAGAAGGAAATCGCAATCAACTTGTATGATAGTTCATTTTTTTCAGGAAAGTGTATGATAATCGAGGAACATGTATAATAATCCATGCTCCTTTCAATTCAAGATGCGTAACTTTGCTGAAACAAGGACAACATTTTATCAAGAACTATGAATTCACTGAAATCATTTGTGACTGGATTTTTTTTATGGGGCGTTTTAGGAGGTATTTCTGCACAAAACAAAGTACTTTCTTTCTCTATGCCCGATGGAGCAGGCACACTCCGATTAGGCGTTATTGAAAATAATTCAAGCCGATGGCTGGATGAAAAACAAACACAACTGCATATCGATTGCCAGCCACTCAGTAATACAAAAGGATTCATTCTGGAAATCGAAAATAAGAGAGAAGATATTACATTGGGATGGGCTTTCGGGGGATGCGATGCAATCGCTCCCGAACCAGGTATTCAACCTCAATATTGCAAAGACAACGTTTTCAATGTAGAAGGTACACAGGTTACAATCTACCACGGAAAAGTTATGCAACTAAGAGTGACCAATCTCATAGTTCCTTCAGCTTCTTCCATTCGTTTATCTGACGGACATAAGCAAGATACTCCGTTGACACTTTTTACCTCTGGAAAGAAAACGGATGCACCCGTACTGGCAGCAACCTGCCTTATTCGAAAAGGAGAGAAAGTGTACTTCTGCGCATACAAGCAAAATGCAAAGGCCGACTATGCTGACTATATGTTACCTGAATTGTTTTACCAAGAAAAACAGCAACCATGAATAAGACAATCATCATCTGCCTGTGGATTTTGTTTCTCTGTACAAACATGCTGCAAGCAAAAATCTATAACGTAAAAGATTTTGGAGCCGTTGGCGACGGACAGCACATTGATTCTGAGGCTATCAACCAGGCTATCGTGCAAGCTGCCCGCGAAGGAGGTGGAACAATATATATTCCCGCTGGAGAGTATGCCTGCTATTCCATCCGGCTTGCCAACCAGATTCATCTGTATCTGGAACAAGGCGCTACAGTTGTGGCCGCTTTCCCTACAGCCGAAAAGGGATATGACAAGGCAGAGCCTAATCCTCATAACAGCTTCCAGGATTTCGGACACAGCCACTGGAAAAATTCCCTTATCTGGGGAATTAACCTGCAAGATATTACAATCAGTGGTCCTGGAAAAATTGACGGAAAAGGATTGACACGCGAAGAAAGCCGACGCGACGGAGTAGGCAATAAAGCCATCAGTCTGAAAGAATGCAAGAATGTTACACTGAAAGATTTGTCCATGTTCCGCTGCGGCCATTTTGCTCTACTGGCTACTGGAGTAGACAACTTGACCCTCGACAATCTGAAAGTAGATACCAACCGTGACGGATTTGACATCGACTGTTGCAAAAATGTACGTATCAGCCGATGCAGTGTCAATACTCCATGGGATGATGCCATTGTGCTAAAATCATCTTATGCGTTAGGATACTTTAAAGATACAGAAAACGTAACAATCTCTGATTGTTTTGTCAGCGGATACGATCGTGGAACCATGCTCAGCGGTACTTGGGAACTGGATGAGCCTCAGGCGCCGGACCATGGCTACCGTACAGGACGTATCAAACTGGGTACAGAATCTAGCGGAGGATTCAAGAACATTACAGTAACCAACTGCATTTTCGAACACTGCAGGGGACTGGCTTTGGAAACAGTAGACGGAGGGCATCTGGAAGACATCGAAATCAGCCATATCACCATGCGACACATTGTCAATGCCGGTATCTTTCTCCGTCTGGGAGCCCGTATGCGAAGCCCCGAAGGAACTCCAGCCGGAAGCATGAAGCGTATCCGTATCAGTCACATCAATGCATACGATGTAGATTCTCGTTATTCCTCCATTATCAGCGGTATCCCTAATGGAATTATAGAAGATGTTACCTTCGACCATATTCACTTGTATTATAAAGGAGGATATACAAAAGAAGATGGAAAAAGAGAACTTCCGGAACAAGAAAAAGTATATCCTGAACCGTGGATGTTCGGTACTATCCCGGCAAAAGGCTTCTACATTTCACATGCTAAGAATATCTCGTTTCATCACATCAATTTCTATTATGAGAAACCGGATGGACGTCCTTTATTCGTAACCAAAGATGTAGAAAACATTCGCCTTACAGATATTCGGGAAAATGGAGAAAATGTTTCAGTCACAATAAATCAATAATCAAATATCACATAAAATGAAGACACAAAGGAAGTGGCTCATGGCATTGGCTGCCTGCAGCCTGGGAGTATTCAGCTCCGCACAAACAAATTATGATTTTAGTAAACTACAGCGAGAAAAACTCGGAAGAGGAGTTGTCGCCGTCAGAGAGAACACACAAAAAGTAGCTGTTTCATGGAGATATCTTTCTTCCGACCCGATGGAAACCGCATTCAATGTTTACCGGAACGGAAAAAAGATTGCACAAGTTCCAGCTGGAACAGGAACTTTTTATACAGACAATTATTCAGAAAACCAGAAAGTGGTCTATACGGTAAAACCTGTGGTCAATGGAAAAGAGACTTCAAATGAAGGGAGCTATACCCTTCCGGGAAATGCTCCTTCAGGATACATTGACATTCCACTGGACAAACCCGCAGACGGTGTCACACCTGCTGGAGAAAAATACAGCTACAGTCCCAACGATGCATCCATCGGTGATGTGGATGGAGATGGAAATTATGAAATTATCCTGAAATGGGACCCATCAAACGCACACGACAATGCACACGATGGCTACACAGGAAACGTATACTTCGACTGCTACCGCCTGACCGGAGAAAAACTATGGCGCATTGATATGGGAAAGAACATACGTGCCGGCGCTCACTACACTCAGTTCATGGTATATGACCTGGATGGAGACGGAAAGGCTGAAATTGTAATGAAAACTTCCGACGGTACCATAGATGGAAAAGGAAAAGTAATTGGAGATGCCACAGCCGATTATCGCGAACCGGGAGATCCGAACCAGCCCAAAGGAGGAGATTTCTCTCCGAATGACCCACGAAGCAAAGGAAAGCCTACCGATCCTCTTCGTAACCAGGGACGTATACTGACTGGAAATGAATACCTGACTGTTTTCAACGGACTGACAGGCGAGGCCATGCAAACCATTGACTATATTCCATTACGTGGCGATTTGAAAGGCTGGGGAGACGAGCGTGCCAACCGTAGTGACCGTTTTCTGGCATGCGTTGCTTACCTGGACGGAGTTCATCCTAGCGTAGTCATGTGCCGTGGATATTATACACGTACCGTGCTGGCTGCATTCGACTGGAACGGAAAAGAACTGAAAAACCGCTGGGTATTCGATAGCAATAACCCAGGATGTGAGAAATATGCCGGACAAGGTAACCATAACCTCCGTGTAGGAGATATTGATCAGGACGGATGCGATGAAATCGTATATGGCTCTTGTACATTCGACCACGATGGAAAAGGACTTTATTCCACAGGAATGGGACACGGAGATGCCATGCACCTCACTCAATTTGATCTGGCTTCAGCCAGTCTGCAAGTATGGGCCTGCCATGAAAACCGGAAAGACGGTTCTTCATTCCGAGATGCAAAAACCGGAAAAGTATTGCTTCAATATCCCGACAAGACCGATGTAGGACGTTGTATGGCTGCCGAAATTGACCCGACAAGTCCCGGTGTAGAAATGTGGTCACTAGCCTCTGGAGGTATTCGTAACATCAAAGGAGAAGTAGTGGCAGAAAAAGTTCCCGGACTGTCTTACAACATGGCAGTATGGTGGGATGGCGACCTGCTCCGTGAACTGCTTGACAAAGGAAAAGTAAGCAAATACGACTGGAAAAACAAACGTTGCGACACTATCTTTACATTTGAAGGATGCGCATTTAACAATGGTACCAAATCTAATCCCTCACTTCAAGGCGACCTTATCGGTGACTGGAGAGAAGAGGTGTTGGTTCGTACCGAAGACAATAAGTCCCTCCGTTTGTACGTAACCACAATTCCTACTGAGTACCGCTTCCACACTTTCCTGGAAGACCCTGTATATAGAATCAGCATTGCTACACAGAACGTGGCTTACAACCAGCCTACCCAGCCTGGTTTCTATATCGGACCGGAACTGAAAGGTACTTTCAGAGGATATACATTCAAATAACCCATTACGCTTACATTTAAAACTAGTTATATGAATAAACTCGTCTTAAACTTTGCACTGCTGGCAGCTCTTTCTGCCGGTCTTAGTGCCCATGCACAAAAGAAAAAGGAAGTCATCAATGACTCTAATACTCCACTTCATCTTTTGCAGCCTGATTATCAGGTAGGATATGGTATTGTATCAGCAGAAGACATCAAGAAAGACATGGACCGTGTCTTGAGATACCTGGAAAGCAACACACCGACCAGAGTGGTTGACAAACGCAACGGAAAAGTCATTACCGACTATGCGAACATGGATACCAATGCACAATTGGAAAGAGGAACCTTCCGTCTGGCCAGTTATGAATGGGGGGTTACTTATTCGGCCATGCTGGCTGCCGCAGAAGCTACGGGTGACGAAGCCTACAAAAAATATGTATACGACCGTTTCAAATTCTTATCGGAAGTAGCTCCTTACTTTAAGAAAGTATATGAAAAATACGGTACAACCGATGCACAGATGCTTCAGATTCTGACTCCTCACGCCTTGGATGATGCAGGAGCCGTATGTGCGGCAATGATGAAAGCACAGATGAAAGACAAAAGCCTGAAATTGCAGGACATGATTGACAATTACTTCCATTTCATCATGTACAAAGAGCATCGTCTGGCCGACGGAACATTTGCCCGTAACCGTCCTTACCACAACACATTGTGGTTGGACGACATGTTCATGGGCATCCCCTCTGTTGCTCTGATGGGACGCTATGCATCCGACCACAATGACAAATATTATCAGGAAGCCGTACGCCAGGTACTGCAGTTTGCAGAGCGCATGTTCGTGCCGGAAAAAGGCTTGTTCCGTCATGGATGGGTAGAAGGTATGAAAGATCATCCGGCTTTCCATTGGGGACGTGCCAACGGATGGGCTATTCTTACCATGTGTGAAGTGCTGGATGTACTTCCGGCCAACTATCCCGGACGCGATAAGATTATCAACCTGTTGCAGGCACACGTTCGCGGACTGGCTGCCTGTCAAAGCAAAGACGGTTTCTGGCACCAGTTACTCGACCGCAATGATTCTTACCTGGAATCTTCTGCCACTGCCCTCTACGTATACTGCATGGCACATGCCATCAACAAAGGATGGATTGACGCCATGGCATACGGTCCGGTAGTGCAACTGGGATGGCATGCCGTATCTTCTGCCATCAACGCCCAAGGACAGGTAGAAATGACCTGTGTAGGAACCGGTATGGGATATGATCCGGCATTCTATTACTACCGCCCGGTCAATGTATATGCAGCCCACGGGTATGGTCCTGTCATCTGGGCCGGAGCCGAAATGCTCAATTTACTGAAGCACCAGCATCCGCGTATGAACGATAGCGCCGTGCATTTCTATCCTACAGAACAGCAGACGAAAGAACCTATTTTCTTCTATTCTGAACCGGGAAATCCACGTGAATTTGTGGCAGGAGTAAGCCGTATCAACGAAAAGAGTCCTGTCGCTTTCCTGATTGGAGACTCTACCGTGAAATGTGGAGCAGGTAACGGAGAAGATAACAAATGGGGATGGGGAAGCTACCTACAAAACTATTTTGACACTACTCGCATCAGCATTGAAAACTGTGCATTAGGAGGAAGAAGCAGCCGTACTTATTTCACGGAAGGTCTTTGGAACCGTGTACTTCCTGCCATCAAACCGGGTGATTATGTATTGATTGATTTCGGACACAATGACGGTGGCCCGATGAATACCGGACGTGCACGCGCTTCTCTGCCTGGTACTGGAGATGACTCTAAAAAAGTAGTCATGGAAAAAGACGGAAGCACAGAAGAAGTATACAGTTTCGGCCACTACATCCGCATGTATATCCGCCAGGCAAAAGCTAAAGGAGCCAAAGTCATCGTAATGTCACACACTCCGGGTAATCGCTGGACTGACAACCGCATGAACCGTTGTGACAAGACTTACGGCAAATGGTCAAAAGAAGTGGCAGAACAGGAAGGTGTAAGCTTTATCGACTTGAACGACCTGACTGCCAAGAAATTTGAGGCCATGGGAAAAGAAAAGACTGCCGCTTACTATGCTGACTCTGTACACAATACGCAGGAAGGTGCTGTATTGAATGCAGAATCAGTGGTAGAAGGTATCCGTTCACTCCAGAACTGCGACCTGAAAGACTATCTGAAATAAGCATTTATAGATAAAATCAATGCCCCGCACTGCCAATTCAGTACGGGGCATTTTTTATGAGATACTATTTCTTTTTATTTCTGGAATTCAGCCCAGTCTGTCAGACGCATGTCACCTTTATTGATAAACACTTGATGCATACCCAATGCAGCAGATAAGCTGTGACAAGTCTGTCCTTTCGTAGAAATCTTCAGATAATCCCAAAGCAGTTGCTTATAATCAGGATGTGCACAGTTTTCAATAACCGCTTCCGCACGTTCCATCGGGCTCTTTCCACGCAAGTCGGCTATACCCTGTTCAGTGATAATGACATTGACTGAATGCTCGCTGTGGTCCAGATGAGATACCATCGGTACGATAGAGCTGATGCAACCTCCCTTGGCCGTCGATGGACAAGAGAAAATAGAGATATAGGCACTGCGGGTAAAGTCGCCAGAACCTCCGATACCGTTCATCATCTTGGTTCCGCAAATATGAGTGGAATTGACATTACCATAAATATCTGCTTCAATAGCGGTATTCATGGAAATCACTCCAATACGGCGAACTACTTCCGGACAGTTGGAAATTTCAGAAGGACGCAGCACCAGTTTATGACGGAAAAAGTCCATATTGTCATAAATATCTTGCAGACAGTCATTAGTCACACTTAAAGAACAGGTACTACCAAACTTGATTCTGCCTTCTTTCACCAGTTTTATTACCGAATTCTGAATTACTTCAGTATACATTTCAAAAGGAGGAATGCTAGGGTCCTTGCCCAATGCACTCAGCACGGCATTGGCAATATTTCCTACTCCCGACTGCAAGGGAAGGAAGGTAGAAGGAATAATTCCCCTGCGCATGTCCGAAGCCAAAAATTCAGCCACATTCTGACCGATTTTATCTGTCACGGGGTCGGATTCATGGAAGCCACGCGCCTCATCCGGCATATTGGTTTCTACCACGCCAGCAATCTTGGAAGGGTCTACCTGAATATAAGGAAGGCCAATGCGGTCGCTCGGACGAACGATAGGAATCGGACGACGATAAGGAGGACGTTCCATTTCATACAAATCGTGCATGCCTATCAGGCTTTTACTGTGTGCGGCATTCAATTCCACAATGACTTTATCAGCCAGTCGTGCAATGGTCGGCGTAATACCCACTCCCGCAGTCAAGTAAATACGTCCGTCTTCCGTAATTTCACAAGCTTCTATGATAGCCACACTTACATGTCCCAAGAAGCCGGAACGCAAACGCTGAGCCACTTGTGAAAGATGAATGTCTGTATAATTGATTTCGCCGTTATTTACAGCCTTCCGGAAATCCGCATTGGTAGTATAAGGAGCACGGAACTTAATGGCATGTGCACGTGTCAGCATCCCGTCACAAGAATCTCCCGTCGAAGCTCCCGTAATCAAGCCAATCTGAAAAGATTCTCCCCTTGCGTGTTTTTCTTCTGCTATTTTCGCTAACTCTGCAGTCACAGCCTTCGGACTTCCGGCAGGGGTGAAGCCACTCAGTCCAACAATGTCCCCATCCTTAATATAGCTGGCAGCTTCGGCTGCCGTAATAAAGTTAAAGCTCATAGTATCAAGTGTTTTTTATGTTAGTATTAAAAAGTTAGTCAATCAGTCATATTTACGGCGAAAAATCTCGGAATAGATAAAAGCCCTCCTTGCATCTGCTACATTACGAAAAGCTATTTCAGGCTTCTGCTCCTCTTTTTTCGGTACATTCAATGCTTGTTCTTTCGGAGTGGAAGGTTTGGCAGAAGTATATCTCCGTTTCTTCCTTGCTTCGGGTACAGGAGCCGAAATCACCTCTTCGGGAACCTCCTCTTCTACAGAAAAAGATGCTGCCAGAGGTGCCTGTTTTACGGCCTTTGCACGCTTCGGCTTCTTCTGTTTCTGGGTCCTGGCCTGAAAAAGTCCCCAGCCAATTATACCTAAAAAAACAAGAATTTGAATTACATCCATAAATATTAAGTGTTAAGGTTTTCTTCAAAGATACGAATAAAATCTATATCTCCCACCCTTTTTATGGAAGTTAACCAAGAAACAGATATCTTTGCAAGCAAATTTTTAATATAGAAAACCTTATGACAAAAGAAGCTACAGGAGCAGACTTTAAATCTGCAACTGAAAACGAAAGCAAGAAATTGTTTATCGAGACCTACGGATGCCAGATGAATGTGGCAGACAGTGAAGTAATTGCATCTATCATGCAAATGGCCGGATATTCTCCTTGTGACACTTTAGAGGAAGCCGATGCCGTGTTCATGAACACCTGCTCCATCCGCGACAATGCGGAACAGAAAATCCTGAACCGACTGGAGTTTTTCCATTCTTTGCGCAAAAAGCGGAAACACCTGATTGTGGGCGTATTGGGATGTATGGCCGAACGAGTGAAAAACGAACTGATTGAAAAACATCATGTAGACTTAGTAGCCGGTCCGGATGCCTATTTGACCTTACCCGATCTGATTGCAGCCGTAGAGGCAGGAGAAAAAGCCATCAATGTGGAACTTTCTACTACGGAAACTTACCGTGACGTGATTCCTTCACGCATTTGCGGAAACCATATTTCAGGTTTTGTTTCTATCATGCGAGGGTGCAACAACTTCTGCCATTACTGTATTGTACCTTATACACGCGGACGTGAACGCAGCCGTGACGTGGAAAGTATCCTGAACGAAGTACGCGACTTGCAACGAAAAGGCTATAAGGAAGTAACCCTGTTGGGACAGAACGTCAACTCATACCGTTTTGAGAAAGAAGGCCAGACAGTGACCTTCCCCATGCTGCTCCGCATCGTAGCCGAAGCAGTGCCCGACATGCGCGTACGTTTCACCACTTCACACCCCAAAGACATGAGTGACGAAACGCTTCATGTCATTGCAGAAGTGCCCAATGTATGCAAGCACATCCACTTGCCCGTACAGAGCGGAAGTTCACGCATCCTGAAACTGATGAACCGTAAATATACCCGCGAATGGTACCTGGAAAGAGTAGCCGCTATCCGGAGAATCATCCCCGACTGCGGACTCAGTACCGATATTTTCTCGGGCTTCCATTCTGAAACAGAAGAAGACCATCAGATGTCTTTGTCGCTGATGCGCGAATGTGCGTACGACTCGGCTTTCATGTTCAAATATTCTGAACGACCGGGAACATACGCTTCCAAACATCTTCCGGACGACGTGCCCGAAGAAATCAAAATCCGCCGACTGAATGAAATGATTGAACTGCAGAACCAGCTTTCTGCCGAAAGTAATGCCAAAGATGTAGGAAAAACTTTCGAAGTATTGGTAGAAGGCGTATCCAAACGCTCTAAAGAACAGCTGTTCGGTCGTACGGAACAAAATAAAGTAGTAGTCTTTGATCGTGGCAGCCACCGCATCGGTGATTTTGTAAAAGTAAAAATCACGGAATCAAGCTCTGCCACTCTGAAAGGTATAGAAGTAACTGAATAACTCTCCCAGAAATAGCTCTGAGAAAACAAAATAAAAACCTGCAGACATCTTTTTCAGGATACTTGCAGGTTTTTTACGTTTCACAAAGCGGAAACCTACGTTTCCGGCATGCGAAACATAGGTTTCCGCTCCGCAAAACGTATGTTTCGCGTGAGGAAAATCTAAATACTTACAGCCCGTATGCCTATTGATACAAGCCTGTTCTTTAATTATTCTCTTCTGGCTTCCGGCATGATCAGCCAAAGAATCAAATAAACCAGTCCACCGGAAAAAGCTGTAAAAAATGTAGCCAGTACGTAAATAATACGCACCAAAGTAATATCCCATTCAAAATAATCGGCTATCCCAGCACAAACCCCACCTATCATACGATTGTTTGACCGTGTCAATCTTTTTTTCTCCATAATCTATTGGCAAATATTCATTATTCGGGGCTAAGTTACAAAAAACATACATAAAGCATTCTATACTCTTAAAAACTTTTAAAGAAAATCATGCCATAGGCTTTTTATTTGTTATTTTGCAGCAAATTAGGGAATAAAGTGAATATACTGAAAATAGATAAATGTCCACTTTGTGGAGGAAACCACTTTGAAGAGGTAATGACATGTACAGACCACTATGCTTCCGGTGAGTCCTTTCAGATTTGTCGTTGCAAAAACTGCGGTTTCCAGTTCACTCATCCTGTTCCGGTTGAAGCAGAAATAGGACGCTACTACGAAACTCCAGATTATATTTCACACAGCGATACGCACAAAGGGTTGATGAACCGTGTATATCACTGGGTGCGCCGCGTGATGCTTGCCCGTAAAGCACGCCTTGTCAAGCATAACTCCCGATTAAGCCAGGGCAGCCTGCTGGACATCGGTACCGGCACAGGCTACTTTCCGCATTTCATGCAGGAAAGAGGATGGCACGTTTCTGCCATCGAAAAAAGCCCTCAGGCCCGCCAGTTTGCCAAAGAGCATTTTGAACTGGACGTGGCAGCTCCGGAAGCTCTCAATGAGTTTGCCGACAAGTCGTTCGATGTCATCACGTTGTGGCATGTCATGGAGCATCTGGAACATTTGAATGAAACCTGGGAGACACTGAAACGTATTCTGAAAGACCAGGGCATACTCATTATAGCTGTGCCCAACCCTACTTCATTCGATGCCGAAAAATACAAAGAAATGTGGGGTGCCTACGATGTTCCCCGACACTTGTGGCATTTCAGCCCCTCCGTCATGCAGCAGTTTGGAGCTAAACACGACTTTATTCTCTGCGAACGGCATCCGATGCCTTTTGATGCGTTTTACGTATCCATGCTGAGCGAGAAGTACCGCAAGAGTGCTTTCCCGTTCATAAAAGGCCTGATTACCGGAGCGGAAGCATGGATTGTTTCACTGGCCAAGAAAGACCGGAGCAGTTCCATGATTTATGTATTCAGAAAAAAATAAGAAATTATGAGTCAGAAGTCGGGCAGTCTTTTCGATATGCAATTCATTACCTCCTGCATCAGTACAATGCTGGTACTGCTGTTGTTGGGTATGGTGGTCTTTTTTGTCATGACCGCCAACAATCTTTCTGTATACGTACGTGAGAATATTAATTTTTCCGTTCTTCTCAACGACGACATGAAAGAAGCAGAAGCCATCCGCTTCCAAAAGCAGCTGGAAGAAGAGCCTTTTGTGAAGCAGGCCACCTACATATCGAAAGCACAGGCTCTGAAAGAACAGACAGAAGCCATGGGAACAGATCCGGCTGAATTCTTAGGCTATAATCCGTTCACAGCCTCCATCGAAATCAAGCTCAATGCGGCATACGCCAATTCTGACAGCCTGAGCTGGATTCAGGAGAAACTGCTGGACAATAAAAAAGTCATTGAAGTAAATTATCCGCAGGACCTGATTGATACCATCAACCAGAACATACGCAAAATCAGCATGTTCCTGTTAGGACTGGCTGCTTTGCTCACCCTTATTTCATTTGCATTGATCAACAATACCATACGACTGACCATTTACTCCAAACGTTTTCTGATTCACACCATGAAGCTGGTAGGTGCAAGCTGGTCATTCATCCGGCGACCGTTCATTGTCAGAAATGTCTGGATAGGTATTCTTGCGGCGGCTATGGCCAACGCCCTGCTCATCAGCCTGTCTTACATGCTTGTCAACTATGAGCCGGGACTGCTGGAGCTCATTACTCCCGAAGTAATGCTTTGTGTAATGGGAGCTGTTTTCATCTCGGGTATCCTCATTGCCACCTTGTGTGCCTACATCTCCATCAACAAATATTTGAAGATGAAAGCCGGAGATTTATATCGCCTTTAATGTTCAAACTAAATAGACAAAATTCATTATGGACAAAAAAAGTTTTGCTTTTGATAAAACCAACTTCATACTGCTTGCCATAGGTATGATAGTCATTATCATCGGATTCCTGTTAATGAGCGGACCCGGCTCTACTGAAACAGCCTTTGAACCGGATATTTTCAGTGTGCGCCGCATCAAAGTGGCTCCCGTTGTTTGCTTTTTGGGATTCATTTTCATGATTTATGGCATCCTGAGAAAACCGAAAGATAAAGAAGAAACAATAACTAAAGAATAAATGCAATGAGTTGGTTTGAAGCCTTAATTTTAGGTATTCTACAGGGACTGACAGAGTACCTCCCCGTAAGTAGCAGCGGTCACCTTGCTATCGGTTCGGCTTTGTTTGGCATTCAGGGTGAAGAAAATCTGACTTTCACCGTAGTAGTTCACATTGCCACCGTGCTGAGTACACTGGTTATCTTGTGGAAAGAGATTGACTGGATTTTCCGGGGACTGTTTAAATGGAAAATGAATGACGAAACCAGATATGTCATCAATATTCTTGTATCAATGATTCCTATCGGCATCGTCGGAGTGTTCTTTAAAGATTACGTAGAAGAAATTTTCGGCTCCGGTTTGCTGATTGTAGGATGCATGTTGTTACTGACTGCCGTTTTACTGGCTTTTTCTTATTACGCCAAACCTCGGCAGAAAGAAAAAATCAGCCTGCGTGATGCATTCATCATCGGATTGGCACAGGCCTGTGCGGTCATGCCGGGATTGTCACGTTCAGGAAGCACCATCGCTACCGGACTGATTTTAGGAAACAAAAAGGAAACACTGGCACAATTCTCCTTTCTGATGGTTATTCCTCCTATTTTAGGAGAAGCACTACTTTCCGGAATGGAAATCGTAAAGAATGCCTCAGCCGCTAATGCAGAAATCAGTATGGGAGCACTCATTATTGGTTTTTTGGCTGCCTTTGTATCAGGTTGCGTAGCTTGCAAATGGATGATCAACATTGTAAAGAAAGGAAAGTTAATATGGTTCGGCGTATATTGCGCCATTGCCGGAGTAATTACAATTGCATGCAGTCTGCTGGGATAAGCAGTCTCAACAACAATTTACAACCAAAGAATGAATTTCAAAGAAGGAGAAGTATTATATTTTGACAAGCCACTGCGATGGACCTCTTTTGCCGTGGTGAATAAGATACGATACCACATCAGTCGTAAATTAGGAGTAAAGAAAATAAAAGTAGGACATGCCGGCACGCTCGATCCGCTGGCCACCGGAGTGATGATTATCTGTACCGGAAAGGCCACAAAGCGTATTGAGGAGTTCCAGTATCATACGAAAGAGTACATTGCCACTCTCCAGCTGGGAGCAACCACGCCCTCATTCGACCTGGAAAAGGAGATTGACGCAACTTACCCTACTGACCATATCACTAAAGAAATGGTCGAGGAAACATTAAAAAAGTTTGTCGGCACCATTGAACAGGTACCACCGGCATTTTCCGCATGCAAAGTTGACGGTAAGCGTGCATACGACCTGGCAAGAAAAGGAGATGAAGTAGAACTGAAACCCAAGATTCTGGTCATCGATGAAATCGAGTTGCTGGAATGCAACCTGCCGGAAATTAAGATACGGGTAGTCTGCAGCAAGGGTACTTACATACGGGCATTGGCCAGAGACATTGGCCAGGCACTGCAAAGTGGTGCCCACCTGACCGGTCTGATACGTACACGGGTAGGAGAAGTAAAGTTGGAAGACTGCATGAAAGTGGAAGATTTTGAAACCTGGCTCGACCAGCAAGAAATAGAAGTTATAAACGATTAAGGAAAGAAAGGAAGAAGATGAAACTGTCACAATTCAAATTCAAGTTGCCGGAAGAAAAAATCGCTCTTTATCCGGCTAAATACAGAGATGAATCCCGCCTGATGGTAATTCACAAGTCAACCGGAGAAATTGAACATGTCAATTTCAAGGATATACTGAACTATTTCGACGACAAAGACGTGTTTATCTTTAACGATACCAAAGTCTTTCCTGCTCGTTTGTATGGTAACAAAGAAAAAACGGGTGCCCGCATTGAAGTATTCCTGCTCCGTGAGTTGAACGAAGAACTGCGTTTGTGGGATGTGCTGGTAGACCCTGCCCGTAAAATCCGTATCGGTAACAAGTTGTATTTCGGCGACGATGACTCCATGGTGGCCGAAGTAATTGACAATACGACTTCTCGCGGACGTACACTCCGCTTTTTGTACGACGGTCCTCATGATGAATTCAAGAAGGCTTTGTATGCCTTGGGAGAACCTCCATTGCCTCCTTTCATCCATCGCCCGGCAGAACCGGAAGACGAAGAACGTTTCCAGACTATCTACGCCAAAAATGAAGGAGCCGTTACCGTACCGGCAGCCGGTCTTCACTTCAGCCGTGAGCTTATGAAACGTATGGAAATTAAAGGCATTGACTTCTCCTTCATTACCATGCACGCCGGATTGGGTAACTTCCGCGACATCGACGTGGAAGATTTGACCAAGCATAAAATGGATTCGGAACAGATGTTCGTCAACGCGGAAGCCTGCCGCATCGTCAACGAAGCCAAAGACAGAGGCAACAAGGTATGTGCCATAGGTACTACCGTGATGCGTGCCATTGAAACAGCTGTGGGTACAGACGGCCATTTGAAAGAGTTCGAAGGATGGACCAACAAATTTATTTTCCCTCCTTACGACTTCTCAGTAGCCAACGCTATGGTAAGCAATTTCCACATGCCGCTTTCTACCATGCTGATGCTTGTATGTGCTTACGGAGGATATGAACTGATCATGGATGCTTACAACATCGCACTGAAAGAAGATTACCGTTTTGGTACTTACGGTGATGCCATGCTGATTCTGGATAAATAAACCATCACTCTATGGCAACAGTTTATCTGGGATTAGGTACAAACCTTGGCAATAAAGAAGCTAATTTACGTACCGCCATCTATAAACTACAGGAAAGGATAGGGAAGCAAGTTTCCCTATCCTCTTTTTATGAAACAGCCCCTTGGGGATTTGAATCAGACCACAGCTTCCTCAATGCAGCAATCGGACTGGAAACCAACCTCTCTCCTATTGAGATACTGCACATTACGCAGGAAATAGAGAAAGAACTCGGCAGGACAAAGAAATCAGTCAACGGCAGCTACAGCGACCGGCTCATTGATATTGATATTCTTTTATACGACAATCTTGTGCTCCAGACACCTGAGCTTACGATTCCTCATCCCTTGATGACGGAAAGAGATTTTGTGATGAAACCCCTAATCGAAATAGCGGAAAACGTAATCCACCCCACCCGACAAAAAACATTGTCCGAACTATATCAGGGATAATTTGCCAGCAGGCAAGTAGCATAAAGCTATGTTAAAAAGAAACTGAAATTGTAATTATTCCAATTTATATCACTATCTTTGCAGCGAAAATAAAAAGTGGAAAGATTTGAGTAGCTTGCAACCACGGAAAAAAATGCTAAAACACATTGTTATTTCCCCGAAGATTACTTCTCTACTCTGTCCGTACACGGATAAAAACAAACCATTAACAATTTTAATTTACCACAACAATGGGATACTTATTCACATCCGAATCGGTGTCTGAAGGACACCCCGACAAAGTGGCCGATCAAATTTCGGACGCTGTGCTTGACAAACTGTTGGCTTACGACCCCAGTTCAAAAGTAGCTTGCGAAACTCTGGTAACTACCGGACAGGTGGTACTGGCAGGAGAAGTGAAAACCAAAGCGTATATTGATTTGCAGCGCGTAGCACGCGAGGTAATTAATAAGATAGGCTATACCAAGAGCGAATACATGTTCGAAGGTAATTCATGCGGTGTATTCTCTGCCATTCACGAACAGAGTCCTGACATCAACCGTGGAGTAGAACGCGAAGACCCGATGAATCAGGGAGCAGGTGACCAGGGTATGATGTTCGGTTATGCTACCAACGAAACAGAAAACTACATGCCGCTGTCGCTCGATTTGGCACACAAGCTGCTGATGGTATTGGCTGACATCCGTCGTGAAGGAAAGGTAATGACTTACCTTCGTCCGGATTCTAAGAGCCAGGTAACTATTGAATACGATGACAACCGTCGTCCGGTACGTATTGATACCATCGTAGTATCTACCCAGCACGATGAATTTATCCAGCCGGAAAACGACTCAAAAGAAGCTCAATTGAAAGCTGACGAGGAAATGCTGGCTCAGATTCGCAAGGACGTAATTGAAATCCTGATGCCGCGTGTTATTGCAGAAATCCACAACCCACAGGTGCTGGCTTTGTTCAACGACCAGATTAAATACCACGTAAACCCGACTGGTAAGTTCGTGATTGGTGGTCCTCACGGTGATACCGGACTGACTGGCCGTAAGATTATTGTAGACACTTACGGTGGTGCCGGAGCTCACGGAGGAGGTGCTTTCTCAGGAAAAGACCCCAGCAAGGTAGACCGTAGTGCTGCATACGCTGCACGCCACATTGCCAAGAACCTGGTAGCTGCCGGAGTAGCAGACGAAGTATTGGTACAGGTTTCATACGCTATCGGAGTAGCACGTCCAATCAACATCTACGTGAATACTTACGGACGTAGCAATGTAGCTTTGACCGACGGAGAAATCGCTAAGAAGGTAGATGAAATCTTCGACATGCGTCCGCGTGCCATCGAAGAACGCTTGAAACTGCGTAATCCGATTTATAGCGAAACTGCTGCTTACGGACATATGGGCCGCGAACCGCAAATCGTTACCAAACATTTCGAATCGGTTTACGAAGGCAACAAAGACGTAGAAGTAGAACTCTTCACCTGGGAAAAACTGGATTATGTAGACAAAGTGAAAGAAGCTTTCGGACTGAAATAATCCGAATAATATATTCACAATCACTACAGAAAGCAGAAAGAGAATCTCAAAGTTCTCTTCCTGCTTTTTTGTTTTTCAAACCGGCTATCTCAACATGTATTGCCGGGGAGTACACCCTACCGCAGCCTTAAAATATTTGCCAAAAAAAGAAGCATTCGCAAAATTCAGGAGATCTCCTACCTGCTGGACGGTGTATTGCCCACTTTTCAACAAAGCTTTTGCTTCCAAAATCACATAATCGCGAATCCAATCCGGAGCATGGCGGTCGCTCACCTCCCAAATGACCTGCGAAAGATATTTGGGCGTCAGGCAAAGTTTTTCGGCATAGAAACACATATTTCGATGTGTTCTATAATGGGTTTGCACTAACTCCAGAAAGGCTTCAAACAACTTTTCCTGCCTGCTTTCCACTTTACACACTTTCTGCCGGTCATATTCCAACAACCATTGGCAACCATTGTAAAAGAATACCTGCAAATAGCCCGCAATGGCTTCCAACTTAAATTGATAGTCAGGTTGCTCCAGCTTTTTCCGCATCAAATGATAGAGCATCATATACTCTCCCATCTGTTCCGACGAAATATGAATCAGGGGAGTGGCCGTAAGAAACTTCAAAAAAGCCATACTTAAAGAGGATTGTTGCCCAGCCAACAAGTGATGACCGGACAGTCCGATAATCGCCACTTCTGCCTCGGCACTCACTTCCAGACATTCCCCAATCGTACCTGGAAGTACCACCAGTACATCATTCTCAGACAATACATATTCTTTCAACTGTAGCCGTACCCGCATAGTACCACGTAAACAGAACATCACCAAGGTAAAGGTCACCTTAAATGGATAGGAAGGAGACACAAAATCGGAAACCAGCTCCTCCTCCACATTCATTCCAATGTTATCCAGCAAGACCAGTTCATTTTCATAAATCAATGTACGTCCCACATCAGGAAGCATCAACAAATGCAGCTCTTTAAAAGGAGAATCTTCTTTTTTCATTCATCTTTCTTTTTATGGCCTCACAAAGATAGTCCTTTAGAACAGAAAATAAGAGAGAAACAGGTTATTTAATCTATTAATCCAACTTTTAGGACATTTTACAAGCTGATAAGGGTGTAAAGAAACAAACAAAAAATATGACCTTTGCGTCAAAGAATTTCTAAATCCATACAGATGAAACAATTATTATTACTTCCATTTCTTCTGTTGTTGACCAACGGATGCACGGAAAGTCCCTCACACACCTTTACCCGCAGTGTGATGCTGACCACTCCCACTCCATCTGAAGCAGAAAGCATCAAAAACTTCTCTGGAGTGGTACAAGAAAGCCACAATATCAGACTGGGATTCAAAACCGCAGGGCAAATTGAAAAAATATACGTAAAAGAAGGAGATTATGTAAAGAAGGGGCAGTTAATCGCCCAACTGGACCACACAGACTACCAACTGGGTGTACAGGCCTTGGAAATACAATACAAGCAACTGGAAGATGAAGTCAAGCGGACAGAAGCCTTATATCGCAGCAAGAGCATTTCCATCAACGATTATGAAAAAGCACAGGCCGGACTGCAACAATTGAAAGTACAATTGCAAGTCAACCGTAACAAATTGGCATATACACGCCTATATGCTCCTACCGAGGGATACATACAAAGTGTCAATTTCGCTCCGTCGGAAATGGTGGATGCAGGAACACCTGTCATCAATCTGCTCGACATGCATTCCATGGAAGTGGAAACCGAACTGCCAGCCGAAGTATATCAGCTTCGCTCCCGCTTCCAGCACATCACCTGCGAACTCCCTTCTGCGAAAGGAAAAGATATTCCTATGAAAATATTGAGTATCACTCCCAAAGCGGACGGTAACCAGCTGTACCAACTGAAACTCATCTTCCAGAAGGAAACCGACTCACACCTCAGTGCCGGAATGAATATCAGCGTACATATCCACATTGCGGCTACCGACAGCCTCCGTACTTCTTTCACACTTCCTCTGCATGCCCTCATTCAGTCACAGGAAGAAACCTATGTCTGGGTGATGAACGCCGACTCTACCGTCAACAAACGGAAAGTGAATTGCAGCGGAATAGACGAAAAAGGTCGTGCCGTCATTACAGTTGGACTAAAAGGAGATGAACAAATCATAAAGGCAGGGGTAAATGCCCTGCAGGAGAACGAAAAAGTCCGTGTCATCCATACGGATAGTAAAACCAACGTAGGAGGACTTGTCTGATGAAAATAAAACTTACCGAATACTTTATGAAGCGGCCCACCTTGTTCTGGTCGCTCATGACATTCATCCTAATAGCCGGTGTACTGGCCTTTCTGCAGATGCCCAAGCTGGAAGACCCTGCTGTCTCCGTCAAGCAAGCCATGATCATCGTGCCTTATCCGGGAGCTACCGCACATAAAGTAGAGCTGAAAGTGGCACAAACCATGGAAGATGAACTCCGCGCCCTTCCCAATGTCAAGAAAATCAAATCGGAATGCCAGAACGGGATGGCCACATTCACCGTCGAATTCCAGATGACTGTCCTCCAAAAAGACTTGGAACAGCACTTCGACCTCCTGCGACGGAAAGTGAATGACAGCCGTTCCAAATTACCACAAGACTGCTATGACCCGATTGTCATAGACGATATGATGGATGTGTACGGCATCTTCTATGCTTTTACAGGTGAAGGCTATTCGTATCCGGAACTCTACAAATACGCCAAACTGATACGTCGGGAACTGCTGGGAGTAAAGGGGGTGAAACGTATCCTCATCACAGGCAACCGAGATGAAGTCATTCAAATCACGTTATCGAAAGAGAAGATTACCCGTAATGGCATTATTCCGACCCAAATCATGATGAGCCTGCAGAATGCCGGAAAAACCGTGAATGCAGGCAGTTACCAGTATGAAAGCGACCGGTTGCCATTGCATGTGAGCAGTGCGGTCACCGATGAAAAAGATATCCGTAACCTACTCATCCGCACCCCGCAGGGGAAAACCATCCGACTGGGAGATATTGCACAAATAGAACGTACCTATAGCGAGCCGCAACGAAACGGTTTCTTCGTAGACGGGAAACCGGCCCTGGCCATCTGCCTGACCATGGAAGAAAATTCCATTGTCCCCGACGTGGGAAAAGCTGTTGAAAAACGGCTCGCAGAAATCATGCCACAGATTCCCGTGGGAATGGAAATGGAAAAAATATTCTTCCAGCCCGACAAGGTGAATGAAGCCATCGGCTCCTTTATGGTCAACCTGGTAGAATCGGTCCTGATTGTCATCCTGATTCTTATCTTCACCATGGGATTCCGCAGTGGCCTCATCATCGGCTTCGGACTGATTCTGACCATCGCCGTCTCCTTCCCCATCCTGTTGATGTGTGGCACCACGCTTCAGCGCATCTCCCTTGGAGCTTTTATCGTGGCCATGGGGATGCTCGTAGACAATGCCATCGTCATCATGGACGGTATCCTGATTGACAAAGCACGCGGAGTAGGACCGAAAACTTATTTGTACCGCATCGGACAGCACACTGCCATGCCCCTATTAGGAGCTACCCTGATCGCCGTATCGACTTTTCTTGCAGTATATCTTTCTCCCGATTCAGCCGGAGAATATGCCGGCGACCTGTTTCTGGTGCTCTGTGTCAGTTTGCTGGCCAGTTGGATACTGGCATTGACGCAAGTGCCTGTATGTGCCAAATCGTGGCTACCTACCCGTGAAAAAACAACTCAACAGCCACAAATATACCATTCACCCATCCACCGGTTTATCCGTCGTACCATCAGCTTGCTGGTGGAATACAAAAAGACGACACTGGCCACCGCCTTCATCCTCTTGGCTCTCTGTATATTCGGCATGACGAAGGTAAAAAATCTGTTTTTCCCTGATTTCGACTACAAGCAATTCATTGTAGAATATTTTCTTCCTTCGCAAACCGACCCCGACCGCGTACGAAAAGACCTTTTGGAAATGTCGGCCCTGCTTAAGAAAAACCCTGCCATCGAGCGGGTAGCTGCCAGCATGGGAAGTGCACCTGCCCACTACTGCCTGGTGCGTCCCATGACCTCAGGAGGCGACTGCTACGGCGAACTGATGGTAGACTGTAAAGATTATGAGACTGTGGTTGAACAAATACCTGCAGTCCGAAAACTCTTACGCGAACGTTACCCCGATGCGTACATCCGCATCCGGAAATACAATTTCTCCATTGCTTCCTCCCACACGGTAGAAGTTGAATTCTCAGGTCCAGATCCTGCCATCCTACGGAAACTGAGCCAACAGGCAGAAGATATTATGCGCCGCTGCCCATATGTAGACCCTTATTCCGTAGGTAACAACTGGCAACCCAAAGGCAAGACCCTGACAGCCGATTATGTACGCGAAGATGCATTAAGGTCGGGTATCGAACGGAGTGATGTAGGAAATGCCTTGCTGGCCGCTACTGACGGATTACCCGTAGGCGTATTGAACGACCAAGACCGGACCGTACTCATCCATCTGCTGGTACGGAATGCCGATGGAAGCCGGATTACCAACCTGAATGATATTCCCGTATGGAGTACGTTGAACCTGCGTATGGACGACGAGGAACTGAAAGGCCTGCTGACAGGTTCCACAAAAACCGATGAGTTACAAGACCAATTATTCCGTAGTGTACCCCTCGGCAATGTAGCCCGTCAGATTCGGCTGGACTGGGAGGACAACTACATCTATCGTCTCAATGGACAAAGAGCCATCGAAGCAGAATGTGACTCCAATACCGACTTATACGAAGCCACTCCAGCGAAATTGGTTGCTTCCATTCAGAAAGAAATCGAACGCATCCCCCTGCCGGACGGTTACAAAATGCGATGGGTGGGCGAAGGTGAATTGCAGGGAGAAGCCATCGGCAACCTGATGAAATACCTGCCTGTGACCCTCTTCATTATTCTGGGCATTCTGTTATTACTTTTCAACAGTTGGAAAAAAGTAATACTCATTCTGCTCTGTTTCCCATTTGTTTTCTGCGGCATCACACCTGCCCTGTTACTATTCCGACAACCCTTTACCTTCATGGCTATCATCGGAATGATGGGACTTATCGGCATGATGGTGAAAAACGCCATTGTACTGGTCGACGAAATCAACCGCCTGCAACAGGAAGAACATCTCCACCCTTATCATGCAGTGGTCGAAGCGACCGTTTCACGTGTGCGTCCCGTACTAATGGCCTCCCTGACCACCATTGTGGGTATGATTCCGCTTGTAAACGACCCGATGTATGGTTCCATGGCCATCACGATTATGGGAGGACTGACCGTAGGTACCCTCATCACCCTCGTACTGCTTCCTATTTTCTATACTGCCCTGTTCCATATACACAAACCCCATTCCATGTCTAACCCTTCATCCATACAATTATGAAACGATACATTTTAATAGGGATACTGTGGTTCGGCTTTCTGACACAGCTCCCTGCACAACACATACTTTCACTCACACAAGCCGATTGCCGGGAACTGGCCCTGCAATGCAACGAGGAGGTACAGAAAGCCACCAATGCCTTACAGCAGGCCGAACTGGACCAGAAGATTGCCTTCAGTTCCTATCTGCCTAAATTCGACGGAATGGTATCGGGTTCCTATATGTTTCCAGACATCGAAATGACCGGGATGGAACTCCAGATTCATGGCATGTACCTGGCAGGTATCAGTGTGACCCAGCCGTTATATGCCGGAGGAAAAATCAGGGCTGGAAACAAACTGGCCCAGATTGGTCGGGAGAGTGCCGTCGAAAGCAGGAGAAAGACACGCATGGAAGTCATTGCGGAGGCAGACAAGGCTTACTGGAACTACATTGCCGTCCAGCAAAAGGTAGGCATGCTGGAAGCGTATCGCACACAGATGGATACCCTATACCAACAGGTAGAAACAGCCGTTAAAGCAGGAATGAGTACAGACAATGAACTGTTACGCATCACTGCCAAACGAAGCGAAATCAACTATCAACTACAAAAAGCCCAGAACGGGAAGGAACTGTGCCGATTGGCTCTGTGCCATGTGTTAGGTGAACCGTTGGAAACACAGATTCTCCCCACAGACACTCTTATCCAAGTCATGCCCCCCGAACAATTGGACGAGAGAATTGACTCCCGCCCCGAATTCAAATTGCTGAAACAGCAGATTGCCGCCCAAGAACAGCAAGTAAAAATGGCCAGAGGAAACATTTTGCCGCAAATAGGACTCTCTGCCGGATATGCCTATTACGGCAACATCAAACTGAAAGGGATGACCACCGATCCGCAAGGAAACTACATACCTTTTACGCAAAAAATGGATGACGGAATCGGACTGGTCATGGCTTCGGTAAGCATCCCGCTCTTCCATTGGGGGGAAGGGCTGAAAAAGGTCAAGAAAGCCAAGCTGGATCTGCAAAATGCCCAACTGGACCTACAACAAAATTCACGCCTGCTCACCATCGAAGTACGACAGGCCATCCAGAACTTGACCAACGGATATAATCTGGTACAAACCGCCGCTCTTGGTTCCAAGGAAGCCCAGGAGAGCCTGCGGGTGATGCGCAACCGCTACATCCACGGCCTCAGCACCCTGACTGACCTGCTGGAAGCACAATCCCAATGGCAACAGGCTGAAAGCAACCGTATCGAAGCACTGACGCAATACAAGATTTATGAAACAGAATACAAGCGGGCCACAGGACGTTTGGAGGAATAGCTTTTACCTATAATATTGACTACTACAGCCGGTGTCAGGCATTGCATATAATTGTTTAATCTCTATCTTTGCAAAAATTATTATCCTTTGCAATGAACGACATTAAAAATATATGCGTGTACAGCGCCTCCAGTACAAAAATTGACCCAATCTATTTTGAAGCCGCCGAACAACTGGGAAAAATTCTTGCACAAAAACATATCAACCTTATTAACGGAGCCGGATGTCTGGGACTGATGTGCCGCATCAGTGACGCAGCTCTTGCTGCCGGAGGAACCGTAACCGGTGTCATTCCCCGGTTCATGGTGGAACAAGGGTGGCACCACAAAGGACTGACCCGACTGATAGAGACGGAAAGCATGCACGAACGCAAACAACTTATGGCCGATTTGTCCGACGGAGTCATTGCCCTGCCCGGGGGATGCGGTACACTGGAAGAGCTGCTGGAAATCATTACCTGGAAACAGCTTGGACTATACCTGAAACCCATCGTCATACTGAATACCAACGGATTTTATAACCCGCTGTTAGAAATGCTTCAACAAGCTATTTCCCAGAACTTCATGCGAAAAGAACACGGAAATATCTGGCACGTGGCACAAACTCCCGAAGAAGCTGTAAATTTATTATATACCATCCCTCACTGGAGCAAAGAAATTCGTAAATTTGCCGCAATATGAACAAGTTCTGCCATACCGGTTTCTCACAGATTCAAGAACTCTACAACCAGCACGTAGAGCAGATAGACAGTGCACTGCAGCATTGTAAGGAAACACCGTGTACAAACGGTATGGCAGGAGAACCCATTCCTTATCAGTTACGAAATGACTTTGCGGTTACCGGAATTGTATTTCTTTGCTTTTTTCTGGCCGTATACGCCCTGAAAAACGGGAAAAAATACCTCTATCAGCACATCAAAAGTTTTTTCCGCCACAAAGAAAGAGCAGGGCTTTTTGACGACACTTCTAATTTCAACATCCGCTACACCCTGAGCTTAGGAAGTATAAGCTGCATATCCGCCGGATTATTTGTATATGATTTTTTCTCTAAAACCGAACCATTTCTGTTCCAAATAGTTTCGCACTATGCCATTCTGTTTATCTACATATTCTGCGTGCTATTGACAGTAACAGGAAAAGCCCTTTTATACCAATTTATCAACTGGTTTTTCTTTGACAAAGAAAGAAATAAAGCCTGGATTTCTGCCTATTTTGATCTGCTCTCCGGTATTTCCCTTGTCTTATTTCCTTTGTCACTGCTCGTCGTTTATTTCAATTTAGACTTTCACTTTTCTAAAACCTTCGTACTCACAGCAGTAATATCTTTCAAAATATTGTTATTTTATAAGTGTATTAGGAACTTTTTTAATCATTTTCATGGCATTTTACATTTAATTCTGTACTTTTGCACCCTCGAAATCATACCCTTACTTTTCCTCTGGAAAGGATTGATATATATAAATAACATTTTGATTTTAAAATTTTAGTAACGTTGAAAATAAAGAAAGTCCTCGTTTCTCAGCCAAAACCAACGACTGAAAAGTCTCCTTATTTTGACATTGCTGAGAAGTACGGAGTGAAGATAGATTTTCGCCCGTTTATTAAAGTAGAAAGTTTGTCAGCTAAAGAATTCAGACAACAAAAGGTTTCTATCTTAGATCATACAGCCGTTGTGTTTACTTCACGCCATGCTATCGATCACTTCTTTAGCCTGTGTGCAGAGTTGCGCGTAACAATTCCGGAAACAATGAAATATTTCTGTACTTCGGAAACTATCGCTCTGTATATTCAGAAATACGTTCAATACCGCAAGCGTAAAGTATTCTTCGGTGCTACTGGAAAATTTGCTGACCTGCTTCCGCAAATTATCAAGCATAATACGGAAAAGTACTTTATTCCGATGTCAGACGTACACAATGACGAAGTAAAAGACTTGCTCGACAAGAACCACATCCAGCACACGGAAGCTGTAATGTACCGTACTGTCAGCAACGATTTCACTCCAGAAGAAGAATTCAACTACGACATGCTGATATTCTTCAGCCCGGCAGGTATTCAGTCATTGATGAAGAACTTCCCGAACTTCGAACAGAAAGACATTGCTATCGGAAGCTTCGGACCGACTACTGCTAAAGCCGTAAAAGATGCAGGTCTGCGTCTTGATTTGGAAGCTCCTTCAAGTGCAGCTCCTTCCATGCCGGCAGCGTTGGATATGTTTATCCGCGAACACAACAAATAAAAAAATAATTCTGACAAACAAAGCGAAGCAATCCATTTTCTCATTACTTCGCTTTGTTTTATTATATACCCTCTATGAGCGATTCTCTAAAATTAACCTTACCGAAAGTAGAACGACTGAACAGCCGGATTCTGATTGAAAGACTGTTTACAGGAGGCAGCAAATCATTGCCTGCTTTTCCGTTGCGTATCGTATACATGCCGGTAGAGGGAGAGAATCTACCTGCAGCCACTATCCTGATTAGCGTACCCAAAAAAAGATTCAAGCGGGCTGTCAAACGCAATCGTGTAAAACGTCAGATACGTGAGGCCTACCGTAAAAACAAACACATCCTGCTGGATGCGTTAAAAGACTCAGGACGGAAAATTGCCATTGCCTTTATCTGGCTCGACAATGAGTTGCATGAATCGGCCGATGTGGAAGCTAAGGTGGTTAAACTGTTGCAACTTACCGCAGAACGTCTGGCATGAAAAAGCTACTTTCTTTCCTGCTCCTGCTCCCCATTTATTTTTACCGGAACTGCATTTCACCTTTTACACCTCCCTCCTGTCGCTTCACTCCGACTTGCTCTCAATATGCCATAGAAGCGATACAAAAGCACGGACCTTTCAAGGGGCTTTACTTAGCCATACGGCGCATTCTTCGTTGCCACCCGTGGGGAGGTTCGGGATATGATCCGGTTCCTTAAAAGCCTGTTTTCACATGATTGACACTCCCTTTTTCGACGCGCACACACATCATTTGCCCCAGCCACAGACCACTGCCATCGTGAGCTGCCGCATGGACGAGAAAACGGCTTCTTCTTACCTGCAAGCTCCATTTATCTCCGTCAGCCTGCATCCGTGGTATCTCACGGAAGAAAACATTCAGTCACAAATAGATTGGCTGGTACAGACTATCCAAAGTGATTCGCGAGTAGTCGCACTGGGAGAAGCCGGGCTGGACAAAATATGCGATACCCCTTTCGACTTGCAAATACAAGCTTTCAGGAAAGCGATAGAGTTATCAGAGACATATCATCTCCCCTTAGTGATACATTCCGTAAAAGCCACTGAAGAGCTGTTTGCCTTGCACAAGGAATATCACCCCGCACAAGCCTGGATTATCCATGGTTTCCGAGGTAAAAAAGAACTTGCCACCGACCTGATACGACACGGATTTTATCTCTCTTTCGGAAAAAAATACCAGGAAAAAGCATTGTCCATCGTCCCTGCAGACAGATTATTATTGGAAAGCGATGAAGCAGACACAGACTTTCCGGACTTCTACCGGCAAGTAGCCTCACTACGCGGAACCTCTTTTGACAGCTTGGTTGAAAATATCAAAGAAAATGCTAACCGTCTCTTTTTTAATCGCTAAAAATTGGTTATTCAGATAAAGTGTCGTACTTTTGCTTCTGTATTATTAAATAAATATGTTAAACTAAGAATTTCATTCGATGAATTTTGTAGATGAACTAAGATGGCGTGGAATGGTACATACCATGATGCCGGGCACAGAAGAATTGCTGGAGAAGGAAATGGTGACAGCTTACCTGGGTATTGACCCTACAGCTGACTCGTTGCATATCGGCCACTTGTGTGGCGTGATGATGTTGCGTCATTTCCAGCGTTGCGGCCACAAACCGCTGGCTCTGGTAGGAGGTGCAACCGGTATGATTGGAGACCCTTCAGGTAAGTCACAGGAACGTAACTTGCTGGATGAGGAAACACTGCGCCACAATCAGGAGTGTATCAAGAAGCAGTTGGGCAAATTCCTCGATTTCGAATCGGATGCCCCTAACCGTGCAGAACTGGTAAACAACTACGACTGGATGAAAGACTTCTCTTTCCTGGATTTTGCCCGCACCGTAGGAAAACACATCACCGTGAACTACATGATGGCAAAGGAATCAGTTCAGAAACGTCTGAACGGAGAAGCACGCGACGGTCTTTCATTCACTGAATTTACTTATCAGCTGTTACAAGGATACGATTTCCTGCATCTGTATGAAACCAAAAACTGCAAGCTTCAGCTGGGTGGTTCTGACCAGTGGGGAAACATCACTACGGGAGCAGAATTAATCCGCCGTACCAACGGAGGTGAAGTATTTGCCCTGACTTGTCCGCTGATTACAAAGGCCGACGGTGGTAAATTTGGTAAGACAGAATCAGGAAATATCTGGCTGGACGCACGATATACCTCTCCTTACAAGTTCTATCAATTCTGGCTGAATGTAAGCGACGAAGACGCTAAGCGTTATATCAAGATATTCACTTCACTGAGCAAAGAAGAAATAGAAGGCCTGATTGCAGAACACGAACAGGCTCCTCACTTGCGTGTACTCCAGAAACGTCTGGCTAAGGAAGTAACTATCATGGTTCACTCTGAAGCTGACTACAACGCTGCTGTAGAAGCTTCTGGCATCCTGTTTGGAAACGCTACTTCTGAAGCATTGAAGAAACTGGATGAAGATACCCTGCTGTCTGTATTTGAAGGCGTTCCTCAGTTTGAAGTAGCCAAATCGGATATTGAAGCCGGCATCAAAGCGGTAGATTTATTCACTGAAAAGGCTGCTATCTTCCCGTCAAAAGGTGAGATGCGTAAGCTGGTTCAGGGCGGCGGCGTTTCTTTGAACAAAGAAAAACTGGCTGCATTTGATCAGGAAATTACCACAGCCGACTTGCTGGATGAAAAATACCTGCTCGTACAGCGCGGAAAGAAAAACTATTATCTGGTAATTGCCAAGTAAATTCTTTTAGAAAAAATACCGGAAGGCTGTCTCAATTCAATTTGGGGCAGCCTTTCTTATGTCTTACAGTTCCGTCCATAACTCTTTATCCAACAGCAAGAATCAAGTTGCCAGTACTTTCAGGCCAGTACTGCAGTACTCCCTAAGTAGTACTTTAGTACTTTCAAGGAAGTACTGGAGTACTGCCAAAGAAGTACTGGCAGGAGATGAAAATCACCTCGGGAAATAAAGCCATGGGATAAAAAAATACCGGCTGACTCCTTGTGAATCAACCGGTACTTTAGAGTATGTCCGGAAGGCAATCCTTCCGGATATTTCAGCACTTATTTCTTTGCATCCAGTTCTTTAAGCAGTTCATCTACCGCAGCCTTCAACTGTGTATCCTCTCCTTTCACTACTGTTTCAGGTGCATTCAACACATATACATCCGGCTCCAACTCTTTGTTTTCCAGGTAGCTTCCGTCTGGCAGACGATAACCAATCACAGGAATACCGTAAATCAAATCCGGATCCTGCATCCGTACCCAGTTTACACTGGTCATGGTTCCAGGTACCGGAGCACCTACCAGCTTACCCATCTGGCGATGTTTGTACACCCACGGGGTGCCGTGTGCATTGGAATAGTTGGCTTCACACTGTACCATGATAGAAGGCTTGTTCCAGCGACGGCTCGGCATGTCGCATGCTTCACGACCACGGATTACCTGTGTCAGATACTTCTGACCACTGAACAGTACTTCAATATCTTCATGCAAACGTCCTCCTCCGTTGAAACGGGTATCAATCACAATACCTTCGCGGTTGTTGTATTTACCCAAAATATCGGAATATACCGTACGGAAGCTGCCGTCGTCCATTGATTCGATATGTACATATCCCAGACGGCCATTTGACCATTTATCCACATCTGCCGCACGCTGTTTTACCCAACGTTCATACAGCAGACTGCTCAGCGTTCCACCACTGATAGGCTTCACCACTTCATCCCAGCGTTCTTTTGATTGTGCATCGTAGAATGAAACCAATATCTTCTTGCCAGCCTTTCCGTTCAGCAACGCAGAGAAATCAGCATCTACCGGCTGACCGTCAATCTTTTCAATCACCACACCCGGTTTTACCCGTGTCGTTTTCCGGTCGAACGGACCTTTTTCCACCACTTCGTCCACTTTCATGCCTTTTCCGGTATAATTCCAGTCATAAAGCAATCCCAAGCTGGCAGTTGCTTCTTTTGCTCCCGGACGATAACGGCCACCTGTATGCGATACGTTCAGTTCGCCCAACAGTTCACTCAACATTTCCGCGTAATCATACTTATTATTGATATGCGGCAGGAAACGACGATAATTAGCGGTCATAGCCTTCCAGTCTACCCCGTGCATATTCACCTCATAAAAACGTTTCTGCTCCTCACGGCACATATTATCATACATATAGGCACGTTCAGCAGCCAAATCCATCTTCATTTCTGCACGATAAGAAATCGGTTTCAGCTTCTCACCGCCCAAATCCATTTTCTGCATGGAACCTGAACCTAATACGAAAAGATTTTTTCCTTCCTTATCCATTTCCATATCAGCCCAGCCGGAACCCATCTTGTGCAACAACTTGGTTTCCCGCTTGCGCAAATCCATCTTCCACATATCGAATCCACGCTCAAAAGCTGACAGGTAATACAGGCTTTCTCCATCCTTTGAAAGAATGGCCGAAGCGATGCTCGATGAATTCGGAGTCAGACGTACGATGCGGTCCTGAATGCCCTCCAGTTCCACCACGATGTCTTTCACCTTGTCGGCTTCCTCTTTCTTATCTTTATCTTCTTTTTTATCTTCTTTCTTTCCGTCTTTCTTGTCCGCAGCTTTTTCCTGTTCTTTTTCCAGTTCCTTCTGGAGTTCATAATCCTCCTTGCTCATTCGGAACTTGTCGTAGGCATCCTGATTGACAAAAACCATCATCACATCGTCCAGTGAACCCCATGAAGCGTGATTTCGCATACCGTAACGCTCTGTAGTAAACAAAATGGCATTACCGTCCATTGTCCACTTCGGAGAGCTGCTTGTATAACCACTGTTCGTCAGGTTGACTAATTCTCCTTTTCCGTCTGCACTGACCAAGGCAATGTCCGTGTAAGGATCATGCTTGTTTCCGATAAATTCCAGTGTAAACCATTTACTGTCAGGCGACCAGGCATAATTAAACCCTCCACTCAATTCATACCATGTGCTTCCATCGGTAATCTGACGTACCTTATTCGTTTCCAAATTCAGCACTTTCAAGCGGATACGGTCCTCTATGAAAGCCACTTCCTTGCCATCGGGTGAGAACTTAGGATACATCCGTTCCACAGTCTTCGAAGGCAACAGTACTTCTTCTTTTATCAATGTCGCATTCGGAAAATTCAAATCCTCTTTCCGTTCAATTTCCGCCTTATAAAGCTGCCAGTTTCCATCGCGTTCGCTGGCATATACCAGTGTACGGTTGTCTGCCCCGAAAGAAAGTCCTTCTTCTGCTTCTGGTGTATGCGTAATCTGTTTGGTAGTACCATATTCCACAGAAGTCACGAACACTTCTCCACGTACAATGAAAGCCACCTGCTTGCCGTCGGGCGAAGCTACCGCTTCCGACGCTCCCCGAGTATAGCTCAATGTAACCGGAATTTCCTGGTCATCCCGTGTCAGTGACACATTCACCTTGCTCGGCTTTCCACTTTGTTTCTGCGTATAAATTTCTCCATTATAGGTATAGCACAACGTACCGTCGCCTCCCAAAGAAAGGAAACGTACCGGATGTGTAGAGAATGAAGTCAGCGGTTTCACCTGTTCCGGATTATCCAGCGGGAAAGAATAGACATTAAACGAGCCTTTGTTGCGTTCACTCAAGAAGAAAACCTCCTTGCCATCCGATGAAAGCACCGGATTACGGTCCTCTCCTGCCCGCTTGGTCAGATTGGTATGCTTGCCCGATGCCATGTCGTACATCCATACATCCCGTGTAATAGAAGAAGTATGATGTTTACGCCATTCATCTTCAAATCCTTTCCGGTCCTGATACAGGAACTTGTCGCCTGCCGCATTAAAACAAACCATTTCGGCAGGAGTACCCAGAATTTGTTCCGTTTTTCCACCTTCTGCAGAAACCTTATACAGTTCTGTCATGGCAGAAGTCGGGAACAATGCACTGCTGGCAGGGTCCTGAATGCTTGCAGAAAATACAATAAACTTTCCATCCGGTGTAAACGCAGAAGGAATTTCCGAAGCAGAATTCGTAGTCAGTCTACGTGCAGAGCCTCCATTAGCCGGCATAACAAACACATCTGTATTTCCAAAACGATCGCTGGCAAAAGCAATCTGTTTACCATCAGGCGACCATACAGGCGACGACTCATACGACTCTTGTGTAGTCAGCTGTACCGCTTCTCCACCCTTGGCAGACACTTTGTAAATGTCTCCCTTATAACAAAATAAAATTTCTTTTCCGTCTGGAGAAATACGTACGTCACGCATCCATAGCGGAGTAACCGCCATGGCATGTGCAAAAGTAGTCCCCAGCAACAATGTGCACAATATTTTTTTCCTCATAAGCTAAGTTGTTTTGCAAACAAAGGTAAGGATTCCCATCAGAAACAGAAAAAAAGTCAGAAATTATTTGGAAGGTATTCATAAAAACGCTTATCTTTGCAGCGTTTTCTGAGGAAAACACCAAGAAGTTTGGACTATGGTGTAATGGTAGCACAACAGGTTTTGGTTCTGTTTGTCCAGGTTCGAATCCTGGTAGTCCAACGATTAAGCCCTAAGAGAATCTCTTAGGGCTTTCTTTTTTCTGGAATCTAAAATAGGGATATTCAATAAATGTCCCTAAAAAGTAAGATGGCATATAAAGTCGATAGAGTATAATCACTTTATATGCCATTATTATTGCCCTTTTTCTGTGTTTTTTCATATAATCCTAATTGTTGGACATGACTCTCCGGAAGAAGTCTGATGAGCTCTTCTGCTCCTGTCTGTAAATTCATGTCATGCCACTTTAGCTGTTCTGCTCGTGACCTTGTCTATCATCAGTACGGCATTTGCCGTATGTATTCCGAAGAAAATCCAAAGGATTTCAGTCTTCCTGTTCCTGGCCTTTATTCTTGCGAGTGAGTAGTGTTGCTTTTGAGTACCGAAGCTTCCTTCAAGCCGGGTGGCCCTTTCTTTGGAGAGTTCACTTCTGAGCACCTTCCTCAAGGGCTCATCCTTTGCCGCCCTTCCCTTGCGTACGAAGGAAGTGGATATCCCATATTTTTACAGAACTTTCTGTTGGCGTTATTGGCGTATATGGAATCGGCAGCAACACATCTTACCCTTACATTCATAAGCTTCTGCTGCATACGGATACAGTCCTTAAGCCGTATACCCTCATTGAAAGCCTTGAACGAGAGATGTTCGATGAACGATATGCCGTCTATCTGTATGTTGTTAACCTTTGCACCGAATTCAACGGATTTTGTTTCCTTCCCTCTTACAATGGGACGTACATAATGACGGTCAATGCTGACGATACGGTCACTAACTTTCTTCCCTTCAAACATTTCCTTTTCCTGTACAAGAACCTTTCTGATGATGGAAAGCCGCTTCTGGTAATCCTGTGTATAGCGGAGTGAAGTACCGTACCGGCAGTGAATCCCGTCTCTTTGACTGATTAGTTTTTCAAGAAGCCTGATCATACGGCGCTTGAGCATCCTTGTCCTTGAAGCCTTCCTTTTTCTTTTCTTGCAATAGGACAGATAGGATTCCGCCACATCCTTGTATTTGTTACGCGGACGCCTTATGCCAAGTTCCCCGCAATGCTTGCAGATATGCCTGTAGAGCCATTCGAGACTTTCCCAGAGAAGTTTCATATCCGTAGGGAAACGCATGTGGCTTTCATAGCACGTGGCATCGGTCATGCACACGTGAAGGTTCTCAAGATAAGGTTTCCAGTGTGAGGACAGTACTTCCTGGAGGGAATCAATGTCAAGACGGGATGCAATCTCATTGCGAATGGCACTGACTATCTTGTAGTTGGTTATAGGGAAAGACGGATTTATCATGATCCCGCAGAACATCTGGTAGTGTATGTTCCCGTTAAGATGTTCCACCAGCTGTCTGTCGGAGAAGCCGGTGTACGCCTTCAGAACCATGAGGGCAATCTTTGCCGAAGGGCTGAAGATGTTCCTGCGTCCCAGTCGCTGTTCCGACAGGCCCATAGTCTTTGCCATACGCTCAAATGGAAACACAGAATGAAGTCTGCCAAGCTCACTCTTATGAAAACTCTTGCGATATTTTTCTATAATATCAAATTCTGTAAAGCCCAATATTGGGTGAATTTCCGAAATATTTTGTATCTTAGCCATATCTTAGCTGGGAAATTTCCCCCGTTTTGGCTGCCAAACCTTATTTGCGGGGGAATACCTAAAGATACAAAAAAACAACTAATTCGCAATACTTTGTGTATGAATTAGTTGGCTAATTTTATTATATTTACTGAATCTCCCTAAAATAATAGAGTCCTAAATACTAATTAGGACTCTCACTATACTTTCTCTGATATTCACTGGGGGTTATTCCATAAATCTCTTTAAAAGAGGAAGTAAAATATTTATGATCATTATAACCCAATGCTACAACAACTTCAGCAATACTCATATTCTTATTCTGCAACATTTGACAAGCATGCTTCATCTTAATGCCCTTGATAAAATCAAGGGGCGTTCTTCCTGTAAGCCCTTTTATTTTACGAGCCAGGGTAGAACGCGACATACCCAATTCTGCTGCTAAAGCAATTACATCAAACTCCGGATCTGATAGATTGCGCTCCACTGCTCCAATAGCCTTTTCAATTAACTGCTCATCTATCGAAGTAAAATCGATCTTGGAAATCATTCCGACCGAAGGATTGGCTCTAAAGGCTGTTTGTATCTGTCTTTTTTTCTTCAATAGATTTCTTAAACGAACCTTTAGAACATTAGGTTCAAAAGGTTTAGAAACATAATCATCTGCCCCTACCTCATAAGAAGCAATTTCATTCTCTATATTACTTTGGGCAGTAAGTAACACTACAATAATATGACTTGTAGCAATATTACTTTTGATGAGCCGGCAAAGCTCCATTCCATCCATCTCTGGCATCATAATATCACTTATTACCATATCTATATTATTACCCTGAATATATTCCCATGCATTCTTTCCATTATCAGCAATAGCTACTTGATAATCATCTTTAAATATATCTTTCATTAAATAAAGTAATTCTTGATTATCCTCTACCAATAATAACGTTTCTTGAGAAGATCCTTCATTTACAGTCTCCTGCCCCTCTATATCAGATACAACAGATTCCGATATTTCATGCAGTTCATCCACCAAATAACACCCCTTATCCAAAGGTATTTCGATAGTAAAAACAGAGCCCTTTCCTAAAACACTGTCCACTTCTATATGTCCATGATGTAATTCAACAAGCTCTTTTGTCAATGACAAGCCAATACCATTAGATAAACCAGGCTTACTAAACTTATTATCATAAAAACGAGTAAAAATTTTATCCTGTTCTTTAGAAGAGATACCAATTCCCTCGTCTTTAACCTTTAAAACAAGATATTCATGTGCTTCTGTCAGTCTTACACCCACATTTAATGTAACAGAATTTCCCGATGGGGTATATTTATATGCATTAGACAAAAGATTTGATACAATCTTATCTAATTTATCCTTATCAAAATAACCTTTTATACTATCAACTTCAATCTCAAAAAGAAAATTTATATGCTTTTCATTCATCATAAACGAAAAACTTTCTTCGTATAACTCTTTCAGGAAAGCAAGTACATCACCATAAGAAACAGAAAGACGCATTTTTTTATTATCGATTTTCCTTAAATCAAGAATTTGTTGTAACAAATTCTTCAAGCGCTTAATATTAACCTGCATCAAGTTTACGTGTTTTCTATCTTCCTCATTAGTAGAATGAATCGAGCCAGCCAGACAAGAAAGTACCGTTAAAGGAGTCAATAATTCATGAGAAACATTCGTAAAATAGCGCAACTTCATCTGAATTAATTTCTCAGCAAGTTTTTTATTGTCTTTTTGTCTCATCTGCTGGATATATACAAATATCAGCAAACTAATTACTCCTAAAATCATGCATACGTAAATTACATATGCCCACCAAGTCTCATAAAAAGCAGGTGAACGATGTATTTTTAATTCTGTAACACAATCACTCCAAAGCCCATTCTTATCAGTGGCTTTTACTTGGAAAACGTACGTTCCCTTACTCAATTTATTATAAAAAGCCTTATTTTCCCCAGAATCCAAATAAACCCAATCTTTATCTATTCCCACCAAACGATACGCATAGCGAATTTGCTCCAAATCATGATAACTTAAAGATGAAAAACTTATCTCCAAGTCTTGAGCATCCGGAGATAAATGAATAATATCGTCTAAACAAATTTCTTTTCGTATACTTTTCCCCATAACTTTCACATCAGTAACATGGGTTGTGATTTGTTCTGGAATACTTTCTAATCCTTGAGAAGGAGATATAGAAATAATACCTGAAACTCCTCCAAAGAAAATATCTCCACCTTTATAATCATAATACACAGCATGCGGCATAAAACGATTCAACAATAACTGCGGATTATTAGTCGCATAACTTCTGTAAGCCCCATTAGTTGGATTATATTCTTTCAACATTTGATTAGTAACAATCCATATATGATTATAAATATCCACCACGATACGATTAATCAAATCCCCTTTCATCCCACAACGTTCGCTATGATCTGATAACGTCTTTGTCTGAGAATCGAACAATAACACTTCTCCCAATCCGGTACCAAGCCATAATTTCCCGTCACTGGCAACATCCATGCACACAAAATCTTTCGTAAATGGATATATTTCACAAGTTCCGTCATTTTTTATAAACCCAATCCCTTTATTTGAAATAGAAAACCAGATTTTCCCATCATTAGCTTGCACAATTCCACTTACAGAGCCTAAATCCTTTTCTATAATTTCTAATTTGCCAGTAACCATTCGATAAACGAATAGTCCTTTATTCGTTCCTATCCACAGATTTTTATTTTTATCTTCTAAAAAGCTTAATATATTTCCTGGATTCTTTATATAATGATTAATATCTATACAAACATTTTGTTTTATCTTCATTCTTTCTTGAGATAATCCAACAATCAAAGAAGGGGATATCCCCCACACATTACCCGTTGTTCGAGAAAAAACTAAATTCGTTATTCCTTCAAGCCATATAGAATTTTTACTCTGACAGTCACTAAAATGAACTAACTTATCTATTTCTGAATCATAAAGACAAAGCCCATAACGATCTTGAATAAACCAAAATAATCCATTAGCATCTTTACAAAAAGCAGCAATTGCAGGGTTCGCCTTTATCCTATTTTTCAATGAATAGAGTGGATATTTATTTACCACATTATCACGAATATCCACAATAAAACTTTCTGTATCAAATGCGGAAACCCATAATTTCCCTTCTCTATCTTTATAAATTTCATAAAGCATCTTATTTCCTACTGATAAAAAAGAGGAAGTATCAACCTGCTCTAATCTCCCTTGATTCGTTATCTTAAAAACAAAAAGATCTTTATCTGTAGTAACCCAAAGATAATGAAAAACATCATCTTGCACCATATGAAACACATCTCCTGTAGATTGATGGGCTATATCTACTGGTAGTGGTTGAGGAGTATACAATTGTTCAACAGAAGTTGCTTTGGGATCAAAACGAACAATACCTTTTTCCCAAGTTCCCAACCAATAACATTGATGAATATCATCCCAAATAATTCGCTCTATAAAACGATATTCTTTATTATAATAATAAGGTTCAAATATATCTTTTTGTTTATTCAATTTATACATTCCATTATCCGTCACAGAAATCAATAAATCTCCTTCCTTATTCTCATAAACAATATATACACATTGCGAAATCTCATTAAATACCATATTATACTTTCGAATCAAACTACCATCTGAATTAAATCTATATAAACATCCTGACACACTCACCCAAATAGTACCATCATGAGTTATATTAATCGTAAATATATTCTCCTCTGAAATGCTTCCAGCATCAACCATCGTAATTTTATATGTTGCTTTATCTAAAATATAAAGCCCTTTTAAGGTACCAAACCATATTTTCTTTTCTAAATCTTCTGCTATATAAGTAATATAATTATCCTTTAAAATACCTGGAGTAAACATATCTGAACGAAAAACATCAATATTGTATCCATCATAACGGCATAGACCATTAAAAGTCCCATACCATATAAAACCATCACTATCCTGAAAAATACGGTGAATTGCTTTAACTGGAAGCTTATCCAATAAAGGTATATTTTTAACTGTTATTTTCTGGGCAGACAACAAACTATACCCACTAGGAAAACACAAAAAAAAAAATAACAGGATACAATAATATTTTCTCAGATTCATAGCAGTATTCTATTTTAAAACAAATATACAAAACAGATTATAATTATAATACATGAATCTAACAGAATATCCAATTAAAGAAAATCCCCTCCATTCAAACATAACAATGGAAGGGATTTCTATTTATTAGCTTTCAAAGCTATATTTAATATAACCAATCATCTGTACGAAAAGGAATAAGTGGAAGCCCTGCTGCATTTTTTACATTGCCAGTCTGAAAATCTTTGAAGCAATATCTTACTGCTACTGGAAACGGCACAGCAGGAGCAGATATCACCAGCTCTTGCCTCCAGTCATAAAAAGCATCCGCAGGATGAAACACCCTGTCAGCTCCTGCCACCTCAAAACCCTGAATATCCTCCCAGCGATTTAACCCTCCATACGTATTCTCAAATTTCAAGTAACATTTTCCATCCTCAATCCGCATTTCTTCAAACTGCATATTCTTATAAGGAAGCTCCTTTATTCCATACTGTTCATTCAACGCCCAATAAGCCAACCGAAGACCAATTTCCTTTTTCTTTGCCGGATGAATCTGCTTACGCTCATAAGAATATACTAAATCATTTGTGGAAACGAATCCACAATTAGATATGTCCAGCGACACTCTATGCTGACTCTCACGGATTTTTGAAGCAGCCAACCTATCTTTAACCCAACCATAATCAAAAGGAGCAATCTCTACCAAGCCAAAAGGCAGCAAAGGGTTCCCGGATACAGCCCGGCATTGGTTTATAAACAGTTTTAACCGATCAGCATACTCTTCATTAAAATGTCCCACATTCGCACATCCCTGATACCATAACATTCCTCTTACCGTATAGCTAATCACTGGAGCAAGAATCCCATTCCAGCATAACATCGGACGGAATCCATATAAAGCCTCATCATATTTCTTTCTTATCTCAGCAATTTCAAAAGGCTCCATCGTATGCTTTCTGATATTTTCCTGATTTAGCCAACACTCCACAGCAGTTCCTCCTTTATTGGCTAATATCAAACCAACAGGTACATTCAGCTCCTTATTTAATTTAGTTGCAAAAAAATATCCTACAGCCGAACAGTCTGCCACCGTTTGGGCATTCACCGCCTTCCACTGACACTCTACATCCTCTTGAGGAAAAGCGGCCTCGTTACGAGGTATATCTACAAAATGAATGCCGTGTGTCTTATTTGCTGCCAGCACTTCTTCAAGATAACCCTCTATAGGACATGCAGGAAATCCTTTCATTGTCATTTCCATATTACTTTGTCCACCACATATCCATACTTCACCTGATAATATATTATTCAATGTAATTTTATCGCCATCATCAAACGTAATATGCAATGGAGTATAACTTGCCGAGGGTGTTTTTACCATCACCTCCCAACGTCCATTCTCATTCACATACGTTTTGTAAACATTATTGCTCCATGATACATTCACACAAATCTCTTTTTCTGGTGTACCCCATCCCCATAAGCGTACGTTCGAGTCCTGTTGTAGAATCATATGATCACTTATCAGATGAGGTAATCTCACTTTAGCATTTAGAACATTAGTAATAAATATAAAAACAAAAAAAAGAATTCTCATAACTCTTACAATTTAATTTTTACAGCAACTTTCTGTTCTTCTATAGGAACAATAGCCTCATATTTTCCGGAAGATATTCTTCTAGTTAATATACCTTTACCCAATACAGATACCGATAAATTTGAAATATCTTTGTTTGTTTCTATAAATATTTTTGTTTTATGTTTTCTCTCTTCTCTGTTCTCTATAAAAAAACAAACCTCATTATTTGAAGTGAGTATAATAGGTTCATCTTTCGAAAAACCATCCTTTTTTAGCTCTATAGAAGCACGTATGGGAGTAAAAAGACGCAATTGACGACGAACTCCATCATACGGTATAATACTTATATTTCCATCTTTATCAACCTTTGTATTTCCTCCATAGGAAATTAAGTCGAAATCAGAATCTTTAAGCAAATAAATGCCTGTGCCATGTATACCTCCTGTTAAACCATGATCAATCTCTCCATCACATCTAAATGGCCCACGTTTTAACTTTACAGACTTTAGGTCCCAAAGGTACGAATTCTGATAAGGAGAATGAATCCATCCCGCTGCTCCATCATTTACTTTTCCTGCATACCAATATCCATAGTTGGTTTTTTCCGTACCTGTATTCACAAGTGCCCATGAAGACAATAATGAATTATATCCCCAATTAACATATAACTCTGAAATTCGAGAAAACCGAAAAGCATAATCTAGTATAGCAGCCCCTCCCATCTGAGACATATAATCAAGATTATCCTTACCTCCACTCCAAGCTGTGCCTAAATGGGCAAAATCAGGTTCATATAAACCACGTATAGCTAAATTTGCATCCAGCTGATTCTGCATAAAAGAATCAACCTTTGTTGAATCAAGTGACTTATAAGAATACCACTTATTTCTATTCTTATCATACCAAAGTTGTTCTTGAGGAAATATTTTATTATTCTTCGCATATTCAGCCACATAATAAGAAGATTCATAAGCTGTACGGTCTACAAACATCTCTGAGCCAAAAGGCCATGGATCCTCATATATCATATATAATACTTTCTTTTCCCATTCTTTCTGTAATAGCTTAGCTGCATCTTCTCTTCCTTCCATTTTCAATGCTTGCATTATATCAAGCAAATACCGTTCATGAAAATTACCGATTTTATAAGCCCAATCACTCCATCCTTTAATAGCCCATTGCTTACCCATAAAAATATTATATGGAACCTCAAAATATGCCATCGCAGTACGATAAGCCCGCTCCAAATAACCTTTTGCATCTAAATAATTTACAAGATACGGATAGTCTTTGGCAATTCTATAAAGATTATAGTAAATAGTAAAATGAGTAGGATAATCATAAGTTCTCCACATACGCTCTTTTCCACTTCCGCCAGAATTATAATCTCCACACGCTCCACTTCGAAGTTCATACCAATTATCGCAACCATAAATACCATACGGATAAGGATATTCATTATTTGTACGCTGCAACTTCCCCCAAACAAAATTTTCCTCATAATACTCTAAAGATGCTATTTCATCTTTATCAGGATAAATCACATTCTTTTCACTCACGAATAAAGGTTTACAATTAGATGGATCATCTGAACCTCCAACCATATATGGATAAGGTAACCCTCCAAGATTCTCTGGAGAAAGTAACTCTTTATTTTCCATATCCCATAAACTATACAGACCATTATACCATTTTGTTGTATCACGATGCTGTTGGTTATTTACAATAAAACTTGCTCTCTTTTTTATGACAGTTTCTAATGGTTCTGTCACATAAAAATTTAAGTAACAAATATTTTCTTTCCCATATTTTATAGTTATCATATTTTCACCTAAACGTGAAAATCGAAAATCATACAAACATTTCTTATTCGATTTCCCTTTATTAACAATTTGTATCTGTTGGGGATATTCAGGCTCTAATATTTTAATTTTTTGTTTGCTAGCAAGAGCACAATGCACATCTATTTCTGAAGAAACAACCATTCCTGGTACAATTTTTGCTACAACACACCCCTTATTATACAACTGCTCCTGAACCTTTGTATATTTTTCTACTATAGAAAAATTAAATCCAACGATATATGACTTATTAGGTAAAATCGTTTTCGACGTACTTGGAAGTCTCCAACTATCATTTATTCTATCAACTGAAGTCTTTGAATGAATATAAAAATTATCTCCTATATCCTTATATTCAAATGATGTACCGTTTTTCATAGTCATTAATAGAACATTACCTTGGCCATGATACGGTAGCCAATAAAGATATGAAGAATTACCATTCAAAGAAATATGTCTAGCTAAATTATCTTTTGCAGGTAACATTTCATTACGTTCCCCGATGGGTATATGAACTCGCATATCGGTTATCTCTATAGTCTGTTTACCCTTATTATAAATAATAATATCCCAATCTAAATCTTTTTCTGAAATAAAAAAGGACTGATTAACTTCTATCGAACCAGGCAATTGCCAAGCTATTTTTATATCCTGTGGATTATTTGATTGAACTATTGGAGATAAATCCGACAAATTTATAGTGTAAACTTTCCCAGAAATAATATATCTTATATATAAATTACCTAAATAATCATTTCTATTCACATAGTTTCTTCCACTATTACTTTTACCATAAATCATAGATGAGATACCACATTTGTTATTATCTAATTTTATAACAGGAGTTACAGCCTGACCCAACAACAAGCTAAAAAAGATTCCTCCTATTGTAGTAAACAAATATCTTTTCATATGGATAATATTATATTAATATTAAACAAAGTAATCCTCTTGCTTTTCTCTAACATTATAAAAGTTAGAATTTTAACAAGAGGATTAAAAACTTTCTATTTCTAATTTAATAACCAGGGTTCTGTTTAAGTTTAGGATTCGCAGTTAATGCTTGTTCTGGTATAGGATACAAGATTCGATAATCTCCATTGGGTTTATGTGACAGCCAACTTTTAGTAGTAAAAACTCCAAAACGAATCATGGTCCGACGAGAATAACATTCATAAGCAAATTCACGAAGCCATTCATCAAATAACTGTCCAAATTTGACTGGTGTCTGATCACCTTTATCTACAATCTTATAATTTTCTACATATCCCCATTCGAACGAAGAATCTTTATTCTTTAATTCATCATCAGTAACAATAGCATCATCAAGATTTGTAAAGTTACGCTTACGAACCTCAGTAACTAATTGACCAGCTCCAGGCTTTCCTAAACGAAGCAAACATTCTGCTTTCATTAACAAAACCTCGGAATATCTCATTAAAGGAATGTCTGTACTAGAACTCCAATAAGCCCCTTCTTCCACCTCATATTTATTAACTCTATATCCCTGCATTTCATTTACAAATTTCCCATCTGGAAGCTCCTTTGTGAAATTTAAAGGCTCCCCTTTCATATCATACTGACCATATAATAAATTACCATCTGCATCATATTGTAATCCATGAAGCCAAGTATCATCTAATCTACCATCTCCAGCCTCATAAAGATCAATATACTGTGGAACTGCTCGTTGACCACCAGCTTCATTGGGAGTATCATTTGTCTTGAATTTCTTTTTCAATTCTTTATGCCATGCATTCATCCATAACCAGTTAGCCATTACACCTTTATCATAATCATAAGGAATTGTCATCAAGACTTCTTTCGAGTTCTCAACACCTTCTGCTCGGAAACTATCCCTAAAATCAGGAGATAAATCACATTTTCCACCATCAATTATTAAATTACATTGTTCCAAACAAGCTTCCCATTGCGGAGTACCTGCATATACTTCTGCATTCAAATAGACATTTGCCAATAAACATCTTGCAGCCCATTCATTAAAACGCCCATAAGTTGTCGCATTTTGTTCCTGACTAAGATCAGGAATTGCTTCAAGTAATTCTGTAACAATAAAATCATATATCTCTTTCCTTGTTTTTTGTTCAGGCATTTCTTGACTTGTTGTCGTTACCAAAGGAATATTACCAAAAGCATCACACATACGCCAATAATAATATGCTCTTAAAGCACGTAATTCTGCCAATCCTTCCAACTTATCTTCATCCGAAATATTTGGAAAAACATCACGTTGAATTCGATCTATAGCATAATTACACAAAACTACACCCTGAAAATAACCTGTCCATATTTGATTAAGATAATCTAAAGTCGAATTCCATGAATGATAATGAATTAATAAGTAATCACCTCCAAATCCAGTTACATTTTGAGGCGTAACTACACAACATCCAGCTAATTCTTCTACCCACCAATAATACATTTGCCGATCAGAGCGTAATGGATTATATGCCCCTGCAATATTTGCTGTAAAATCATCAGACTGATATTGATAAGTTTCATCCAATATATCAGAATAAACCTTCTCATTCAAATTATTACTACATGAAGCCAGAAAGACAATAAGTAATAAAGATAAAATTTCTATATTAAACCTTTTCATAATTACCCTTTTTAAAAAGTCAAATTAATTCCTAACGTATAAGTACGAGTTGTAGGATATTGATAAATATTATCAACTCCAGGAGTAAGACCAGAAATACTTACTTCCGGATCCAGTCCACTATATCCCGTCAATGTAGCTAAATTAGATATACTAGCATATATACGAAGTTTTTTAATCCATTTCAGTTTTGCTAAATTAGGAGTATAGCCTAATGTTATGTTATCAATCTTCCAGAAATCACCATCTTCTACGAAATAACTTACATATCCATTAGGTTGATCATAAGCCAAACATCTACCATCCATTTTAGGTTCAAGAGCGTTTGCGAGTACATTCCCAAAGCCCAATGCTGCAGGAACCCCCAATGATTGTTCCACAAAATTATATACTTGGAAACCAAATGCACCGCGCATTGTAAGACTCATATCAAACCACTTATATTTAAAGGAGTTATTAAAATTCAAATAATATTTCGGTAAAGCATTTCCTATAACCTGACGATCACTAGCTTGTGCATCTGCAAAACTTTTAACTGTTCCATCAGCTCCTTCAATAAGCCATCCTCCATTCTCATCAATACCTACAGACCTCCATCCATAGAAGTTTCCAAGAGGTTGTCCAACTTCCAACCTATGAGTAATAGCACCCATCACTAATCCATCAATATAGTTACCAGCAACATACTTGTCATTAGATAATGAAACTAATTTACTTTTATTGGTTGAAAAATTCAAATTTGAATTCCAAATAAAGTCTTTTGTCTGAACAGGTACTGCATTAAGAGAAAACTCAAATCCTGAATTACGAATAGATCCTGCATTAGCTGTAATACCATCTGAAACATACGGAGGCACAGGAACCTTATAATCCCAAATCAAATCTTCTGTTGTACGGATATAATAATCAATGCTACCAAAAATTCTATCATTAAAGAGTCCATAATCCAAACCTAAATTAAATTCTTTTTTCTTTTCCCAACGCAAATCTGGATTTGAATTTCCACTTGCCTTTAATTGAGTAATCCATTGCCCTTTATAATATGCATAGCCACCTAAATTTAAACGAGTTAAACTCATATAAGAATTACCCGGAATAGTTCCTGTGATACCATATCCAGCACGAAGTTTTAGATTATTAATATAGCCTGCATTTTTCATAAAATTCTCTTTCGCTATATTCCATCCCGCTGATACTGCTGGAAAAGTTCCCCATTTATGATTTGCACCAAATTTAGAAGAACCCTCATAACGAACACTAGCTGATAAAAAATATTTATTTGCATAATTATAATTTAAACGAGCAAACCAACCGACTAATCGACTACTATTTTGACTTGTATTCATACTAGCCTTACCATCTGTTAAAGCTGTACCCATCCCCATATTATTATAAGTATAATCATTACTTGGAAAATCATAATTAGTCATTGATGAATAACGATAATTATAATCATTCCAACTATATCCTAATAATCCATCTATATTATGATTTGAAAAACTATTAGTATACTGCGCCGTAACTTCCATCATGTCATTCTGTATGCGATTTGATGTTTGTGTAGCATATCCGTTCATCCCATACATAGTAGTAGACTTATGACGTTGAGTTTCATAATATGATCCAAAAAAATTACCTATTTCACGAGAAACTAACCAATTAATATTTAATCCTTCAATCGGATTTAAAGTAGCCTTACCATACATTTTTATTCTTGTATCTTTATTATCGCCTTCAGTATCTTCTAGTAATGCTACTGGATTTAACCTAGTTGGAGAACTGCCATTCTCATTCCAAGTTCCATCTTCATTCTTAATAGAATAAGTTGGATTATATTGAAGAGCATTATAGTAAGGATTCTCATACCATTCACTATATGGAAAGCCATATGACCGCTGATATCCACTAATCTGTGCTTCTATTTTCAATAAATTATCCCACATTCGATGTACAACATTTATACGAGGATAAAGTACATTTACTAACGACTTTTTGATAATTCCCTCATTACCTGTATAATCTAAACTAGCTATATAAGATGTTTTTTTAGTGGATCCCCTCAAACTTATACTAAATGTTTTATTAAATGGGGTTTGAGTTATTTCTTTCATCCAATCTGTACGACTTCCAAAATCAAGAGCTCCTTCAACTCCCTGCTTCGCCAATTCTGCATATTCATCTGCAGTCAACATATCCAACTGTTTAGATATTGTTTGAGTAGAAACATAAGTATTCACGTCAATCGTAAGAGGCATTTCTCCTTGAGCCTTTTTAGTAGAAATAATTACGACTCCATTTGTACCTCGTGTACCATAAATAGCAGCAGCTGAACCATCCTTTAACACATCTATCTGTTCTATATCATTAGGAGAAACATCATTAAGACTTCCTTCTACTCCATCAATAATTACTAATGGAGATGAACTTGAAGCTAATGTCGTTACTCCACGCAGTGATATTTCAGAGGTTGATAAAGGGTTACCATCTGCTTGTACCACTGTTAAACCAGCAACTTTACCACGAATTAAACTAGCAGCATCAATAGAGGAAGCTTGTACAAAATCCTCAGACTTTATACTGGCAACGGAACTTGTCAGTTCTTCCTTGCGTTGTGTACCATATCCAACAACAACCACTTCATCCAAAAGTTTTGTATCTTCTTTTAAAACAACTACTAAACTCCTACTGGAATTAGCTGTTATTTCTTGTGTACGAAAACCTATATACGAAACCTCTACCGAAGAACCAGCAGATACCTCCAATTCAAAATTTCCATCTACATCTGTGATTGTACCATTGGAAGACTTCCCTTTCTCTATCACACTGGCACCAATAATTGGATTTCCATCCATATCTCTCACAACACCTTTTAATTTAAAACGTTGTTGTTGAGATTCATGTATTAACATTACACTATCTCCTGAAGATGCCATTAATGGAACAGTTACAGCAAGTCCAGAAAAGGCCAATAAAGCAATGAATGCTTTTTCCTGTTTAAATAAATAATTCAACATAGCTTTTTGTTTTAATAGTTAATTTAAGGTATTCTATTTCCTAAGCCTGGAAAAACGTTCAACATATCAGAAGTAACCTTTACAGTCTGGGGAGTCCAAGTGGGAGCAGAAGTATGGATAACCCCATCTTTAAATTCTAAAGGGTCTATAATCAACATTGAACCAAATTCATTATCACCTCCTTTTATATAAGCATGACAAGAAGTCCAATATCTGCCATCCGGCCCTTTGAATACTTGATTATGACCTATTTCACGAAATGGATGTTTTATGTCCGTCAATAATTTTCCATCTTTTACTAAAGCCCCATCGTGTCGCGCTCCAAACAATGGATTATTTTTTGCACGTGTATAAGGACCGTATATATTTTTTGCCGTAGCATATCCCACTGCATACCCTCCTGCAAAACCAGAATAAAACAGATAATAAAAACCATCTACTTTTACCACATAAGCTCCCTCTATACCAATAGATTCAAACTCCGTAGTCTGAGTTAATAATTTGTGCGGCTTTTCTTTCAACTGACCATTATTTAAATCAATCTCTGCCACATAAATGCTATGCTTTGATTCTGGATATTCTTTCATGTTAAAGAATCCATCATTAAAGAATGTATAAACTTTCCCATCCTCATCTTGAAACAAGGTCATATCATTTGTGGGATAAGGAAGTATTGAGTTTCTAGATAACGGCTTATAAGGCCCTGTAATCTTATCTGCAACAGCTATACCGGAACGATGATCATCACAATAACGCAAAGAATCATATTTCATATTACTACTGCAATTATATGTAAAATACCATTTCCCATTTATCTTATGTATTTCAGGAGCCCAATATAATCTCTGATACCATGCAGAATCAGGCAATTCAGATTGTTTCATAATCCATGGGCCAGGTTCCCAATTTTTCAAATCCTCAGAAACATACAAGCGGAAACCTGCGTTTCCTAAAGAATCCCGATGTCCCCAAGATAAGGTTCCGACAGCATAAAATTTTCCATCATCATAATTGGGAATGATTTGAGTATCTCTCATCAATAATCCATTATTAGGATTACAATACACAAACTCTGAGGTATTTTTTTCCAGACAACTAACAAATAAAATACACAAAAGAGTTTCTAAAAACATTATATAAAAGTGTTTCATAGCAAAGCAGATTACATTATTCTAATCTTATTTTGTCCCCTCCTTGTACATCCAAATGCCATAAGTAAATGCATCAGCATTTTTATTGGGTTTCGGCTCACCCGGACGGAACCACTGACTGCTATCTGTAAACGGTGTCAAATAAACCATTACTTCACTTCCTTTATAAAAGGCTTTAGCTTGATACACGGGACCTAACATGCGTAAATAGGGCTTATCTACTTTTTTAGGATGGCAAGTTATATCCATACGAATGTCTTTCTCAAAATCAAGATCATCATTTCCAATATGTTTATTCCATACCATATCCAAACAATATACCACCGGACCTCTGGTAAAAGCATAAGGAATGCGGTCTGTAGGTTCTTCACGATACATGATTTCCCCCTTAGGCAATGTATAAGTCGTGTATTTACTATGATGTTCACGCATTACCCATTTCTCTTCCATTGGGAAAGTAAGGGTGATTTTATCTCCATTTTCCCATTTCCGATTCAGATGCAAATAAGAACCAGGCTGCACATTTGTTTGAATTTCACCATTTACTGAAACTTGAGGATGCTTACACCATGACGGAATACGAAGATGAAGATTTTTCTTAGCCTTTTTTGAAGTCACTATTATCTCTATTGTTTCCGATTCCGGATAATTTCCTGTTACCTCAAATGCAAAGTCATTCTCCGTATAACTTGCAGAAAGATATTGATTAATATAAAAATCATTTTTATTCTCTGCATACAGGAAAGAAGGCAATAAAGAGATAATACGATGGCCACTTGCCGTACAACAATCCGGACCATGAAAATATCCACGAGTTCCACTTGGCTTATCCCCATTAGGAGCTGTATGGTATCTACATACGCCCGTTTCACAATCTTGAGCTGCAAATACATGGTTCAGCATCAAACGTTCCATTGCATCCGCATACTTAGTTTCACCAGTCAACTCCAGCAACATCTGCGTCAATTGCATCCAGGACATGGTAGCACAAGTTTCTACAATATTTCCAGTAAGAGGTTTTACGTAATCGTGTTCATAATGTTCCGCCACACTTACTCCCCCAGTAATATACATCTGACGCTCACGAATATCATCCCACGCACCTGCCACTTTGCGAAGTAATGTCTTATCGCCTGTAATACGATATAAGCGAAGAAAACCCATAAAATTCATCTGGAATGTATGAGAATGCACATAAGGCTGCAATTTATCCACCCCCAGTTTCCCGTCTGCCACTGAATCCAAACGTGAAAAAGCATCCCAACCACTCCATTTATCTATATTACTAACAACCCATTGACTCCAGTCTAAATATTTTTTCTTTCCAGTTATCTCATATAAACGGGCTATAGGATCACACAAAAGTGTACCTTCCCATGAATAATGTACACCATGACCCGCAAAATCAGAAAGAGCATCTATATGTTTGTGTTTATTTTCAGGAGCACGCAAGTCTGATGGCCAAAACTCTAATTTACCAGGACCAAAATATTTTAAATAATAATCAGCCAATTTCTCTGCCGCCGTTAATGCATCTTTATTTCCTGTTTCCTCATAAACAGTCAAAAACGCATGAAACACGAAATAAAGTTCATACGCATCCATTCCACGAACCGGACGCTCTGGAGTACGGTAACTTTTTGCTGTCGCCCCGACATATCCACTATCTTCCTGTGAATCAATAATACGGACCAAAACATTTTGCACTTTATTCAACAAATCTTTATCACCACTTTGAATAGCTGACAAATAAGCAGATTCTACCCATTTTCCATGTTGTTCTGCTTTTGTCCAACTCCATTCTGTATGTTGACGATCTACAATAAAATCAACATAAGTATCTATAGGAAAACTTTTCAAATACTGACGATTTACAGCCATACGCTCTCCAAAAAAACCAGTGATATTTTTCACACTAGATATAGGTACTGGTTTTTCTAGTAAACTAATATCATCGTGTTTTTGAGCAAACACTGATTGGCCAGATAAAATAAGAAATAACAATAATTTTGTCAAATTCTTTTTCTTCATGTCTTCAAAGATTATTAGATTAATAAACGATTTACCTGACACAAAGAAAAAAAGTTTTCTTATGACCCTCCTGACTGTATGTCTCAAAAAGCAGGGAGAATCTTTCCATAAACTAATTTGACAAAATTCTCCCCTTTAAATGAATAAAATCACCCCTCTTCACATATATTTTACCCTCTCAAAAACACAAATACATTTTGAATCAAGCGGCAAAAAATTTTACTTTAAACACAGGTACATTTGAAATAAAACGTAAGTACATTCAGTTTAAAATGCCCTTGCATTTGAAAACAAATACAAAAGCATTCCAATAGTACTCACCTATATCCACTTCATAAATATAAGAACAGACTATTTTCTATCAATTTAAAACCACACAAAAAGATAAAATTATCACATAAAATCTCATATAAAACACGATTTTTCATACATAAAGTTTTTTATTGCATAAAATTTCTGACTTTCAGAGAAAAGTCGTACATTCGCGCCCGATTTCAATCACACAAAAACTTATAATTTGAAAGTATAGTATGAAAATTATCTGGTCTATCCGGTCATTTAACTTTACAAACGTGCCATAGAAAGGGTTCCTGGCGAGAGAAAAACTTTCTATGTTTCATTTTATAATCAACAATTATTCATGTTCACTTTTATTTCTATAATGGCTGTAGGAGTCCTTATAGGCTATCCTTTGCGCCGTAAACAAAGCATTCATAAGATACCCGTACTGATACAAATCGTAGTTTGTCTGTTACTTTTTATTTTGGGACTGTCCATCGGAACAAACAAACTTATCATTGGCAACCTGAGTTATTTCTGCCAGCAGGCAGCCATCATCTCCATGCTGAGTCTGTTGGGAAGCTCTGTAGCCGCTCTCCTTGTGTCTCACTTTTTCTTTAAGAAAGGAGCAAACCGTGAAGGGTAGTCTTTTGATTCTGATATTTTTCCTGATGGGATGCCTTATCGGCTATTTTTATACCATCGGATTCGACATTCATGAAATGTCAGTAAAAGTACTTTATGTATTGATGCTCCTGTTAGGAATGAACTTAGGAGGTAATCAAGATTTAAAAGGATTTGTCGCGCAATTTAATTTCAAGATGCTGCTCGTCCCCATTGCCACGGTATCAGGCACATTTCTTTTCTCTGCCATCGCCGGCTTTATTCTGAGCCAGTGGAGTGTGTTCGACTGCATGGCAGTAGGCAGCGGATTTGCGTATTATTCCATTTCGTCAGTTCTCATCACACAGCTCAAGACACCGAGCATGGGACTGCAAGTAGCCACGGAATTAGGAACAATAGCCTTACTGGCCAATATCTTCCGTGAAATGACCGCATTGGTCGGCGCACCTTTCATCCGGAAATATTTCGGACGCCTGGCTCCCATTTCAGCAGCAGGTATAGGCTCTTCCGACATCCTGCTGGCCGCCATCACCAAATACTCCGGAAAAGATGCCATTCCGCTAGCCATCCTGCATGGTATTCTGATTAACCTCAGCGTGCCTTTCTTCGTTTCATTATTTTGTAACCTGTAATACAGACACGTAACTTCATGTAAACGTAACTACATAGCAACTTTTCTGTAATAAAAAACACGGACCTTTGGGCAGACTTAAAAAAGGAGACTATTATGGAAACAGTTGCAGACAAATATGTAGTAGAATGTACGCCCGACGGTGAATATTACGCTTACCTGTGCAATCATGAACAATGCTTTGCATACGGTGAAACTGAAGAAGAAGCGCTGGAAAACCTGGAAACCGCGGCAGAAGAATTCTACAATGAATTCAATTCTATTTTTTACATGGAAGATATAGCCTGATACTATATTGAAAAAACGCACATTGTAAGTAAATTGCCGATATTTAGTCATTTCTCAAAAGCCATTTCTGTGGGACGCAGGAATGGCTTTCTTCTTGCCCGTCTCCTCGCCTGTTGAAACAAGTTATTCATTTGACAGTCATACCCTTGTAATATACATTCCGTTCTTTTGTACAGCGTTAAGAAAAACATGAAGCATGAAAGAAAGACCTTATTACCGGACCATTGTGGTGTCGGACATTCATTTGGGAACTACCCATTCGAAAGTAAACCAAATCAGTGATTTTCTTAGTAGAGTAGACTGCAGACGACTGATTCTGAACGGTGACATCATCGACGGATGGCATCTGCAGAAATCCGGCATCAGCAAATGGAAAGCGGAACATACGCACTTTTTTAAAATCATTATGAAAATGATGGAAAAACACGGTACGGAAATCATTTATGTACGTGGCAATCATGACGATTTTCTTGACAATCTTGCTCCCCTGCAATTCGCCAACCTGACCATTACAAAAGATTACATACTGGAAAGCAACGGAAAGCATTATTTCGTAACACATGGCGATGTATTTGATAAGGTAACTACCAGCATGAAATGGCTGGCCAAACTGGGAGATATAGGCTATACACTCCTGCTGTGGCTCAACAGCCAGTACAACCGCTATCGCGTAAGAAAAGGAAAACCTTATTATTCACTTTCACAGGCCATTAAGCAGAAAGTAAAATCTGCCGTATCCTATATTTCTGATTTTGAAAACGTACTGGTAGACTTCGCGAAGAACCGTCAGTGTGAAGGGGTTATCTGCGGCCATATCCACCACCCGGAAAACCGCATGATTGACCAGATACACTACCTGAACTCGGGCGACTGGGTAGAAACCATGTCGGCACTAACTGAAGATGAAAACGGGGAATGGAAAGTAATCTATTACACCGAATTGGAGCAGCAGGCTACGAAACCTGAAGAAAACAATGTCATACCGCTAATACCTATCGCATCATGAAAATCTTATTTATCGTTCAGGGAGAAGGAAGAGGACACCTCACACAAGCCATTTCAATGGAGAGACTGCTTAGAAGCAACGGACACGAAGTGGTAGAAGTGCTCGTCGGCAAAAGTGAATCCAGACGGCTTCCGGGATTTTTTATCCGAAACATTCAAGCACCAGTCAAACAATTTATCAGCCCCAATTTCCTCCCTACCCATGCCAACAAACGGGTAAACCTGACACGAAGCATCTTATATAACTTGTTGAAAGTGCCGGAATATGCAGAAAGTATATGCTATATTAACCGGCATATCAAAGAAACCGATGCCGAACTGGTCATCAATTTCTATGAATTATTAACAGGATTGACTTATTTCTTTTTCCGTCCGGCAGTACCTCAAATCTGTATCGGCCATCAGTACCTGTTCCTTCACAACCAATTCAAATTACCCCCAAAAAACAAATGCAGCCTGTTTTTCCTGAATTTCTTTACACGACTGACTGCATTGGGTTCCTCGCAAAAACTGGCCCTCTCCTTCCGTTCCATGCCAGAAGACAATCATCAGCACATCAGCGTGGTTCCTCCTTTGTTGCGACAAGATGTATTGCAGCAGGAAAGCAAACCAGGCGACTACATCCATGGATATATGCTGAATGCAGGATTCTCTGAAAATATTCTGAACTGGCATAAAAAACATCCGGATACTCCTCTCCGTTTCTTCTGGGACCACTGGGAAGAAGAACCTGTGAAAAAAATAGACTCCACGCTTTCTTTCTACCAGCTTGACGATATAGAGTTTCTTCGCCAGATGGCAGGTTGCAAAGCATACGCCAGCACGGCAGGATTCGAATCGGTATGCGAAGCCATGTATTTAGGAAAACCCATCCTGATGGTACCAGCCCATATTGAACAAGAGTGTAATGCTTTCGATGCCATGCAGAACGGAGCAGGTATCATTGACCACAATTTTAACTTGAGTAACTTACTGCGTTTTTCTCAAAACTACAAACCAAACCGTCTGTTTGTGGAATGGGTGAAATCGGCAGAATACATCATATTGAATGAAATAGAGCGATTTGCTCCGCAAAATACCCTGCAAGGAATGTATCTGGTAGAGGAGTTTGTGTAAAAAAATCTAAATAATCGTTCTGAAATCATATTGTAACATAAAATCATTTTCTTTGCAAAAAAAGTGATTTTATGGCCACAAGAAATAGAAAAAAAGAAAAGCCTTATTTGGAAAGAGACATCAGTTGGATGTACTTTAACCGCAGAATCCTGCAGGAAGCAACCCGAAGCCATGTGCCATTGCTGGAACGAATGGCCTTTCTTGGCATCTATTCCAACAACTTGGATGAGTTTTTCCGTGTCAGAGTAGCTTCTCAAAGCCGCATTGCGGAATGCATGGATAAATCGGCTGCCAAGGAAAGAGAAAAAGCAAAAAAACTGCTTAAGCAAATCGGAAAACTGAACGCACGTTACGTAAAGGATTACGAAGAAGCTGTAAGCAGTGTGACAGAGGATCTGAAAAAAGAAAATATCTATCTGGTATCCAATTCGGAGGTTACTCCCGAACAGCTACAGTTCATCCAGTCTTTCTATAAAGAAAAGCTGAATGGACTTATTGTGCCCGTCTGGTTCTCAGCGGTCAAGTTATTGGATTACGAAAACGATGAAAATATCTACCTGGCCGTAAAGGTAAGCAAGAACGGCAACAAGCCAATGGCAGACTATGCTTTCCTGGAACTCCCGGTAAATATTTGCGGACGTTTTGTGCAATTACCGGATCATGAAAATAAAAGTTACCTGATGTACTTGGATGACGCGATCCGTTGCTGCCTTCCGCTGGTGTTCGAAGGACTGGGATACGACAAATACGAAGCCTATGCCTTTAAGTTTACCCGCGATGCAGAAATGGAAATTGACAACGACCTACGCACCGGTACACTTCAAAAGATTTCAAAAGGGGTAAAGAGCCGTAAAAAAGGAGAACCTCTTCGCGTAATCTATGATAACAACATGCCGAAAGACCTGTTGAAAAGGGTGTTGAAAAAACTTGAACTCGACAGCCTGGACACAGTAATTGAAAGTGGACGTTACCAGAACCACAAGGACTTAATGAAATTCCCGGATTGTGGACACAGCAACTTGAAGTACCCGAAATGGCCTCCTATCCTGAAAAAAGAACTTGACGGACCGGAAAGTCTGTTGAAAAAGATTCAGGAGAAAGACCGCTTTATCCATGTGCCTTATCATAATTTCGACTCCTTCATCCGTGTGCTTCAGGAAGCAGCTGTCAGCAAACAGGTAACCAGCATTAAAATTACGCTCTACCGTTTGGCAAAGGAATCAAAGGTAGTAAAGGCCCTTATCGGAGCTGCCCGTAACGGAAAGAAGGTAACCGTAGTCATTGAATTGCTAGCTCGTTTCGACGAAGCGTCCAATATCAACTGGTCAAAGAAAATGCAGGATGCCGGCATTAAGGTGATTTTCGGTGTAGAAGGCTTGAAGGTTCACTCCAAGATTACACACATTGAAATGAAAAGCGGACCGGATATTGCTTGTATCAGTACCGGAAATTTCCACGAAGGAAATGCCAGAATGTACACAGACTGTATGTTGATGACAGCTTATCCCAAAATCGTGAAGGATGTAAATCAGGTGTTCGAATTCATTGAGCGTCCTTACACTCAGATACGGTTCAAGGAACTGCTTGTTTCACCCAATGAGATGAAAAACAAGTTTGTGACATTAATCAACAATGAAATAAAGAACAAGAAAGCCGGAAAACCTGCTTACATCAAGATAAAGATCAATCACATCACCGACCCGATTATGGTGGAAAAACTGTATGAAGCTTCGGAAGCAGGCGTAGATATTGACCTGGTAGTACGTGGTAACTGCTCGTTGATTACCAATGTACCCGATGTCAGCACACACATCCGGATTCATGGTATCATCGACCGCTATCTGGAACATTCACGCATTTTCATCTTCGCCAACGGAGGAGAAGAAAAAATATACTTAGGTTCTGCCGACTGGATGCCTCGCAACCTGGATCACCGCATTGAAGTGATTACTCCGGTCTACGATCCGGCCATCAAGGGAGAAATGAAACGCATTGTAGAATACGGCCTGAAGGATACTCTGCAAGGACGTATAGTAGACGGCGCAGGTGACAATCTGTTCTGGAGTGAAGAAACGGAAGAAGCTCCTTTCCGCTCACAGGAAGCACTCTACAATTATTACCTGGCCGAAAATGAACAATAACTTAAATGTGATATTATGGACAATATGCTAAAAGACTGCAAGACGTACTATGGAGCCATTGATATTGGTTCGAATGCAGTGAGATTGCTCATCAAATGTGTAGAAGAAGACGAACAGGGAAAGGTTTTCTTTTCAAAAGTGCTTCTATTGCGTGTCCCTCTGCGTCTGGGATTTGACGTATTTGCGATGGGGAAAATTTCCGAAACCAAGGAAAAGAACATGCTCCGTCTGATGAAGGTATTCCATCACCTGATGAAAATCTACGATGTGGAAGACTATCGTGCATGTGCCACTTCTGCCATGCGTGATGCAAAGAACGGAAAAGATATTATCAAACGCATCAAAAAGAAAACGGGAATCCGTATTGAAATCATTGACGGACAGGAAGAAGCCAAGATGATATACAACAACCACATTGAATGCATGGAAGACCGTAACGGAAACTATATGTACGTAGATGTAGGTGGAGGTAGTACCGAAATCAACTTGCTTTCGCAAGGAGAACTCGTATGCAGCCGTTCGTACAACATCGGTACGGTGCGTATTCTGAACAATGCCGTAAAGGAAACTGAATGGGAACGGCTGAAAAAAGATATGCAGGAACTGGCTATTTCGTATCCCGGCACGAACATCATCGGTTCAGGAGGAAACATCAACAAACTTTATCGTCTGGCCGAAAAGAAAGACAAGAAAAAACAGCGAATTACGGTGGAAGTACTGCACAAACTGCATGAAAGCCTGAACAAGCTATCTGTAGAAGAACGAATGGAAAAATACCAGCTCAAGCCCGACCGGGCCGACGTAATCGTTCCGGCTGGCAATATATTCCTGACCATTGCAGACATTATTCATGCTACACATATTTATGTACCTGTAATCGGACTTGCCGACGGTATCATCGACGGACTGTACGCCAGTCACCTGGAAGAGAAACAGAAGATTTTAGGCATTCTTCCAAGTAAAAAAGATGCTTCGGACACACCTGAAGATGCGGAAGAATAAGTCTTATTTTTCTAACAATAAAAACCGCTTTATGAGCAAATTTCCCATAAAGCGGATTTTATTTATTCACAACCTGTTTATAAACTGTTGTTTTACATAAATATGTTGTATTTCAAGAATATACATCTTATGCAAATTACCATGACCTTCACCATACCAACGGCTTATTAACAGTTTATCCACAAACTTATCCTCCTGAATCATGTCTGCATATAATTTCTTGCACACCAAAACCAGACGTGCCTGTTCGTACGAAATGGTTCCATCTTCCATCACATAAGGTTTCAAGCCTGAAGCAGCTACTTTATCTATATCCCGGCCTGATTTGGAACCACAAATTTTATGTATATCTTTATGCTCTTCTCCTAAAAAAGAGAAGGTCAGCTTATCTCCTTCTTCAATAAACTCGTATGTATAACGTTCCGGACGAATAAAGATGAAAGCAACTGGTTTTCCCCATAAAATACCGGTTCCTCCCCAACTGGCGGTCATCATGTTAAACTTTTCCTGCGTACCGGCCGTCACCAGCATCCACTCTTTGCCAATGGCATCAAACATATTGTCCTGCAATTCAGACACACTAATTTCCTTCATATTCCATTCATATTTAGTTTCTGCAAAGCTAAATATTTTTCCTCTTTCCACCTTTCCCCTTTTTTTATTTTTTAAACCGAATTAAAATCCTATCCTCTCAAAATATCTTTTCCTATCTCGGCCTTTTAAAGTATCTTTGCAAGGAATATCATTAACTAAAAAAGAAAGGACTGAACCGTGGCAAAAGACAATGAGGTTGTACTGACCCCGATGATGAAGCAATATTTCGACTTGAAAGCAAAACACCCGGATGCCATCATGCTATTCAGGTGTGGCGACTTTTATGAAACTTACTCGGAAGATGCTGTAGCAGCTGCTGAGATTTTAGGAATCACCTTGACAAAACGTGCCAACGGTCAAAGCAAAACGGTGGAGATGGCGGGCTTCCCCCATCATGCACTTGATACCTACCTGCCTAAACTGATTCGTGCGGGACGAAGAGTCGCTATCTGCGATCAGTTAGAAGATCCGAAGACAACTAAAAAGCTTGTCAAACGCGGAATTACGGAACTGGTTACACCGGGAGTAGCTATCAACGATAATGTACTTTCTTACAAGGAAAATAACTTCCTGGCTGCCGTATATTTCGGAAAAACAGCTTGTGGTATATCTTTCCTGGATATTTCTACCGGTGAATTTCTTACCGCCGAAGGACCTACTGACTATATCGACAAACTATTGAATAATTTTGCGCCTAAAGAAGTGCTTTTTGAACGTGGAAAGAAACCCATGTTCGAAGGAAACTTCGGCAGCAAATTCTTTACGTTCGAACTGGAAGACTGGGTATTTAACGAAACGTCTGCAAAGGAAAAGTTACTGAAACATTTCGAAACCAAAAACCTCAAAGGTTTCGGAGTGGAAAATCTTCATAACGGCATCATTGCTTCCGGAGCCATCCTGCAGTATCTTGACATGACCCAGCACTACCAGATTGGACACATCACTTCTTTGTCACGCATTGAAGAAGACCGCTTCGTACGCCTGGATAAATTTACGGTACGCAGTCTCGAACTTGTAGGCAGCATGAATGAAGGCGGTACCTGCCTGCTGGATATTATCGACCACACCATCAGCCCGATGGGAGCCAGAATGCTGAAACGCTGGATTGTATTCCCGTTGAAAGAAATCAAACCTATCAACGAACGTCTGGATGTGGTGGAATTCTTTTTCCGGGAGCCGGAATTCAAGGAATTCGTCGAAGAGAAACTTCATCTGATTGGCGATTTGGAGCGTATTTGTTCCAAAGCTGCCGTAGGACGTATTTCTCCTCGAGAAGTCGTACAACTGAAAACGGCCTTACAAGCTATTGAGCCCATCAAAAATGCCTGCCTGAATGCAGATAACGAGAGCTTGCGCCGTATCGGTGAGCAACTCAACCTGTGCGCATCCATTCGTGATAAAATAGCTAAAGAAATTCAGAACGACCCTCCCCTGCTGGTCAACAAAGGGGGCGTGATTGCCGACGGAGTAAATGCTGAACTGGATGAGCTTCGTAAAATTGCGTATTCCGGAAAAGATTACCTGTTGCAGATACAGCAGAGAGAAAGCGAACTGACCGGCATTCCCAGCCTGAAGATTGCCTATAACAACGTATTCGGATATTATATCGAAGTACGTAACACCCACAAGGATAAAGTTCCTGCAGAATGGATTCGTAAGCAGACACTGGTCAATGCAGAACGTTACATTACCCAGGAGCTGAAAGAATACGAAGAAAAGATTCTGGGAGCAGAAGACAAGATTCTGATCCTGGAAACCAAGTTATATAACGAACTGGTTTGTGAACTGGCCGAGTTTATTCCTGCCATCCAGATCAATGCTACACAGATAGCACGCCTGGACTGCCTGCTGTCGTTTGCCAACGTGGCTCGTGCCAATAAATACATTCGTCCGAATGTGGTAGATGATGATGTGCTTGACATTCGTCAGGGACGTCATCCGGTTATTGAGAAACAATTGCCGCCGGGAGAAAAGTACATTGCCAACGATGTGTATCTCGACACGGAAGAGCAGCAAATCATTATTATCACCGGACCGAACATGGCCGGTAAGTCGGCTTTGCTCCGACAGACTGCCCTCATCACCCTGATGGCACAGATTGGATGCTTTGTCCCAGCCGAAAGTGCGCACATCGGCCTTGTAGATAAAATCTTTACCCGTGTAGGTGCCAGCGACAACATTTCAGTAGGAGAATCTACGTTCATGGTCGAAATGAACGAGGCAGCCAATATCCTCAACAACATTTCTCCGAGAAGCCTGGTACTTTTTGATGAATTGGGAAGAGGAACTTCCACCTACGACGGTATTTCCATTGCATGGGCTATCGTGGAACATATTCATGAACATAAGAAAGCCCGCGCACGTACCCTTTTTGCGACGCACTACCATGAACTGAACGACATGGAAGCTCAGTTCAAACGCATAAAAAATTACAACGTATCAGTCAAAGAAGTGGACAACAAAGTCATTTTCCTTCGCAAGCTGGAAAGAGGCGGAAGTGCACACTCCTTTGGTATCCACGTAGCCAAGATGGCCGGTATGCCGAAATCCATTGTCAAACGTGCCGACGAAATATTGCACCAGCTGGAAGCGGAAAACCGACAGGAAGGTATTTCAGCCAAAGGACAGCCCAGCAAACAGGCTGCATCCGACGGAATACAGCTCAGTTTCTTCCAGTTGGATGACCCCGTACTCTGCCAGATAAGGGATGAAATTCTGAACCTGGATGTAAACAACCTGACACCGCTGGAAGCCCTGAACAAACTGAATGACATCAAAAAAATTGTAAGAGGAAGATAATCTGTAACGCTTATGTCAACCATTATTTATCCGGCCCCTATATTCGGCCCCGTCCATAGCCGCCGACTCGGCGTATCCCTCGGAATCAACCTGCTTCCGGGAGACGGTAAATTCTGTACATTCGACTGCATCTATTGCGAGTGTGGATACAACAAGAATTTCCGCCCCAAACAAAAAGTACAGACACGTGAAGCCGTACGTGAAGCACTCGAAAAGCGTCTGGCTGAGATGAAAGAAAACGGTCCTTTTCCAGACGTACTGACTTTTGCCGGCAACGGAGAACCGACCGCCAACCCTTATTTTCCAGAGATTATTGAAGATACACTGGCCCTGCGCGACAAATATTTCCCTAATGCTAAAGTCAGCGTACTAAGCAACGCTACCCTTATCCACAACCCGAAAGTGTTTGCCGCACTCAACAAAGTGGACAACAATATTCTGAAACTGGATACCGTGGACATGGACTACATCCGGACAGTGGACCGCCCTACCGGACACTATGAGGTGGAAAACATCATTGAAGGCCTGAAAGCATTCAAAGGGAACCTGATTATTCAGACTATTTTCATGAAAGGTACCACGGAAGACGGAAAAGATGTGGATAACACCTCCGATAAATACGTACTTCCATGGCTGGAAGTAGTCAAGCAAATAAATCCCCGCCAGGTAATGATTTATACCATCGACCGGGAAACTCCCGACCAAAAGCTTAAAAAAGCGACAAAGGAAGAATTAGACCGCATAGCAAGACTCGTAGAAGAAGCAGGTATCAAAGCCAGCGCTTCGTATTAAAAAAACAACAGCGTGTACGAACTCACAAGGAAATTCGTACACGCTGTAATTTTTTTAATATGACTTATTCAGGACTTTTCTTCTATCTTGGAGTGATAGCCTTCATAAGAGCCCCATTTCGCTTTATAGGCCTCCGATTTGCCTGAGGGGACCACTATTTTTAGTATATTCTCCTTAAATGGAAATGGATTACCTGTAAGTTCCGGAGCTTCCTCTCCCTCAAAAGTAATTGTTTCTACAGTAGAGTTTGTTCTTAACGCCTGGTCTCCCACTTTCTTCACCGATTTAGGAAGGGTTATTTCTTTCAACTTTCTGCAACCTACAAAAGTCCATCCTTGCACTTCAGAAAGACTTTGAGGAAATGTAAAGGAAGTCAAAGACGTACAATTCTGAAACGCTCCTATTTCTACCATACAATCAGCTGTTTTCATTTCCCCCACATAGGCAACTTTAGTTAATTGTTCACAGTCACTGAAGGCCTGATAACCTATTCGCTGCATATTATTCGAAAGAGTTACAGACGTTAATTCCGCCACTCCTCTGAAAGCTTCGTCATCTATCTCCTGCAATTCTGCAGAAAATACAACCTCTTCCAGATGTGTACCTAAAAAGGCCTGCGAACCTATTTTTTTCAATGAAGCAGGCAGAGTAACCTTTTTCAAATGAATTTCACGAAAAGCATCGGAACTGATTTCCTGCAGAGCCGTTTTAGACAGGTCTATTTCTGTCAAAGCCACACAATCTTCAAATGCATGCTCACCTATCTCCTTTAATGAAGCGGGAAACACGACAGAGGCCAATTTCTGGCTTCCAGAGAACGCTTGAAGCTCTATAGACTCCAATCCCTCATTAAGCACTAAAGATTCGATATGAGAGTTCCAGAAAGCTCCAGAAGCGATACTTTTCACTTCTGCCGGGAGTACAACCTGAGTTAAAGAAGGATCTTTTATACCGGTTAATATTCCATTTTCTATCACAAAAGGAGATTTTACATTCTCACCGGCATCTTCACCGGGTTTTTCTTCCGTTGTTTCATCTCCCCCTGCACCATCTTGATGAACGACTTCTATTTTAAAGGAATGCGCTTTCCCAAGCGTAACTGTTCCTCCTCTACTCCACCATTTATAATTTGAGGCATCCTGCAATTCCTGCACCACAAACATCAGCTCAGCAGATGTTCCTTTCACAAACCATGGACGACTTTCCAACACAAAATGAGCTATTCCTTTTTGATTGGTAATAACCTCGGCCAATGGCTTTACGGTATGATCTTTCTGAAAATCTGTATAACGATTCTCATCGTATAAACCAACTGTTTTATTTTCCAAAGGCTCCCCTTTTGAATTGCATACGAAAATTTCTACAGTTGCAGGAGTTTCATTCAAAGATGGATTCTCCTTCTTGCAGCTTAGAAAAAGCATACACATGCTCCACAAAGCTACGGACACAAATTTGATTATGTTCATAGATTATTAATTAAAAAAGATAGTGATTTTTTTCTGTATATTTATAACAAATAAAAGAGAAAAAAGTTTTCAGGCAATATCTTATTTAACTAAAATAATCTGATTGATTTTATATATACCTCTTTTTATATAGAAATCATAAACATTTATTTATCAACTATTTACGTTTGTTTTAACTTTGTAGAATTGTACAAAATCTCCACATTACGATGAGGATTAATTACCCATTTAGCAGATTACGGAATTTCAGCTATTTTTTATTCTCGTCTGATTACCAGACCTTTAAGCTTTACACTGCATTTTGGCATTCTATTTGATTTACTGTTAGCGTAGAAACTTACTTAACTAACTATTAAAATTGAAGCAATATGAAAAAGTTATTTGTAGCAGTAGCATTGGTAATGGGATTAGGAACTTCAGTTGCGTTTGCAGAAAACTTCCACGCAAGTGTAGACAGTGTGAACATTGTAAATGAATTCAAACCCATCGAAGTAAAAGATCTTCCACAGGCAGTTCTGGATGCAGTGACAAAAGATTATGCTGAATTTACCATCAAAGAAGCATACGTAGAAGAAGTGGAAGGAACAAAAACCTACAAAGTAGTTCTGACGGACGCAGAAGACAACACAGCCGCCGTGTTATACACAGAAAAGGGTGAAGTATTGGAATAAGCATTCACACGATTGACGGGAATGTGCCAAGTACGGCATGTTCCCTTTTTTTTTATTTTTCCACTTATATGAAATAAAAAATCCTGATTCAAAATGAACCAGGATTTTTTTTCGCGGTGCGTACGGGACTCGAACCCGTGACCCCATGCGTGACAGGCATGTATTCTAACCAACTGAACTAACGCACCATTAAGTTTTTCTTTCGTTGCTTTCTCTCTCGATTGCGGTTGCAAAGGTAGGCGTTTTTTTTAAACCTACAAACTTTTTGGATGTTTTTTTTCTAACTTTTTTCAATAAAAATCATAACATACTGATTTTCAAAATAGATTAAAATCATTTTTTTTCGCTTAAAAGAAGAGTCATAAAGCTACCTCAAGCCGTTTCTTCCAAAATATTTACAGAACGTATCTACGAAAATAAGTAAATTATCCCGGTTTCTTTATGTTTCACTTATGAGAAACGTATGTTTTCGGATGCAGAAACATACGTTTTTCTTACCGGAAACGTAAGGTTCAGCTCCGGAAAACATAAAAAAACGATGATTCATTTTTGATTTATCGCATTTGCATCAGCACATTTATCGCACGATACTGAGGAAAAGAAGAAACGTATGGACATAAAAAAAGGAGTTCCGCTGAACTCCAACCTTTGTTAACCTTAAATCTAATACTATGAAAAACACGATGCAAAAGTACGGACTTTCTGGAATTATGCAAGTTTTGTGTGCGTTTACATGTGTTTTATAACATACATTAAGAAGTAGTATTCTTGCTTTAAAGGCCATTAACAAGCAAGCTGAGACTTTTTAAAGTCCCAGCTTGGCAGATATTTCCAGCATTTTCTGAATAGGCTTAATGGCTTCCTGTGCGATGGCTTCATCCACATTGACTTCCGGCCATTCGTATTTCAGCGTATTGTACAACTTTTCAAGCGTATTCAGGCGCATGAAGTTGCACTCATTGCAAGCACAGGTGCTATCTTCAGGAGGCGCAGGAATAAAGTTCTTTTCCGGACATTTTTTCCGCATCTCATACAGAATACCGCTTTCTGTAGCTACGATGAAGTCTTTCTTGTCGCTGGCCATGGCATATTTCAGCAATCCGGCTGTAGACCCAATCTTGTCAGCCAGTTTAGCCACGGCACCCTTGCATTCCGGATGAACCAATACTTGTGCATCGGGATACTGCTTTTTCAATTCGATAATCTTTTCCACAGAGAATTTCTCGTGCACATGGCAAGCACCGTCCCATAACAACATCTGACGTCCGGTGATAGAGTTAATATAATTTCCAAGGTTCTTATCAGGACCGAAAATCAGTTTTTCATCTTCCGGGAAACTTTCCACAATCTGGCGGGCATTGGTCGATGTCACTACCACGTCAGTCACCGCCTTGACGGCAGCGCTTGTATTGACATACGAGATTACCTTGTAACCGGGATGGTCTTTTACGAAAGCAGCAAACTTGTCGGCCGGACAGCTGTCGGCCAAAGAGCATCCGGCATTCAAGTCGGGAATCAACACTTTTTTGTCCGGACAAAGTATCTTAGCGGTTTCACCCATAAAGTGTACCCCGCACATC